>VFSW01002825.1_pt1 | contig 26165 bp, 23 predicted proteins | sample 5358111 | NCBI WGS metagenome assembly VFSW01 (sample SAMN11554181, study PRJNA540505) | mine drainage metagenome | isolation source: sediment from site ElyBrook_90M | place: USA: Ely Copper Mine, Vershire, VT | collected 2017 | reverse complement strand
GATTCCGCTTCGGCCGTTTTTCCCTGCTGCTCAAGGGCGAGCGCACGCTGGTCCACCGTCGATTGAGGGTGCGCCGCCAGGCTCAAGCCGGCCAAGGCAAGAAGCAGCGACCCTGCAAGCGTGCGTCTGAACGTGTGTCTCACTTCGATCTCCCTCTGGATTTTCTCGCGTGGACGTTGATGCACGCAAGCCACGCCTCAACCGGATGGAAGGAAAGAGGCCGGGCTCCATCCCTGACGCGTTCGTGGCGGCAAGGGTGGGAGACCTGCAGGTCATGTTCTGGTTCCCCGGGCTCTTCCATTTCCCTGATCACACTCCCCAGACCTACAGATTTCTCGTCAAAGGCGAGACAAGGCGCGTTGCAGTCGAGTATCTGGATCGGCGTTTGCATCTGCCCTGTTATGTTCCCAAGCCGACGGAATCCGCGTCATAAGCTTCCGCAAGATCTGCAAAAGGGAGGCCAGACCCTATGGCAGACCGCGGAACCTTGACGAACAGTGAGGGCGAAGTCCGCGAGCGCGCCGCCAAGACCGTAGCGCCGCAGCATGACAGCGGCTTGCGACCGCATGGGTGGCCGCTGTGGCTATGCTTGTGAGACTTCAAAGAGCACGAACCAACTGTCCGACAGCCACAACCTGAAGGAAAAGGGGGCGATGAGCCGAGGCTTCCTTTCCGCTCCTTGACAGGGCGCGGCGCGGGAGGCTACAACACGCTTTCACGACTGAACCTGCTGGAGGAATGCCCCAATGAATCCGTCTGAATTGAAAGAGAACCTGCCGGCGCGGCGCAAACTGCTGGAAGGGATAGTTTCAGCCGCGGCGCTGCTGGGCCTGAACGCCGCCAGCGCCGCTGCCCATGTGCCGGCGCCGCCCCCCGCACCCGGGGACCCGGCACCGGAAGAGCTGTTGGCGCAGGCGCGGCTGCGCAGTTACAAGACGCGCCGCTCATCCAGTTGGGATCGGACGGGTGCGAACGACGACGCGGTCCCCGTGGAGGCGGGTGCAACTACGACACTGCTGGATGTGAAGGGAGCGGGGGTGGTGACGCACATCTGGTTCACCATCAACTCCGATGATGAGCACCACTTGAAGAATCTCGTCCTGCGGGCATGGTGGGATGGGGAGGCAACGCCCTCAGTGGAGGTGCCGATCGGCGACTTCTTCGGGCTGGGACTGGGAGAGTACTTCACCTACGAGTCAGCCCTGCTGACGGTGGCGCCCATCAAGGCGCTGAACGCCTACTTCCAGATGCCGTTTTCGACCGCGGCCCGGCTGACCGTGGAGAACCAGGGAAAGGTCAAGGTGAACAACCTGTACTTTGCGGTGGACTACGTGACGCTGGCGGTGCTGCCGGCGGACGTGGGCAGGTTCCATGCGCAGTACCGGCAGGCCGCGCCCTGCAAGGGCTGGACCGACGACTGGCAGCACAACTGGGACTCCCCCGTGGGCGACAGCAAGAACCTGGACGGGAAGGGCAATTACGTCTTCCTGGAGGCCGCTGGGCGTGGACATTTTGTCGGCGTGACGCACGGCATCGAACAGAATCAGGACGGCTGGTTTGGCGAGGGCGACGACATGATCTTCATCGACGGGGATGCACTGCCCACCATCAACGGAACCGGGACCGAGGACTACTACAACGGCGCGTGGGACTTTGGCGGGAAGCCGTTTGCCTACCAGCACAACGGAGCGCCGGTGATTTCTGACCCTGGTGAGCGGCTTGGCGGTCGCTACTGCTTGTACCGCTGGCACATCGAGAGTCCCATCACGTTCGAGAAGTCCATCCGGGTGACCATCGAGCATGGGCACGCCAACCACAGGTCTGACAATTTCTACTCGACGGCGTACTGGTACCAGACCGAGCCGCACGCGGCGTTCCCGACTTTGCCGGTAGCGGCGGACCGGATCCCAAAGGTGTTTCGCGTGGGCGGCCCGGGAGCGGCTGCGGAGCCGGGGGGCTAAGCTGCCCCCTCCGAAGCTCCGGGTCGCTCAGATTACAGAGCCCCGTTGATTCGGGCTTGTGGGACACCCCGGACAGCGGGAGTTTCCTGGTGCGCCGTAAAGAGGCGCTGGTCCACAGCGGGTCGGGCTGCACCTGAGAGCATGGCGCCAGTTCTCAACCCTACCGAGCGGCGCGGGCGTGAGATCGGCGGCCAGTTGGCCTCAGGAGCAGGAGAGCTGCGCCACACTGACCCGTCAGCAGCGCCGCCGGGGTCCATGGGCGAGCAGGATCATCTGTTGTTCTGCGCCGCCGACGCGGTCGAGGGTGGGGATGACTATGGCGAGATGGCTCACGGGCGGGCCTTCGTGAGAACGGCGTCGAAGAGGTCCTCGTACGCGTGGAGGGCGCGGTCGATGCGGAACTGCTCGACGAAGGGATGCGGGAAGCGCTCGGCGGGCTGAAGAGCCGCCAGGGCGGAGGGAAGGGATTCGGCGAGCGCCGCAGCGGAGATTTCGGAAGCCAGCCACACGCCGGGCAGGCCAGCGAGCAGGCTGGCGATGCCGCCGGAGGCAGGCAAAGCGACGATGGGAAGTCCGGCGGCGGCTGCCTCCAGCAGGGCATTGGGCATGCCTTCGTGGCGTGAGGAGAGCACAAAGATGGACGCGCCGGGGAAGTACAAACTCGGCTGGTCGATGTGGCCGGTGAAATGGACGGCGGATTCAAGGCCGAGAGCGCGTGACTGGGCCTTCAAGAGTGCTTCCGCGGGGCCTGTGCCGACGAGGACCAGATCGGCGGATGGAAGCTGGTGGCGAACTTTGGCCAGAGCCTCCAGGAGGAGGTCAAAGCCTTTCTCCGGCGAGAGGCGGCCCACGGCGAGCAAATGTGGGCCGGGACCGGAAAATGGGATGGGAGCGCCAGTGAGCGAGGCTCGAATTGCGTCCACGTCGATGGGGTTGGGCAGGACGGAGAGGCGCTTGCCGCGAATCCCTAGTTCACGGCCAATGTCGGCGGCCATGGCGGCTGACTGGCAGATGATGCGGTCGGCGCGGCGGTAGAGGAGCCGGTAAAGCGGGCCTGTGTAGAACGGCAGCCGGTCGAAGGCGATGGAAGCGGAGACGGCCCCATTCTGGCGCACCAGCACGCGGGTTGAGGGCGGGAAGAAGGGGCGCAGCAGCAGAACGAGGAAATTGAGGTGGAACATTCCGGAGACGATCAACAGCGGGCGCAGCCGGCGGATGAGGCGGAGCAGTGCTGGAGCCGCGGAACGGACGCGCGTGGCGCCAAGGCCGTGAATGGTCACGCATGACGGAAACCGGCCCGCGGGAGGTGCGGGCTGAGTGATCAGGGCCAGATGGAGATCGTACTTCTCGCAGGAAAGGCCCTGGGCAAGGAGGGCGAAGACCTTCTCGGCTCCGCCGCCGCCGAGGTGCGGGATAAGTAGAAGAACCTTTGGGCGCTGATTCATAAGCTTCAGTGTGAAAGTTTGAGTATATGCCGGGACTATAGTACCTTCGTGTTTCCCGTCACTCACTATTGGCTGTGCAAAAGTGGTACAGTACTTTTGAAATTCCTAATACTCATCATGCTTCACGAAAAAGGATGCGCACGGTATGGCCTTTTCTCGTGACGGAACGCTTTCTTCTGCTTTACTTTGAGTCCGGTCTGGAACCGGTACCCACCTACACCCAGACGTTGTTGGCGATTGCGCAAAAGGCTCTGAGAGCTCGCCGAGCAATTGCCGGAGTGCAGGCGGGGCCATGGCTGCTTCTCATACGTTTTCTTTCATTTCGCGACCGCAGGATTGCGCGTCGGATTTTCCACCCCACATTGGCAGCGGCATTACGAGTGCCCAAACCTGTCTGAATCTGACCGGGCGGCTGCGGGCGCTGCGGGAGGCGGGCTTTCGCGTGACGCTGATCTCCAGTCCCGGCAAGCTGCTGGATGAGACGGCGGCTCGCGAGGGAGCGGAGGCGATCGGGTTGCCGATGCGGCGGGACATTGCGCCGCTTGCCGACCTGGTTTCGCTGGTGAGGCTGTGGTGGCTACTGCTTCGACTGAAGCCGGACGTGGCCGAGTTCAGCACCCCCAAGGCGGGATTGCTGGGGAGCATTGCGGCGTTGTTTGCCGGCGTGCCGGCGCGGATATACATGCTGAGAGGGTTGAAGCTGGAAACCGCGACGGGGAAGAAGAGGGCGGTTCTGCTGGCGGCCGAACGGGTGGCCGCGGCCTGCGCGCAGGTGGTGCTTTGCAACAGCCAAAGCATGCGCGCCGAGGCGCTGGCGCTGGGGTTGGCGCGGCCAGGGAAGCTGCAGATACTGGGGGACGGCAGCAGCAACGGGGTAGACTTGGAGCGATTCTCGCCGGGGCCGAGCGATGTGCGCGCCTACTGGGGAATTCCGCGCAGATCCCCGGTGGTGGGCTTTGTGGGACGGCTGACGAGCGACAAGGGGGTTCCGGAACTGATCGAGGCCTTTGAGACGATTCTCAAGAGCAAACCGGAGGCGCACCTTCTGCTGGTGGGCTGGTTCGATGCGGCGGAGGACAGGCTGGCGGCCGAGGTGCGGGAACGCATCGCCACGCATCCGCGCATCCATTGCACGGGGTTTGTGTCCGAAACCGCGCCCTGCTACCGGGCCATGGACGTGATGGTGCTGCCGACCTGGCGGGAGGGCTTTCCGAATGCCGTGCTGGAAGCGGCGGCGACGGGGATTCCAGTGGTAACGACGCTGTGCACGGGATCGCGGGACTCGGTGGTGCCCGAGGTGACGGGGTTGCTGGTTCCGCCAGGGTGTCCGGAGGCCATCAGCGAGGCGGTGCTGAACCTGCTGAAGAATCCCGCGCGGCGCAGACACATGGGAGAAGCCGCGCGCGCCTGGGTCTGCAGGCACTATGCAAACGACCGGGTGCTGCGGCTGGCCGCCTCGTTTTACATGAGCATGCTCAGACCGGGGCCGACGGCGGGGAGCGTGAGGGCGACGGAGTCAGGCTTTGCCCCGGAACGGGCCACAGGCTGGCTGTTAGCAAAAGACCCTGCCGCCCTGCAGGGAGAAGCAAAGGTATTTGTGAAGTAGAGCCGGGCTGCGTTCAGGGATGGATTGGGGCATGCTCCGCCGCGGGCATGGGTTCGATCATCATTCCAGGCGCATTTTGCGGTGGGGGCGCCTGCAGTGTGTGCGCTCCGGACTCGGCCGCGCGCAGCACTTCGTTGGGCACGATGCCGAGAATCAGCGTGGCCAGGACCGCCATCATCAAGGCTGCCATGGCGACGATGCCGACCTGAGGCTCGGGAGTGGCAGAGTTGGCGCCTTCCTCCGGGCGCTGCGCGGCGGCAAGGGCGAGGCGGAGATAGTATGCCGCAGCCAGGCCGGAGTTGAGCAGGCCGATGATGGCCAGCCAGATGGCGCTGCCGCCTACCGCTGCGGAGAAGGAGTAGAACTTGCCGAAAAACCCGCCGGTAAAGGGAATGCCGACCAGGGAAACCAGGAAGAAGATCAGCACGCCGCCGAGCAGCGGGGAGCGATAAAGCAGTCCGCGGTAGTCGTCGATCATGGGCATGGACTCGTCGTAGCCGCTGATGACGGTGATGACGGCGAAGATGCCCACGTTCATGGCGGCGTAGGCGGCGGCGTAAAAACTGGCAGCGGCGATGCCGCTGGCGCCGAGGCCGGCGAAGGCTGCCAGCAGGTAGCCCGCGTGAGCGATGGAGGAGTAGGCCAGCATGCGCTTGACGTTCTGCTGGCGCAGCGCGGCCAGGTTGCCCACGGTCATGGAAAGCACCGCGACGACCCAGAGCAGCGGCGACCAGGTGGAGCGGAGCGTGGGGAACATCTCATAGACCACGCGGAGAAGGACGGCGAAGGCAGCGGCCTTGGGCGCGGTGGACATGAGGGCCACGACGGGCGAAGGAGAGCCCTCGTAGACATCGGGCGTCCAGACGTGGAAGGGTGCGGCGGAGACCTTGAAGAGAATGCCAACGAGCATCAGGGCCATGCCGGCGACCAGCAGCCCGTGATTGAGCGAGGTGGGCACGGCGTGGGCAATCTCGTAGATCTGCGTGGTGCCGGTGGCGCCAAAGATCAGGGCGATTCCATAGAGAAGGAAGGCGGTGGCGAAGGAGCCGAGCAGGAAGTACTTAATGGCCGCTTCGGGGCCGCGGGCTGTGTCCTTGCGGTAGCCGGCCAGGACGTAGGTGGCAATGGATGAGATTTCGAGGGCGATGAAGACCACCAGCAGTTCGACCGCTCCGGTGAGCAGGCACATGCCCACCGCGCCGAAGGCGATGAGGGCGTAGTACTCGCCTTGGTGATGGCTGTCTTCAGGGAGGGTGTCGAGCGAGAGCAACAGGGCAACGAGCACGATGCCGCAGATGAGCACATGAAAGAAGATGGTGAAGGCGCTGGTTTCGACGGTGCCGAAGAAGCCTGTGCCCTGGGGTAGAGAAAGTTGCCAGAGGCTGGCCCAGAGGGCAACCATGGTACCGATAGCGGCGACCATACCAAGATAGCGGCGCGGAAGGGCGGAGGGGAGCGAGGCGTCGATGAGCATGACGGCGACGCCGGTGAGCGTGAGGATGACCTCGGGAAGGATGCGGAAGATGTCCGGCACTGGATTCACCGCTGGCCTCCCTGGGGGATGGAAGTGATGTTCACAAATTTTGGCCCTGATTGAGTGATGAGCGGCGGCCGGCGCAAGCCCTGCTCGATGGTTGGGAGCCAGATGGACGGGGCGACGCCCATGACCAGGGTGAGAACGGCAAGTGGCCAGAGGAGGGTCAGTTCGCCCAGGTGCAGATCGTTGGGCGGGCGGGATGAAACAAGTTCGCTTTGCGGGCCGTAGAAGACGCGCTGGACCAGCCAGAGCATGTAGGCCGCGCCGAGGATGACGCCGAGCGAGGCGGCGATGGCCCAGCCGCGGCTTGCGCCGCCGAAGGTGCTGGAAAGGATGAGGAACTCGCCCACAAAGCCCGAGAGGATGGGCAGGCCGATCATGGCCAGGGTGGTGAGGACGAAGAGCGTGGCTGTGTTTGGCAATCTTGCGGCCAGGCCGCCGTAGGCGTTGATCTGGCTGGTCGCGTAGCGGTCGTAGAGCACGCCGAGCAGGAAGAAGAGCGCGCCGTCGACCACGCCGTGGCTGAGGATCTGGTAGACCGCTCCAGCCGAGCCGATGGCCGTGAAGCCGTAGATGCCGAGAACGATCAGGCTGAGGTGGCTGACGGCGGCAAAAGCGATGAGCTTCCAGAAGTCGCGCTGGACAAGAGCCAGGCAGCCGCCGTAGAGGATGCCGATGACGGCGAGAGCGATGAGATAGGGAGCCGCGGCGCGGGCCTGGACCGGGAAGAGGCCGATGTGGAAGCGGAGCATGGAGTAGAGACCCAGCTTGCCGGCGACCACCATGGCAAGTGCGACGGGGGCTTCAGAGTAGGTGTCCGAGAGCCAGCCGTGCAGCGGGAAGACGGGCACCTTGACGGCGAAGGCGAACAAAAACGCGAGGGCCGCCCAGCATAGTGGGCCGGCAGGGAACTGGCCGTAGGCGATCAGTGTTTGGAGGGTGGTGAAGTCGAAGCTGCCGGTGCGGGCGTAGAGCCAGAGGATAGCGCCGAGCAGTGGCGCCGAGGGAATGAAAGTGAAGAGGAAGAACTTGAGGGCGGCTTTGGGGCCGTCCTTGCGGCCGTACATGGCGATGAGGATGGCCATGGGAACCAGCGAGAGCTCCCAGAAGCCGTAGTAGAGCATCAGGTCGAGCGAGAGGAAGACGCCGAACATGGCGGTCTGCTGAAGAAGAAAGAGAACAAAAAATACCTTGCGGCGGGACTGGATCGCATTCCAACTGGCGAGGACGCCAATGGGGGCGAGCAGGCCGGCGAGAACGACGAGCCAGAGGCTCAGGCCATCGATGCCGACATGGTAGGCGATGGCCGGGCTCTCGATCCACGGCCTGTTGACGACGAACTGGAATCCGCCACGGGCCAGGTCGTAGTGGAAGGGCAGATGGAGGGTGAGGCCGAAGACGACGAGCGACGTGAGCAGCGCAAGCCAGTTGGGCAGTTTGGCGCGGTCAGGCACGAGAGCCACAAGGATTGCGCCGGCCAGAGGAACCAGCAGGATCAGCGTGAGAATCGATTCGTTCAATGCGTTCATTCTCAGTGCCCCGCCATAGTGAGATGAATTCCGAAGTTTGCCAGGACAGTGACCCAGGGGACCAGCGCGAAGAGCAGCAAAGCGGCTGCGCCCGCGGCCAGCCACGCGGCGTAGGAGCGAATGTTGCCGGACTGCCAGCGCTGCAGGAGAGCGCCGCAGAAGGTGGCGATGCCGCCGATGAGCCAGGCAGCGCCGCCGAGAATGGCTTTGTCGACCACCCAGCCCAGGAGGTAAGTGGAGGTGAGCATCAACGGCTTGACCACCGTTGCGCCGTAGAACTCGTCCACGTAGTACTTGTTTGCCAGGAGCTTGTAGCCAGTAGGGAGCGCCGCGGCCAACTCCGTGGGTCGTTCGGTTTTCTGCTTGTAGAAGGAGTGTGCGATATACCAGCCGATGAGCGCGACGGCGACGGCGACTCCGCTTAGGATCAGCTCGAGATTGCCGCTGGCGCCTTCGACAGCGCGCGGGCCGGTGGCGGGGGCAAGGAAGGCGGCAAAACGCTCGATGCCAACCCAGCCACCGCCAATCGAGAGGAACGCCAGAATCACGAGCGGGCCGAGCATGGACCAGGGGCTCTCATGCGCGTGCGCATCCTGGCTGCGCGATTCGCCCAGAAAGGTCAGGTACCAGAGGCGGAACATGTAGAAGGAGGTGAGGAGCGCAGTGAGCACGCCCACGAACCAGAGTGCCTTGCCGGCAGTGCCTTGCTGGAATGCGGCGAACAGGATTGCGTCTTTGGAGAAGAACGCGGCGAGCGGCGGGAATCCGGCGATGGCGAAGACGCCGATGGTCATGGTCCAGAAGGTGACCGGGAGCTTCTTCCGCAGGCCACCCATCTTGCGCATATCCTGCTCGCCGCCCAGGCCGTGAATCACCGAACCCGCGGCAAGGAAGAGCAGGGCCTTGAAGAAGGCATGGGTCATGAGGTGGAAGATGGCCGCCGAGTAGGCCGCTACTCCGCAGGCGAGGAACATATAGCCGAGCTGCGAGATGGTGGAGTAGGCGAGGACGCGCTTGATGTCGTTCTGCACCAGGCCGATGGTGGCGGCGAACAGTGCCGTGGCCGCGCCGACGATGGCCACGACCAAGAGGGCGAAGGGCGAGTGGTCGAACAGCACGTGGTTTCGGGCGATCATGTAGACGCCGGCGGTGACCATGGTGGCGGCGTGGATGAGCGCGGAGACAGGCGTGGGGCCTTCCATGGCGTCGGGCAGCCAGATGTAGAGCGGGAGTTGCGCACTCTTGCCGGTCGCGCCCAGAAGCAGGCAAAGGGCGATGACGGTGACCACGCCGCCCGTCCAGCCGGGATCCTGGCCTAACTTCGTTGCGATCTCGGTGAAGGTTAGCGTGCCAAAGTTGGCCAGCAGCAGAAACATGCCGATGAGGAAGCCGACGTCGCCGATGCGGTTGACGATGAAAGCCTTTTTGCCGGCTTCGGCGGCAGTGGTTTTCTGGAACCAGAAGCCGATGAGCAGGTAGGAGGCGAGACCGACGCCCTCCCAGCCGACGAACATGAGCAGGGCGTTGCCGGCGAGGACCAGGATGGTCATGAAGAACAGGAAGAGATTCAGATAGCTGAAGTAGCGCGCATAGCCTTCGTCGTCGGCCATGTAGCCGACGGAGTATCTGTGGATGAGGAGGCCTACACCGGTAACGACGAGCAGCATGACGAGAGAGAGCTGGTCTAGGACGAAGCTGAAGTCGATGTGGAGGGTGCCGACATTGATCCAGCCGATGGGGCAGGTTTCCGTAAAGGGCAGGACGGAAGCAAAGGGGCCAATACGCCAGAAGAAGTTAAGAGCTGCAACGGCAACAATTGCAAAGGAAGCCAGCGGCGCCAGCAACGCAACCGTGGTCACCACGGGCCTCGGCAAACGCCGCCCGAGCAGCCCGTTGATGAGGAATCCCGCAAATGGCAACAGCGGAATGAGCCAGAGATGGAGGTATCCGTTCATAGTTTCATCAGGTCGATACGGTCGACTGCCAGGGTTGCGCGGGCGCGGAAGACGGCAATAATGATGGCCAGGCCCACGGCTGCTTCGGCCGCGGCCACCATCATCACAAAGAAGACAAAGATCTGGCCTCTCACCTGGTGCCACTGGTGGGCGAAGGTTACAAAGGTGAGATTGACGGCATTGAGCATGAGTTCAATAGACATGAAGACGGTGATGAGGTTGCGCTTGATGAGAAAGCCGAGGATGCCGAGCGCAAAGAGCACCGCGCTCAGGAGCAGATACAAGACCAGCGGGACTTCCTGCGAGAAGATGGAATTCATTTGCCCACCGTCCTTTCATCGTTTCCGTGCGGGTCTCCGTGGCCATGGCGGGCCAGAGCGACGGCGCCGAGGATGGCGATGAGGATGAGCACCGAGGTGACCTCGAAGGGCAACAGGAGCTCGTGGAAGAGCACCCGGCTGAGGTCTTCGGTAGTGGTGATTCCGTCGCTCAGAGCGGCCACGCCCATTCCACGAATTTGCAGAATGACGGTGGCGATGACGGCGAAGATGGCCACCACGGCGGGAAAGCCGACGGCGCGCCAGGTGCGGCTGCCCATGGTGCGCTCTTCGCGGCCGGCGTTGAGCAGCATGACCACGAAGGTGAACAGCACCATGATGGCGCCGGCGTAAACGATGACCTGCGCCGCGGCCAGGAATTCCGCGCCCAGCAACAGGTAAAGGACGGCTAGCGAGGTCATCACCACGATCAGCGAAAGAGCGCTGTTGATGGGATGGCTCTGGAGCAGGAGGTTAATGGCTCCAGCCAGGCAGAATCCGGCAAACAGGACAAACAGGATGAGGTGCATCGTACCCTGAGGTTCAGGCTAGAGCAGGTGAAAAGGTCCGGCCGGTTAGGGGGAAGGACTTTGGAGCAAAGCAAGCAGGCTCTTGGAAATCCATCCCGATTGTAAATCAGCGCGACTGATACGCGAGCCAGAGGCTCGTGGCCACAATGTTCAACATGGCCAGCGGCATGAGCCAGCGCCAGCCGAAGTTCATGAGTTGGTCGTAGCGGAAGCGGGGCAACGTGCCGCGCACCCAGACGTAGAGAAACAGGAAGCAGAAGACTTTGGCCACAAACCAGAAGATCGGAAAGAGCGCGTGGGCGAAGATGTTCTGCGGCGGAGGCATGAGATCTCCGAGGGGGCTGGTCCAGCCGCCAAGAAACAGGAGCGTGGCCACGCAGCCGACGGTGATCATGTTGGCGTATTCGGCCATGAAGAACATGGCGAACTTCATGGAGCTGTACTCGGTGTGGTAGCCGCCGGTGAGCTCGCTCTCGGCTTCGGGAAGATCGAAGGGCGAGCGGTTGGTTTCGGCATACGCGGCCATGAGGTAGATGAAGAAGGCGACGAACTGGAAGCCGCCAAAGATGTTCCAGGTGGCCATGCCCTTGGTGGCCTGCTGCTCAACGATGACGCGCAGGTTGAGCGAGCCGGCACGGAGGACGACGCCGACCAGCGAGAGGCCGAGGGCGAGTTCGTAGCTGATCAACTGGGCTGAGGAGCGAAGCGAGCCGAGCAGTGAATATTTGATGTTAGACGACCCACCTGCGACTGCGATGCCGTAGAAGCCGAAAGAAGTGACGCCGAGGATGACCAGCAGGCCGACGTTGATGTTGGAGATTTCAAACAGGTCGAGACCGCCGGGGCCGATGCGCGGCTCGCCGAAGGGCACAACGCCGATGGAGATGAGCGCGCAGCCCAGGGAGATAATAGGCGCGAGCAGGTAGAGCGGGCGGTAGACGCCAGTGGGGATGATGTCTTCTTTGAGGAAGGATTTCGCGCCGTCGACCAGAGGCTGCAGCAGGCCGAATGGGCCGACGCGGTTGGGTCCCCAGCGGTTCTGAATGCGGCCGACGAGCTTGCGCTCAAGCAGCACGGTGTAGGCGACGCCGAGCAGCATCACCACCGTCACCACGGCTATCTTGAGCAGGCTCCACAGGAAAAACTGCAATATCGTCACGTGCGTTCTGGCCTCTTTCTAACTTAGTTCAGCGAAGTGCATTTACATCCCACACGCTCATTTTGGTCCGGCTCGTTTTGCAATCTCGCTCAGTGCGCCTTTGAGCAGCGACGTTGAAGATGATGAGAGAATTGTGCGGTTTGTGTTATGTACCGGGCTGAGGGCGACCAACCTTCCGTCGCCGCTCTCGGACGGCTTCCATACGTAAAGCACGCCTGTGGACCTAAACGCGTTGTGACCGCCTTGGTCGTCCGGAACAAATACCTGATGCTCCTCCCATAAGATGGCGTAAAGAGGCTTGTTGCTCACGACGCTCTCCACATATTTCTCGTCAACGTTTTCGATCGTGACCGGCACTCCGGAATCATTCCCGCCCACGAAGCATAGCCCGGGGGCCTCCTTGGCTGCGTGCTTCTCGTACCATTCCTTCTGTGGGCGGTTTAGATCGACCATGTTAAGGTTGCTCGTTTGTTCGTCGTGTTCAACCACAGTGAAATAAATCCTGCAATCCTGCATGGGCCTTTCCTTGGCGGCGACACAAGGAGCTGAGGCCAAAACTGCTCCGGAGATCGCGAGTATGAGCGCCGTACCGGAATCGCTCATGACAGGTCCACTATTTGTACGGGTCCAATCCGGTCGACGGTGCACGAATTGCCGTCTGTGTATCCATTTTGCTGGTGTTGCCACACTGCCCGATTAAAATCGTTCCGGGCAGATCCTTCATCCGGATATGGACCAATGTCCTTAGGGCCATCAAGAAAGTAGCAAGTAAAAAACCACTTTCCCTCTCGTTGCCATGGCGGGTTCGGCTGTGGGGTTGTCTCGGCCATAATCTCCTCCGATTGTTAACATTATCGGCCTAGCGGGCCAGCGTCGTCAGTCTGCGGCGGATTCCGCCAATTCGTGTGCCTGGTGCTGTTGGAGTTGTTTGAGCGCGGGGCTGTAATTGCCCAGCGTTGACGAGGTGAAGAGCGTGTCGTGCGCGGGGACGATGGCGTCGTGCGCGGACGCGTAGAGTGCCGAGGCGGGGACAAAGCCGGGCTCCGTTTGAACATCGTTGCCGGTGAAGAGATTGATGCGATCGAGTGTGTAGCCGGGAACCAGACGGGCGATCTCGTCCAGCGCGGCGAGCGGGTCGAAGGGGCTGAGCCTGGGCTCGAGGTTGTTGGCTGCCAGCCAGACGCCGTGGCGGTCGGCCTCGCCGGCCTGCGCGCCGCGGGACTGGCCGAGGTCGGCGGTGACGCCGGCAGTGCCGAAGGGAACAAGAGATTTCACATCGACGCCCATGGCTCCGGCGAGACGGACGAGAATCTCGAAGTCGGGCTTGATGCCGGCGCGGTCAGCGGCTTTCTTGACCAACTGCACATCGCCGTAGGTGTTGGTGACGGTGCCGGACTTCTCGTAGAGGCTGGCGGAGGGAAGAACGACGTCGGCCACCGCGGCGGTCTCGGTGAGGAAGATGTCCTGCACGATGACGAATGTGTCTTTTAGAGCCGCGGGGTTCAGGCCTAGCGTGGCGATGGGATTGGCGCCTACGACGAGCAGCGCGCCGAGGTTGCCCTCGGAGGCAGCGGTGATGCTCTCGATGAGCCCATTGCCGGCGTTTTGGGGCAGGCCGGGGTACTCGGCAAAGGCGCCGGGCTCACTGACTGGCATGTAGCCGGGAAGGAGACCGGGGAGGAGACCCATGTCGGCCGCGCCGCGGGAGTTAGCGAGGTCGCCGAGATAGGCAAAGCGGACATTGCCGCGCTTGAGGCCCCAGGCGACAAGGGCTTCGACCGCCGCGCCGCGGAACTCCTGGCCGAAGACAACGACCAGCGACTCCTCGGCCATGACGGCCTTGGCGAAGTCGGACTCGTTGCGGTCGAGGATGGCGGTCAGGTCTTTGAAGCCGTTGGGCGGAAGGCCCTGGACGACTTTGGCCTGGCGCTCAAGCTTGATTGACTTGGAATTCGCGATGTAAAGGCGCGCCTTGTTGAGGCGGACGTTGGTGCGCAGTTCCCAGGCGAGGAGGGGGTGCTCTTCAGTGGGGTTGCCGCCCACGAGCAGGATGGCCGGGGCTGCGGCGATGTCGCGCAGGCCAGCGGTCTTGCCGTTGTGGCCGGCGAGGGCACGGGCAAAGGCCGCGTAGTCGGTGGTGCGCTCGTGGTCGATGTTGTCGGTGCCGAGGATTGTGCGCGCGAATTTTTGCAGCAGATAGTTTTCTTCGTTGGTGGATTGATTGGAGCCTACGACGGCAATGGCGGCGCCACCGCGCGTGTCGCGCACTTCCTTGAGCTTCGATGCGGCAAGGCGGAGTGCCTGCTCCCAGGTTGCGGGCTCGAGCTTGCCCTGGGTGTTGCGAACCAGAGGTTTGGAAAGGCGCTCGGAGCTTTCGACAAAGTCGAAGCCGAAGCGGCCCTTGGCGCAGAGGAAGTCGTTATTGATGCCGCTCTTGTCGCGGTTGTCGGCGCGGACGATTTCAGAGCCGTCGTTGACCTGGCGCACGCCGAGAGTGACCTTGCAGCCGTCTGCGCAGTGCGTACAAACAGTCGAGACGTGCTTCATCTCCCAGGGGCGGGTCTTGTAGCGGTAACTGCCGCTGGTGAGGGCGCCGACGGGGCAGACGTCGATGCACATGCCGCACTGCTCGCAGTCGAGCTGGTCGCCGCCGTTGGGCGCGATGACCGCGCGCACGCCGCGGTTCTGCACGCCGAGCGCCCACCCGTCCATGCCTTCGCCGCACATGCGGATGCAGCGGTACCAGAGGATGAGGCGGGGGCGGTCGTAGTAGACGGCGGGCGACCACTGCTGCTCTTCGCGGTGCTGCTTGGCCTCGGTGTAGAGGCTTTCGCCGGCGCCGTACTTGAAGGTCATATCCTGCAATTCGCACTCGCCGCCGGCGTCGCAGACCGGGCAGTCGAGGGGATGGTTGCCGAGCAGGAGCTGGATGGTGGATTTGCGCGCCTGGGCGATTTCCTCGCTTTCAGTGATGAAGACCTGTCCCTCGGCAACCGTGGTGGTGCAGGCGGTTTGCAGCTTGGGCACTTTCTCCTGGCGCACCACGCACATGCGGCAGGCCGCCTGCAGGCTGAGTCCGGGGTAGTAGCAGAAGGCCGGAATCTCGATGCCCGCCTTGCGGCAGGCGTCAATCAGCAGCGTCCCCGCGGGAGCCGTGAGCTTTTTTCCATCGACTGTGAAGGTTACGTCTGCCATTCGTCTCCAGCGCCCCTTAAATCACGGCCATTTCAACATGCTTAGCGAACGGACAGGGCTTGCCGTTCAGGTGGTCTTCAAACTCTTTGCGGAACTTTTTCACAAAGCCAAGCGTGGGCATGGCGGCGGCGTCCCCCAATGGGCAGAAGGTGCGGCCGAGCATGTTCTCCGCGAGATATTGAATGTTGTCGATGTCCTTGGCCACTCCGTATCCGGCGTGGAAGCGGGTGAGCGACTTTTTGAGCCAATCCGTTCCTTCGCGGCAGGGAATGCACCAGCCGCAGGACTCGTGCTGATAAAAGCTGATGGTGCGCAGGGCGAACTCGACAATGCAGGTCTGGTCGTCGATGACGACGACCCCGCCGGAGCCGAGCATGGAGCCGGCTTTACCGACCTGGTCGAAGTCCATGCCGAGGTTTTCGATCTCTTCAGGCAACAGGACCGGAGTGGATGATCCGCCGGGAACGACGGCCTTCAAGGTGCGTTCGCCGCGAACGCCGCCGGCGACCTCGTAGATCATCTTCTTGAGGTTGTAGCCCATGGGCAGCTCGTAAACGCCGGGGCGTTGCACGTGGCCGCTGATCGAGAACAGGCGAGTACCACCGTTGCGCGGCGAGCCGATGGCCGCAAAGGCCGCGGCACCCATGCCGATGACGTGGGGCACGGTGGCGATGGTTTCGGCGTTGTTGATGACCGTGGGGCCGCCGTAGAGGCCGACGACGGCAGGGAAGGGGGGCTTGATGCGCGGCACGCCGCGCTTTCCTTCCAGCGACTCCATGAGGGCTGACTCTTCGCCAACTTCGTAGGCGCCTGCGCCGCTCTGGGTTATGATCTGAAATTCTGTTTCGGAGCCGAAGATCTTTTTGCCGAGGAAGCCCTTGGCGTAGGCATCGGCGACGGCTTTCTCCATGATCTGGAGCAGGTAGCGGTACTCGCCGCGCAGGTAGATGAAGCCAAGCTTGGAGCCGATGGCGAGGCCGGCGATAATTGTGCCTTCGATAACGGCGTGTGGATCGTGCAGGAAGATGAGGTGATCCTTGCAGGTGCCGGGCTCGCTCTCGTCGCCGTTGACGAGGACGTATTTGGGCTTGGGCGACTGCTTGGGAACGAAGGACCACTTGAGACCGGTAGGGAAGCCTGCGCCGCCGCGCCCGCGGAGGTTGCTGGCCTTCATCTCTTCGATGATCCACTCGGGGCCCTGGGCGAGGCACTTTTTGGCGGACTCGTAACCGCCCAGTTCGATGTAGCGGTCGATGTTGGCCGCGCCCTGGCCGAAGCGCTTGCTGACGACTTTGACTTCTTCGGGATGGAAGACGAGCCTAGGCATTGGTTGCGTCCCCTTCTGCCTTCAACATCGGCACCGAAGACCCGTTGCCGGCTCCCCCAGCTCTAGCCATGCCGCGATAGCTGGAGAGAATGCCGGAGACGTGGTCAGGGGTGAGCTCGTCGTGAAAGTCGTAGTTGACCTGAATGGCAGGAGCCCAGCAGCAGGCGCCGATGCATTCCACCTCTTCCAGCGAGAAGAGGCCGTCCGAGGTGACTCCCTTGTGACCGATGCTGAGCTCTTCCTGGAAGCGCTCGTAGAGATCGTAGGCGCCGCGCAGCATGCAGCTGATGTTGGTGCAGACCTGAACGTTGTATTTGCCGGCGGGCTTGAAGCGGAGCATGGAGTAATAGGAGGCCACGTTGCGGACATCGAGCTGGGTGATGCCGATGCGGTCAGCGACTTCGGCGATGACCGCGTCAGAGAGGTAGCCGATCTCGTCCTGCGCATAGAGCAGCATCGGGACCAGCGCCGAGCGGCGCACCGGGTACCTTTCCACCAGCTTATCGAAGCGGGCTGCCAACTGCAGCGAAAAGATGCTCATTGTTTCCGGGCTCATTGCATCAGCTCCCTGGCCCATCGTTCGGCTGCCATATCCATCTCTTCCTCGCCTGCTCCTGCTTCGCTTAATCTGCCGTGCTCAGTGAACTCCAGGGTTCCTTGCCTTCCATCTTCGCGATTCCAGCGGATTTCTTTACCGGTGCGGCGCAAATCCAGCCAGTTGTCGCCATGCCGGACCAAAATCCTTTGCTCTCCCAGTTCGATGGTTGCCTGGCGGTTGCCGTTCAATCCGTGTGCCGCGGTGTAGCTGCGTAATAGGGATGCGAGAGACACCCATAACTCAATATAGACAGCAGGACCAAACTCATTGAAATTTGCCAACAAGGACACCCGAAATGATCTCTTCCGCGATTTTGCCTGGACCGGCCAGGGCGGTTGGCAATCCCGCTTCTCCGATAACAAGAACCTCTTCGCAGGGCGATTCCTGTTTGCAAAGAAACTCCTTCCGCGAGATTTCGTACCCGTTAGGGGGGCCGGAGATTACCGCCGTGATTCTACATCCTCCTCCCATGACCCCAAGTCCCACCCTGCATAGCGAGCTAGTTCCGTAAGTCAGGAAAATCTCCTTAGGGAAGCCGGGCAAATAGTTCCGATCAAAAACGGGAACGCCCCTCTTGCGCAACTCCACATTGACCAAGTCTATTTGCTCGATCAGATGCACCTTTAATTTCTCAAAGAAAGTACACGGGTTATCTCTCAGAATTTCATGCCTTTCTTCGGCCAATTTGTCAGCATCGTGCTTAACTTTTGCTTTATCAGCAAGGCTAGCGTAATCCACCATGAACCCCTCCGACGCTACCTGTCGATCTCTCCCAAAACGATGTCGATTGACCCGATGACGGCAACCAGGTCAGCCAGCATACGACCCTTGCACATGACTTCGAGCGCCTGCAATGTTGGAAACGACGGATAACGCATGTGGACGCGGTAGGGCTTGGCGGCGCCGTCGGAAACGATGTAGTAGCCCATCTGGCCGTGGCCGCATTCGATGCCTTGAAATACCTCGCCGGCCGGAACGTTGAAGCCTTCGGTGACGATCTTGAAGTGATGGATCAGCGCTTCCATCTGGGTCTTCATCTTTTCGCGGTCGGGGAGGACGATCTTGGGTGCGTCGGCTTTGACGGGGCCTTCGGGCATGCCATCGAGGGCCTGCTGGATGATCTTGATGCTCTCGCGCATTTCGATGAGGCGGACTTCGTACCGCGCCCAGCAGTCGCAATCGTTCGAGACGGGCACGTGGAACTTGAATTTCTCGTAGCTGGAGTAGGGCATGTCGCGGCGGAGGTCGAAGTCAACGCCCGAGGCGCGCAGTGGTGGCCCGGTGACGCCCAGAGCACTGGCGTCGGCGGCGGAGAGGTGGCCCACGCCAATCAGCCGGTTGCGGAAGATGGGGTTGCCGGTGAGCAGGCTCGAGTACTCATCGATTTTTTCGGGCAGGGTGCGGATGAAGGCCTGCACGCGGTCGAGGAAGTCCAGAGGCGGTTCGAGGGCCAGGCCGCCGATGCGGATGTAGCTGGTCATCATCCGCTGGCCAGCTATGGCTTCAAAGAGGCGGAGAATATCCTCGCGCTCGCGGAAGGTGTAGAGGAAGACAGTGAGGGCACCAATGTCCATGGCGTGGGTGCCGAGCCAGATGAGATGAGAGTTCAGGCGGCTCAATTCGGCAAGGAGAACGCGCATCCACTGAGCCTTGGGCGGAATTTCCAGGCTGAGAAACTTCTCAACGGCGAGAGCGTAGCAGAGGTTGTTGGCCAGCGGGTCAAGGTAGTTGATGCGGTCGGTGAGGGGGACGACCTGATGATAGAACTTGGCCTCGCAGGTCTTCTCGATGCCGGTGTGGAGATAACCGATTTCGGGATAGATGCGAACGATGATCTCGCCGTCGATCTCCAGCACCAGGCGGAGAACGCCGTGGGTGGCGGGGTGCTGCGGGCCCATGTTGATGACCATGTGCTGGTCGCGGGCGCCTTCGGCCGGCTCAAGGACGGGCATGCCTGCAGGGTTGCTCATTTATCGGTAGCCCTCCACCGGGAAGTCCTTGCGCAGTGGATGGCCCTGGAACTCGTCGGGCAGCATGATGCGGCGCAGGTTGGGATGCTCTTCAAAGCGGATGCCGAACAGGTCGAAGACTTCGCGCTCGTAGTAGTTGGCGCCGGTCCAGACAGGGGTGATGGAGGCGAGTGCTGGACTGGCCTCATCGAGCAGCACACGCAAGCGGATGCGCTCCTTGAGGAGGTGCGAGACAAGGTGATAGCTGAGTTGGAAGCGGGGCGAGGCAGGGAACCAGTCGACGGCGGTGAGATCTTCAAAGAAGTTGTAGCCGGCTGCCTGCATGGCGGCGCAGGCGGCACGAATGCCGGCCGGCGCGATGGTCAGGGTCAGCTCGCCGAAATCGAACTTGGCGTCCGTGAGCGCCTCAGGGTTGCAGGCGACGATGGCTTTGACGGCAGGGTGATGGGCCAGGGCTTCCAGGACTGCGGCTTTGCCGAAGAGCGTGTTTATATCGGCCATGGTTAGAGGTCCGCCTTGTCCTGGCTCCAGTCGAGGATGCCCTTGCGCACGATGTAGTAGAGGCCGACGGCGACGAAGCCGAGGTAGACAACCATTTCCCAGAAGCCGAAGAGGCGGGAGCCGGTGATGCCGGACAGCCTGCGGTAAATGACCGCCCAGGGCATCATGAAGACGGCTTCCACGTCGAACAGGATGAAGAGGACGGCGACCAGGTAGAAGCGCACGCTGAAGCGGCCGCGGGCGTCGCCGACGGCCACGATGCCGCATTCATAGGCAGCCAGCTTGGTTTTGGTGTTGCGATGCCGCCCCACAAACCAGGAGGCGACCACCATCCCCAGGCCGAGCAAAATAACGGCCAGAATCTGCATGAACAGCGGGAGATATTGCCAGGAATAAGGAACCATCGCCGCCCAGTCTCAAGAAATTCAGATAGATTGCGCCCCCCTGCCATTGACCGACTCAAGTTCGGAGCAGACAAGGCGCTGGTTTGAGATTAGGTTTTCAGCCTCATCCCGTCAAGGCGGAGGCGGAACCTGAAGGCTGCCAGGCAAGGTTTCGGAGGTCGAATCCGCGCGGCAGTTTTGCCAATTGAAACAGTTGTCGCATGTTTTGCCCTACGGGGTACCTGTTTTGATGCTTCTCAGGCTTTGTTGCCTTGGGCTTTTATATAGCAGGATGAAATGCCGGTTAACGGTGAGCTACGTCACATTCTCTGCAGAAAAGGAACCGGATATTGGCTGCGGTTGATTCCCAGGATACGGTACGTCCGTCACGTGAATTGTCCTCCAAAGTGACCGAGAAACAGGGGGCGAACAAACACCAGGGCAACTTCCATGACGAGCGAGCTGTCGTTACAAAGCGGATAGGGAAACTTCCGGGGCGCGCAAAGGAGGCGCCGAAAGTGTTACTGTCCCAAGGCCAGCACGGCCAGCAGAAGGACCCATGCCAAGCTCATGGTGTGCCAGAACCAGGCGCTGGAGTCGACGGCGATCTGGCGGTACTCGACGCGCCGGAACCAGCCCAGGCAGCAGAGACAGAACACGAGCGCCAGCAGGCCGAGTACCAGATGGGCGGCGTGCAATCCAGTGATGACGTAGAAGAAGTAGCTGGCCGGGGTGGAGAACTGGTCGAAGGCGAAACCCTGCGCCGTCAACTGCTTCCAGGCGATCCACTGGCCGGCTAGAAAGAGCGCGCCAAGCAGCAGTGTGGCGCCCAACCAGGGTTGTGTGCCGCGCAGCGCGGGGCGGCCCAGGCCCAGCCACTCCTCCAGGACATCGATCTCGCGAAAGATGTTCTGCCGTGCCCGCTCCATGGTCAGGCTGCTGAGGACGAGCAGAACGGTGTTGAGGTAGAGGATGTGGGGCAGCAGAACAGGGTGCCAGTCGCCTGTGAACTCGTGGGTGCGGGGGTCCATGCGCAGGCCGGCCTGGCGGGCGAAGAAGAACAGGACCAGCACGGCAAAGAAGAGCATATCGGCCGCCAGGGCGGACAGAACGAAAAACCTTACTTTGTGCAGGAGTTCGCGCGGGCCCCGCTGTTCATTTTTCCATTCGTCGTCTCCGCCGCCGCCACCACCGCCGGTGGGGCGTCGGTCGACTGGCGGCTTTCCACCGATTCCCGATTCTTTCCGTTCTGTCTCCGTGGGGGTGGGCGTGAAGATGGAGGGCATACGGGGCGGTTCTCCAGTTCAAGAGGCGATTTGAGTCTCAATGAAGTTGGCCTTTGCGCAAGGCAAAGGCCAACTTGGCTGCAGCGGTTCCGGCTTGCTTGGACTGGCGAGCCGCCGTGGTGCTCTGTGAAGATGAGATTACTCTCACTTTGGTTTGGACGCACCCGGAATCGAACCGGGATAGCTGCAAATTTGCATTGATCCGTTTGTTGCAGGAAACAGCGGGCGGACCTATGCGGGAAGCTCCGCGTGCTTTGACCGGGCCGCGGCGACGATCTGGACGAAGAGTTGATGGACCCGGCGGTCGTGGGAAAGCTCGGGATGGAAGGTGGCGGCCATCAGGTTTCCCTGGCGGACCAGGACCGGGGAGCCGTCGCGCCGGGCCAAGATCTCGACCGAGGGGCCGGTTTCGGCCAGGCGCGGGGCACGGATGAAGACCATCTCGAGCGGGCCGCCGGGGAGGGCGGTTTCGGCGGTCAGGATGGCGGAGTCAATCTGGCGGCCATAGGCGTTGCGCTCGGCGACCGCATCCAGCAGGCCCAGCGAACGCTGTGCGGGATTGCGGACCTCACGGGCCAGCAGGATGGCTCCAGCGCATGTGCCGAAGACGGGCTTGTGGGCGCAGAACTCTTTCAAGCTTCCGAAGAACTGCAGCTTGTCAAGGAACCTGAGGATGGTGGTCGATTCGCCGCCGGGGAGGATGAGGCCGTCGAGGCCGGCTAGCTGATCCGGTTTGCGGACCTCGACCGGGTCGGCGCCGGCTTCGGCGAGCGCGTCGGCGTGGGCTGCATAGTCGCCCTGGATGGCGAGGACGCCGATGCGAGGGCGATCGTTTCTCGCACGATGATGGGCCGCCTTGTTCAAGGGGATGGTCCGCCTTAGGTTGGAGTCATTCGACAGTGGTTTGGTTGTCAAGCTCTGCCGCTGAAGACAATGTTATCTTCTTGACGCCCGCTGGGGTGAGGCCAGCGGTTTTTGCCTGGGCCACTGCACTGGTATGATTCAAGAGAGGCGCCCGTCGCCTTGCCGCCGTCCGTGGGCGGTTAGCTCAGTTGGTTAGAGCGCCTGCCTTACAAGCAGGAAGTCGGGGGTTCGAGTCCCTCACTGCCCACCAATACCTTGTTTTAAGACATCCAATGACATCTAGATGAATACACAAAGCCCCTTAAAATACTGGGGATTTCGTATTTTTACGTCCGAGGGCGTACTATCAAAGCCAAGTTCTGCGGGGGGTACTTTCCGGGGTATGTTGCTTTTCAAAGGGGGGTACTTTTCTCTGCGGGGGTATTTTGGGAGGGTAGCAATGCCATTGACGGATACAGAAGTTCGCAAGAGCAAACCGGCTGAGAAGGCATACCGTTTGAGTGACGGTGGAAGCCTGTATCTCTGGGTCACTCCAGCCGGTGGCAAGCTGTGGCGCTGGGCTTACGAGCATGATGGCAAAGAAAAGCTCATGTCCTTCGGCAAATACCCCGATGTGACTCTGGCGCTGGCCAGAGAGCGCCACACTGAGGCCCGCCGGTTGCTTGCGGTGGGCATTGACCCGATGGCGCAGCGGAAGGCCGAAAAGACCGCAGCAAAGTGCGCCTCCGAAAATTCCTTCCAAACCATTGCGGGCCTTTGGTTCGATCACTGGAAGGTGGACAAGAGCAGCCAGCATGTAGACGCGACACGGCGGCGCATGGCAGCGAACATTTTCCCGCTGTTAGGCGCGCGCCCGATTACGGAGATTGAAGCGCCTGAACTGGTAGTCATGGTCAAAGCGATAGAAGGACGCGGCGCGGCGGACCTGGCAAAGCGGGCGCTAGAAAACGCAGGGCAGATTTTTCGCTATGCCATTGCGCATGGGTACGCGAAACGGAATCCGGCAAGCGAGATTCGTCCTGCTGACGTTCTAAGACCGACGCATAAAACCAACCTTGCCCGCATCGACGCAAAAGAGTTGCCCGAACTTCTGCGGGCGATTGAGGTATACAGAGGGACGCATGTCACCCGCCTGGCATTGAAGTTGATGGCCCTGACGTTTGTGCGCACCAGCGAATTGATTGGAGCGAAGTGGGCAGAGTTCGATATGGAGGCCGCCCGCTGGGATATTCCCGCAGAGCGCATGAAGATGCGGACCCCGCACATTGTCCCTATGGCCGCGCAAGCAGTCGAAGTCTTGGAAATGCTCCGCACTCTGACCGGGGAGAGTGAGTGGCTTTTTCCTGGCGACCGAATTGCGACAAAGCCCATGAGCAACAATACGATCTTGATGGCTCTAAAACGCATGGGCTACAAAGGCCGCATGACCGGACACGGCTTTCGCGGGCTGGCGTCCACCGTCTTGCATGAGAAGGGCTATGGGCATGAGCACATTGAATTGCAGCTTGCCCACGCGCCGCGCAATGCCGTGAGCGCGGCTTATAACCATGCCTTGTACCTTGAGCCACGCGCCAAAATGATGCAGGATTGGGCGGATTTTCTGGAGCAAACTCTACGCGGTGGGAAGGTCCTTCCATTCCGCAACCATGTGGCATGAGGCCCCGAATGTCCCCAAATTGATTTTGGACAACTGCGGAGGCGGCGCTTTCGCGCTCACAGCACCGGAATGCGTATGCCCCACAAGCTCTGCTTTCGGTTGCAATCGAGGCGCATCCGCTTAGATTTCCTGTGGAAAAGTCTGTGGAAAAACTCCGAGAAAACAACCGAATGCGGCGTATTTGCGCGATTTTTCGATTCTGTGCCATGGTGGGGATAGATGGACGTTGTTAGCTTGTCTCACCACAGGAGAGAACGAATTGGACAATCCAGAGAAGATCATTCGCCTACAAGCGGTCAAGGCGCGGTGTGGCCTCAGTCGGAGCACGCTTTACAACCGGATGGCAGCCGGAGAGTTCCCTACTCCGGTATCGCTCGGAGCGCGCTCCGTGGGTTGGGTCGAGTCTGAAATCAACGCCTGGATTGCCGCGCGGATCAATGCCAGCCGGAAGGGAAACCCAAACGGTGCATCAAAGGCAGCCTGAGAATGCGCAACTTTGCAATTTGCCTACTGACGTGCAAACGAGGTGGTAAGCGGTCACTGTCTGATAGGGGTAGGACGCTAAAGGCATCTTGCCCGAAAGCTCCAAAAAGGAGACACAGAATGTTGATCGATGATTTAGTGAACACGAAAGAAGCGGCGGAACTGTTGAGGGTTTCGCCTTGGACGGTTTCAGCGTGGCTCTCGCAAGGGAAACTGAGGCGGGTTAAGGCCGGAGGCCGCACCTTGATTGCCAAGGCCGATCTGGAGGCGTTTCTTCAGCGGGACGAATGCCCCGAGCCATTGAAGCAGTAGCCAAACGTGCGGGCCACCGCCGAATGCAAGGCAGCAACCAACGTGCGGCGGCCCGCCCTACGGTTCACCCCGAGGGCGCACCAGTGGCCGGGAGACTGGCACAGCCATCCATCATGGCCGAATTGTCATGGCCGCGCGTCTGTGAGGGAAACGCAAAGAGAAAGAGGGCAGAGAGTGAAAGAGACAAGAAAGGGTGCGGCCTGATGGCACTCAGAGCCGTTCCAGACCACCCAAAATTCGCAAACCTTAAAGCCATTCTCGGACAGCCCAAAGGCTGTGTGGTTGGATGGCTGGAGATAATCTGGCATTTTACGGGCCGCTTCACACCTCAAGGCAATATCGGAAAATACTCTGATGAAACCATCGAGGCCTGGGTCGAGTGGGACGGCAAGCCGCGCGAACTAATAGCCGCTCTGGTTCGTGCGGGATGGTTGGACGCCGATCCAACCCACCGGCTGCTCGTGCATGACTGGGCAAAGCACGCAGACAAGGCAACCAAGAACACACTCCACCGTTCCGGGGATGAATTTTGTGTCCCCACTGTACGTACAAAAAGGAAACTTGTACGTACAGAAATCCCGACCAAGGGTACGGCGTACCCACTACCAGTACCAGTACCAGTACCAGAGCCAGTACCAGAGCCAGTACCAGAGCCAGAGGCAAAAGCAACAGCAAAAACAAAAGCCGCTCCGCCAAAGGCTCCGCTGTTTGTGTTGCCGGAGTGGATTTCCAAGGAAGTTTGGGCGGACTTTGAAGAGATGCGCCGCAAGAAACGCGCACCGCTCACAGACCGCGCCCGGCAGAACATCATGGCCGATCTGACACGGCTAGAGGCGACGGGGCAACACGCGGAAACCGTTCTCAACCAAAGCATTACAAACAGTTGGAGCGGAGTCTTCCCAATCAAGACGGACGGGGGCAGCAATGGAAGTGGCGGCGGCAGCTACGGCAATCGTGGGCAAGCCCGCACAAACGGCAATCTCGAAGCCGCTCGATCCGCAGCGGAGGCTATTGCTGGTCAAGGTTCTGACTGGGCTGGCGGAGGCCCGGCAAGCGTCCGTGAGCGCGGAAACATTGAAACTGCACAGCGCCCACATGTGTGACTTTGAACTGGCCGATGTGCGGGAGGCGGTACGCGCACTGGCTGTGCGCAAACGGGCGGAGGGAGAGACGGCGTTTCCGGCCCTGGGCGAACTGGTAGAGCCGTTGGAGACGATGTGGGCGCGGCGGCGGGAAGAGAACAAGCGGGCCGCGCAACAGCAAGCGGAAATTGACGAGTTCTGGCAGTGGGCACCGGAGTGGATGGAGTTCACGGGGAACACGGAAGCGGAATTACTCAGGCGGTTCCCCAGCTTTCGAGGGACCAAACCTGATGCGCGACGGTGAAGGGGAATCCGCCCGCGCACTCCCCAATCCCGCCGCACTCTGCGAGAATTGATCTTCACCCAAGAGTTACCCCGCCCATGCCGCTTTCGCTTGCCGAATTCGTGACCCGCTGGAAGGCCAGCACCCTCACAGAGCGCGCCGCCGCCAATCCCATTTCATTGACG
>VFSW01002824.1_pt1 | contig 26166 bp, 20 predicted proteins | sample 5358111 | NCBI WGS metagenome assembly VFSW01 (sample SAMN11554181, study PRJNA540505) | mine drainage metagenome | isolation source: sediment from site ElyBrook_90M | place: USA: Ely Copper Mine, Vershire, VT | collected 2017 | reverse complement strand
AATGTTTCGCAGCAAGAAATGAGATGGAAGAGGCCAAAAGTGAGAAGATAGCAGGCATGGAAGCAAACGATTTTGCAGTGGTGGTTCTGGCCGCCGGCAGAGGCACGCGGCTCAACAGCAAACGCCCCAAGGTGCTGCACGAGGTCGGTGGACGCGCCCTGCTGCTGCACGTCATCGCGGCGGCTGAGGCGCTTGTCCCCGCCGACAGGATCTTCTGCATCGTGGGCCACAAGGCCGAACAGGTACAGGCTGCCGCCGCGGCCAGCGGTGTACGCTTTGTGCTGCAAGAGGTCCAGCACGGCACCGGTCACGCGATGCAGGTTCTTCAGGCCTGGCTCGAAGGCACCACAGAACCTCTGCCAAAGCACCTGCTCGTCCTCTCCGGCGATGTGCCTCTCATCCGCGCGGCAACTCTCTCCGAACTGTGCAAGCAGCACCTGCAAGAGCGCGCCGCCATGACGATCCTGACTGCCATCCCCGAAGACCCGACGGGCTACGGACGCGTTCTGCGCCTTGCCGACACCTCCCCCGTTGTCATGGCAATCGTCGAGCAGAAGTCGCTTACCCCCGCCCAACTGGGCGCGCCGGAGATCAACTCGGGAATCTATTGTTTCGAGACGGAGGCCCTCTTCGCGAAGCTCGACCAGCTCGGCACCGACAACGCGCATGGGGAGTTCTACCTTACGGATGTGGCCGCCCTGCTGGTGGCGGATGGGCAGCGTGTCGTCGCGCATCGGGCCGAGAGAGTGGACGAAGTGCTGGGTGCCAATACGATCGCGGAGATGATGCACCTGGACGCCACCATGCGCGCCGATACCGCGCGCCGCCTGATGGCCGAGGGCGTTACCATCTTCCGGCCCGACACCTGTGTGATCGACGCAGAGGTCACGGTTGGCGCGGACACCGTCATCGAGCCATACGTTCAACTGCTGGGCGCAACCCGCATCGGCAGCGACTGCCGCATCCGCTCGTACTCGGTGCTCCAACGCTCGACACTGGGCGACGGCGTCACCGTGCGCAACGGCTGCATCCTGGATGGCGCGGAGGTCGGCGACGGCGCGGTGCTCGGCCCGTACGCGCATCTGCGCCCAGAGAGCAGGATCGGCGAGCAGGCGCACGTCGGCAACTTCTGCGAGACCAAGAAGACCACGCTGGGCCGCGGCTCGAAGGCCAATCACCTTACCTATCTGGGCGACGCGGTCATCGGTGCGGGCGTGAACGTGGGCGCGGGCGTCATTACCTGCAACTACGACGGGATGCACAAGCACACCACCAGCATCGGCGACGGGGCCTTCGTCGGCTCCGACTCCACCCTGGTGGCGCCGATCCGCATCGGAGACGGCGCGTATGTCGGGGCAGGCTCCTGCATCACCCATCCCGTACCGGCCGGGGCGCTGGCCATCGGACGCGCCCACCAGATCACCAAAGAAGGCTGGGCCACCTCCCGACGGGCCGCCCAGGCCGCCAGGTCCGCCGCTAAAACCGCCGAAGCAGCCCCCGAAAAAAAATAATCGTCTTGCCTCTCGCCAGTGTGATGGCCCGCGCCGCCCAGCCGATAGACTCAGGAGACCCGCCCACGGCTGCACCGGCTTGTGGGACGGGAGTGCCTCAGGAGCGACTCGGGGACGGACCGAAAACCCAGACTGGACCTCAGTCGGCGGAGAGTATTGCCCAATGCAACAGGAATATGTGCAGGCGCGGCAGGAAAACATTCAGGCGCAGATGGGAAGTTTGCGCAAGGAGCAGGAATTCGCCGCCGAGCGCCAAGACCACATCCTGGTGGTTGACGACGAACCCTCTGTGCGCAGCACCTTGACAGCAATGCTGGCGCGCAGCGGGTACGATGTCACAGCCGTCGCCGACGCCGAGCAGGCGTTGCTCCATCTACAGGACGATCCGGGCTGCGACCTCGTCCTCGCCGACGTCATCATGCCTGGCAGCAACGGCCTCACCCTGCTCGACGTCGTCTGCCACAACCATCCCGGCATACCCGTCGTCATGCTCACCGCTATACACGACATTCACGTCGCCACCAACGCCTTCCGCCGCGGGGCCATCGACTACCTGCTCAAGCCCTTCGACCGGGGCCAACTGCTCGATGTCGTCACTCGCGCACTGAGTCATGGTCGCCTGCTGAAGCAGAACGCCGCCTACCGCCAGAACCTCGAGCAGATCATCTCCGCACGCACCAGCCGCCTGCGCGCCACCATGCACGATCTGGAGAAGAGTTACGACATAACCCTGGAGGCAATGGGCGACGCGCTCGACCTGCGCGACGCCGAGACCGAAGGCCACTCGCGCCGCGTCACGGCGTACACCATCGCGCTGGCACGCGAGATCGGTCTCGACCCAGAGTCGCTGCGGACCATCGCGCGCGGGGCCTTCCTGCACGACATCGGCAAGATCGCCACCCCCGACGCCATCCTCCTCAAACCCGGAAAGCTCACCCCCGAAGAGACCGAGATCATGCGCCAGCACTGCGTCCGCGGATACGAGATGGTCCACAAAATCCCCTTTCTGCGCGACGCCTCCGAGATCGTCTACGCCCACCAGGAGACCTTCGACGGCAACGGCTACCCGCGCGGACTGCGCGGCGAGGAGATCCCGCTTGGTGCGCGCATCTTCTCGGTTGCCGATACGCTCGACGCCATCACCTCCGACCGCCCGTACCGCAAAGGCCTCAGCTTCGCCGAGGCCCGCAAGGAGATCGCGCGATACAGCGGAACCCAGTTCGATCCGAAGATCGTCGAGGTCTTCCTCGCCATGCCCGAAGACCTGTGGGTCGGCCTGCGCCACGAGGTGGAACACGCCCCCGCCGGGACCTTTGGCGTTGTCCTCTAGAAGCTACCCGTCTCCCCGATGCAGACCCTGCTTGCGTCCGTACTCTGTGCGGCTTAACATCTTCTTGCGGTCCACTCTGGAGGGCAAACTCATGCAATCCATCAAACCGACTCTCTCCGAGCAGGAACTCCACGACCTGCTGATCGAACTGCCCGAGTGGGCGCTGGAAGACAACAAGCTCGTCCGATACTGGAGCCTTCCCAGCTTCGTCGAGGCCATCGCCTTCGTCAACAACGTAGCCGACATCGCCGAGAAGGCCGGTCATCACCCCGACATCGACATCCGCTTCAACCGGATAAAGCTCGCGCTCGTCTCGCACGACGCAGGCGGAATCTCCGCGCGCGACGCCCAGATGGCGCGACAACTCAGCGCCGCGTTTACCACATCTCCCGCATGACCCGCCCTGCCCCGCTTGCGTGGTACTCTTGTAAACCAGAGCGAAGTTCGCTCCAAAGTTTCGACCGGGACGGGCAATTCGCCGCCCCCAGTCGATGAGAGTTGCGTCACTGGCCTCCCGGCACGGACAATCGACCGTTCGTGCCGCCTTTTTTCGCAAACCGCGGCGAATTCCCGACTTCAAATTATTTCTTCACAAGGCTGACGAAAATCCGGCATCCTATCTACAATCAGCGATAAGCTAGATAGAGTGCCCAAGACCCAAGGAGACCCACGATGACCAAAGCCGACCTGGTTGATAGAGTGACCGCTCTCGGAGACCTAACCCGCCGCGACGGAGAGATAATCGTCGATACCCTCTTCGAGTCTGTCATCGGCGCACTGAAGGCAGACGACAAAGTTGAGATTCGCGGCTTTGGCAGCTTCCGCACACGCCAGCGAAACTCCCGCATCGGACGCAACCCCAAGACGGGCGAACGCGTCGATGTCCCAGCCAAGCGCGTTCCCTTCTTCAAGCCTTCCAAGGAACTTCGCGACTCAGTCAATCCCGACGGAGCAAAGAGTCCCGTAATCGTGAAGGTCCCGGTCAGCACGAACCCCATCGACCCACATCACCCTCCGGCCATGTAGCTGGCGCGGAGAGCGTTGGCTTTGCGTTACACCACCACCAGCCCGCTCTTCGCCGCCGCTACAAACTCCACCGCCGTCTGCGCGATGTAGTCCAGCATCTCGGTCGTCAACCCGGGATAGACCCCAATCCAGAAGACCTGATTCATTACGAAGTCGGTATTTGTCAGATCGCCCACGACGCGGGACTCCCAGCCCTCATACGCTGGCTGGCGCAGCAGATTGCCCGCGAACAGCAGTCGCGTCCCAATCTTTTTCGCCTCCAGCGCGCCGGTTAGGTCGTCACGCGTAAACGGAGCGTCTGGTTTCACCGCAATGGGGAACCCAAACCAGCTTGGGTCGGAGTCCTCGCTCGCCTGCGGCAGCAGCAGAAACTCCTCCAACGGCTTCAGCTTTGCATGGAGATAGGCGAAGTTCTCCTTGCGCCGCGCGATGAAGTGGGGCAACTTGGCGATCTGCGAGAGGCCCAGCGCGGCCTGCATGTCGGTCGCCTTCAGGTTGTATCCGATGTGCGAGTAGGTGTACTTGTGGTCATAGCCGCAGGGCAGCGTGCCCAGTTGCCAGTCGAAGCGCTTGCCGCAGGTGTTGTCCTTGCCCGGCTCGCACCAGCAGTCGCGGCCCCAGTCGCGGTAGCTGTCGATCAGCACCTGTAGGGTCGGCTTGTCGGTCAGCACCGCGCCGCCTTCGCCCATGGTGATGTGGTGCGCGGGATAGAAGCTCACCGTCGCAATGTCGCCAAACGTCCCCACCTTCCGCCCTTTGTAGGTCGAGCCGAGCGCGTCGCAGCAGTCCTCGATCAGCCACAGGCTGTGCTTTTTGCAGAAGGCCGTGACCGCGTCGAGGTCGAAGACATTGCCCAGCGTGTGCGCGATCATCACCGCCTTCATCTTCGGGCTGTACGCTGCTTCGAGCTTGGTCGCGTCGATCTCGTAGGTCGGCAACGATACATCCACAAAGACGGGCACCAGCCGGTTCTGGAAGATCGGATTTACCGTAGTCGGAAAGCCCGCCGCAACCGTCAGCACTTCGTCGCCCGGCTTCAGTTGCCTCGCGCCCAGCTTGGGCGAGGTCAACGCGCTCAGCGCGACCAGATTCGCGCTCGAACCGGAGTTGACCAGACTCGCCGAACGCACTCCGACGAACTTCGCCAGCTTTCGCTCGAACTCCTTGGCAAAGCGGCCGGTCGTAAACCAGCCATCCAGCGCCGAATCCACCACCGAGCAGATGTCCTCCGCTCCGATCACCTTGCCCGAAACGGGCACCGTGGACGTTCCCGCCACAAACTCTTGCGCTGGAAACTTTGCCGCATGATACTGCGCCGTCAACTTGAGAATCTGCCGCCGAAGCTCTTCCGTTGTCTCGCTCATATCCCTTAAGAATACACGGCTGCACTTCCCCTCAAGACATCAGAAATTGATGCGCTCTTTCTCCGTCACCAGAGGCCGATTCTGCACAATGCTGTGGATCGAGCCAACGTACTCGCCGATGATTCCCAGAGAGACCAGTTGCACCGAACCGAGAAAGAACAGCCCGATCATGGTCGGCGCAAGCCCCAGTTCAAAGTGGTTCCAGAACAGCAGCTTCGCAACCAGATAGACAAAACCGGCAGCCATACTCAGCAGAGCACACACAAATCCGAGGAAGATCACCGCTCGCAACGGCACCTTCGAGAGGTTCGTGATGCCCAGCATCGCCATGTCATACAGCGTGTACCAGTTGTTCTTGGTAATGCCGCGCGTTCGCCGTTTCTGATTGTATGGGATCATCTTGGCTGGCAGTCCGATCTCCGCAATCTGTCCGCGAAAGTAAGGATTCGGATCGCGAAAGTCCTTGCGCAGAATCTCCATCACCTTTCGGTCATACAAGCCGAATCCGGTGAAGTGCTCGAAGACCTTCACGTCCGTCAGCCGAGCCACCGTCTTGTAATACGCCGAGCGAATGGCGTACATCAGGCCGCTCTCCTCGCTGGTGGTCTTGATCGCCACCACGATCGGCCAGCCCGCCTCCCACTCGCGCAGAAAATCCACGATCAGCTCCGGCGGATCCTGCAAGTCGCTCAGCAACACCACAACCGCGTCCCCCTCGGCCTCCATCAGCGCGTGGTGTGGCGAGCGGATGTGCCCGAAGTTGCGTGCATTCACAATCACCTTCACATTGGGATCGCGCGCCGCAATGCCGCGTAGAATCTCCACCGTCCCATCTGTCGAGTTGTTATCGATCAAGATGTGCTCGTAGCGGTACTGCGGCATCGCCGCGAACAGTTCGCGCACACGGTCAGTCAAAGCCTGCACGTTGCCTTCTTCGTTGTAGCAGGGGCTCACAATGCTGATTCGTTTCATCTTGTCTCCCATTCCTCAACGTACCACGAGGCGGTCTTGCGAATCGATTCTTCCAGCGGCACCGTCTCGCGCAGTCCCAGCAGCGCCTCCGCGCGCTCGACCGATGGGACGTAGCGCGCTACCGGAGCGCCGGGAATGGCCTGCTTCGCAACGTCAATCCGCGTCGCCGGGGCAAGCGTCTTCGCTACACGCTCCGCCAGCTCGCAAATACTCACGTCGTGCGCCGAACCTACGTTGATCGGCAGCAGCGGCGGCGCGCGAAAGAGGATCGTCCATAACCACGCCGCCAGATCGGACGCGTACAGATACGAACGGCGCGGCGTCCCATCGCCCGCAATCGAGATTGCACGCCCCGCCAATGCGTCCCCGATAAAGTTTCCGATCGCGAAGTGTGTGTCCAGCGGAAGATGCGGCCCGCAGAAGGCCCAGCAGCGCGCAATCTTGACCTCGAACGGCGCGCCACGCTCCGTCGCAGCCTTCTGATACAGCGCACACATCAGCTCCGACGCGCGCTTCCCCTCTGCATACACGCTCGCCGCGTCCAACGCGTCCGGCGCGCCGAGATAGCTCTCCGGCACATGCGTCATCTCCGCAGGCTGCCGCCCATAGACCGCACCCGAGCTGGTCAGCAGGAACTTGCGCGCGCCGCACTGCTGGGCAAACCTCAGCGCCTGCTCGGTACCCGCAAGGATCGTCGAAAGCATCTCCAGCGGGGCCTCCTGCGACTGCTTCAGGCTGGCCTCCGTCGCTGCATGAATCACAAAACGAAACTCGCCTGCGGGAAAATCAAAGTCGCGCACATCGCCCGCAAGCAGCGTCACCGCCGGATCGCCAGCCAGATGCGGACACTTGGCGGCAAACTTCTGCGGGCTGCGCGAGAGCACCGTTATCTGCGCGCCCAGTCCCAGCACGCGGTTCGCATGGCAGAAGCTCTCCACCAACCAGCAGCCGAAGAAGCCCGTCCCGCCGGTGATGAAGATGCGCTGCCCGCGCACCTCCTCCCACAATGCCCGCGTCTGGGCCAGGATTCCTTCGAGGTCGTCGGCGAGCCTATTCCCCATGAATTGAAAACTCCCGTCAACGCCGCTACAAGCAGCTCTCGCCTACTAGCTCACGTCCAGCCCGCGGTTGCAGATTGTCTTGCGGAGAGAAGGAATCTGCGCGTACGGGCTTTCGATGTCGTCGATGTGGATTGCCTGGTCCTTCTTTACCGCCTTCAAAAGCATCTCACCGCTCATCAACTCGCGACAGGAGAGCTGTCCCTTCTGGAGCGGAATCGCAAGATACACGTCTTCATCGGTCAAGGAGTGTCCTTCGGGAAGGTCCTCCTTCGCGTAAACGCCGCGCACCAGCGCGTCTAGATATTCAATCTCTTTTTTGGGAGGCATCCGCTTCTGCGTCCCCGGAGCGCCGCACATCTCCTTCGCCTTCTGAAAGGACTTGAACCACTCGTCGATCTGGTGAGGCAGGCTGCAGTACGGCGATACCTTCACTCCGTCCGAGTCGATGTCGATGTGCCGCTCGAAGGTCCGTGCGCCCTTGGCATACGCAATCATCATCGAGTTCGCCCAGTCGGTGTACTCATGGGTCGAATAGCCGATCGTGTTGTTCGGATAGCGATTGCGCAGGAAGTCGATCTGGTTGATCTCCAGCTCAGAATCCTCCGCCGGATAGATCGAGACGCAATGGTTGATCGCCAGTGGGATGTTCCGGTTGGCAAAGAACGTCACAATGTCGTCCATGTCCTTCAACGAAGACCCGCCGGTCGAAACCACCACGGGCTTCTTGGTCTTGGCAATCTTCTCCAGCAGCAGCCAGTCGTTCATGTCCGAGCTGGCAATCTTCAGGATCGGAAGACCCAACTCGACGCACAGATCCACCGACCGCTCGTCGAACGGAGTCGCCGTAGCAATGCATCCCGACTGCCGAATCGCCTTCACCAGCGTCGCGTACTGTTCGTCCGACAGCCGCGTATCCAGCGTCTTCTTGACATACCTCAGGTCCGCGCGGCCCACAAAGTCCTTGTGAACGAAGTTGCCAACGTCGCGGAACTGGAGCTTGATCGAAGCGCGCACATTGTTGAACCGCACAATCTGCGAGAACTCCTGAATGATCTTCAACCCGCGTTCCACGCTCCCAAGATGGTTGTTGGCCATCTCGAGGACGAAAAGATCTTCAAAAATATCCCTGTCAATCAATATATTTCTCCTGAGCCAGAATCGGCATAAGTTCGGAAAACCGGTTGAATCGAAACGCCACGGGAAGCCCCGATCCCACGGGCACATCGCCGTATCCATGGGTGGCCAGGCAAAACTTCATTCCTGTCTGCGCTGCCGCTGCTGCGTCTTCCATTGTATCTCCCACCATAAGACAGTCGTGCGTTTCGATCTCATGGCGCTCCATCAGGCTGCGCATCATCTCCTGCTTGTCGTTATACGCCGGTTCGCGCGAGTCCCGCGTAACAATCTCATCAAACAGCGCCAGCGTCCCCTCTGCCTCCAAAATCCTCAGCGAAATATGACGCGGCTTGTTCGACACCACAAACAGCCGCTTGCCCTTGGCGCGCATCTCGCGCAGCAACTCCGCCGCGCCCGCGTAGTGCGGAGTCATCCTCCAACCCTCGCTGTCGTAGCTTGCGCGGAACGCCTGCGCCAGACGGTCGAGATCCTCCTCGCTGGCTCCGCCACTCGCATTGCGCACAGACATCCGCTCCAGAATCGTGCGAATCGGCGGCCCGATCAGAGCGCGCAGATCGACTTCGCCCCTCGCCAGACCGCACGCCGCAAACGCCGCATGTGCCGAATACTCTATCCCCGGCAACGAGTCCAGAAGCGTCCCGTCCAGATCGAAGAGCACTGACTTTATCCGCTCGAACAATCCCGCATCCTTCATCGCTTGGCGTCCGAGGTCAACATGTTCTCGGCCAGTTCCTCCGGCGAGAGGAAGGGATACATGTCTTCGAGGTTCGGCGTCTGAATCGTCCCGTCTGCAAGAATCCGCGAGCGCAGCCTCGGTTCAAACTCCTGCGCCACATCCAACTGCACCTCGAACAGGCTCGGCCCCGGCTTGGCCAACTCTGCCTTCACCCACTCCAGATCGCTCAGCTTCTCCACCGCAAACGACGGAATCCCGTACGCCGCGCCCACCTTCATCATGTCGGGAAACGTCACGCCGCTGGTCGCACCTGTGCCGATCAACCGCCCCTGAAAAAAGCCCGTCTGCGTCTGGCGGATGGAAAGATACCCGCCATTGCGCAGCACAAAGATCTTCACCGGAAGATTGTGCGTCACCACCGTCTGTAGCTCCTGCACATTCATCTGCAAGCTGCCATCGCCCGCCAGACAGATGGTTCGTCCGCCCTTCGCCACGGCTACGCCAATTGACGCGGGCAGATCGTAGCCCATCGACGCAGAACCCGAGTTTGAGATCAGCCGCATCCCTCGCTTCAGATTGCCCGCCTGATACGGCACAATGGTCGCCGTCGCGTTGCCGCACACAACGGCATCGTCCGCCTCCAGCAGTGCAAACAGCCGGTCGATGAAGGAGTACGGATTCAGCGGCGGGCCTTCCGTCTTCTGCCGCTCTTGCACCACCGGATACTTCTCCTTCCACTCCCGCGCCCGCGTCAGCCACGCCGCATGGTCCGTGTTCGCGCTCGCACCCTCGTTCAACTGGCGCAGCATCTCGGTCAAAAAATCCTTCGCGTCGCAATGGATCGCTACATCCGGCTTGTGCATCGGTTTGGCAAACTCTGCCGCGTCCACGTCCACCTGGATCTTGGTCGCGAACCGCGCAAACGAGGCCCAGTTGTAGCTCGTCTGGCGAATGTTCAGCCGCGAACCCAGCACCAGCAATACATCGGAGTTCTGCACCGTAAAGTTCCCCGCACGCTGGCCGATCGTTCCTGGCCGCCCGCAGAAAAGCTCGTCGTCCGACGCAATCAGATCGTGCGTCCATGCCGTCACCACGGGAACACGTAGGCGCCGAATCACCGCCTCGAACTCCTCCAACGCTCCCGCCAGCCGAACTCCCGTCCCCGCAAAGATCACCGGTCGCTGGGCCGTGCGAATCCGCGCCAGCACATCGGCCACCTGCTCGGCAATCTTCGCCCGGTCCCACACCAGCGCATCCTCGCTCGGGTCGTAGTGCCGCAGCTTCGTCTCGTCGATCTGCGCCGACTGCACGTCCACCGGAATGTCCAGCCAGCATGGTCCCGGACGGCCATTCTGCGCCAGATACCATGCCCGCTCCAGATGATACGCAATCGTCTCCGGCTCGTTCACCCACACCGCATACTTCGTAATCCCCTGCACCATGCGGACAATATCGACCTCCTGGTCGCCCAGTTGCCGCATATTCTCAATGCCGTATGTCCTCATGCACGTCTCGCGCTTCACCTGCCCGGAGAGAACCAGCATGGGGATCGAGTCTGTCCATGCCCCAAAGACGCCATTCAGCGCATTGATGCTCCCCGGCCCGCTGGTTACATTCAGCAGACCGGGCGTATTTGTAATCCGCGCATAGCCCTCGGCGGCCATCGCCGCGGCCTGTTCGTGATGCGTGCAGGTATACGCAATTCCCGACGTACCGATCGAGTCGTTCAGGTGCATCGCACCGCCGCCCGTGACCAGAAAGATGTGCCTGGCCCCCCACTCCCGCAGTTGGCCAAAGATATAATCCGAAAGTTTCATCATGTCTATATGTTACCCGGACAATATGGAATGCCGCTCATCTACGATTGGGCAACCGCAGCCGGTGGCTCCGCCCATGTGAACAGTTGCCCATACTGCTCCGAAGACCATGCACGATACCCCGCCCCGCCAAGCAGGGTCTCCAGCGATCCCGCGGTGAACCGCCCGCCCACCAGATGATTGCTCTCGATCGAAAGATGGATCGCATGTTCCTTCAGCAATTCCACCGAGCTTCGGATCACGCTCAACTCCGCGCCTTCTATGTCCATCTTGATGTAGTTGGGGACCGCCCCGAACCGCTCGCACGCATCGCGCAGACTCAGCGTCTCGACCTCTCTGCTGCTGGCTGCGGCGGCATAGGAGAGCGAGTCGCTCAGTCCCGCGCTCATGGTTCCGTCCATGCAGAACTCCGCCGTGCCCGTCTTGTCCGACAGCGCGGCCTTTACCGGAACCACGTTCGCAAGCCCGTGCATCTCGATATTGCGCAGCAGAAACTCATAGTTCGTCTCATCCGGCTCAAACGCGTACACCGTGCCCGTTGGCCCAACCATCTGAGCCAGAAAATAAGCTGTCATGCCGGCATGGGCACCCACATCCCACACCACATCACCCACCTGTGGGCAGTAGGATGCGGTGTAAGCCTCCATGCTGTCATCCTCCGCCAGCGAGGGAGAATAAAAGGAGAGGCCACGCTTGCGATAGCGATGAAGCCCCGGCTCGGAGAAATCCAGCACCGTCCGACCGTCGCGCGCCTGGCCCTCTAAAGTATCGAAGAAACTGGCCCATTCGTGGACTGCAAACGGAACGCTGATCATGTCCCTCATGCCCAAAATCATCGTGCGCTGGCCTCGCACCAGCGAGATTCGCCCATCCGACACGCGCATCGTGATTCCATTCACCGCCGCTTGCAAGCGGAACGACTGAAGAAGCACAAAGCTGTTGGGGCCACCCCGGAGCAGACAATTCTTCAGACTGGTCATCACACCCACGGAACCTCCCAATAATAACCCTCTAAATATACAGACTCTGTCTCATGTCCGGAGCATGAGGTGCGTGACTCTGAGCGCTTGCAGTCCGCTATCGAATGGCGAACGCGCGCATGTCATACTGGTAGGACGCGGATGGCAGTGCTGGGTTGCCCTGCTGCGCCGTTGCTGAATCGCACGTCATATTCGGAAGGGATTTGCCATGAAAGCGGTTATTCTTGCCGGCGGTCTCGGCACGCGTCTCAGTGAGGAAACTACGGTTCGCCCCAAGCCGATGGTCGAGATTGGCGGACGGCCCATCCTCTGGCACATCCTCAAGCTCTACTCGCAGCAGGGCATCAACGACTTCATCATCTGTTGCGGGTACAAGGGCTACATCATCAAAGAGTTCTTTGCCAACTACTTTCTGCACACCTCCGACGTCACCTTCGACATCGCGCACAACAAGATGACCGTTCACGACTCAGTCGCCGAACCCTGGAGCGTCACGCTGGTGGATACCGGCGACGACTCCGGCACCGGAGGCCGGTTGCGCCGAGTCGCCAAGTATCTCCAAGGCGAAGACACCTTCTGCATGACCTACGGCGACGGTCTCTGCGACGTGGACATCCAGGCCACCATCGCCTTCCACAAGGCACACGGCAAGCTGGTGACTCTGACCAGCGTGCAGCCCGTCGCCCGCTTCGGCGCTCTCGGCCTCAAGGACAATCAGGTCTACGCCTTTCAGGAGAAGCCCAAGGACGAGGGCGGATGGATCAACGGAGGCTTCTTCGTGCTCTCGCCCAAGGTCATCGCCGAGGTCAAGGACGACCGCTGGATGTTCGAGCGTGAACCCATCGAGGCGCTGGTCGCGCGCGGCGAGGTGCAGGCCTATCCGCACCACGGATTCTGGCAGGCCATGGATACCCTGCGCGACAAACAGCAGCTCGAAGACCTCTGGCAGTCGGGCCGTGCCCCATGGAAGTCCTGGTAGGTCGGGGCAAAGGAATTCGTCCCGGAAAGGAATTCGTCCCGGACAGGCACAGAGAATTTTCACCGGAAGCGCCGCTGGCACGACTGCCAGGTCAATCGAGATCTGCAAAGTTGCAGGCCCCGCAAAAAAAATAATTCGTCCGGCGCGCACAACTATGTCTCTCTGCCTGTGTCTGTGTCTGAGACGGGCGAGAGGGTCACGAAATGCTCTCTGTCCGCCCAATAATACTGATCCCGGCGATGACTCCGCACACGAGTGCGCCCAGATGCGAGCGGTCGGCGCTTCTGGAAGAGTGACACAGTTGTCAACTCAGTACTCGTTCAACATAAGCTGCGGAACACGCAGAAAGCGACGTGTCCTATGTCTTCTCTGTCGTTCCGATCTCATGTAAAAATCTTGTTCGGTCTCTCCTCTCTGGCGATTGCCTCGCTGCTTGCCACAGGCTGTAGCATGGCCGGAAATGGGAGCACGGCCACTGGCCCGACAGGGTCATCCTTCGTCGTCGGCACGGATGCGCCCATGGCCAGCGTCACCTCGTTTGCCGTCCAAGTGCAGAGCGTGGACGCCATCGACGCCAGCGGAAACAGCGTCTCGCTGGTAAGCGGTACGCCCACCGTGGATTTTGCGCGCTTCAATGGACTGCAAACGTTGCTGGACATGAACGACGTTCCTGTGGGCACCTACACCAACGTGCAGATCACCCTGGGCCCCGCTACCATCGGCTACCTGAACACGGGTTCCGGAGCGCCGACGATCGCCTCCATGCCCGCAACCCTGACCTCCTCCACCGTCAAGATCGCGCTGGCCTCGCCTCTCATTGTCACCCAGGCAGGTGCGCCAGTCGGCCTGCATATGGACTTCGATCTGCGCCAGTCGATCCAGGTCGATAGCAATGGCCAAATCACTGGCCAGGTGAACCCCACCTTCGATGTCAACGTCGTCGGCCCCGGCGACTCCGGCGCTTACATCGACGAGTTCGACGCAGCCGTGGTCAGCGTCGATACCACCACGCAGTCATTCGTGGTCCAAGGCCCGCATGGACGGCAGTTTACGATCAACGTAACGGGGAATACTGCGTGGGACGGCAACGACAGCCTCAGCCAGCTCACCACCAGCAGCATCGTGCAGATCTCCGGCATACTCGACAGGGCTGACGCCACCATCGACGCCGATGAGGTCGCCATCCTCTCGCAGGACGGCTTCTACGCCTCCGGTCAGGTAACGTATGTGACTCCGGCGATGGGAACCGCCTCCAGCTTCGACCTGTATGTGCGCGGTCTGCTGCCAACGACCACGGCCCTCTCGCTGGGTCAGATTGCGCAGGTCAACCTGACCGGCCAGGAGAAGTTCTTCATCTACCAGATGCACAATCCGCTGACCCAGTTCCTCTTCAACCCAGACACCCTGCTGGCTGGCCAGAGCGTGTCCATCGGCGGACCCGCAACGGGCGCGACCAATGCACAGGCGGTCACGGTCAACCGCGTGGTACTGCGCCACTGGGGCTTCAATGGGACCATCGTAGGCACCATGAACCCCTTGAATCGCACCTTCCAAATGCAGATCACCGGATTCGCCGGACTGCTGGTTCCGGAAACGGTGACGGTCTATGTCGCGGACGGTATGGGAGCCGAGGCCACGACCTTTCGCAACGGCATGACGGGGTTGAGCAGCATATCGGCCGCCGCCAACGTGCGCGTGGTTGGCCTGTTACTCAAGGACCCCGTCTCGGGTAACGCCGTTCTTCTGGCCCATTATGTGGATGCACTCAAGTGAACGACACTCGCTCTAACTGAAGCAATGCAGAAGATCGCCGGAGCCAGAATCCTTGGCTCCGGCGCCATTTTGCCTGCATGTTTTCCTGTTGTAGATTGTTCCAGGGAAGTTTCCATCCTCGCAGAAAAACTGCTTCTGCCAATGTCTATGTTCCGACTGGCGCAAACCGCAGTTCCAGGCCATCCCTCTTCGCCGTCACCGCAACATCGTTGAGCGACCGCACGAGCCACATCGCCCGATGCAACTGGTCCGCTGGATGCGTCCCCAGCACGCCAAGCACAGGGCAACCCGCGGCCACGCCTGCGCCGACACCGGAAGGCGCGTCCTCGACGACGATGCACTGCGCGGGCATAAGGCCGAGCAACTCCGCACCGCGCCGGTACGGCTCCGGGTCGGGCTTGCCGCGGACGACCATATCGCCGCTGATGAACCGCGGCGGAACCGGCAGTCCGGCCGCCTCCAGCCGCCCAATCAGAAGCCGCCGCGTCGCCGAGGTCACAATCGCCCATCGCTCCGGCGGGAGACCTTCGAGCAGCCTCTTCACTCCCGGCAGTACTGTGAGATCGTCCGTGTCCTCGACCTCCATGTCTTCGATGACGCGTAGCCCTTCGGCCACCTGGCTCTCATCGAACTCCGGCTTCAAGAGGCGCACAATGTCCACCGCGCGCGTGCCGTGGGGAACGTGAAACTGCTCGGCGTTGGGCACATCGTACTGCTTGCACCAGCGCTGCCAGCAGCGCACCACCGAGCCGATGGAACTGATGAGCACCCCGTCCATGTCGAAGAGCAGCCCTTTGGTCTCGACCGTCAACAATCCATCCGCATTCCGCGCATCCGTCTCGTTCACCCCGCACGCCCCGCCAGCACAAACGTCCGCGCGCCCTCAAGCACATGGGTTACGGATTCCACCCCGCAGCTCTCGCAGTAGACGCGCAGTAACGGCTCCGTACCGGACGCGCGCAGCAGAAGCCACGTCTCCGCGGCATTGATCTTGTTCGCGCAGACTGGGTTGTCGAGGAAGAATTTAATCCCGTCCATCGTCTCCACGCGCAATATCTTCATTCCGGCCATCCTGTCGCCCGCGGCCAGCGCACATGCCCGAGTAATCGCGGACTGCTTCAACTGCTCGTCGATGTGCATGTCGATGCGGCCATACTGGTGCTCGCCAAACTCCTCCTGGAGTGCGGCCACCAGTTCACCCAGCGTCTTTTTCTCATCCGCCATCACATTGGCCAGCAGCAGGGAGTTCAGCAGGCCATCGCGCTCCGGCAGGTGGCGGCTGATGCCCACGCCGCCCGACTCCTCGCCGCCGATCAGGATCTCGCGCTCCAGCATCAGGTCGCACACATACTTGAAGCCGATGCCGTGTTCATGCAGCGTGCGCCCGTACTTCGCCGCAATGCGATCCAGCATCTTGGTCGTGTTGAAGGCGCGGGTCACATCGCCCGGCCAGCCCTTGCGCGTCAGCAGCCAATGCAGTAGCACTGCATAGACCTTGTGCGCGTCCACCACATTGCCGTGCTCATCGACCGCGCCGATGCGGTCGGCGTCGCCGTCTGTGATAAACCCGGCGTCGCACTTCTGGGCGACCACGGCCAGTTGCGACGCGCGGATGTGGGGCAGGATCGGCTCTGGATTGATCCCAGGGAACAGCGGGTTCAGCTCGCTGCGTATCTCCACGAAGGGGATCTCGGCGCGGGTGAATATCCCCGCAATCACTCCGCGTCCGCAGCCGTACATGCAGTCGATGAGAAACTTGTAGCCCGAGCGGCGGATTGCATCCAGATCGACGAACTTTGCAATCGCCGTGATGTAGGGCGGGTTGAAGTTGATCTCTTCGATCTTTGCTGGAGTGGCGGCATCGGGTAGCGGCAGGTCCAGATAGCCTTCAATCGCGTGAATAATCGCGGGTCGGCCCGAGCCTCCATAGCTCGCCTTGTACTTCACGCCGTTCCACTCCGCCGGATTGTGGCTGGATGTAATCATCACGCCACCCGCGGCCTTGCGCTCGCGCACCGCATAGGAGAGCGCCGGAGTGGGCGTAATCTCCGCGCCCAGCGCGACCGGAATCCCCGCGCCCGCCAGCACCTCCGCCACCACCCCGGCGAAGGCCCGCGAGCCGAAGCGCGTGTCGTAGCCGACGCACACGCCGCGCGCTGCGTCCTCATGCCGCAACACATAGTGCGCAATCGCCCGCGCCGCCACTCGCACGTTCGCGTAGGTGAAGTCGTCGGCAATGATGCCGCGCCATCCATCCGTCCCGAACTTCACCGCAGTAGTCTTCGCCATCGCTCTCGATTCCCGCGCAAAGGTCCCGCGGAAATGCGTCCCTCACACAATCTTCAGATCAGATCGTACCGGCCCCGCGCCTTCAGCTCCGCGACCACTTTGCCCACATCCTGCGACCTCTCGCGCGTTGTGATCAACAGCGCGTCCGCGGTCTCCACCACGACCAGGTCGTTCACGCCGACCAGCGCGACGATCTTTCCCAGGGCGTACACATAGTTCCCCTGCGCATCGATGACGACGCTCTGCGTACTCGCACCGTCGCTCACATTCGCCGTCGCGGCCTCTCCCTGCGCGATTCCTACGGCATGTTCATAGAGCGCAGCCCACGAGCCAAGATCGTTCCAGGCAAAGTCCGCTGGCAGACAGTAGATCTCCGACGCCGTTTCGCCCTTGGCCGAGCGCGGTTCCAGCACCGCGTAGTCGATGCTGATGTTCTGGCACTGCGGGTACACCTCCGCGAAGACGCGCGCAAACTTTGCGGGCGAAGACGTATGCGCCGCTGCGATCTTCTCCAGCAACGGAGCCATCGCAGGACAATGCTCGCGGACAGCATTGGCCAGCGTGCGCGCGCTCCACAGGAATATCCCACTGTTCCAAGCGTAGTTGCGCGACGCGAGAAACTCCTCCGCCCGGGCGCTGTCCGGCTTCTCCGTAAACCGCTTCACCCGGCGTACCGGAACATCGCCGCACCGCACGGTTGCGGCATCCACCTCGGCACCCAACTCGATGTAGCCGTATCCCGTCTCCGCCCGCGTCGGCGGAACGCCCAACACCACGATCCGCTCGCCGCCAGCGGCCAGCTTTACTCCCGCACGAATCACCTCGACAAAACGGGCCTGGTTCTTGACCACATGGTCGGATGGAAAGATGCCGATCACCGTCTCCGGCGCGACAGGCTCCAGCAGGAACGCAGCCAGCGCGCAGGCTGGTGCCGTATTGCGCGCCACTGGTTCCGCCAGGATCTTGTCGCGAGCCACCTGCGGCAACTGGTCCGCGATCACCTCTGCCAACAGCTTGTTGGTAAGGATCCACACGTCCTTCTCGGCGGCCAGAGGGAGCAGCCGGAGCAACGCCTGCTGGATCATGGTCCGTTCGCCATCGAGCGCCAACACCTGCTTGGCGTGCGCCTGCCTGCTCCTCGGCCAGAAGCGCGTCCCACTGCCGCCCGCTAGAATCACCGGAGCAAACCGTGGCTCCGCCTTGCCATCCGCAAAATCCATAGGCTCCCATGTTACTGAAACGGTGATGCGTCGTTCGGCAATCCGCGACCCAGTGCCTGCTCCGACACCTGTGCGAATCTGCCTTGAACTCATTAGCCCAACTTAGCGAAGTACTCTCGCATCCGCTTCACTCCCTCGTCCACGACGCTGGCGGAGACCGCGTACGAGAGGCGGATGTGGTCCGTCGTCCCGAACGCCTCGCCCGGAACCACTACCACGCGCGCCTCGCTCAACAGCTTCGCAGCGACATCCGACGCAGTGTTCATGCCACCCTTGCCGAAGAATGCGCTCACATTCGGATACACATAGAACGCGCCCTGCGGCACCGTGCAGGTCAGTCCGGGAATCGTCTTGAATCCTGCCAGAATGCGGTCGCGCAGCCTGATATAGTCGGCCCGCATCTCGGCCACGCACTGCTGCGGTCCGGTCAGCGCGGCAACCGACGCCTTCTGCACCATGCTCGACGTGTTCGACGTGCTCTGCGACTGCAGCTTGCTCATCGCAGAGATCACCGGCTTCGGCCCCAGCGCAAAGCCCGCGCGCCAGCCCGTCATCGCGTAGGTCTTGGAGAGCGATCCGAGAATCACCACATGCTCTTTGCAATCCGTAAACGTGCCGCCGCTGACCGGCGCACCAGTGAAGGTCAGGTAGGCGTAACACTCGTCCAGCAGCAGATAGATGCCGCGCGCATGGGCCAACCGCACGATCGCTTCAAGGTCTGCCGCCGACACCACCGCACCCGATGGGTTCGACGGTGAGTTCAGAATTATCGCCTTCGTCTTCGGCGTAATCGCCGCCTCAATCATCTGCGCCGTCACGCGGAAGCTCTCGCTCTCGTCGCTCTCGACAAAGACCACCTTGCCACCCGCATACTCGATGATGTCCTTGAACGAGACCCAGTACGGCACCGGCAGGATCACCTCGTCGCCGTGGTCCACCAGCACCTGCACCGCGTTGAAGAGCGCCAGCTTGCCGCCGGTGGTAAAGACGCACTCGTCGGTTGCGTAGCCCGATCCGAAGTCCGCGCCGTGGCGCTCCACCACCGCCTTGCGCACCTCCGGCGTGCCGGAGACCGCCGTATAGCGCGAGAAGTTCTTCCCGATCGCCTCGATCGCCGCGTCCTTGATGTGCTGCGGCGTGTCGAAGTGCGGCTCGCCCGCGCCGAAGTTGGCCAGGTCGATCCCCTGCGCCGTCATCCTCAGCGCCTCCGCGGTAATCGCCATCGTCGCTGAGACTTCAATCCGGTTGATCCGCTCCGTCAATACCTTGGTCATGGTTGTGCTCATACCTCCAGTCTCGCAGATTTGCCCCCCAAAGATAAAGTGTTCCGCGTCACCCGTGGCGTGTCAGTTTGAACTCAGCGGCGGAGGATGTTATTCATAACGCCGTTTTACCGGCACTACACGGGGAAGGGACGATAGGCGATATAAGCCCATATACGGCAATCTTGAACCTCAGTGTTCGAGAATGAGTTCGCAGACACCGGAGTGGCAGTTGATAAAGCCAAGATATACGAGGGTGACTTGAGAACCCACGGGAAAGAGTCTGGTAAAGTTTGCTCGTGCAATCAGATCCAGAGCTTCTGGGATCGTCTTGTCTCCTGTTGGCTTGATGTCTATAACCTTTCCGCCCCTAAACAGGAGTCGGTATTCGGCAACGCCGTTACGGCCGTTGGCGCTGCCAAGGGGAATCTTACGCGCGTCATCGGGTTGCGATTTGTGCCCTTGAGTTAATGCAACCTCTGAGAAATGCTTGCTGGTCTCCGTGTTATCTTCGGCTATCCACGATGCCCTGAGGTAGCTCTCGGCTTCGGCTGGCTTGCCTTCTCGAAAGAGAGTCCATCCCAAGGTGTCCCAGGCGGTTGCAATTAGGTGACTTTGCTCTTTGAACTTCGTCGGGTCGCCGTCGAGAGTCAGGCTGTTACTGTCTTCAGTGAGCTTGTCCAGGGTAGCGCGGTCAGTTCTCTCTGCCTCTGGCAGATCGATCAAGGCGTCTGCAAGCGCGTTCGAGGCGGCGTTAAGGGTCGCAGGGGTCTCTGAGCTGTTAAGGAGCGCCTGAAGAGTCGCAGCTCCCTTGATCCTACTTCCGGCCTTGAGTTGCACGCGACCGAGGGCGAGTTGGAACGCCTCGTCTTTCTGGGCGGTTTCGGAAAGGTGGGCAAGCGCGGACTCGCCGGCAGTCAGGGCGGATGTGGCATCTCCATCGTCCATGAGCATGTTCATCAGTCTTGCTGCTGCATCGGGGTTGGAGGGATCGGCGGCGGCCCATGCGCGAAGTGTGATTATCGCGTCCTTTTTCAGACCTCGGTTCTGCTGTAGTTGAGTGAGTAGAAGATAGGCGGCAAGTGACTCGGGATGAAGCTTGATCTCTTTCTTTAGGTCGTCGATCGCCTCGAAGAACTGGCCGTGCATTACGGCCATCTCCCCATATGTGAACCAAAGATAGGGCTGTTGCGGATTGATCGCCTTGATTTGATCGAGGAGCTTCGCGACGCCATCGTAGTCCTGCTGTTGATAGAGTTTGATGGCCTTTTGGAGGAGCGTCGCGACCTCTTCGCTTCCTTCCGTCACAACCGGCGGTCCGTCGGCATGAGAAGAATTCGTCGCGCCCGTTGTTGACAAGGTGGTAGCTGTGGGTGTGGATACTGATGCCGAGGTGCCCGTTAGCTGAATATAGGGTTCGTTGCCAAGGTCTGTGTCGTTGGCCCATTTCTTATAGGTGGCGAGGTCGGCGGTGGGCACCTTATGCTTGAGAACTTCGATCCGGCGGTCAGCGTAAACCGTGCCCTTCTCGAAGCGGTATGTCTCATCGTAGGTTACATAGGGGCACTTGATGTGGACAGCCTCTGGCAAGACAGCTTCCCAACCATCGGGAAGCCTCATGGCAGATTTGGAGGTCTCAACGCGGGGATAACCGAGGTCGAGGATGCGCACCAGAGGGTCGGTGTCACCGAAGCGCGGAAGGCTGATCGGTGCAACCTGCGGAACGATCTTATAGTCCTCCCAGTCACCAGCCTTCTCACGCTCGTAGTCATAGCTCATCTTGAAGGGCTGGGTGGTGTCTTCTGGGCGCGTGACCGCCGGGTTGCTGGTGGTTCCCGAGTATCCGATGTTATAGGAAATCTGCTGCACAACCTGGTTGTACTGCGCTGGAGCGGTCAGGTGAAAAGCGGCGCGCAAGGCGAGTTCGGTGTCGCCGCGAACAACCAAGGTGAGGCGGGAGTGGGAGACGCCATCCTTGTCGAGAGTGCCGACGGCATCCATGGTTTGGAAACTGGCGAAGGGAAGATCGGCAGGAGTGCGGTCGAGGTAAGCGGCGGCAGTGTTGGGGACGACGAGCGCTTGTTTGTCGCGGACGACGGCTTCCAGCATGCGCCACGGGGCAATCTCGGCAGTGGTGTCGAGCCAGACAGGCTGCCCAGCAAGCATGAGATGGGTGATGACGTGGTTGAAAGCGGCGGGCGAGGGCACGACGGGATTGAAGCGGATGCCAGCGCCGACCAGGACCGCGTCGGACTGGATGCCAGCGGCGGAGAGCATGGCGGAAAGCAGGGTGTGTTTGTCTTTGCAGTCGCCATACTGATTGGAGAGTATCTCCGCTGCGGTATGCGGCTGGTATCGGCCGATGCCAAAGTCTACACCTATGTAATGAATCTGGGTGGAAACGTAATTGTAGAGCGCACGAGCTTTATCTTCGTCGGTAGTTTTTTCTACGATGAGCTCGGCAACCTTGGCTTTGATCTCAGGGGTGGGAGAGGTGCGATCGGCTTCGACGCTGTGGTACCAGGCTCCCACCTCCTCCCAACTCTTGAACGTCGTCCATGCAACCGAGGGAAGTTTGCCTTGATCGGAGTCGAGCTCTTGCTCGGCGGTCCAGATGGCTTTTTTCTTGGCTTCGGCGGCTGCATCGGCTTCCTTGCCAACGGTAGGCTTCAGTTGTAAGGCTGTCCAGCGATAAACATGTTGCCCGTCCACGGTCGACTCGATTGGTTTTGTGGTTGGACTCCAGACGTTGACTGAGACACCAACGGGGATGCGGAGCTCGAGTGTTTCGGAGAGGACGACGGCGTCGTCGGTAAAGTTCTCCTGACCCCAGAACTGCCCAGGTGCCTGGGACTTCGTTGTGGTGATGCGGGCCTTCCATTCCAAGGTGTCGCCAACATGCAGGCCGCGGATGGGAAGCTGCTTATCTTTGAGATCGCTATAGAGCGGCGCTTCGCGCGTAACAGGTTCTGGCATCTCGATGGCATCGGTGGGCGGAGTTGCGACAACGGTTCCGTCCGGGTGACGGACGCGGGCGTATAGAAACTGGACTTGTTGGTAATTAGCGGCATATCCGACGGAAAGTACACCCAGACTACGGACAGCAGCGTCGGACTGGACGCGGGCAACGATGGTGTGTTCCTGGAAACCAGTGCCGTCGGCGGCAAAGGTATAGACAGAGTCGGCATGCTCGATGACGATGGATTCGGCTGCATAGTCCGAGTTATTCGTTGCCACGGATGATACAGCAGCCTGTAGTGTAGTGTTCGTCGATATGGGCGTAGAGGCAGGTATGGTCTTCTGCGCGAGTAAGCTGTGAGGAAGAACAGAGGTGATCGGGAAAGTAATTGCAGCGACGAAAACGCAGTACTTCAGGGCTGGTAAACGCATGGTGTACCCGTTATAGCAGAGGCAATGATGGGAGCCGTGGATTTCTGTGGGATTGGCGAATTGGCCGGTCTTTTCACATGTGTGCTGGGCTTCCGAGCATCGCTTAAATTGTCCCACTACCGGTTGGACAGTGAATAGTTCCTCCTGTGACTCCACTCATTGACCCCGCCCCGCCCCTTCGCCCCTACACAATCCGCCCGTCGCGGATGTGTACCTCGCGGCTGGCGTACGCCGCCGCCTCCTGGTCGTGCGTAATCATCAGGATTGTCTGCCCTGTGCGCTCGTTCAGGTCCTTCATCACCTTCAGCACGGCGGTCGAGTTCTGGCTGTCCAGGTTGCCCGTCGGCTCGTCCGCCAGCAGGATCGCCGGCTGGTTCACAATCCCCCGCGCAATCGCCACCCGCTGCTGCTGCCCGCCGGAGAGAGCGCGCGGCTTGTGTTTCATCCGGTCCTGAATTCCCAGCAGATGCAGCACGTCGACAAACTCGGGCGTAAACGCAGTCGAGCGCCCGCCGATGTACTCCACAATCTTGATGTTGTCCTCCGCCGAGAGCGTCGGCAGCAGGTTGTACTTCTGGAAGACGAAGCCCACCGTCGTCCGGCGCAGCATCGTGCGCTCGCGGTTCGACATCCGCGCCAGATCTTTGCCGTCGATCACCACCGTCCCAGCGGTCGGCGGCGTCAGTCCGCCCAGAATGTGGAAGAGCGTCGATTTGCCCGATCCCGACGCGCCCACAATCGCCACAAACTCGCCACGCGCAATCTCCAGATCCACGCCGCGCAGCGCGTGAACATCGACATCGCCGACGTGGTAGACCTTGGTCAGTCCACGCACCTGAATGATGGGCTGCGCAATTGCCGCCTCTTTACTCTCTTGCATCGCAACCACCTGGCCTTCACTCATAGGACAACGCCTCGGTCACATCCTGCTGCACGGCCTTCACGCCGGGAACGATCACCCCCAGCATCGCGCCGGCGATTGCAATTCCGCCTGCGATGGGCCACCAGTAGTACACCGTCTCCTGCACCAGGTTCGATGGCAGTTCGTGCATCAGCCACTGCGTCGCGTAGGTCAGCAGGATGCCCAGCAACGACCCGAAGACCGCCAGCAGCAGCGTCTCGCGCAGCAGCAGGCCCAGCACCAGCCCGGAGGAACCGCCGACCGCCTTGATGATCCCGATCTCGCGCGTCCGCTCCAGCACCGCCGTATACATCGCCATAAAGACCACAATAAAGCCGACCACCACCGCAATACCGATCACCACGCCGATGAAGTCCCGGAGCATCCCTACATTGCTGATCGAAAACATGGACGTAAACTCATTCATCGTATAGATCTGATAGCCCGGCAACTGGTTCTTCAGTGCGTCAGCACTCTGTCGCGCAAGATTCGGGTCGTCCAGCTTCACATAGATCTGGCTCAGATGTCCCGTACTTCCGGCAATCTCCTGCAGAGCGGGCAGCTTGACGCAGATGCGCGCCAGCTTTCCGCCATCGAAGATTCCTGTGACGTGCCATTGGTGGTCGATCAAGGCCAGTGTGCTGCCGACACTCAACTTGTGCTGCTGCGCATACTGCGCATCCACTGTGATGTCGTTGTCGTTGACCGGGTCGCCGCCGGAAAGATAGGTGAACCCACCGCTCATCTTGTTGAACGGGCCGAAGTCGACCCCGGTGATGAAGTCGAAACCGGAGAGTCCCTGAAGGACCGTACCCGTCGCCAGCGTTACATGCGGCTGCTTCATCAGAAAGGGCAACAGCTTATCGCTCATCGGAGCGGAACTCAGCGCGGCCATCACCGACGTGCCGGGCGGTCGCACGATAACATCCGCGCCCACCCCCCGCGCGCGCTGCATGGAGCTGTCCAGCGTCCCATGGCTCACGCCCACCAGCGTCAGGATCATCGTCACCTCGACGGCGATGGCCAGTACGCTCAACAGAGTCCGCACCGGTCGGTGCGTCAGATTTGCGAAGATCAGTTTGTTCAACACAGTTTTAAGTCTATCCCACTCTCCCTGGACACTCACTTGGTTCCACTTTTCAACCCCACTGAGCGCATCCATAGGAAGTTTGGTCGTACTCTCTTAGAGAGACCCATGAAGAAAAAACTCCGCGTTGGCATACTCTTTGGCGGCCGCTCCGGCGAGCATGAAATCTCGCTGCTCTCTGCCGCCTCCGTCCTCAAGGCCATCGACCGCAAGAAGTACGAGGTCGTTCCCATCGCCATCGACAAGCAGGGCCATTGGCTCAGCGGCCCGGAGGCCCAGCGCCTGTTGGGCAGCGAGCCACCCTCTCCGCCGTCGGTCCTGCTCGACGCCGCGAACAAGTCCGATGCCGAGGCCGAGTTTGCCGCCTCCGCCGCGGTCCTGCGCAGCGGCGAGGCGCTCAACATCCCGCCGCTGAACCTACGGCGTCGCGCCACGGATTCTCCGCAACACAGCGTCGGCGCGCAGCATGCGCAGCCCGGCAATCCGCTGGCCGCTACGCTCGACGTCGTCTTCCCCGTCTTGCACGGGACCTTCGGCGAGGACGGAACGATCCAGGGCCTCTTCGAGCTGGCCGACATCGCCTACGTCGGTTCGGGCGTTCTTGGCTCCTCTACCGCGATGGACAAGGACGCGATGAAGCGCCTCTTCGCCGCCGCCAGTCTGCCGCAGACGCCGTATGTCACTCTGCTGCGCAGTGCATGGCGCGACGATCCCAAGCGCGCGACCCGGCTCATCGAGAGGTCGCTGGCATATCCACTCTTCGTCAAGCCGGCAAACCTCGGCTCCTCGGTTGGAATCAGCAAGGTCCACGGACGCAGCAAGCTGGCCGCAGCCATCGACCTCGCCGCCAGATTCGACCGCAAGCTGGTGGTCGAGCAGGGGGTGGGCGGTCCGGGAGCAAAGCCGCGCGAGTTCGAGGTCGCCGTGCTCGGCAACGATGCGCCCGCTGCGTCGGTGGTCGGCGAGATCGTCCCCAACAAGGAGTTCTACGACTACGAATCGAAGTACGAAGCCTCGCCGGAAGCGCCTTCCATCCCAATTATTCCCGCCAAGCTGACCGCGTCCGAAGCAAAGCAGATCCGCGAGATGGCTCTGGCCGCCTTCCGCGCCTGCGACTGCGCTGGTCTCGCCCGCGTCGACTTCCTCATGGAGCCAGCGAACGTTGGCAAGGGCAAGAAGTCGAAGCCGCGCATCTTTCTGAACGAGATCAACACCATGCCCGGCTTCACCAGTATCTCCATGTACCCCAAACTGTGGCAGGCCAGCGGCGTCGCCTACAAGAAGCTGATCGACCGACTGATCGAACTGGCCATCGAGCGACATCGTGAAAAGCAGGAGACGCGCTTCACAAAGCCTTAGATCCGTCGACCAGATAAGCTCCCACCGTGTAC
>VFSW01002823.1_pt1 | contig 26167 bp, 22 predicted proteins | sample 5358111 | NCBI WGS metagenome assembly VFSW01 (sample SAMN11554181, study PRJNA540505) | mine drainage metagenome | isolation source: sediment from site ElyBrook_90M | place: USA: Ely Copper Mine, Vershire, VT | collected 2017 | reverse complement strand
ATGCCGCGCTGGTGCGTCAGTTGGGCGCCGAGGCGGTGTTCGTCGGCTCGGGCATATTCATGAAGGACTCGATGGATTTCTGCGCGCCGGCCGAGGCCGAACGCCGCGCCCGCGCCATCGTCCGCGCGTGCACGCACTTCGAGGACCCGGCGGTTCTGCTGGAAGTCTCCGAGGACCTGGTCGGTGCCATGAAAGGTTTGGCCGTGAGCGGCCTCGCGGAGACGGAACTGCTGCAAAAGCGCGGCTGGTAACGGAGTCGCCGATGACGGTCGGTGTGCTGGCGCTGCAAGGCGACTACGACGCGCACCGCCGCTGCCTGCAAGAACTGGGTGCCACGGTGCATCTGGTGCGTAAACCCGAACAACTGGATGACGTCGCCGCGCTGGTGATCCCGGGCGGTGAATCCAGTACCTTCCTGAATTTTCTCGAGCGCGATAACTTCTGGGAGAAGTTGCGCGCCTTCGTCCGCAGCAAGCCCACGTTCGGCACCTGCGCCGGCGCCATCCTGCTGGCCAGTGAAGTCGAGAACCCGGTGCAACAGTGTCTCGGAGTACTCGACATCAGCGTGCGTCGTAATGCCTATGGCAGACAATTGCAGAGTGCCATTCATCAGGTTGAAACCCAAATGGGCGGTGAGCCGCTGGAATTGGTCTTCATCCGTGCTCCACGCATCACCCGCGTCGGCTCCGGCGTCGCGGTGCTGGCGAGCTGCAACGGCGATCCGGTGTGGGTGCGACAGGGCCAACTGATGGCCGCTACCTTTCATCCGGAACTGTCAACGGACCGACGCGTGCATGCGGAGTTTCTGCGCGGTCTCTGACTGCCATTGAGCCGCCAGGGACGCCAAGAGAACCATTAAGCAATTTCTGACTCTCATTCTTGATGACTCTAAAAGCACGGCGTCCCCTATATTGGGAAGGCAACGCCGGGAGCGGTTGCCGAGAGTGAGGGGAGTCGATACAGAGCCGGTCTTCCACCCTCCCTTCCGCGCGTTACTTGGCGCCTTTGGCTGTTATATGGATTTCCCGTGTCATCCACTGGCCCTGTTGTTGCAAGATGGGTCAGGTGCCGTCAAGATGTCCATCATCTCACGGCTCTTTTTCACCCGGTGTTCCTTGGCAAGATGAGAAAAGACAATGGATAAGAAGCACAAACCCAGCATGCTCAAGCATGATTATCTCGGTACCGACGCGGCTTCCTTGAAGCGTTCCATCGCTAACCGTCTGGTCTATACCATCGGCAAGGATCACATCACCGCGCAGACCCGCGACTGGTTTTTCACGCTCGCGTATACCGTGCGCGATCGTCTTATCGAGCGCTGGATGGAAACCATGCGCAATTATTACCACTACGATGCCAAGCGTGTCTATTACCTATCGCTGGAGTTTCTGATCGGACGCTCGCTGAGCAACAGCTTGCTGAATCTCGGTTTCGTCGATGAATGCCGTGACGCGCTTGGCGATATGGACCTCGATCTGGAACAACTGCGCGAGATGGAGAACGATGCCGCGCTCGGCAACGGTGGCCTGGGGCGCTTGGCGGCCTGTTTTCTCGATTCCATCGCGACGCTGCGCCTGCCGGGTTACGGCTACGGCATCCGCTATGAATATGGCATGTTTCATCAGAGTATCGAAAACGGCCGCCAGGTCGAGCATCCGGACAACTGGCTGCGCTATGGCAATCCCTGGGAATTTCCGCGGCCGGAGGTGCTCTATCCGGTGAAGTTTCACGGCCGTGTGGTGGATTACGCCGATGAGCACGGCAATCTGCGTCACCATTGGGTAGACACCGAAGAGGTCATGGCCATGGCCTATGACACACCCATCCCGGGCTATAACACCAACACCGTGAACAATCTGCGCCTCTGGTCGGCCAAGGCATCGCGTGATTTCGATTTGAAGTATTTCAATGAAGGCAATTACATCAAGGCGGTTGGCGACAAGAACGAATCGGAAAATCTGTCCAAGGTGCTCTATCCCGACGACACCACGGAGATGGGTCGTGAGCTGCGACTCAAGCAGCAATACTTCTTCGTCAGCGGTTCGCTGCAGGACATACTGTTTCGCTACGGAAAATATCATCCCAACTTCGATATGCTGCCTGACAAGGTGGCCATTCAGCTCAACGATACCCACCCGTCGATTGCCATACCGGAGCTTATGCGCGTGCTGATCGACACGCATCACCTGAGTTGGGAAAATGCCTGGGATATCACTGTCCGCACCTTCGCCTATACCAATCACACGCTCATGCCGGAGGCTCTGGAAACCTGGCCGGTGCGGCTCATGGAAAACATCCTGCCACGGCACATGCAAATCATCTACGAGATCAATCAGCGTTTCCTTGTCGATGTGGTACACCGTTATCCGGGTGACTTCGAGCGCCTGCGGCGCATGTCCATCATCAGCGAGAACGGCGAGCGTTCGGTACGTATGGCACACCTGGCGATTGTCGGCAGCCACAAGGTCAACGGTGTTGCGCAGATCCACACCGATCTCATGAAGCAGACCATCTTCCGTGATTTCGATGAATATTTTCCCGGCAAGATCATCAACAAGACCAATGGCATCACGCCGCGACGCTGGTTGAATCAGGCCAATCCGGGGCTCGCTGCGCTGATTAGTGAACATATCGGCCGCGGTTGGACGTCCGACCTGGATCAACTCAAGAAACTGATACCGCTGGGCGGTGACGCCGGTTTCCGGGAACAATTCCGCGCCGCCAAGCGCGCCAACAAGGAACGCCTGGCCGGGTTGATCAAGAAGCATCTGGATATCGATGTGAACATCGATTCACTGTTCGATGTGCATATCAAGCGTCTGCACGAATACAAGCGTCAGTTGCTCAATGTCCTGCATGTGATCACACTCTACAATCAACTGCGTGCCGACCCCCGCGCCGCGCGTGTGCCGCGCACAGTGATCTTTGCCGGCAAGGCGGCGCCAGGATATTTCCGCGCCAAGCTCATCATCCAGCTCATCAATGACGTGGCCGACACCATCAATAACGATCCGGCCATCGGTGCTCGTCTCAAGGTCGTGTACATTCCCAATTACGATGTCAGCACCGCCGAGGACATCATCCCGGCGGCCGACCTGTCCGAGCAGATTTCCACCGCCGGTACGGAGGCATCAGGCACGGGTAATATGAAGCTGGCGTTGAACGGCGCGCTGACTATCGGTACCTTGGACGGCGCCAATGTCGAGATTCGTCACGAAGTCGGCGAGGACAATATCTTCATCTTCGGTTTGACGGCCGCCGAAGTGCAGGAGCGCCAGACGCACGGCTACAATCCGTGGGATTACTATCACAGTGACGCGCGATTGAAGCAGGTGCTGGACATGATCGGCTCGGGTTACTTCTCTACCGGCGAGCCGGCGCGGTACCAGTCGCTGATCGATGTACTGACTCGTGGCGGCGATCAATATTTTCTGCTCGCCGATTACGCCCCGTACATAGCCTGCCAGGAGTCAGTCGATGCGGTCTACCGCGAGCCGCATGAATGGACCCGCAAGGCGATTCTGAACGTCGCCAACATGGGCAAGTTCTCCAGCGATAGGACGATCAAGGAATACGCGGAAGAAATCTGGGGGGTCAAATCGGTGGCGCATGAGTAGGTAAGTGAAAAGGGTAAAGATATAAAGAACAAAGGGGGCGAAAGCCCCCTTTTATCCGCACGGTTACTGCCGCTTCATCGAATCGAAGAAGTCCGCGTTAGTCTTGGTGGCCTTGAGTTTGTCGAGCATGAATTCCATGGCGGCGAGCTCATCCATGGGATGTAAGAGCTTGCGCAGGATCCACATCTTCTGCAATTCGTCCGGCTTGGTGAGATATTCCTCGCGGCGGGTGCCGGAGCGGTTGATATTGATGGCGGGGTAGACGCGCTTCTCGGCAATCTTGCGGTCCATGTGCAATTCCATGTTGCCGGTGCCCTTGAATTCTTCGAAGATCACATCGTCCATGCGTGAGCCGGTGTCGATAAGCGCGGTGGCGATGATGGTCAGAGACCCGCCTTCTTCGATATTGCGGGCGGCGCCGAAGAAACGCTTGGGACGATGCAGGGCGTTGGCATCCACGCCGCCGGTCAGCACCTTGCCGGACGATGGCACTACGGTGTTGTAGGCGCGTGCGAGACGGGTGATGGAGTCGAGCAGGATCACCACGTCGCGCTTGTGTTCGACCAGGCGCTTGGCTTTCTCGATGACCATCTCGGCGACCTGCACGTGTCGGCTGGCCGGCTCGTCGAAGGTCGATGACACCACTTCACCTTTCACGGAACGCGCCATCTCGGTGACTTCCTCGGGACGCTCGTCGATCAGCAGTACAATCAGGTAGCAGTCGGGATGGTTGGCGACGATGCTTTGCGCGATGTTCTGCAGCATCATGGTTTTGCCGGCCTTGGGTGGCGAAACCACCAGGCCGCGCTGACCACGGCCGATCGGCGCCACCAGGTCGATGATGCGCGCGGTGATGTCTTCGGTACTGCCGTTGCCGATTTCCATCTTCAGGCGCTGTTTGGCGAACAGCGGTGTCAGGTTCTCGAACAGCACTTTGTTCTTGGCGTTCTCGGGGGCTTCGAAGTTGATCTCGCTGACCTTGAGCAGCGCGAAATAGCGTTCGCCTTCCTTGGGTGGGCGGATCTTGCCGGATACCGTATCGCCGGTGCGCAGATTGAAGCGGCGGATCTGGCTGGGGGAGACATAAATGTCATCGGGTCCGGCGAGATAGGAACTGTCGGCGGAACGCAGGAAACCAAAACCATCCTGCAATATTTCCAATACCCCATCACCATAGATGTCTTCGCCGCTGCGTGCATGCGCCTTGAGGATGGCGAAGATAACGTCCTGTTTGCGGGAGCGTGCCGCGCCTTCCAGATTCATGGATTCGGCGAGATTGATGATGTCAGAGGCGGGTTTCTGTTTGAGTTCGGTAAGATTCATATGTGATGGCGGTATCTGGCAGATTGTAAGAAGGATGCGCGGATTGGCGCGACCCGAGCGGGCCGCTCGATAAAAAATAAATGTGATGATTGGGGAACCAGCGGCGACGGGGTGTTTTATATTGAAGCCGCGATTATGTATAACGCTAGCATGTAACTTTCCTGGCGTCTAGCCCTGCCCCTCGGAGCAGGGACCAGGTGTTCAAAGATTGCTGTCGATGAATGCCGTCAGCTGCGACTTGGAAACGGCGCCGACCTTGGTGGCTTCGACGCTGCCATTCTTGAACAACATCAGCGTCGGAATACCGCGGATGCCGTAACGCGGCGGGGTCTGCGGATTCTCGTCTATGTTGAGCTTCGCGACTTTGATCTTGCCGGTGTATTCATTGGCTATTTCGTCGAGTATCGGGGCGATCATCTTACAGGGTCCACACCACTCGGCCCAATAGTCCACCAGTACCGGTCCGGACGCCTTGAGCACTTCTTCTTCGAAGCTGACATCCGATACATAGACGATGTGTGAACTCACGATATGAACCTCCAACACGTTTGATTTGAGTGGCCTGACGTCCGGGCGTCACCAGAAACACTACCGGGCGCAGATCTATCGAAAATAGGCGGGCCGTACCGGCGCGCATCCCTGAGCGGGCTGCGTATCGAGATTGAATCTGGATTAATGGCTACCGGGAAGGATCCGCTTGCGACGTGCGCACATTTGAGCCCAAACGCGCCGGCAATGCAAGTCCAACGGTAACGCAATTTAAGGTATGCTTGCGCGCCATGAGTGACACACATCTATCCGATACCACCTTCGCCAGCCTGGGCCTCCCCGCGGAATTGATGCAAGGCGTTGAAGCCGCCGGTTTTTCGCGCTGCACACCAATCCAGGCCGAGTGCCTGCCGCTGGCCTTGGCTGGGCGCGATGTCGCTGGCCAGGCACAAACCGGTACCGGCAAGACGGCCGCCTTTCTGCTCGCGGCCATGGCGCATCTGTTGCGTGTCGCGCCGCGCAGCGGTCGCGTCAAGGCACAACCGCGCGCCCTGATGCTGGCCCCGACCCGCGAACTGGCCATCCAGATACACAAGGACGCAGAACTGCTAGCCACGCATTCCGGGCTGCGTCTGGGGCTGGTCTATGGCGGTACCGGGTATGACAGTCAACGCAAACAGTTGGAAGAGGGTGTGGATGTTCTGATCGGCACGCCGGGCCGTATCATCGATTATTTCAAGCAACATGTGTTCGATCTCAAGGCCATCCAGGTCATGGTGCTCGACGAAGCCGACCGCATGTTCGATCTCGGTTTCATCAACGACATCCGCTTCCTGCTGCGGCGCATGCCCGAACCCGATCAGCGCCTCAATATGCTGTTCTCCGCGACGCTGTCGATGCGCGTCACCGAGCTGGCCTACGAGCACATGAACAGTCCGGAGTTGGTGCGCATCGAACCCGACAAGGTCACCGCCGACAAGGTCACGCAGGCGCTGTACCACACCGCCAACGAGGATAAGATCCCGCTGCTGCTCGGCCTGCTGGCGCACATGGATCCGCACCGCACCATCGTGTTCGTCAATACCAAGCGCGCCGCCGACAAGGTCTGGTCGTATCTGGAAGGCAACGGCATCAAGGCCGCGGTGCTGTCCGGCGACGTGCCGCAGACCCAGCGCCAGAACCTGTTGCAGAAATTCCAGTGCGGGGAGTTGCCAGTGTTGGTCGCCACCGACGTGGCGGCGCGCGGCCTGCACATCCCCGAAGTCAGTCACGTCTTCAATTACGATTTGCCGCAGGATGCCGAAGATTACGTCCATCGAATCGGCCGTACCGCCCGCTTGGGCGCGAGTGGCGATGCGATCAGTTTCGCCTGCGAGGAGTTCGTGTTTTCATTGCCGGAAATCGAGGGCTATATCGGCCACAAGATTCCAGTCTCGCTGATCACCGAGGCGCTGCTGGTCAAGCCGCAACCCGCGATAAGGACCGAGCGCCGCCCCCGCCCGCCGCAACGCAACGATCATGGTAAATCCGGGCAGCGCGCCCATGGACGCGGCAGGCCTAGGTCCGGATAATAAAAATCATGTACCCAGCATGGCACGCGCGACAGGTGGGTCGCCACGTTCACATGAACTGTCAATGCTGATCGTGGCACGGTATTCGATGAAATCATTCCTGAATAGCTTCTCTGCCGGTATCCCGTACACGCAATTCCTGCAAAGTCGGGCCGTGGAGCGTGCTGCCGGAGTGATCAATTTGGTATTGGTGCTGTTCATTGCCTGGAATCTGGCGCGCCTGACCTGGTCGATCTGGCCGCTGCCGCAGAATGAGGCGTCGGCCACGCTCACGCTGTCTTCCGCTACTCTGACCACGGGTAAAGGCCCGTCGGGGACGGCACTGCGGCTGGCGGACTTGCATCTGTTCGGCGCCGCCAAGGAGCAGGACAAGGAAACCACCCCCGATTCCGAGCTGGCGGCCCCGGAAACGCAGCTCAAACTGAATCTGAGTGGTGTGCTGGCCGCTACCGACAAGCGCACCGCCCGCGCCATCATCGCCGGACCGGATGGCGAGGAGAAACCCTACGCCATTGGCGATACCTTACCGGGCAACGCCACGCTGCACCAGATACTGACTGATCGCGTCATACTCAAGCGGGGTGGGCATTATGAAACCCTGCGTCTGCCGGAAGACAGCAATGGCACGGCGTCGACAGCGGGAACCGGGGGCCTCGCGAGCTTGCCGGGTTCTCCGGGCGTCAACCTGCAGCAATACCGGCAGGAAATACTCAAGAACCCCACCAAGTTGTTCGACCTAGTGCAGGTTGTGCCGATTTCACAGAACGGCGTGTTCCAGGGTTTCCGCCTTGGGCCGGGCCGCGATCCGCGCCTGATGCAACGCTTTGGGCTGCAGCCGGGTGACATGGTCACGCAGGTCAACGGTATCCTGCTTGACGACCCAGTGAAGGGCGTGCAGGCTTTGCAAAGCATCGCCACAGCCAGTTCCATAAACCTCACGATCAAGCGTGGCGGTACCGAGCAGCAGATAAGCGTGTCTCTCGATGAGGCAGGCGAATGATAACAATGAAAGGTAAGCGCATTATGTGGGTTGCAAGTCGTGGTCTGGTCCGTTGGTTTGAGCGCTTGGGGTGCGGGTTGCTGCTGGCGGCGTTGCTGCTGGCGACGCCGCTCGGCTGGGCCGCCGCAACAACTCCGACCGTAACGCTGAATCTCAAGGACGCGGACATCGGTGCGCTGATCAGCACGGTGGCCGAGATCACCGGCAAGAACTTCATCGTCGATCCGCGCGTCAAGGCCAAGATCACCGTGATCTCGTCCAAGCCGATGAGCAAGGACGAGGTCTATCAGGTGTTTCTGTCGATCCTCGATGTGCATGGATTCGCGGTGGTTCCCAGCGGCAGCGTTTTGAAAATCGTGCCGGATATCAACGCCAAGCAATCCGCGATTCCGATCCTGCCGGACAAAAATGCCGATGGCACCGATATGGTTGCGACCGAGGTCATACAAATACACAACGTCTCCGCCGCGCAACTGGTACCTATCTTGCGGCCGCTGATCCCGCAACAAGGGCACCTTGCCGCTTACCCCTCTACCAATGTGCTGATCATTTCCGACCGCGCCAATAACATCGAGCGCATGGTCAAACTCATCCAGCGCATCGACGTGGCCAGTGACAGCGACGTCGAAGTCATTCCCTTGCAGCATGCCTCGGCCGCTGATATTGCGCGCATTCTGGCGTCGCTCTCCAAGCCAGCCACCGGCGAAGTTCCCGTCGGCGGCATACCGAGTTTTGTCGCCGACACGCGCACCAATAGTATCCTCATGTCGGGTGACAAATCGGTGCGCTTGGCGATGCGCGCCATCATCGCCCATCTGGATACCCCGATGGAGAACACCGGCAACACACACGTCATTTATCTGCATTACGCCCAGGCCAAGGATCTGGTGGCGGTGCTGAAGGGTGTCGGTACCTCGCAGAGCAAAGGTCCCGGCGGCTTGCCGCCCGCCGCCGCCGCCGCCGCCGGTCAGCAATTTGATGTTCAGGCAGATGAGTCCACCAACTCCGTGGTCATTACTGCCGCGCCTGATATCATGCGCTCGCTGGAGCAGGTCATTCGCGAGCTCGACATCCGCCGTGCCCAAGTGCTGGTGGAAGCTATCATTGCCGAGGTGTCCTCGACCAAGGCCAAAAACCTGGGCGTGCAATGGATACTCGATGGCGCGCCGAGCAACGCGCCCGTAGGCGTGGTCAATTTCAGCGGCGGGGGCGGGAGCATCACCAACCTGGCCGGCGCTGTTGCGTCGGGCGCCGCTGGCGTGGCGACTACTACTGGCGGAGTCGGCGCCGCGTCGGCCGCAACCGCACTCCCGGAGGGCGCCTCGCTTGGGTTGGGGATATTCAATAGCAAGACCTTCAATTTTGCCGCGCTGCTGCAAGCACTTGCCACCGATGGCAATACCAACATTCTGTCGACACCGAACCTGCTGACGCTGGATAACGAAGAAGCCGAAATCGTCATCGGCCAGAACGTGCCCTTCCTGACCGGTTCGTTCTCCAGCACCGGCAGCGGTACCGGCGGCGCCGCCACCGCGGTCGGTAGTCCCTTTCAGACTATCCAACGTCAGGACGTCGGTCTGACGCTCAAGATCAAACCGCAGATCAACGAGGGTGACGCCATCAAGCTGGACATCAAACAGGAGGTCTCCAGCATCAGCCCACCCGTAACCGGTACCAGCGATATCGTCACCAACAAGCGTTCCATAAAAACCAGCGTGATAGTCGACGATGGCCGAATGGTGGTGTTGGGGGGCTTGATCGAAGATAAGTTGACCGAGAGTGTATCCAAGGTGCCGCTGCTGGGCGACCTGCCTTTGATAGGCGCGCTATTCCGTAACAAGAACACCTCTCAGGCCAAGACCAACCTGATGGTCTTTATTCATCCGACGATTGTGCGCGACAATGCGTTCAGTTCGCAGTACACCACCAGCAAGTACGACTACATTCGCGAGAAGCAACTGGAGCGACAGCACGAGGGTGTGATGCTGATGCCGAACGAGAAACAGCCCGAACTGCCGAAATTGCAAGAAATGCTCCAGCGCAACAACCCACCTGCGGCGCCGGATGATGCGATGTTGCCGCCGTCGGCTAATAAAAAGACGGTGCCCGCGCCGGACAATGCCGCAACCCCGGTTCCGGCGCCGGGGGGCGGCGCGCACTGAACCAGCATTATGCAAGCATCTGATACCGTCAGCAGCGAAACGTCGCCGGAAGCTTTGCGGCGCTTGCCGTTCTCCTTTGCCAAGCGCCACCGCGTGCAGCTTGCGTCCATCGATGATCAGGGCGCGCATGTGCTGTGCGGTCCGGGCGTCAGTTCGCAGACCTTGGCCGAAGTGCGGCGCTACCTGGGCATGCCCTTGCGTCTGGAGAACATCGATCAGGAACGCTTTGATCTTCTCCTGCAAAACGCCTACGAGAGCGGTTCGAATCAGGCCATGGAGGCGATGGATGATCTGGGCGGCGACTTGGACCTGTTTCGTATCGCCCAGGAACTGCCTGAGCCCGAGGATCTGTTGGAAAGCGAAGATGACGCACCCATCATCCGGCTCATCAACGCCCTGCTCACCGAGGCCATCAAGGAAAACGCCTCGGACATTCACATCGAGCCCTTCGAGAACCGCTTGCGGGTGCGCTTTCGCATCGACGGCGTGATGCGCGAAGTGTTGCAACCCAAGCGCGTGCTCGGTCCGTTGCTGGTGTCGCGCGTCAAGGTCATGGCTAAACTCGATATCGCCGAGAAGCGTCTGCCCCAGGACGGTCGCATCTCGCTGCGCATCGCCGGGCGCGCCGTGGACGTGCGCGTCTCGACGCTGCCGTCCGGGCACGGCGAGCGCGTGGTGCTGCGGCTTCTCGATAAGCAGGCCGGACGCCTAGACCTTCAGCACCTCGGCATGGCGGCGCACGACCTCGGTGTGTTCGGGCAGCTCATCAATCGTCCGCACGGCATCATCCTGGTCACCGGGCCGACCGGCTCGGGCAAGACCACCACCTTGTACGCCGGGCTCACCATGCTCAACGACAAGGTACGCAACATCCTGACGGTCGAAGACCCGATTGAATATTACCTCGACGGCGTCGGTCAGACCCAGGTCAACACCAAAGTCGATATGACCTTCGCGCGCGGCTTGCGCGCCATTCTGCGCCAGGACCCGGATGTGGTGATGATCGGTGAAATTCGCGACCTCGAGACCGCGGAGATCGCGGTGCAGGCCAGCCTCACCGGCCATCTGGTGTTGTCCACCCTGCACACCAACAGCGCGGTTGGCGCCGTGACGCGTTTGCGCGACATGGGTGTCGAGCCCTTCCTGTTGTCCTCGACGCTGATCGGTGTATTGGCGCAACGCCTGGTGCGCAAACTCTGTCCGGATTGCAAGCAGCCCTACACCGCCAGCGATGTCGAGTGTCATGAGTTGGGAGTGGCTGCGGATACCCCGCCGACGCTGTACCAGGCGCAGGGCTGTGTGAAGTGCAATTACCTGGGCTTTCGCGGTCGCAGCGGTATCTATGAATTGATCAGTGTCGACGAACCGATGCGCGTTTTGATTCACGACGGTTCCGGTGAGCACCAGCTCGAAGCCCACGCACGCCGCAGCTCGGTCAGCATTCGCCAGGATGGCATACAGCGGGTGCTGGCCGGCGACACCTCGCTGGAAGAGGTGTTGCGGGTGGCAAGGGAAGAATAGCAGCGAGTGGCAAGTTGTGAGTAATTCATTCTTGGAAAACTTCGGGATAACGAACATGGTGGGTTGTCTTTCCAGCAGTCGAGAAGCCTCTCCTCGCAACGCGCAACTCGCAACTCGCCGCCGATAAAATGGGCGCCTTCGAATACCAAGCGCTCGACGCCGCCGGTCGCGAACGTAAAGGCGTCCTGGAAGGCGATACGCCGCGCCAGATTCGCCAGCAGTTGCGCGAGCAGGGGCTGGCTCCGATTGACGTGCATGAGGTGCATGAACAGGCCAGCGCCGCCGGCAAAAGCCGCGCGCCGCTGTTCACGCGGCGCAGCATCAGCGCGGCGGCGCTGGCCTTGTTCGCGCGCCAACTGGCCACCCTGGTGCGCTCCGCCATGCCGGTGGAAGAGTCGCTGCGTGCAGTGGCGGAGCAGACCGAGCAGCCCCGCATCAAAGGCATGATAATGGCTGTGCGTTCACGGGTCTTGGAGGGCCATACGCTGGCGGCCGGCCTGAGCGATTTTCCGCAAGCCTTCCCCAATTATTTCCGTGCCACCATTGCCGCTGGTGAACAATCCGGCCATCTCGACGTGGTGCTGGAGCGGCTCGCCGATTATGCCGAGAATCGTCAGCAGCTTGGCAGCAAGTTCCAGCTCGCGCTGCTTTATCCGGCCTTGATCAGCCTGGTGGCGGTGTTGGTGGTGACCTTTCTGCTTGCTTACGTCGTACCGCAGGTGGTGCAGGTATTTCAAAACATCGGTCAGCAGTTGCCACTGCTGACGCGTGGCCTGATCGCACTGTCCGCCTTTGTGCGCACGTATGGAATTGTCATAGTGATCCTGATCGGCATCGGTGTCGCGATATTCAATTATCTGCTGCGCAGGCCCGCCATGCGGCGCGCCTGGCACGCCCTGCAATTGCGTATGCCGCTGCTCGGCCGACTGCTGCGCGGCCTGTACGCGGCGCGCTTTGCCCGCACCTTCAGTATTCTGGCCGCCAGTGGCGTGCCGGTCGTGGAGGGCCTGCGTATCTCCGCGGCAGTGTTGTCCAGCATTCCGATGCGCGAGGCCATCGACGAGGCGGCGGCACGGGTCCGCGAAGGCGCCAGTCTGCGCGTCGCGCTGGGTCGCAGCGGACTGCTGCCGCCGATGATGCTGCACCTGATCGCCAGCGGCGAGACCAGCGGCGACCTGGAGGTAATGCTGGAACGCGCCGCCCAGAATCAGGAGCGTGAGCTGGAAACCTACATGTCAACGTTGCTCGGTCTGTTCGAGCCCTTGCTGATTCTGGTCATGGGCGGACTGGTGCTGTTGATCGTCATCGCCATTCTGCTGCCGATCTTCGATCTGAACCAGTTGGTGAAGTAAGCGGCGCGCGCGAGACAACACCGCAGACGCATGCCGCTCCGCTGTTTTACAATCACGCAGGCCGCCGGGTTGCGGCGGACCTGCAACAGATACGCTCATGGGTAATCGTCTCTCGAAAATTTATACGCGCACCGGCGATCAGGGCAGCACCGGGCTCGGCGATGGCCGCCGCGTTGCCAAGGACGACGCACGCATCGAGGCGATCGGCGCCATCGACGAATTGAACTGCGCGCTCGGCTTGCTGCTGGCCGAATCGCTGCCTGCCGCCGTGCGCGATTGTCTCACGCGCGTGCAGCATACATTGTTCGATCTGGGCGGCGAACTCTCCATGCCCGGCCACGTCTTGCTCACCCCCGCTCATGTGGCGCAATTGGAACAGATCCTGGACGGATTCAATGCCGATCTGCCGCCGCTCAAGGAATTTATCCTTCCCGGCGGCAATGTCGCCGCCGCCGTGTGCCATCTGGCGCGCGCCATTTGCCGCCGTGCCGAACGCCGCGCCATCACGCTGGCACGCAACGCAGCAGTCAATGCGGCGGTGCTGATCTTTCTTAACCGTCTGTCCGATCTGCTGTTCGTGATCGCGCGCGTTCTCGCGCGTGCCGATGGCGGCAGTGAAGTGCTGTGGCAATCACAGCGCAATACACCTTGAAGGGGTGAGTCGGCGGCCTCCTGTTAGTCCTCGGATATTAACCCCCCCTCTCCCAACGGTAGAGAGGGCTGCACATTTTATAGCGGCGCCACCGCGTTACTCACCGTCCATAACCGCGCCGCGCCACGTACACCGCTGGCATCGCCGTGTCTGGCCGGCATCAACCGTGTCGCCACGCGATCGGAAAATACATAGCGTCCCCACAAAGCGGGCACATTCTCGTACAACGCGGCAATGTTCGACATGCCGCCGCCCAATACGATGAACTCGGGATCAAGCACGTTGATGATGCCGGCCAACGACCGGGCCAGACGATCCGCATAGCGATGCAAGGCGTCCTGCGCCGTGGCTTCGCCGGCGGTCGCACGCGCGGCGATTGCCACCGCGCTGAGTTGCAAACCGGTGACCTGCTGGAAATCCAGCGCCAATCCGGGCCCCGAAACAAAGGTCTCGATGCAGCCATGCTTGCCGCAGTAACAGAGCGGGCCCGGCAATTCGTCAGGCCGTGGCCAGGGTAATGGGTTGTGTCCCCATTCGCCGGCGATGGCGTTCGGTCCCGCCAACAGTCGACCGTCGATGACGATGCCGCCACCGGTGCCCGTACCGATAATCACGCCAAACATGCTGCGTGCGCCGGCTGCCGCGCCGTCACTGGCCTCGGATAAGGCGAAGCAATCGGCATCATTGGCGAGCCGTATCGGACGACCCAGCGCCTGTTCCAAGTCGTGCAGCAAGGGTCTACCGTTCAAGCACACGGAATTGGAATTTTTGATCAGGCCGCTGGCCGGCGAGATCGCACCCGGCGTGCCGATCCCGACGCTGCACCGGGTATGACATTCGTTTTCGAGGTCATCGACCAGCGCAACAATTGCCGCAGTGATGGCCGCGTAATCACCCGCCGGTGTGTCGATACGCCGCTCGGCGCGCACAGTGCCCGATGCCGTCAAGGCGATGGCCGCGATTTTAGTCCCACCCAAGTCAATTCCGATGCGCATGCTGGTGCCCGTGATATGTCTCAGTGTGTGGCGTATGCCCAGGCACCGTGCTAGCGCGCGCCTGCTGCAATAGCGTACAAACCCGCGCCGCGCCGTCAAGCAGGCGCGGCGTGGCGCGATGCAGGTCATCGGCCGGTACCGAGTACAAGCGGCCGTGGCGGACGGCGCGCATCTGCGGCCAGCGTTCCCAGGTGTCGAATGCACTGTCCGGTTCGCCGCGCCAGGTGCCGGCGATGATGACATCGGGGTCGGCGTCGAGCACGACTTCAGTCGCGACGGCCGGTGCCAACGGAGCAAGGTCGGCGAAGATATTACGGCCGCCGCACAGCGTCAGCAGCGCCGAGATCAGGTGTGTGCCATTGACGGTCATGAGCGGTTGCGCGCTGATCTGGTAAAATACGCGCAACGGCCGTTGCCCGGAATATTTGGCGTGCAATGCCGCCACGCGCGCCTCGAAGGCCCGCGCCGCCGCGTTGGCGGACGCATCGGCGCCGCTCAGGTGGCCCAGCTTGCGCAGGTCGTCGGCGATATCCTGCAGGCGCCGCGGTTCACTGATGAATACCGGTACGCCGAGTCGCCTGAGTTGCGCGATGTCCGCATGCGGATTGCCGCTGCCCCAGGCCACGACCAGATCGGGCTTGAGCGCCAGCACACGTTCCAGGTCGATGCGTGAAGAATCACCGATGCGCGTGATGCGGCGCGCGGCGGGGGGGTAGTCGCTCCAGGCATCGACGCCGACGACGTGCGCGCCGACGCCGGCGGCGAACAGCAATTCGGTGATGTGCGGTGCGAGACTGATGATGCGTTGTGCCGGATGCGCGAGCCGGATGTCATCGCTCTGGCTGTCGACCGCCTCCACAGCCATTGCCGGCGCGGTGACGATCAGCAGCAGAATCACCAGGACACGCTTCACCCAATGTTGCTCCGGCCGGGAGCGCCAGACAGGGCGGACGATCGGTCTCGATGCGGATGCGCGTCAACACGCCGGTTTCTACCGGGATGCGATACAGCGTACCGAACGGTGCCAGCACCCGCGTCATGACCACGCGGATTACGTCGGCGCGACAGACCAGTAGGCGCTGATCGCCATGCAGTCGCATGGCGGTGTCCCAGACGGTGCGTGACGGGATCGGCAAGGAAACACTGCCATTGTCCGGGGGTTCGGCGCGGCAACTCCTTGGCTGTGTGGACTTTCCAGACACCGTAGCCGACTTCCATGAAGCGCGGCTCTTCGCCGAGCGACATGTTGTGACGGGCGTCGAGTTGCAGTGCGAACGCGCGACAGCGTTGCAGCGGTGAGGTGATGAGGTGCTGCCACGGTTTGCTCAAGGCATCATCGGTCTGGCCACGATAGCGGCGCCCGCCGACGGGTTCGTCGTGGCGCAATAGATCAATTAGCATAGCCTGGCCCGCAAGCGGTGCGACGCCTCAGGTTGTCAGACCCGCAAGTGACAACAATAACAGCACGCCGAGCCAGATGATCAAGGTCCGCCACATCAGACCGAGTGCCGATTTGACCATCGCCACATGCGCCTCAGGGGATTGCTCATCCGGCGTCGGTCCTTCGGCATCGAGCCGCATCGCCCCGGCGCCGGTGCGCATCAGTACGGCGCTATTGGCATCGCCTTCCCGGTCGGCGTGTTCCTGCTGATAGTCATTCCAACCGTGCATTGCGTCTTCAAAGCTGCCCGACAGTGCATAACTGAGCGCCACCAGTCGTGCCGGCAGCCAGGCTAGGATCTCATGCAGACGGCGCGCGGCATTGATATAGCCGGTCCCTTCGGTATCAACGGAGCGCGGGCAATCCGGTAGCAAAACCGACAACCGGAACAGCACGGCGCCCAAGGGACCCAGCAAGGCATACCAGAACAGGACGGCAAACAGGCGCTCGTTGCACTGCGCCAGCACGGTATCCGTAACGACGCGGCTGCGGGTCCAGGGGTCGGGCGGCGCGTCATAACCCAGCAGATCGCTGGCGCTGCTGTGCGCGCGGTCCGTATCGCCCGCTTCGACGGCGGCGCAATAGGCTTCGGCATCGGCGTCGAGATCGCGCGGGCCCAGGGTATAGAGCAGCACCACGACACCAAAAGCCAAGCCCAGCAGATTCAGGAGCACACCGTGCAGCAGCGTCTGTACTAGACCGACCGTGAACAGCGGTATAAGCAAGGTCACGATAATGCCAGCCGGACCGTCCCAGAAGGCGACGGCACCGAGTCGTGAGCGGACGGCGTTGACATAACGGTTGATCCACTCGTAACGGCGCCAGCTTTGCTGTTGTCCGAGGACGCGCTCGATCAGCAGTGCGAGCACCAGGGTGATCAATATCATAGGACTAGGCTCTTCATGGGTGCGGTAAGTTTCCGGGTTCGGTCGCGGTTATGCAAGCCGCACGGCCAGTTCGGCTGGACGGCGGCGCGCCGCCCGAGTCATGGTTGACCGCAGCCGGTACAGCGGTGTCATGCCTCTGAATCGAGCTGCGCGCGCAAGCGTGGCCAGTCGAAGGCCGGACCGGGATCGGTTTTGCGGCCCGGAGCGATGTCGCAGTGTCCGACGATGCGCGGCCGTGTGATGCGTGGGTAGGCGCGCATCAGGCCGCGCACCACCGGTACCAGCGCTTGATACTGCGCGTCGCAGTAAGGCGTGGCGTCGGCACCCTCCAGCTCGATGCCGATGGAAAAATCGTTGCAGTTCGCGCGGCCTTCGAAGCAGGAGACGCCGGCATGCCAGGCGCGCTGCGTGAACGGGACATATTGCAGCAAAGTGCCATCGCGTCGTATCAGTAGATGCGCGGAAACGCGCAACCCGACCAGCGTGGTGAAATACGGATGAGCCGCGCAATCCAAGCCGCCGCTGAACAGGGCATCGATCCACGGACCGCCGAATTCTCCCGGCGGGAGACTGATGCCGTGCAGCACCAGCAAGTCGATAGTGCCTGGCGCCGGACGCGCATCGCAATGCGGTGACAGTCGCAATTGCGCGGTATCCAGCAGGCCGGTGGCAGTGTCTACCCGCATGCGCTGAGGATGCTGTTCACAAGCGCCGGGAATTGATGAGGGCGATTTCGTTGGCATCGCTGAGCGCGCTGTCGAGGTCGCCGAATTGTCGGTCGATGGTGATGCGCACCGCATCCTCGACCAGCAGGCGTTGCCAATTTCCACCACGCGAACGCAGCCACGTCAGCAGACCGCGCACATCGCGTGCATGGTCCGGCAGCGTCACTTCTTCGGAGGCACGACCCAGCAGGTCGACGAGCTGTGCAAAATAGAGAATTTTAGCCATGCGTACATTCTAGCAGGCTTGTCGTGCCGGGCGGCGGACGTTACCTGCCGAGGCGCTCGATAGTCCAACGCACACCCCGGGAAATGCGCTGTTCCATCACCCGCATTTCGAATCTCCGCAGTTCAGACAGGTCATGCATCCGTCCATCATGATTACCGCCTTGGTCTGGCAACGCTGGCACAGTTGCGCGCCGTCGGGGAAGTCGCTGACCTCGGACTTTTCCGCTGCCACGATGGCGGTTTCATACTGTGCGCGCTTTTCCTCGATGAGTTTCTTCTGGTGCTCATCCAGGCTGTCATCCTTGAGTAGACCGATCATGCGCAGATGGCACTCGATGGCGTCGCCGATCTCGGCGACCAGCGAGGGCATGTATTTCCCGCCCTTCTTGAAGTAGCCGCCGCGCGGGTCGAATACCGAACGCATTTCCTCGACCAGGAAGGTAACGTCGCCGCCTTTGCGGAACACGGCGGAAATGATCCGCGTCAGCGCCACGATCCATTGGAAGTGATCCATATTCTTCGAGTTGATGAAAATCTCGAAGGGACGGCGCAGTTCGTGCTTGGTACCGCGGTTGAGTATTACGTCGTTGATGGTGACGTACAACGCATGCTCGGACAGCGGTGTCTTGATCTTGTAGGTCGACCCGAGCAGCATGTCGGGCCGTTCCAGCTTTTCGTGCATCTGAATGACTTTGGAAACACCGCTGGCCACCGGCGTGGTATCGCGATCCTCATCCGGCGCCATCACTTGCGCGGGCGCCTCAACCGCCGGGATCGGCGATGATGCCTTGCTGTCCTCTTCCGTGGCGGCCACTTGATAGCCGACAATCTTCTTTTCAATCTTGATTGCCATATGTCATCTCCAGTTCGCTGTTCATACCGGGGTCATGATAGGGCCCGGCCACTCCGGCGACCGCTTGATAAGCGATCATTCATTAATGATCAGAACTTCCCGTAATAGCCTTCTTTCAAGGCGTCATACAGATTGGCGGCGTTGTGGATCTCGCCGTCGTATTCGATCTCTTCGTTGCCTTTAAGTTCCACCACGCTGCCGTCTTCCAATGTGAAGCGGTAAGTGGTGTTTTCCAGATCGCTCTCTTTCACCAGCACGCCCTGGAAGGCCTCCGGGTTGAAGCGGAAGGTGGTGCAGCCCTTCAATCCCTGTTCATAGGCATAGAGATAAATACCCTTGAAGTCCTCGTAGGGGTAATCGGTCGGGACATTGGCGGTCTTGGAGATGCTCGAATCAATCCACTTTTGCGCGGCGGCCTGTACATCGACATGCTGCTTGGGCGAGATGTCCTCGGCGGTGATGAAATAGTCGGGCAGTTTCTCCTCTTCCTGGTCGGAACCGGGGACGGCGTTCGGGTTGACCAGTTCGCGGTAGGCCAGCAGTTCGAAGGAATAGACGTCGACCTTCTCCTTGCTTTTCTTGCCTTCGCGGATCACGTTGCGGAAATAATAATGCGCAAATGAGGGCTCGATGCCGTTGCTGGCATTGTTGGCCAGCGACAACGAAATGGTGCCGGTCGGCGCGATCGAGGTGTGATGTGTGAACCGCGCGCCGTGTTCGGTCAACGCCGCCACGAGTGCCGAATCGACTGCGGCAATGCGTTGCATGTAATGACTGTAACGCGCGTGCAGCACCTTGCCTTTAATGGTATCGCCGATGCGCCAGCCGTCCTGTGCCATCTCCGGGCGCTTGCGCAGCAGTTCGGCGGTGATGGTGAAGTCTTCTTCCATGATAGGCGCCGGACCTTTTTCCAGGCCGAGTTCCAGGCCGGTTCGCCAACCGACCAAGGCCATTTCGCGTGTCACCTGCTCGGTAAAGGCCAGGGATTCCGAGTCGCCGTATTTCATGCGCAGCAGCGTGAGCGTCGAACCGAGGCCCAAGTAACCCATGCCATGACGGCGCTTGCGCAGAATCTCGTCGCGCTGCTTGGCGAGCGGCAGGCCATTGATCTCGACCACGTTGTCGAGCATGCGCGTGAAGATCGCCACGGTCTTGCGGAACGACTCCCAGTCGAAGCGCGCCGTTTCAGTGAAAGGATCCAGTACGAACTTGGTGAGATTGATCGAGCCGAGCAGGCAGGAGCCGTACGGCGGCAGCGGCTGCTCGCCGCAGGGATTGGTGGCGCGGATGTTTTCGCAGAACCAGTTGTTGTTCATCTCATTGACCTTGTCGATGAGGATGAAGCCGGGTTCGGCATAGTCATAGGTCGAGGACATCATCACGTCCCACAGGCGTCGGGCGCGGATGGTCTTGTAGACCTTGCAGGCGACCTGCCGCGCCTCGTTGACCAGATAGCCTTTCTTCACCGGCCAGTCGCGCCACACCAGATTTTCGGCGTCGTGCAGATCGAGTTCGTCCAGATCGGCCTCCTTGGCGGTGATCGGGAAAGCCAGTTTCCAGTTGCCGTCGGTCTTGACCGCCTCCATGAATTCCTTGGTAATCAGCAGCGACAGATTGAATTGACGCAGCCGGCCGGCTTCACGCTTGGCCTTGATGAAATCCAGCACATCGGGATGACCGACGTCAAAGGTCGCCATCTGCGCGCCGCGGCGGCCGCCCGCCGACATTACGGTGAAGCACATCTTGTCGTAGATATCCATGAACGACAGCGGCCCGGAGGTGTGGGCGCCGGCGCCGGAGACGTAAGCACCGCGCGGCCGCAGCGTGGAAAATTCATAACCGATGCCACAGCCGGCCTTGAGCGTCAGGCCCGCTTCATGAACCTTTTCCAAAATGTCGTTCATCGAATCCTCGACCGCGCCGGAAACGGTGCAGTTGATGGTCGAGGTCGCGGGTTTGTGTTGCAGGGCGCCGGCGTTGGAGGTGATGCGTCCGGCGGGGATGGCGCCGTGGCGCAGCGCCCAGAGAAACTGTTCGCACCAGTAGCCGCGCTTTTCCTCGTTGTCCTCGACTTCGGACAAGGCGCGCGCAATGCGTTTGTAGGTGACGTCGATGGTCTCGTCGAGGATGGTGCCATCCTTGCTCTTCAGGCGATATTTTTTATCCCAGATATCGAGAGATGCCGGTTGAAAAGGAATCTCGGAGGCAGAACTTTGCACAGCCTTCAAATGCGCGGGTTTCATGGTTTGCTGGGCTCCCCTTTACTGTTATGGTCCGACGCCCTGGCCACTTGGCGCGACTGGAGGGCATCCTGTCGGCGCGGTGGTGTGAGTGGTAGGGGCTGATTCACCGTAACACAATATCTTGTGTAAGGGGGCGTAGGTTAGCCCCGCGCTCCAAAGCCTGTCAAGCGTGCCGTACTGAAAATAAATATCAATATTTAATTATTATTTACAATAAGTTATAAATTTTATTGAAGTATCATAAACATACATAAAGGCGCTCTTCGGTGGGTGACTCGGAACACAATATGTTGTGTTTCAAAATGGGGCGTTTAATGCCGGCCACACTCGATACAGTCCCCCAATTTAAGGTGCCGATGCTGGCTAGGCGGGCTTGAAAATAAAGGGCAAGACACCATGTCAGTGACACGGCGGCATGCCATACCGGGATGCCACAATTATAGAGGAGCATCGAGCATGAGCATGATGAGACACGAACCCTGGACCTTGATGAATCAACTGCAGAAAGAGATGTCGCGCCTGGCCACCGGGATGCAGGAAGACAATGTCGTCACCAGTGACTGGGTACCGGCGGTAGATATCAAGGAAGAGGACCAATGTTTCTTGATCGCTGCCGATATTCCGGGTGTTGAACCCAAGGATATCGACATACATATGGAAAAAGGGTTGCTGACGCTGCGCGGCGTGCGCAACTTTGCCAGCAGCGAGGAAAAGAACGGCTACAAGCGCGTGGAGCGCGCCCGCGGCAGCTTTTATCGCCGATTCAGTCTGCCGGATACCGCGAATGCCGACAGAATCAGCGCCAAGTGCAGTAACGGCGTGCTTGAAATCGTGATTCCCAAGCACGAAAAGGTGCAGCCGCGAAAAATCGCCGTGGCGGGATGAGCGCATCAATCGCGACGCGGCAAATCCGGATGGGCTGGATCGCCCAGCCCATCCGGCAAACATATGCCCGGGAAGTAGGTCCGCACGTTTCGATTCAAGTACAATCAGCGATCATTTCATAACATACAGACGCAAAGGTTGAGGGACATGAAAAGTATCCTGGTATGGCTCGCTAATGGCTTAGTTGTCGTGTGCTGCACCCTGGCGGTGGTGCCGGCCAGCGCGGGCCTGCCGTTTGCGGTTGACGGCCAGGCGCTGCCCACGCTCGCACCGATGCTCGACAAGGTTACGCCGGCGGTTGTCAATATCGCTACGCGCGGACACGTGGCTGTGCAGCAGAATCCCTTGCTCAGCGATCCTTTCTTTCGCCGTTTCTTCAATATTCCCGAGCAGCCGCGCGAACGTCAGACGCAAAGCTTGGGCTCGGGTGTGATCGTGGATGCAAAGCATGGTTATGTGCTGACCAACAATCATGTGATCGACAAGGCCGACGAGATTACCGTGACGCTGCGCGATGGTCGGCATCTCAACGCGAAACTGATCGGCACCGATCCCGAATCCGATATTGCCGTGCTGCAGATTGCCGCGGACAAGCTCACCGCCTTGCCATTGGCCGACTCCAGTCAACTGCGTGTTGGTGATTTCGTGGTCGCGATCGGCAATCCCTTTGGCCTGGGGCAGACGGTAACCTCCGGCATCGTCAGCGCCTTGGGGCGTACCGGTTTGGGTATCGAGGGGTATGAGGATTTCATCCAGACAGACGCTTCCATCAACCCCGGCAACTCCGGCGGCGCGCTGGTGACTCTGCGTGGCGAACTGGCCGGCATCAACACCGCCATCCTGGCGCCCAGCGGTGGCAATATCGGTATCGGTTTTGCGATCCCCATCAATATGGCGCGCGAGATCATGGATCAGCTGGTGGCGCATGGCGAAGTACGCCGTGGTCGCCTCGGTGTAACGGCACAGGATCTGACCCCGGAACTGGCCAAGGCCTTTGACATCCAGGCTACACAGGGCACGGTGGTGGCACAGGTGGCCGGCGGTTCACCCGCCGAGAAGGCTGGATTGAAGGCGGGTGATGTGATCATTGCCGTGGATGGCAAGCCGGTGCGCAATTCCTCCGAAGTGCGCAATAGCATCGGGCTGATGCGTGTCGGTGAGCACGTCAAGATGGAGATTTTGCGCGGTGGCGCGACCAAAATCATTACTGCGACTATCGCCGAGCCGGAACTGACCCTGCTCGACGGCAAACACCTGCAACCGCGCTTGGCAGGTGCTATCTATGGCGATATCGAAGAGGGTTCGCCTTTGTACGGCCGGGTCGAGGGTGTGCAGGTGGTAAAGATAGAACCCGGCGGTCCTGCCTGGCGGTCTGGATTGCGGTCGGGGGATGTCATCACCTCGGTCAATCGGAAGCCCGTGACCGATATACAGGATTTGCAGCAGCTTGCCTCACAAAATGTCCGGAGTCTGCTGCTCAACGTGCAGCGTGGCGATGGCGCATTGTTCATCCTGATGCAATAGGGGGGCTCGAGCGGTCGCCCCCTCCATTTCGAGGGATAGCGGTGCCGTGCAAGACGCTACATGGGATGGGTTATGCCCCTATCAATTTATATCTTGACTAAGTTGCTCGGTTTTTATATATTAGCAACATCTAATATTACTGACATGAGGAGCACAGACCATGGCCAGTTTGATTTCCGACTTCCCCATCGATGGCGTTATTACTCTAAACCGCGTACTGCTCAAGGGCGGCTATACCGTCGACGACTTGCAGGAACGAGTGGCCGTGCTCTGCGAAAACGTCAAGACCTATCACTCCGACACCGGCTTTGTCGGCGGCTTCGTAGCCTTGAATACCGGTGATGTTTCCAATGAAGGCAGCACTATCGGACAAGCCATCACCAGTCCGCTCAAGGGTAAGGAGGCACTGATCGTGACTTTCTGGCGTTCAATGGCGGAGCATGAACAATCGCACCGCAGTCAGACTTTCCAACCTTTGTTCAAAGAGGTGCTGGAGTTGTGCGAGAACGGTAATGAAGAGATTGCCTACTCGATGCTCTGGTCCGGCAAGGCCTACTCACGGCAAGAGGCCGAGCAGGCACGCGAGGCCAAGCGCAAGTACGCGTAGAAATTCCGTAGCACGCGACCGCCCGGAGTTGACGACGATCTACAGGTCGAAATAAATCCCCAGGCCGGTATAGCGCAGGCGGTCGCGATAAAACTGCCCGTTCGGCGAGAAGCCTTGGTAATTTTCCAGCATGAGTCGAACCTGCCGGTCGCCGCGGTGGAATGCCAGCCCGCGCTGGTATGAGCGATTCAGCCGCCAGCCTTGTACTTGTTTGGCCTGCCAATCGGCGGCAGCGATCAGGTCGAGTTCGTGAATAAAACGTGGCCACAGGTATTCGATACCTGTATTGGCTTGTCCACGGGCGCCGCGTAGGTTCGCTGTGGAAAATGTAACCGCCACTGGCGTAAAAGCGCCATTTTCTCCAATCGTATGAGGCCAGAGCCTCACTCTCTTCATAGCTCAGATTGATGCGGTTCACGCCCGGCGTGTCGAGCAGAAATTCATCGCCCAGATGCGAACTCTGGTGATAGACGCGGCCGAAAAACGACCAGAGTCCCTTGCGATAGGAGACCGGCAAACCGATCCAGTAGTCGGCATTGATCAGATCATGCGAGGGTGCGTCGAGATTGAACAGCGCGAACACGGCGCCCTGTATCCCGATTTGTGATGAACCCGCCGTGCCGAATAATCCGGTGGCAAACGGAAAGTAATCGCCATGAGACGCTGGCGGCATTGAAGGTGGCGGCCGGTGTTGCGTAATACTGATAACGGATGGCGCGGGTCGGCGATCAGCGGGTCGAATAATTCCACTTTCGGCAGCGCCTTGACGGTCACGGGTTCGGTCGGCTTGGGCTGCGCCGGTGTCTCTGCCGCAATCGTCGTTGTTTGCGCGGGTCCGCACTCGAAGGCGCCTTCCCAGATCACTGCGCGTACCCGCTCGCTCTTGATCAAGGCCGACGCTATCGCCTGTTGCTTATGCAGCCATGCGTCGTGAGGATCGCTTCGCGTCGTTCCATGTGCAGTGTCAGAACCGAGATGTCATGGTCCGGGAACTGTTGGTCGAGCAGGGCGTCGAGATAGCCCTTCAGATAGTCGTCGGTCTCGGCTCGCGCGGGTTGCATAACTGGCAACGCCAGCAAGGCGACGAGGAGACCGAGAACAGTAGGTACGCTGGAATGCTTCATGGTGCTGTTACCTCTGCGGCTGCTCTGCGTCGGGTACAGCATTCGCTGCCGATGGCGACTGTGGTCGCGCCGCTGTCAGCTGGTCAGGCGCCGATAGATATCCGACACCTTGAGCGGCAGCTTGCGCACATCGTCCACCAGCACGTAGTTCACCGCGCCGTACATATGCGGCAGATACTCGCGCGCCTCGGTGTCGATGGTGATGCAGAACGGGTGGATGCCGTCGCGTTTGGCTTCGATCAGCGCCTGGCGGGTGTCTTCAATGCCGTAGGTGCCGCGATAACCGTCGTAATCGTCCGGCTTGCCGTCGGACAAGGTGATGAGCAGCTTGGTGCGCGCATCGATGCCATTGAGCAGTTTGCTGAGATGGCGGATGGTCACGCCCATGCGCGTGTAGTCTTGCGGCGTGATGCCGCTGATGCGCGCGCGCACCATGTCGCTGTAGGGCTCATCGAAGCGCTTGATGCGATACAGCTCGCAGCGCTTGCGGGTCATGCCGGAGAAGCCGTAGATGGCATAACGGTCGCCGAGCGTTTCCAGTGACTCTGCCAGCAGCACCAACGCTTCACGTTCGGCTTCGTTGATCCAGCCCTTGGTCGAGCCGCTCATATCGACCATGAACATCACCGCGATGTTGCGTTCCAGTTTGTGCAGCTTGGTGAACAGCCGCTCGCTCATCTCCAGACCGCTGGCGTAGTCGGCATGGGCCTCGACCAGCGCATCGATATCGACATCATCGCCGTAGGGCTGCTTCTTGAGCAACTTATCCTCGCCGCGCAGCGCCTCGAAGGTGCGGCGCAGCACTTTGACCAGCCCGCTGTATTTGCTCAGTGTGTGTGCCACGAATTCCGGTGATTGCGGATGCACATCAAGTTCGCGCAGCACGCACCAGTTCTTGCGGTAATGCTGGCGCTCGTGATCCCACTCGTTGTAGAGAAACGCGCCGTCTTCGTGATAGGTGCCTTTCCAGA
>VFSW01002822.1_pt1 | contig 26168 bp, 56 predicted proteins | sample 5358111 | NCBI WGS metagenome assembly VFSW01 (sample SAMN11554181, study PRJNA540505) | mine drainage metagenome | isolation source: sediment from site ElyBrook_90M | place: USA: Ely Copper Mine, Vershire, VT | collected 2017 | reverse complement strand
GCCCTGCTGGTCGGTGGGACGATCTTATGGTTGATATTCGTATCGAACTTAAAGAGTTAGCTCAAAAGAAAGCATTGATGGAGATTGGGAAGCGGAGGTGGCACAGTGAACCACGTGAAACTTAAAGAATTAATTGAATCTGATTTATTTAAGTATCATGCTAACCCCGAAGAGTTAAATCATTATGATATAAGGGCAAAGGTTGCACTTCAATCGCCATATAGCGCCTATCGATACGCGAAAGATGTTGTTCACGGAAGGTTTCCTGAAGGCGAAAAGATCATTGCCTCACAAGCAGATACTGCATATCTATATGCACACAACATCATTAAAGGCAGATGGAAAGAAGGTGAGAAAATAATTAGCAAAGATCCACATACTGCATATCAATATGCTCAATATGTTATTAGAGGTAGGTGGAAGGAAGTAGAAAAGAAAATAGCAGAATGGCCCATGATTGCACAGTTATATGCGCGGGATGTGTATCCAGGGAAGAAGAAATGAAACTCAAAGAATTACCTGGGAGATAAAGTTGTGAACCTAACATTTAAACAATTTCTACTTGAAGATCGAGTTGATTTCCTTGCAGCTAATATGGGACATAAATTAATTGCTGCTGCTCACAATGATCACTCTGCAAATGATCTTAAGAGTCCGGCGGACATTGTTAGTGAACTAAAGAAAGCTGATCCAACTCCTAATCACGCATCATTGCAGTTCCTTGTCAATATGTATGTTACTGGACAATTCAAAATGGAAGATATTAACAAGATCAAACATGAACTGATTTTATTTTATGACGTTAGGAAGCATCTGACCAACAAAGATCTGATTAATTACAAAACCCTTGATTCACTATACGATGCAACAGAACCTCTTGCAACTGTTCCCGTTGAACCGTCCAAGAGAGAAGAGAAGAAGAACATCAAAGAGGAGGGCGCAACTCCAATCGTTACATCTGATGTGTTCAAGGCAGTGATGGTAACAACAGCAGAGGCAGCAAAGATATACGGAGCAAACACAAAGTGGTGCACAACAAATAAAGGGACGTGTGATAATTACTTGAAGAAGGGTCCATTATTTGTTATTATGGTCAAGAAGCCAAAAGAAAATAGGTGGAGTAAGTTCCAGTTGCATGCAGGAACAGATCAGTTTATGGACGAGCGCGATAGACCAATATCTCAAGTAACTATTAAAATGCTTTCAAAGTTTCCAGAGTATACTAAATTTATGAACTATGTGATCAACCACCATTATGCAGAGTTCATTGAAAAGTGAAACTCCTAAAGCAATTAATTGAATCTGATCTATTTAAGTATCATGCCAAGCCCGAATCCTTGGAGCATGGATCTCGTCGTGAGGAATTGAACAGAAAAGAAGCACTCAAGTCCCCAAGAACTGCATTTAATTATGCACGTGATGTCATTAAAGGTAGATGGCCAGAAGCAGAAGATATAATCAGTAAAGATCCACCCCATGCTTTTCTTTATGCAACATATATTATTGGTAAAAGATGGCTAAAGGGAGAGAAAGCAATTAGTGAGAATTCAAGCTGGGCATATCTCTATGCGCACAATATTATTAAAAGTAGGTGGCCAAAGGGAGAGAAAGCAATTAGTAGAGATCCAGTGGATAAACACAAATATGAAAAAGAATTTGGAGTCAAGTTGTGAAACTAAGGAAATTGTTTGAATCTGAATTCTGAACGCAAATAATCAATCATAAAACTCAATATACCAAGTCAGTGCACCAGAGTCCCACAAAGGCGAAAAGAACCTAAGTGGTTCACAAGGAAGAGTAACAACAGACCCGTCTTCCTTTATTCCATGTGATACCACCAATTCACCTGTTTCATCATCTGAATATAACACTAGATATATTTTGTAGATATCATTCATTAGTTCTTTTTGTGTCGGGTGTATATTGATATTTGTGGTTTTGTTAGCCAACCAAACTTTGTTAATTCGCACGTTGGAGTTATACAACTGAATCGTTTCCTATCTGGGAGATCCGGAAACATTTCCCGTCTGCACATTGGACACCACACAACGCCGTTGCTCATGAATACTCTTCTGCCCTAAAATTCCATATCATGGCAGCGAACGCCTTGCGAGCCTCTGTGTTAGTAAAACGAGTAATCGGCATTGTTTGTATGCCACAACTTGTGCAGAATACTAGTGCATAATCAGCACACACAGAATATTGTGCACGTTCGTTACAACATGGACAAGATTTAAGCATTGGTTCATTCGTGTTCATGATTCGTCCTTACTTTTTGATCTACAAATTCAAGTTGGTACACAGCATAATATCCCACGTGTCCATTCTCAGTAGAAGATTTTAAAATGGTAGGTGGAGTATCACCTACCTTATAGGTTATCGTGCACCCTAGATTTTGCTTCCTCTGTTTATCACGATACATCTTCTCTCGCTCAATGGCCCAGTCACGAAACCACTGTGGAGGATTTCTTTCATCCATGAGTTAGTTCCTTTGTCATCTTCTTCAGATCAGTCATAGTATTTTCCAATCGCAAAAGACAAAGAGCTACTGCATCAATTGGTTTCTGGTGATTAAAGTCTGACTTTATATCAAATGATATTCCGGGACCTTGTACAAACATTTCCGTTTTGCAAAACCAATTATTATTTGAGCGAAACAAATGTGGGCTGCCGTATTTTGACAGCTCATCTAACATCTCTTCAAGAGTCATGTACATTGCCTTAGTATTTAGGTACTTCTGGCCACTGTGATGGTAATATCCGAGTTACCCAATGATCAGGATACTCCTCAATATCAACCATCTCACCGTGATAGTGTCTTGTGCAATCAACATTAGTACACCGATAACATTGATCGTTATCATTCACTACAACACATTCGATGTTGCCTCCACACAAGCGACACTGCAGATCTGCACAATTGGTTATGGGATATAGTTTGAAGAGATCGTATGTATCTGAAGATTTCATCCATTACCTACCTTTTGTTGTCCCCATTTATATACGGGATGGTTGGACCAGTTAGTGAGGTCAGTTAATCGGCGAATAACCTCTTGAGCAGCTGACGGGTTTAATATCAACAATCTTGTTCTTCCTGCTGCGTGTTCATGTACGGCATCATCTTTTTGATTATAATCAACACTTATCTCAAACATAGAGTGACCATTTTCTGTAAATATAATTGATGTATTCATCTATCTGCATCCTCATACCAATCAATTTTGCATTTATAATTAACTCCCTCCGGGACAGGCTCACATTCCTTGGGAAACATTCCATGAAACTTATATCCATCTAATACAACGGTTCCATTAAGGCGAACATCGTTCAGCATATCTTCTAACAACAACGGCAACGACCCTCCCACGTCTTGTATAACTGGTCCAATTATCCATATTCTGCCGTTGATTATTTCTGTTGTTAGTGGTTCTTTATCTTTAAAGAATAATACTTCAATGAAGGTCCTAGGTTTCCATGCTGTAACGATTGATATTTTTTCACAAGAAACTGTAGGAGGCACAATTACCTTAAGCGTACTCATTTATTGTATTCCTGTTTAAGGAAACGATGACCATCTATATACAGAGCCAAGGTATCGGCCTCCTTTCTTAATTCAATCTTTCTCACTTTCCTACTTCCATTATGATGTATACATCACCATTACCACCGATGATTGCTGATTGTTTGAATAATACTTTATATCCAGCAGCCGCAGCATACTGAGCTGGTGTAAGGTATCTGGTTTCCTTTTGGGGAATATTACAGATACATATAGGTCCGTCGGCATAAGTTCTACAGATAATTGTGTCATGGGGAGAAGTTATAGATTCAGTCGCCGCGTTACTGACAGTGCTCGATCCGCTCATCGCTGAACCAACTATCACACCTGTTACGAACCCAGCATGTGCAGGTCTTGTGCCGAACAACATAACTATACACAATATTAACATAAACACAACAATGATAGGTTTTCGAAACATCCACATTATCACAACAATGTCTTGTTTTGTAATTTTCATTGCACTTTCCTTCCGGCAGTATTCCAATGTTTCTGTTCAAGTGCACCTGATGTAACCCACCCGCGTGCATATAGTACCTTTTCCCAAAATGACAACCACTGCATTCTTCCATCTCGTAAACACAATACTGGTCCATCAATATGATCCCACACCACATGTGGGGCAGTGTCAGTTGGGTAGCTAACATTTGCTGCAGCAAATGTTTTGTTCAATCGCTCGAGACAACACAGTGCAGCATCGATGTGAGTAAGATGGGTATATTCACTCTGAATATCAAACGATACTCCTGTAGATTTATCTCGTCGTTTACAGCTACATGTCCAATTCCCATCGCCAAACCGAAGCAACTGAACCTCTCCGTGTTTACTTAACTCATCGATCACTTCTTGAAGGTTATATGGATTCATCACCATACCTCCTTACCAACTGGGGATATGTTAAGCCACATTTCTTCTTCGGCTGTTCTCACAAACTGTTCATCTCTACCAAGCTCGCCGTTGTCCCACTTCAATGTGTTTATTTCATCTTCGGCCACTTTAATGTGTTCATTAACTAAATCCAGTGCTTCCTGTGCTCCTCGAATCTCCATTAAAAGTGCTAATACATCTTCTCGGTGAGATTCTAGATCGGTTTTGACATATTCAAGTGATGCCTCTTTGGCGGACTCTATTGCAACAGTTATTTGTTGAGATAGTTGCGCACGAATCAGCATCAGCGCTGATGAATATATTTCCGTCTTGTGATCAGCAGATTCTTTATTTGCTTGGGTTAGCTCAAGGGTAGCCTTTGTTTCTTTTAATTCAGATCGAAGCGCTTCAAGTGCCACGACGTAGTGCAGAGTATCATCTACTTCTTGAAGGTTATATGGATTCGTCGCCATACCTCCTTCGATTGGGGTATGAATAACTTCAACTTGACGTTCCAAGCGATCTTTTTGCTGTTCTTGGAATGCAGTAATGAGTCTCATTTGTTCTGCCCAGTTTGCAACTATATCTCCGAAAGAGTTTTTTGCTTCGCCAGCCATTGGTAAGTCGTCTCTGCCTGTTGTCATACATTTTCTCCAATTAGTTATGGTTGATACTTAGGTAATTCAGGATTTAGTGGTAATTTCCCACCGAAATTTTCCACAGGAACATCTACCCAGAACCTACCGAATACTTCACAAGTGCCATCTGGTTTATCATCTGTGGTGGTGTACTCACGGCCGCGATTAACTTCAAAGTGATCTCCGTTTAGTGCGGTTATCTCCCAGTCCTTAATACATATTCTGCTGAACACTTTCATATCTTCTTTCCACCTTCAATTGGTTCATGGTGATGGATTTGTCCATTCTCTTCCATCTCAATTAACATAGTTAGGATACTCCCAACTGCGCCTGCTAACATGTCACGCCGGAACTCAATGAACGATATACGAGCTTCTAAGGCTGGGTGGGACCAGCAGTAATTGCTATTCCAATCATCTACTACCTGCTGATCTGCAGCAACTAAAGCTTCGCGCAGTTGTTTAAACGATTTAAACTTTGTTGGTTGACTCATGTTATCTTCCTCTTCGCCACTCAGCGTTCATTATTCGAATAATACGTTTAGCAGTCTGTTCATCTTGTACTACTGCGATTATTTTATCCGCAGCATCATATATGTAAACTTCACCGTCCCACTTTTCCTTATTAACATAATCCCACGTCCATGGTCCTGGGTAGCTGCTCATATCAGTTCATCCGACCATCGCTAGTGTCCTGCCAGAGTTTGTCCAGACCACATTGGATAGATGACTCAAGCATATCTGCCATATCGCGCCACATCTCAGCTTCTGATAAAACAACTTCAATTGCCTTCTCAACTTCTGGGCTTGTTGGATCACCACCTGTATCAATTAGTCCCTGAGCTTCTTGTAAAAGGGCACGCACCTTCTCTACTACCAGGCCGTGTAGCAGTAAATTATGTTCAACATTCATGGTAATTCCTCAATAATTATTGTTACGGTGATTTTGTGTACACCAACAGTGTTAGATACAGTAATACAGTTTTCTTCTTCGGTCCAATCTAACTCTCCAGTCGGATCAGCTCTATCCAACAGATCGAATGCACACATTGCAACATTCTCCATTACTGCCGTCTTCATGATGATTGATTCCGTATCCAGTTAGCAATCCGGTGAGGCGGGACATGTAGAGTTCTCTTGTAACGTTGGCGATCGACATCATATGGAGACATCTGCATCAGTTTAGACAAGTGAATGGTTATAGATTTACCAGTCTCGGAGTTCTTTGCAACAGCATTATCTTTGCCCACTGCATACCTCCATTCAACACCATCAACTATTATTAGTCGCCTGCTCATTTCCGATTCCAGTCATTTTTCGGTGATGCATAAATTTCTGATTCAATTCTTTTTGCTGCTTCAAGTTGGAGTCTCGCTTGTTCAGCCTTTAGCAGCTCTTCGACATCAACATGAACAACTCCACTCGTACTAACATAGGACTTTTCTTTGTCCTGTAATTCATTTACCCAAATTGCATATATTCCTATCATTGTTGCAATCATTAGAAATATATCAACCAACACTCGTATCAAGAGTGGCACTTCGACACACCCAATAACAAACAACATTACCAGTGTCATTATGACAGTGGTTGTCGCCATTACTAATTGCAACACGAGATGTTTAAGAAATCTTTTAATCATGTTCGTTGTCCTTCGTGGTGGCCTTTACCCAAGGTTTCTCGTCCAATACTCCACGTGTGGTATGTACTAACCTGCACGGTGGGCCAGGTGGTGGAGGAGGAACTTCTCGTTTGTGTGGTTGACGCAATGCACACTCTTGAATGCGCATATCTTCTTGGTTGATAAGAATACACTTAGCAGGACCAAGCCACGACCTTGGTGCACGAAGACAAATGCACCGATTTCCTAATACGAGATCTTTGCAGTCGACATCTTTATCTTTTGGTTTCTTGTTCTTCATTACCGTCTCATTGTACTTGATACACTAGAAGCCGCAGCCGCATCTAACATTGCTACTGCGTACTCTCGTTTGTATGATGCAATCAATTCTTCCCGACTGCGGCGCCTTGGTTTATATGAATCGTTATGGGGGTTCAGGTTCCTATCCATCTGTTGGTGCATGTTAATCCAATCATCAGAAGGCTCAGGTGCATGTAACATAAACAGTTCAAGCTTTGAAATACCTGGAAGGCCTTCACCAAGAACGTATGGATATGCTGATTCACTATATTTGCTCATTTCATTTCACCTTGTGTGGGTCTGGAAGTAATGTATTTTGGGGATTCTCACCTTTACGTACAATGTTGGTAAATGAGACGCCAGATGCGATCGATCGTCCTACTTTGGGTCCAAGTATGTGTATATCCCCAAAAAGGTATTTTACCATCTCATCATAATGCACCAAGGTAAAGGTATGATCTGACCATTGTGCAACATAATCACCACTTGAACCGTCTGATGTTTTATATCCAACAAGGGTCGGGTAGGGGAATGTATCAACTTTCTCAGGAACTTTCTCAGGAGGAATGTAGCCAGTTGTCACTGGTCCGACTGGCTTCAATGGTCCACGCAACAGATAGTCATCGTCATTCAGGTGCTTCTCTTTCGTTACAGAAGGAACAACCTTAGCGAGCTTGTCGTACACAGTTCTGTATACAGGCTTATCGAAACCAGATACGCGGTAAGCTTGATAGGCAACGTGATGTGCACGGGCACATTTAACAATCTCCTCTAACTCATCCAGAGTCAATGAGATGTCATTACTTTCGTATGACATACGAAAGTATGGATTAATGATAAGGACAGTACCATCGCCGTCTATCCTAACACCGCCGCCAATATCAATTTGTTTACCAAACGGAATCATGTCACTCATACTTTACTCCTAAGTTCTAGCAATCTGAGTGTCGCGCCATTGTCCATAACAACGGCGACAAACCCTTCGCCCTTATAGAGTCCGTATGACGCACCAAGTTCTTGTGCAAGAGTAAGTTCTTGTTCAGCAGACTCAAACACAAACGTATATGGAACGGAAGACATTAGCTGGGTACCACATTGGTGTGGTTGTCCACGAAACAAAAATAAACGAAGGTACTCCATTTGTGACCCTTAATCTAAGTCGGTATGTTTATATCATACCTTTATTTTAAACTAAGGTCAAGCTGAGGTTAGAATAATCCAGAAGCAATATTAATTGTCAAAGCAATCAACGTTGTATTGAAAAAGAACGCAAGCACACAATGAACAAGACCAATTCGTCGCATAGTCCGAGACGTAAAACTAACATCTGCAGTTTGTCCAGAGGTTCCAATTACACAAGAGAAATATAAAAAGTCACTGTAGTCAGGCGCACACTCATTTGGAAAATCCAATCCATGTGAAAGACCCCTTGAGCGTGATGCATAATAATGGTGTGCGTAATGTAATGCAAACATCACCTGTGTAAACGTCCAAGAAACAAGAACAGTAAATCCTGCAAGCGCTATATGGGAGTACTTCATCCATCCCACCATATCTTTCGCGACAGCAAGTTCCATTACAATCGCTCCAATTGAAATGATTGCCGATATGGTTACCGTTGAAAGGATAGCAATTCGTCCATCGTCGTGTCGCCGAGCTCGCGCACGCATTCTGTGGTCTTCTTGCCAGAACATCATCCGTGCGGCGTGAATGAGATACGACAATGCACCAACATTCCAACCAATAATCCCCCTTGTCATTGCGGACACATCAAATGGATAGATTGCAAGGGTGGTTAATATTCCTATCAGCATGCACACGAATAGTCGCGGCCGGGATTTAATAAGGTCTGAGATTGGCATGATCCCGTATTTATTCTTTACTCCATTCTTTTAGATCTTTAAGAATTGTTTCAAGTGCGATAACGTCCATTGTCCGACAACTTGAAATTTGTGTAGGTCTAAACACAGTACCAGAGTCGGATTCTTCAACTGTATCAAGAATAATGAAGAACTTCTTGATTAACTCTTTTGCTTGTGTATCTGTAATCATGTTATGGTTTTCCGTGTAATATGCTGTTGGTGTGGGTGCGATCCAGATTCACATAAGACAAAAATGTTAAAAGATTTTCATCCATCTGTTTGCAAAGTGTTATTCCTAGTATAAATTTTTCTAATGGCAGATTTATAACGTTGTTGTTTCTTGCATACATATCGTATAAATTCATCAACTCCTTAAGTGAAAATTTACATCGTTTGATCCAGTCTCTAAAAAATTCCTCACGTGAAAGAACTAACCGAAAATATCCTGAACTATTGCCGTCACTGGGATCTCCTGCACCAGAATGTGGTTTTGATTCACCAGGAAAGGATACACGCAGCTCTGGCGCATGTTCAATTCCTACCTTATCCAAATATTCCCAATATTTCTCATATCGTTGAAAATATTTCGCTCCGACCGCGTCACTGTTCTGAATTACACCTATGCACGCAGAATTAATTCTGTGTAATTCATTAGCGATGGCAGCTCCACTTCTTTTTAATAAGACGTTACGCTTATTCGCTTCTCGTTGAACATCAGAAGAACGAACTCTAATACCTAGCTGGTTTGGTGGTGTGGGGCTAAGTAAAAGAAGATCGCGCATAATTGTAACAATCGCGTGTAAATCATTAGCTGTCCAACGATCACTCATGGATATTGTTCCTCATCATCAGGGCGGCCATCAGTTGCATCAGTATACTGAATGCGGAAGCATGTCTTATCATGAAAGGCGTGAAGCATTTCTGCTAAAGGTGATGGATCTTTGGGCGTGGATTTCTCCCCTTCTTTCAATGGAAAATATTTGTTGGCAACCATCGGTAATCCTTCCTCTTTAACCCAAATAAACCCACCGACCACTGCTATTATGGCGGCCACGGATAATTCTATACTACCTATTATCTGACCAACAGCAAAGATGGAGTTTTGGTCGTGTCCCAAAAAGTATATAAGTGGGAGACACACAACTATGCTAAACGCACTATATGTTGCTATAGCTCCAATAAGTGTAAATTTAAATAGTGCGACAATGAACCGTTGAGTAAACGAGCAAATATCTGCTGGAAGAGGATCGCTGTGCCACTCCATTCCCCATCTCCGTACAAACTGAACGACTTGTGAGTTACGATTAAAAGTTTTAATAAACATATTCCTCTCCACTAGTTTAAACGATTACGCTCACCGATATCTTGGCTCTCTTCAAATTCTTCCACCGGTATTGCATCAATTGCATCTGTTATATCTTGTTCAACTACTGCAAATTCTCTATCAAATACATTAGCCATCCCTTCCATTAGTTCTTGAATATTCATAAGGATATCAAATACGCTAATATCTTCTTGATCTGTGTATGCAACCATGAATATTCCATTTGCGGCTTGTTCAACAGCTTCGCGATATACATATTCAATTAGTCCAGGATCTCCATTTTCCTTAGCTTGTATTCCTAAACTCTCAATTGTGGTGAACACCAGTTCCAGTATATCATCGCGCATCATCTTCGCCTTTTTCTTTTTGTTTCTTATGCTGTACATTCACTGCATCAATTTCTGCTTTTACTTTGTTCATCAGTTCTATCACTTGTTCACCTAGTATCATCACTGCTACAGTTTCGGGAGTAATTAATCTGCGCATCTTCGTATGAGAATATGAATTTGCAAATCCCATTACAAACCAAGCCAGAGAGGCAAACCACCAATGTGCAACAAGAAATATAATTACTTGGACACAAATAAGAAACGAAGAAATAATTGTCCAACTAGTGGGGGGTGGTAGGACTACACCATTTTTAAATAATGCTTTTATAAATTCGGCATCTGTTCCTGCTAATGCTCCAACTAACAACAGCACTGCAACCACAGCAGTCAGCCACGAATATGCTACGACAAAATAGCTAAGGTAAACTGGAGCAGTTGGTTGAACTGCAAGTATTGTTATTCCCACCGACATAAGACCAATAATAGATTGTAAAGTATATGAGTGCTTCATCTTGATTTCTCTATGAATTGTGGGTTTCTTTTTTGAACAACTTACGAGCCTCTGTTAGGCTTCGTGTGCTATGCCAAAATAGTCGTTTAAGATTGGTAAGGTCGTTACCACGAATATGATACGTTTCGTGTTCATACCACATTGTCACACAAACTCCTGTCGTGGTACATTTTTCTTCGATGCACCCACAGGCAAACCCATATCGTGAAATATCACCAGATTTGTTGTGCATGGACGTGTTCATATTGTTCCGTGATGATTCTCAGTCACAAATTTTTTGATGTCATTTTGTGCCAACTCAAGTACAAATTTATCAATGTGGGTTAAATCATCAACAATGATGTATGGGCGTATATCAAATATCTTAGCAACAAAATCTCTCTCAGCTGATCCCCTTTTGATGATTGACTGAACAGCTTCGCACTGTTTATGGTTAAGTGGGGACAACTGTAATATTTTATCATCGCGGCGCACATCTGCAAACATTAATGTTGCTACTGATCCAATTATCGAGAAAACCAACACAAAAAAGTTGATCCTACCTGAAATGGTATTAAATATACCATTAAGTGTGATATCAGGTTTAATGAGCAAATATATATCCCAACCTACCCCAAATATAATTGCGTATATAATCACTTTCACAGTTTTATAGCGAAGTGCTTCCTTTGCAAGAATTTGCTGAATCTGTTCAGTCGTCTTAAACATTGTGTTTCCTTTAGAAATACGGAATGTCTTTTGTAAAATCATATGGAGTATATTCACGTTGATGATATCTATAGTATTCAAGGTGTCCAGAATACTTCAACGTATTCCATGCCCATATGAATGGATTAAAAATCTTTAACAAAATCTGAACGCACTTCAGCATCCGACGTATCCAATGTGTTGATTATCGTCGGCATCATCGCCACTGACATACACCATGCCACTGACATATACCATAAAGTCAGTACAGTGTTTGAATAACACTGCTTCGGCCGTATCGTTGTCGCCATGACGCTGATAACGTCCGTACTGTTTCCCCTCAGCATCAACTGCATACAATATACTAAGGACATCACCATCGTAGGGCCCATCCTCCCTATTGCCAGTTGTTTCTTGCACCATCAAATGTGAATCTATTACTGCTTGATTCCATCTTTCAAACGTCATGTATTTCATTGTATCCTCATTGTGTTAACGAGTCATCTGGTAATCCAGTACATCCACATTCATGCGCAAGTAAACATTCCCTAGTATCACTATGATACCCTTCGTGGTGTCCACACGGACACATCTTCGGCCCATCTGGATAGCACCACGAAGGGACATACGGTGTATCATCACCTGGTCCTTCATTAGAATCACTCACTGGTCCTGGCATTATACTGTCCACCCATGTTCAACTACCTTTGCTCGTATATCTGTACCGACAGGCCAATTGCGACATGTCAAGAATAATCCATATGCATCCATTGCATCTTGTTCTCTGGAAAAACGAAGCGCCTTGTCGTTGTCAGTTGTCCACGACCACACCCAAGACGTCTTCGATGTCTGCTCAACACACAGATATGAATTTCCTGCTCGCTCGACCAACCAACCGAAAGTATAGGCCATTACTTCAACTCAAACTGAGAAACAACAATTCGTGGCTCAATATATGTTGCAGTTACTTGGTTGGTTTCGGGGTTCACACACATTACCCAAGTTCCATCAGCTGTCGCCGGACTAAACAGCCCGTTTGGGTCAGCTTGTGGTAATGTTACGCCCTGATAAACACGGTGCATTGGATTGGTGTATTGTGTCGCGTAGGGAATACCATATCCAACGCTGTTGCACACAAGATGAAAGTGTCCCTGCATATCAACAATGTATGTGTGTGTTGCGACCTCTTTGTCACGTAATTCGAGGATGGATTTTAGGTTACGCTTTTCAACGAATTTTGTGAGAGCTGGCATACCGACCGACTCCACCGCCCGCATCGATAACTGTTCCTGTTGACTATTTGCTACATCATCGGATGTGTTTTCACATGCAGTAAATCCACAAATAATTATGGTGGCGATAACCAATCTAATAATAATTTTATCGTGTGTGTTCATGTTTGTTCCTTATAGTGAAAAGTAGAAGTCACGAAGTTCGGATGGCAAACGTTCCTTTGGATAAGACGCGAATCGTTGCAAAATGATTGCGCGGATTGCTGCTTTTGCCTCTGGTGTTTTTGCACCCAAATACTGTACTTGCAGGTCAGCAAGATCGTTTGCCATACCATCATTATATGCTTGTGTGTTATGGAAGGTTTGGTTGCGAACTTCTGCATACTTCGGCATGAAGAATGCCGTTGCACCGAACGTGTAAAATAACGCCCCTGTAACTACCACTAACACAAGAACTACTGCTGCTATCAACTCTTTCATTGCTGTATTCTCCTCTGTATAAAATTACAATTTGCTTTATTTTGAAAGCGGGCACCAATAAGGGATTTCAGGTTTCTTATCTGGATACTCATATAAGGTAATTCGTTTACCATGAGCATCTGTCGATTTATTCTTCATCAAATCACATGTCCAATCTTCTACATGTTCAAACGAATCGCCGGTATAGTGCCGCTCACTGTTCATATGTGGACAGTCTTGACAACACGTTAAAACAAGATTAGCTGTTCTCATTTGGTTTCCATTGCGGCAAAATTCAATATTTCAAACACATGATATACTTCTTGAATGAGTTGTAGATCCACTGTTCCAAGAAATATTTTTGGTGCGTTTAATTCCATTGTAAATCCAGTGCCGACGACAAGAAACCGTCTTTTTTCGGTGTCATGTTGATCAGATTCAACTTCCATCCACATAAATGGAACATCGTTGTGTCCACCAACAGACAAAATCTTGGCACCCTTAGGTAGGTACATTGTCTGAATCGAATTGCTGCCCGGTATCAGTCGATACTTGTGTATAACAGAGCTCATAAATTGTCCCCTATTACGATTGAATCATGTACGCTAATTGTACATTTGTTTACGAGAAGGGGCAACAACAGATTACTTCATTCTCTTACGTTTCTGATTTGATGGATATTTTGGATGAAATTTAACCCAGTTCAGTTGTGGTGGAGTTATTTCTGAAGCGAGTTCAACTTTGCCATCGTCTTCATAGTGATAATTGTAGACATAGAACCGACCACTAAGTCGCGGTCTTGCCACAGCAACCATTGTCATTTTCGTATCTCCGAGTTAACTAACCCATTCGCTTTAATTAGTTGGTATTGTACAAGTGCAGTTGTGTATGTGACAACGTTGATAGGATTTTTCCAAGGATCATGTTGCACAAGAGTAAAACAACTAGAGCAGAACAATCCAGATAGGCCATGATAATTATTCAGTGACCAAAATGAACCAGCGTTTTCTGATGGTTCCGTCTTTCCACAGAGATCGCAGGTACTTATATCTCCTTTCATTTGAGGCACATTCCCATTTCTGTTAGATACCAATGACGCACTTCTGGATAAGAAAATGCTAAAGGTTTAATGCCACGGCGAAGAAATCGTAATCGACCATTTCGATCGGTGTAGTATTTGCGACGGGAATGGAGGCACTTGTGAAGTTTTGGTGGAGTCTTCATTAGAATCCCAACTTACGTAAGTCGGAGTTCGCGCGGCGCATGTAAACTATCATGTTATCGCTAACGAAAGTTTTGCCAGCGTTGTCCTTGTGAATTTCAGGCTTTCCAAATGCCTTCATACTCAACATCGCATTGCGCAGACGTTCAGCGAGTTGCTTATTATTACCACAAGAATATCCGGAACTATCAGGACGGTCTACATCTGCCCAAATTGGCCATACAACATAACGAATGCCATTGTTATCAGATTCGGTTTCAATGTCAACACGAAGTAGTTTGGGAGTATTAATAGTCATGTCATGTCTCATTACTTAACTGTTAGGATAAGTATACACAACTATGACCCGAAAGTCAACTGGGGATTAACTTATTGTTTTTCTTCTTCTTTTGGTTCTTCAATCTTTACTTTAACCCAAAAATGACTGCCTTGTTTGATTGATTGATTTCCCCGAAAAGCAGCCCAATGATCTCCTGAATCAAGGATTCGATATTTGAGTCCAAGATGTTTAAGTCCAGCTTCAACTCTATCTGCAAATTTGTCTGCATCCATTCCCATACGATAAAAGTATCCTTTTCGGAAGATATAATTACCAGTCATATCTTTGCTTATTTGATCAGCACCCGTGATTGTGTCACGTAGTCGTTTTAGAATTGTTATTGGTTTTGCCATAGTATAATTTCCTTTAGAAGGTTTTAATCGTGCTCACTAACGATGAAGTTGTGGAAGTTAGTGTGCCAGCAGCATCTGTTAGTGTTAACGAAGCAGACGACAAAGTAGCCGCCGCGCCAGTAAAGGTTGATGCTGCATCTGTTAAGGTTGATGCCTGATATATAATACTACCGGCAGATAATAGATATGTGCCAGTTAGTGTTCCATCTTGTGGTAATTTTGCTATTAAAAATGTTAAGGCTAATGACAGTGAATCACTCGCTCCATTGATATATAAGTTTCCTACATTATCAACAGCAATTGCTGTTCCATACTCTGTGGTGTTACCAGATAGAGCAACACCACACAAGGTCCGTTGCCACTGAATCACTCCACTTGAATTATATTTTGCAATTAATACGTCTTGTCCACCAGCACCCTGAGAAGTTGTTTCTCCAACTATATACAAATTACTTGATGAATCAATAGCTATCCCATATCCAATATCAGTACCAGACCCACCCAATGTCCGTTGCCACAATATTGCCCCACTACCATGGTCAAACTTAGCAATTAATACGTCTTGTCCACCAGCACCTTGAGAAGCTGTCCAACCAACAACATATACATTTCCGGTTGGATCAATCACAGCTCCTTGTCCGCTTTCCGAACCAGTCCCCCCCAATATTCTCTGCCATTGTAGTGTACCCGCAGCATTGTATTTTGCTACTATGAAATCATCAAACCCAGCTCCTTGAGAGGCGGTGTATCCAGTAATGTAAATATTAACAATATCTGAATATTGTGAAATTTTATTGCTGCTGTAATTTGTCGCATAAACAGAAGCACCATCGTTAGATATAATAATTCCGTGTGGGTTTGTGCCTGTAGCGATTGTTGGTGTCGCCAATGTGGTTAGCACTCCAGTAGATAAATTTCGACTATATTGTGTAATTGTATTACTAGCGTCATTTGCTACATACACACGAGTTCCATCTGTAGATATAGTAATAGCATCTGGAGTTGTACCAGCGGCGATTGTTCCTAATGAAGTTAGTACTCCAGTGCTTGTATTTCGACTGTATTGTGAAACTGAATTGCTGGTTTGATTTACTGCATATACAGATATTCCATCAACTGATATTGTGATTGCAATTGGATTACTACCTGTGGCAATGGTTCCAACTGTAGTTAATAACCCAGTTCCGGGGTTCCGGCTGTATTGTGAGATTGTACTACTTCCACCATTTACTGCATACACAAATGTTCCATCGGATGATATTGTAATTCCATATGGATTTATTCCTGTTGCTATTGTTGGTGTTCCTAGTGCAGCCAATAATCCAGTGCTAGTATTTCGGCTATACTGTGAAATATTATTACTAGTTTGATTTGTTATGTATACAGAAGTTCCATCTGCAGATATTGTAATACCAACGGGCCCAGACCCAGTGGCAACAGTGGCTGGAGAAAGAGCTGTTAACAATCCAGTGGAAGTGTTTCTGCTATATTGAGATACCGTATTTCCACCATTATTTGTTATATATACAGAAGTCCCATCAGCAGATATTGTAATGGCAAATGGGGCTGTACTGGTTGCAATAGTTGCTGGCGATAATGCAACTAATCCACTACTAATTGAATCAGTAGTTACACCAAAAGCAATGTCAACATTAGCTCCACCCAGCACCTTTTGCCACTGGATTGCTCCTAATGTGTTGTACTTTGCAACCATCATATCATAATTACCAAATCCTTGAGAAGCTGTATTTCCGGCGATATACACGTTCGCCGCAGAATCGAGTGATATAGATAATCCATTATCATTACTTGCTCCACCCAATGAACGTTGCCACAAAAGATTTCCATTTGTATCAAATTTAACAACTATTGATTCTGCAAATGTGATAGGTACACTTCCAACAATATAAACATTGCTGGATTGATCTACCGCTATTCCATAACTATTATTACCACTTCCCCCAATCGTAATGCCTCTTTGCCATTGAATTATTCCAGATGAATTAAATTTGGCAACTATCATCGTATTGGTACCCTGGTCGTCACCAACACTATATACATTACCAGAAGTATCCACTGCTATCCCGCGACCAATGCAATCATTGCTTCCGTCGGCAAATTCCATAAGCCAATGCCCAGTTGTGGCACTACCAGATCCTCCACTCAATAATAATCGTCTACTAGTTAAGCTCATAAAAGTTCCTTATAATTCTAATTATTAAAAATATGTTATCGCAGTAGGAATTGTTGCTGATACTGACGACAGGGTTGTTGCTGTCGATGTTAGTCCCAAAGAAGCAGTTGTTAGTGTTGGGGTGGCTGCTGTTAATGTACCGGCCACTTCGGTTATTGTTGATGCCGCGTATGTATAGCTTTGTGTTCCAACTGAGTATATTCCAGTTAACGACCCATCTGTTGGAAGAGATGCCACGATACCACCAAGTGTTGATGCTGATCGAGTATATTCGTTTATTGATCCGCTATTGCCCATTGTTGCATATACATTATTACCATCAGGTGATATAGCAATTCCTTGTGGATTTGTTCCAGCAGTAATGTATGTGAGAACGGTTAATTTTCCTGATGTAGTATTTCGTGAAAATTGTGTTAGGTTATTGGACCCAGTATTTGTTACATACACATTGCCACCATCTGGTGATATAGCAATTCCATATGGTTGTGTACCAAATCCAGATGTGGATACAGTTGCTGGAGACAATGCTGTCAATATACCAGTGCTGGTATTTCGACTATATTGTGAGACACTGGAACTAGCATAATTTGCTACATATGCAAATGCTCCATCTGCAGATATAGCAATAAAATATGGGGATGTACCAGTAGCAACAGTACCCAATGCAGTTAGTACTCCAGTGGTTGTGTTTCGACTATATTGTGAAACGGTAGCGTCAGTATAGTTTGCTACATACACAGATGTGTTATCTGGAGATATAGCAATTCCATAAGGATTTGTTCCGGTTGCATATGATGCTGAATATGTTAGCACTCCAGAAGAAGTATTGCGGACAAATAACGAAACTGTATTATTGCCACTTACCACAGTTGATCCATTTCCACCATTAGACGTATATACAGAGTTACCATCTGGTGATACAACAATTCCTCCTGGGTGGGACCCAGCAACAAGGCCAACAGCCGACGGTGACAATGCTGACAGCAATCCACTGCTAGTATTGCGACTAAACTGATTTATTGAGTCACTTCCAGTATTTGCTACATATACAAATGCACTATCAGCAGATATTGCAACTCCAGTTGAATAATTTCCTGTAGTTAATAATGCTGGCGACAGCGCTGTTAATGCTCCTGTTGATGTATTTCGGCTATATTGTTGAAAATTACTGCCACCATTTGCACCATTGGCGGCATATGCAGAAGTGCCATCTGGTGATATAACAATTCCAAATGATGGTGAAATGGCTCCAACTGTTCCCAGAGCAGTTAGCGATCCAGTGCCCAGTAACGTCGTTGATCCTGTTAGATATAGATACGTTCCTGCTGAATTCACTGCAACTCCATATCCGTTATCAGGTAATGTCGTTGATCCAAGTACCCTTTGCCACTGAATTATTCCGGTAGAATTATACTTAGCAATTAATATATCGGTGTTGCTTGATGATGGAGTATTAGTGTTTCCAGTAACATAGACGTTGCTAGAGGAATCAACAGCAATCCCCCACGTAGTATCATTTCCTGATCCACCCAGCACTCTTTGCCACTGAACGGTTCCTGCTGAGTTATACTTAGCAATTAAACAATCCGTCTGTACACCGGCAGAGGGAGTAGAAGTGTACCCACAAGCGTATACGTTTCCAGATGCATCAACTGTTATTCCATATATTGCCTCATAATTTGCACCACCTAATGTTCTCTGCCACAACAAATCGCCGTTAACATTATACTTAATAAGCATCGCATCATCATTACCAGACCCAGAAGAGTTGGTGTATCCACCTATGTAAATGTTTCCAAGTGTTGTGTACTGAGTAATTGTGTTGTCGTTATAATTAAGCGCATATCCACTTGCTGCATCAGCTGATAGTACAAATCCGAGAGAATTGGCGCCAGCCGCCACATTAGCTGTACCAGTCAATATACCTGTGGTTGTGTTTCGACTATACACATATATGGCATTACTTCCTCCACACCCAACATAGACCGTCTGTCCATTTGGTGATATTACAATATTTCTTGGTGTTGCGCCAGAGGCAACGGTACCCAGAGCAGTCAATGCACCCGTAGTCGTATTGCGGCTGTACTGTGATACTGTACTATCTGTGCTATTTGACACATACACGGAAGTTCCATCTGGTGAAATAGCAACTTTAACAGGATGATTACCTGTTGCTATATTGGCTGTGTTAGTTAATAGGCCAGTTGTTGTGTTTCTACTATATATAGACATAATTGCGCTGGCTTGACATGCTGCATATGCTGAGGTCCCATCAGGCGAAATTGCAATTCCTATTGGAGTTGATCCGCCGGTGGCGACAGCAGCTGGAGACAACGCAGTTAACAATCCAGTGCTCGTATTTCTGCTATATTGTGAAATCGTAGATGATCCACCATTTGTTGCATACACAAATGCTCCATCAGGAGATATAGCAATTCCCCATGGATTAGTTTGTCCAGCAATGGTTGCAGGTGATAGAGCAGTTAATACACCTGTTGATGTGTTTCTACTAAATTGTGCCACCACATTAGCACCATATAGTGCAACATATACATTTGTATTATCTGGGGATACAACAATTCCTTCTGGATACGTGCCGCCCGCAGCGATTGCTCCCATCGAAACCAATGTTCCCATAATTGTATTTCGTTGATATTGAGAAATTGTAGCACTTGTTTCACATGTTGCGTAAACAGATGTGCCGTCTGGAGATACAGCTCCTTCAATTGGGTTGGTCCCAGTAATAGGTTGTGCACCTAGTATAGATAGCAATCCAGTTCCCGCACTACGACTAAATTGCGAAACAGTATTGCTACCAGAATTACCATCATATACGTTTAAACCATCTGGTGATATAATTATTGCAAATGGGTTTGTGCCACATGCAATAGTAGCTGGAGAAAGAGCTGTTAATAATCCAGTGCTTGTGTTTCGACTATATTGTGAAATGCTTGCAGCTCCAATATTTGATACATATACAGATGTACCATCTGGAGATATTGTAATACCAACAGGTTGAGTGCTGGTAGCAACTGTTCCGATTGATGTTAATACACCGGTACTAGTATTTCGACTATATTCAGAAATATTTGTACTTCCATAATTTGGTACATATACCGATGTTCCGTCAGCAGATATAGCAATAAAGAGAGGACCCGATCCAGTGGCAATCGTCCCCAATGACGTTAGGACACCAGTACTAGTATTTCGACTAAATTGTGACAGATTGTTACCACCATTGTTTGATACATATACAGATGTTCCGTCTGCAGATATATTAATTTGCTGAGGTCCGGTTCCTGTTGAGTATGATGCGACAAAAGTTATTGCAGCGGTGCTAGTATTTCGACTAAACAACGATACAGAATTTTGTGCATTGTTTACTACATACAGCGAAGTTCCATCGGGAGAGATTTGAATTCCTACAGGAGCGGCGCCTGCTATTGTGTTTATTGTTGCGACTGATGTCAATAATCCAGAAACAGTATCTCGACTATATTGTGAAATTGTATTGTCGGTTTGGTTGTTAGCATACACAGACTTACCGTCAGTTGATACTGTGATTCCTTGACAGTTAGTTCCGGTCGCGACTGTTCCAATTAACGACAATGCTCCTGTGATGGTATTTCTATTAAATTCGTATATAGTTTTATCTGTTGAGAGATAACTTGGAACATATACTGATGTTCCATCAGCAGATATACAGAGAAGACGTGGTAGGTTACCAGTCGCGACTGTTGGGATTGAGGTAGTCGTTAATGCAGTTAATGCTCCGGTAGTAGGTTCAACAGCTATTGATCTTCCGTAATCGTTTCCTGTCCCACCAATTCTTGATTGCCATATTAATGCGCCCGTTGAAGCATTATATCTCGCAAGAACCACATCATCTCCACCAGCAACTGACGTGCCCTCTCTTCCAGTAATAAAACAATTGCCATTGGCATCAACGGTGATTCCTATTCCAACCTCAATCCCTGCTCCACCTAATCTATTTTGCCACTGAAGAGTTCCAGATGTATTATATTTTACAATAAGAACGTCCTGTACTCCAGCCGTTTGTGATGTTGTAGATCCAACAACATATACATTGCCAGAAGAGTCAACTGTTACTGATCGACCTTGGTCGTCAAGAGTTAATCCTAATGTTCTTTGCCACTGAAGTACTCCAACCGACGAATATTTAGCAACAAGAGCATCGTTGCTGCCCCCTCCCTGAGAACTTGTATATCCAGCAACGTATACGTTACCAGAAGAGTCAACGGCGATTGCGTAAAAAAGTTCTGTTCCAACAGTAGAATCTAGTGTGGTGATCCAATCATTTGTGACTGTTGATTGGGCAGATTGTAATAGTTTCTTGCTCACTGACATATTCAATTCTCCATTGTTGGATTGTTGTTGTATTTATCTATAAACGAATACAGCAAAAACAAAAACCCAGCAAGCTGGGTTTTAGGGTATCACTCAGGAAATATTACTTTATGCGGTTTCGTCCTCGGCGACGGAACCTATACGTTATCCGATCATACCCATCTTCAATACAGACCCACACAAAAACACAGAGTGCGAGGATCGCGGCTACCCCAATTGTGCTTCCCAACACGACAAGGTATATGGTGATAGGAAATAAAATTATTGCCCAAATGGCCCAATATCCAATACCAACTGTCACACCAAGGACCTTTAGAACAAACAACAGAAGGCCGACGAGCGTGATATACTTTGTGGCTGATGGAACTTTGATGGTGACGTTTGACATAACTTACTCCGAAATGAAATATTCACGACGCCAATCACGAAAGTCTGGATCGTCCAGACCAACCTGGACGCCGTTGGCGTTTACATATTTGAACCCATTATAACAGTCGTACTCGAACAATACAAATTCCAACATGTATGTCATTCCTGCGATTACACCAACCCAATGTTCTTCTGATAGATTGCGAACATGATCGGGCTGATTTTCTGCTGCACTCTGCTTTGCAAGAAGACATTCATCCACATATGTTCTCGACTCACCGTACTGTTTGTGCATCGCTTTAACGAACTGTGGGGTCTTGTTTGCCATAATGTTCCTTTAAGATTCGGTGGGTGGTCGCTTGTTGAGAAGGCAACGACGTTGAACTTCTTCGATAAATTGCCCCACCCCAACACTAGCGGCGGTGGGGTATATTGAAACAACTAAACGTCTTACACTATCTTCAGTTGGTCCAGTGCAAACTTTCTCGGGACAGCAACTACCATCTTCAAGAATGAAAGCGGTATACTGATCTCCCGTTTGAACAACTTCTAAAAGAGTCGTCATATTTTACCTCTTGTGTACTATTTAGTATACACAATTTTGATGTGATTGACAACTATCAATTTATGATTAATTCTAACTGTTCCGCCACATTAATTACGTCCCGCATTGAGTATCCTCTGCGGAAATATGCACCAATCATCCCTATAGCCACCATCGCATATGCGTTAACTAACCGATCAATCTGATCTTCAGTCAATGCCGCTGTGATGGTGATTTTCATCTTAGAGGTAAATTCATTGGCTTCAATCTTATTCATGACTAACTTATTGCATAGTTGATCACGAATACCAGACATCACACGAACCGCCGGAGCATTTTCATAATCAGCGTTTGCGACTAGTTGTTCAAGCATTTCAATTTCAGAATAATATTTCATACACTTTCCTTCTTGCAATTATAAAAGTACGTGGATGCACCAGCGGGAGTCATATTCAACACATCAATGAAGCGCTGAATTGTGACTTCTTTACCGTGGCCCTTACCATATAAGTCCTGAAAGATTATCATCGCCTGTTGTTTTTTCGTCAGCGAGTCAAACGTCTTTTTGGTAGCAGCGAAGGTTGGAGTTACAGTCTTCTGTGCCATTGCTGCCATTAGAACTTGTGCTGGCTCAACCTTCGCTGCAAGAATCAGTGTATGACCCCGACCACAAGGCCGATGAAAATAACCAGCGCCGTGTTGCAACTTGGTGTGGATTTTCGGGCCGACCATTACCTGTGCATTACAGTGTGAGCAACGATATTCAAACTTCTGTTTTTCTTTAACACGAGCATTGGTGACGTCATAATTGTGGCAACGAGTCGGATTGGCGACACCAAACAGCCACATAATGCGGATCCAAGTATCACCATGCACAGAACGCTTGGCTCGACGATAACCACCACTATTGCTGTATACGAATCTGCGGCCAGAAAGTGAGTCATATATAGCGTGATCAACAAGGTGCGCCATTTCATGAGGAACTGTGGTTGCAAGATATTTCTCGGTATTTTCGATAAGCAGGACCGAGTTGAAACGAACTGACCAATCACGTGAACATGCCTGACCACCAGTTGTACCACGAAGATCGTACCGAATGGTTGGCATCTTGATTTCGCGGTTGAAATGAGCCTCTGCTTTTTTAAGGCAATCACGTAGAACAGCCAAGACGCGATCTTGAAGAACTTTCGGAACTGGTGTGAGCTGTTTCATTTCGATCTCTCTTTACTTGACTGTTGGGATAAGTATACATAAGTATGACCCAAAAGTCAACAACCTAACCTCTTGAAAAATCAAGAGGTGGTGAAATATTTTTCTACTAATCCTGTGGGGTTATGTCGACGTATTCGCCGTTAAATAAACCAGTGTTTGTGTGTGCAAGATTCCACTCTTCATCCCAGTGCCAACCACGCTCACTCTGCAAGTACATTTTAGCGGTGTTTTCATCAACATTGATTTCAAGCACAGTCGCTTCCCAAGTTTCGTTGATGTGTTTGAGCACTTGACCAACTTTAACTTTGTTCATGATATTAATCCTTTCGGCTATAAATGAGTGATATTGTTACTGCTTTCTTTGGTTTTGGTGCGACATATGTTGGTTCATCAACATCACAATCTAGGCAAGCGTTGCCGTGATTGGCTTCATCCATCATAACGCTGGCGAAATATTCAAAATCTTTCTGGCGTTTCCGTTCGCGTGCTTCGGCAAAACTGAGTATATCAGCCATGGCATTTCTCCGGATTAGATTAAAACGTCGTCAGTGGTGAATACATAACGAGCACCACGCGCGCTTTCGGCAACAACTGGATTGTTGCGGGCGTTTGGTTTGATACCAACAATCTTGAACTTGGCACCACGATGGAAGAATGATTTACCGAAGTCAGAAGCTTTCAGGCCGAACATTGGCGCATACTTCTCCCAAGTTAAACGAGCACTATCAGCACCCGAACCAACCTGGACAGAAACTTTGACAGTGAAGTCAGTTTCAGTAAACCGTATACCACCAAGTTTATGGCTGATGTTATACTTCTCGGTGACGGCTTTCATGGCCACATCAAGTTCGTTGCGAAGTGCTTTCAGTGTCGCACGATCAAACTTCGTGATCGCCATTTTGTTCTCTTTGGTGGTCTTGACGTTGCTGGTTGGTTTGGCGGACTGGTCCATCCCCTGTTTGTTCGCGGTGGCATACAAAGTAGATGCATACGCAGCAGAAACTCCTAACTGTGCTTCAATCAAGCCGATGATTGTTTTGCGTGACATACCGGCGTTTGCGTTGAAAACTTTATTAGCGTCTGATTGTTTGCTCATGTCTGTGTCTCTCTGTTTGTTTAACTGTTGGGATAAGTATACCGAAGTATGACCCAAATGTCAACAGGAGGACCAAAAAAAGAACCCCACTAACTTCGTGGGGTTACATCATTATACCATACTAATAAAATCAAGGAGTTACGTTTACTCTTTTATTGTTGCTGGCCACACCCAACCGGAACTTTTAGATGGAATCCACATCCCACGCATCATTTGATCTTCCCACGCATGATCAACCCCACTGGCATCCTTTACCACTGTATATCCTTGGGCAATAGCTATATCGTGCCATTCCTTGTGAGTTTTAGCATAGATTTTTGGATCGTGGTGCGCGTCAATAAGAAAGTCTTTAAATGTTAACATCGGATGTCCTTATTCTACTTCATTTCGATATGTATGACGATATATGTTGACAAGACCTTGTATTGTCTTTTTTCTTTCTTCCTTATCTTTAATAACAGGAATTACTAAACTTGCTACAACATCAAGATCACGAAGAGTGAAATTATCACTAACTATTAGTTTATGCATATCTCTGACTAATTTATCGGTATTCAAATGTGGACGATCTTGAGACTCGTTCATACCCTTCTTCGCCTTTTCGGCTTTATTGTGAAAGATAACCATGATATGGCCACTTGACTTTCTTCCTTTCTCATATCCGAAGTTCATTGCATATGGGCGGCTCAAATATGCATCTTTTACATCTGGGTGTTTTTTCAACTCATCAACGACGCTCTGCCGAGCGGATGGAGTCAAACTATCGCTGCGGCGATCAATTTTATATTTAACCACACCCTTCTCTCGTGTGGCGTGTCCCATTCCCTTTGGACCATCAGCATAATGAGTAAAACTACGTGCGCCGCCGTGCTTCACAATAGCGCTTCGAATGATATCAATTCTCTTTCCTTTGTCGTCTTCTGCTTCAGTGAGAGGAATAATTTCAGTTACTTTCATGTTGTATCTCCTTGGTGGTATGACTTATTTATCCTTATTACGTATAAAACGAATAATACTGTGAAGCAAACTTGCAGTTATTGTTAAGTCTGAAAATAGCAAGAAGGGAAATAAATATCAGGCTGATTGGTAAAATATTTATATAT
>VFSW01002821.1_pt1 | contig 26176 bp, 13 predicted proteins | sample 5358111 | NCBI WGS metagenome assembly VFSW01 (sample SAMN11554181, study PRJNA540505) | mine drainage metagenome | isolation source: sediment from site ElyBrook_90M | place: USA: Ely Copper Mine, Vershire, VT | collected 2017 | reverse complement strand
ATCCCAAGGTCGACCAGGATGTCATCGATCCCAATGACTACGGCAAGTGGGAACAACTGATGTTCACCATGGTTGACCACTACAAGAAGAAAGGCCTGACCGGGTTCTATTGGGAAGTCGGTAACGAAGGAGATATCGGCGAGTCAGGCGGTTCTCCTTATCGGTTTACTCCTGAGAACTATGTGGGCTATTACCGCCACACGGTCGCTGCGATATTGCGCGCCGATCCCACAGCGCATGTCGGCGGACCCGCGATGGCAGGCTGGAAATCGCCCATCCTTCCCGCATTGATCGCCTTCTGCGACAAGGAAAAGGTACCTCTCCACTTTGTTTCATGGCACATCTACAACAGCGATCCGAAAGCGATCGAGGACACAATCGCAGGAGTGAAGGCGCTGCTTGCGCCGCATCCTTCGTTGCATCCGGAAACCATCCTCGACGAGTGGAACATGGCGTTGTCCGTCCCGCCCACGGATGCGCGCATTCAGCCCGCCTTTGTCGCCGAGACTGCGTGGAGAATGAAGGATGCGGGCCTGAACTATTCGTGCTTTTACCACATCCGCGATTATCACGTGGAACGGGATCAGTTTCTGCCGTATTTCTCGCCGGGCGGCGCATCGTTCATGGCCAGCTGGTGGAACCGGATGCCTCAGTATTCAGGGCTGTTCGATTATCAGAACGTCATGCGCCCTGCGTACTTCACCTTCGAATTGCTGGCCAGAGTCACCGGTGAGCGTCTTGGTGCGGAATCGCCCGACGACGCTGTCCATGCGTTCCTGTCGCACGATGACGACTACAAAATCTACAACCTCATGTTCTGGAACTTTTCTCCGCAGCCGGTCACGATCAAGCTTGATGCGCGCGGCCTCAATGAAGCGCTGGTGGCCAGGCGGAGAATGCTGGACGCCAACGCAACGTCTCCGGATGAAAATGCACGCCTGCGCCCCTTGCCTGACATCAAGATCGAGCCGGGCGCTCCGACAATCGAAATCCAGCTTGAACCGTACGGGCTCGAATCGTGGGCCATGGAACCTACGAGCTGGATAAAGCAATTGCTCGGCGACTAAGTTGCAAAAAAAACAGGGTTGTGGCTGACAAGTTTGCGGCCCTGTTCGCCACTTTATAGTAGGAAGGTTAGCCGTCAAGATGCAGAGAAGTCTTCTTGAAAGCCTTAATCAAAGAAAGCCGCAAATCTTTACGAGCCGATCTCTCTGCGGCCATAGTCGTCTGACTCGGAAAGCTCATGCCAGAATGGACCGATGTGCTGAGAAAGAGAAGCGGCTGTCTGTTTGACCACGGCCGCTTTGGCGGGGATATCTTCGAACTGCGCCTTGGTGCCGGAGATACTTATTGCCGCTACCGCGTCGCCTTTGTCGTTGTGCACCGGCGCGCCGATGCATCGCACACCGATCTCTTCTTCTTCATCATCCACGGCGTAACCCAGCTGCCTCACCTGTTCGCACGTGCTGCGCAGTTTGCGCATGGAAGCAATCGTATTTTCGTTATAACGGATGAGTCCTTGTTTTCTTACAAGATCATCGAGCACTGCGTGAGGCAGGTGAGCGATAAGGGCCTTGCCAAGCGCAGTGCAGTGCAGTCCCATCCGCTTGCCTACCCAGGTGGCCAGCTTTGCCGTGCCCGTCGGCTCCACCCGATCGATCAGGATGACTTCACCCTGTTCCATCACGGCCAGGTGTACGGTCGCACCGGTCTCCTGCATCAGGCGATGCAGGTACGAAGAGCAATGGCTGCGCAGGGTATGTCCCGCCAGCGCCATGTTAGCAAGGGTATGCAGGCGAGAACCTAGGCGATATCGCCCCGTCTCTTTATCTCGTTGTACGTATCCGCATCGCTGATACGTGAGCAGAAGAGCATGCCCCGTACTTCGCGGCAACTGAAGTTTGGAAGTCAGTTGCGATAATGTCACGCCTCGCCGGGACTGGGCCAAGTGCTCCAGGATGAGAAGCCCCCGTTCCAGCGCCGGCACCGATTGCGTTCGCGGTCCAATCGAGAGTTCCATGGCCGATTCTAGCATGGTGCTGTTACAGACCTATCGCATCGCGATACCGCCAAAGGGCAATTCTGTCCAGCCCGTCGGACGCCTTGACAAACCGCGGAGCGGTCCGACGTCAGCGCCTGGGTGTGTTCTTTACTACTCGCGAGGGACCATGGTCCGCACAAAAGAAACAAGCATCGCACGCAACATGTGCGCTGAGTGGATACCGTAATTCTGAAAGTTGGGAGTCCCGTTCTGTTCAATGGGCCGGATGGTATCGCCGTTCGCGTCGTTCCAGCTGTTTCTCAATCGACCGATGTGTAGGACACTGAGCTAACTTGAGTCGCCCTGATTCCCCGTTTCCCCATACCAATCATGTGGAGAGCCCAATGAGAAAACTCAGTATCCTGTTGTCCCTTCTATTCGCCATGGCGGTTATTCTGCAGGCCCAGATTGCCAACGAGGGTGCCGTTCTCGGCGCAGTTACAGATCAAAGTGGCGCAGTGGTTCCCGGGGCCAAAGTGACCGTGACGAATCTTGACACAGGCTTTGCAAAAACTGATTTGACTGATAGCGCCGGCAACTTCGAGATACTCGCGTTGCCCATCGGCCCTTACTCCGTGGCTGTATCCATGGGGGGATTCAAGAGCTGGCGCATGGACAGACTCGTGCTGGAAATCGGAGAAAGAAGCAGGCTCACTCCTGTTCTCCAATTAGGTAGCGTGGACCAGGAAGTAAAAGTAGCGGGCATCACCGAGCAGATCCAGACCGAGAGCGCGTCCACTGAAACGGTGATTCAGGCCAAGCAGGTTACCGATCTGCCGCTCAACGGCCGCAACGTGGTTCAACTCGTGAGCCTGGCGCCGGGCATGCAGTATGCCGGCCAATCGGGCGGCCAGTTCGGCGCCGAACGCGGCTCCTATGTTCAGGGCGTCGGCGTGCAGAGCGGCCAGACGCAGTTCTCGCTCGATGGCTCCAATGCCAATGGCTCCATGGACGAAGGAGCGATCGCTATCCCCAGCGTGGATACGATCGCCGAGTTCAACGTGCAGACCTCGAACTTCAGCGCGGAGAACGGACGTTATCCCATGCAGGTGATGGTAGCCACCAAGTCAGGGACAAATCAATACCATGGCTCCGCATGGGAGTTTGCGCGCAACAGTGCATTCGCAGCCCGAAACTACTTTGCCACCACCACCCCTAAGCTTGTTCAGAATCAGTATGGTGCTGCGGGAGGAGGCAAGATCATTCGCGACCGGACATTCTTCTTCGGAAGTTTTGAAGCCCTCCGCATTCGCCAGGATCAGATCTTCAACAGCGCCGTGCCTCCGCCCGCGATGCTCCAGGGCGATTTCTCCAGCCTCGCCAAACCCATCATTGATCCCACAACAGGAGAACCTTTTCCAAACAATCAGATCCCAGCGGATCGTTTCGATGCTGCCGCCACCTCGTTCTTTCCCTACTTGTTGCAGCCCAACGGTTCTGACGGGAATTATCACGCCGTGGCGCCGACAAAGACCGATACCACTTCAGGCACCGCGCGCATCGATCATGTTCTGACCGGCAAACAGCATCTCTACGGTCGCTGGGTCCGCTACGACAGCCCGCAACTGTTCTACGGTTATAGCCCAAAAGTCTATGAAACCAACAGCACGGTTCAGCAGAGTTACACCCTGGACTACGTCTATACCATCTCTCCTAACCTGCTCTTTAGTGCCGATGCCGGATATCAAAGTTCCAACAACACATTTGTCAGTCCTCAGGTTGGAACGGCAAATCTCACTGAACAAGCCGGCATTCAAGGCTTCTCCTCGCCGGCGCAACAAAGCGCGGGTGGGTTTCCTACCGCGTCCATCAGCGGGTACACCGGCTTTGGTGAACTGTGGGGCGTAAACGGAAGGCTCTGGTCGCACAGTTGGAATGGCAAGGCGAGTCTGAATCTTGTCTGTGGAAAGCACTTGGTGGACTTTGGTCTGCAGTACGACACGCGTTCGGTCTATGGGCATCACGATTCGTTCGCAGCCCAGGGTAGCTTCACCTTCAATGGTCAATACACCGGGAACGGTTTTGCGGATTATCTTCTTGGCCTCACATCGTCCGCAGCCCGCAATTACCCCATAGCGCCATTCGGCGAGCAGCATGCGCCTTATACGGGTCTGTTTGTGGAGGACACATACAAGCTGACCCGCAACCTCACCTTCAACCTGGGTCTGCGCTATGACCACTGGTACGACAAGCAACTGGTGCATGGAAATGGCGCCACCTTTGATCTCGCCATCGGCAAAGTCGTAGCTGGCGTCGACTCGAATGGAAAAGTTGATCTGAGTGCTCAACCGGTCGCGCCTTATCTCGCTGCAGCCACCGCCGGGCTCTGGGTTCCTTCCAGCCAGGTTGGTATTCCCGCCGGCCTGTTTCAGGGAAATGGTTACGTCTCTCCGCGAGTCGGCGTTGCCTGGAGCGTCCGCAACGGTTCGGTTGTCCGCGCAGCCTATGGAATCTTCGCGAGCAGCTTCCAGGGCAACATCGCAGCCTCTTCCATCGTGGGGCCGCCCTACTGGAGCTATGAGACGCCCGGCTTCTCAACGCAGTCGCAGCAAAAATGGGAGACCGCATTCCCCGCCGTGCCCAACACCTTCAGCCTTCCCGGCGTCGCGGCCCCGGCATGGAATCCCAAGCCGCAAAAGATGCATGAGTGGAACGTCGCCGTCGAGCAGTCACTTCCGCTGAATTCGGCCTTGACGATCTCCTACGTGGGCAATCATCTCTTCGACGGCATCTCGGGACAGTCCTACGATGATGTACAACCCGGAAACTATGCGGACCTCCAGGCCGCGCGGCCCTACCCAGGGCTCAGCAGCATTGTCCTCTACCAGAACGTGGGTGACTCCTGGTACAACGGACTCCAGGCAAAGTGGGAGCGCCGATTCGTCAACGGATGGACATTCACAAGCTCATACGCATACAGCAAGCTGATGGTCGACAATCTCGCGTCCAGTCTCTACAGCACCGTCCAACCGTTCACGCCTCCGGGATACAACCGCGGCCGCTCGGCCAACGACATCACACACATCCTCACCGTGAACACCGTCTATGACCTGCCCGTCGGTCGTGGCCGCCACTACCTTACGGACATGAACAAACCTGCCGATCTATTGGTCGGAGGCTGGGAGCTCAGCGGCATCTTCTCCTATGCTTCCGGCGCGCCTTTGTCGTTTGACGTGCCCGGCGCCACCCTCGGCAACGGCTATGACACCCGCCCTGACCTGACAGGCTCGCTGTCGGTTCCGCATCGCGGTGTAACCCAGTGGTTCAACCCCAATGCGCTAAGAGCCCCAGCCGCGTATACATACGGAAACTCCGGAATGAATATCCTCGATGGCCCATCGACCCGTGGCCTTGACACCGCATTGCTCAAGAACTTCAACTTCCGCGAAGGCACCTATCTGCAATTTCGCTGGGAAATGTTCAATGCCCCGAACTTCGTCAACTTCGGAGCACCCAACACGTCAATCGGCGAATCCAGCACCGGCCAGATCTTCAGCGCCGCCGCTCCTCGCGAAATTCAATTTGGGCTGAAGCTCATCTTTTAAGAAGTGAGAGAACAGCCAGGGCCGCTCCGTTGTCGCCAGAGCGGCCCATTTTTTCCTGATTCATCACGGCCCCTCCGCAGGCTCGATCCGCCGCGCAATCACAAACAGCGTCGTTCCTTGCTGGCATCGCGCCGTTCCGCACATCATGATCATGAAGCCGGATCGGTGCGCATAGATCTCGAATGGTTCCGCAGTATGATCTGAAAAATCGTGAATGTGGCCAACCAACTGGCCTTCGCTCACCTCGTCCCCCAGATCAACCATCGGCTCCCACGTGCCATCATGCGGACAAGGAATGTAGTCATCAATGTTTCGCGCATCCACAAGCATCGGCGTGTTCTGCCGCGCGGAATCGATCCGCACAATCTCACCGGCAAGCATCCCGTAGTGCCTCAGAGCATTTTGAATTCCCCCGAACGCATGCAACACGCCTCGTCGATTCACTGATTCGCCAAAACCAAACTCGCCGCCGATCGCAATCTTGCCTTCTGCCTCTGCCTGATCCGTCAGCAGTCCAGACGCCATCTGACTGGAGTAGATCAGCATGAAAGGAGTATCGAACAGTGATGCCACATGAGTAATCTCCGCCAGCTGTGCAGGGTCCGGCACCGGATGGAACGATGTACAAAGCGCGAATCCGCCCTCGCGCCCCCCGGCATGCAAATCGATAACAATTCGGACTCGGGGAAAGATGTGCGATCGAACAAAGTCGGCGATGCGATACGAAATGCTGCCGCGCGGATTGCCAGGAAAAGCGCGGTTCATGTTGACGTGATCGAGCGGCGAAATGCGCTCATTGGCTACGCAGGCGCTCTGGCTCAGTTGGGGCATCAGCAGAACGCGGCCGCTCATCTCGGCGGGGTTGAGCGCCTGGCACAGTTGCTTCACCGCCACCTGCCCTTCCCATTCGTTGCCATGCGTTCCACCGAATGCAGCCAGGCCCGGCAACTGGCTGGCGTCGCCGGTGGATCGAAGTCCGTTGATGATCGTGAGTGGCACCAGCGAGTACCCCCACCCGGAATCCAGGTGAAACGCCACGCGGTAATGGTGTTTTCCAGGCTTGTCGAAATCAATCTGATCGGGATGATGAACGATAGTCGGCATGAGTTGGTCCAGCTCTCGAAGGCAGTCTCTCTACAGTTTGAAGCATGCACCTCCTGTCTCAGAATGCGAGTTCGTATCCGAATAATGAAGTGTACAGAGACATGGACACTTTCAAGCGCTTGCGCCAGTTGACCGCAGAAGACAAGCGGAGACGAATGTTAAATTCTTAGGACCTGCTTTGTTGGGATCGATGGTTGCGCCTCGACGCAGTAGCTGACTAATCCTGGGCACCCGGAACGGAGGAAATGAAGTGACGCTTGGATATCTCTACATGATCCTCTCCCTTTGTTGTTTCGGGTGTATCGGGATCCTGGTAAAGTTCGCGGACCTGCGTGGTTGCAGGCCCAGTTCTGTCTATGCGTTCGCTTATGGCTGGTGCGTTCTCTTCGGCATCGGTTTTGTAACTTTGTTCAGGGGCGGAGCTTTCCGCGTGCCAGGCGCTGTATATGCCATTGCCATTCCTTTCGGAATGATGAACGCTCTCGGCGGCATTGTCTTCATGACCGGTGTCCGCTTTGGAAAGATAGCGACGAGCTGGCTCATCATCAATCTGTCCGCCGCCATTCCTGCCATCGGTTCCGTGGTCTTGTACCACGAGCCGGTCAATGCGCGAAAAGTGGCCGTCCTCGCCCTGGCAGCTCTCGCGGTTGTCCTCTTATGGAAAGACAAGCAGGCTGACGAAGCGAGCCGAAAGTCCGTGCCGCAAAACCCAGGGGAGTTGGCATGACCAGGGGAGTTGCCATGAATAGTTCCACGCAGTGGATCCGGCTCATGATGGTCGCTTATGTCATGAATGGACTGGGCCCATTCGGCCTGAAGATCATGGCTGAGAAGGGACTGCTGGAGCAGTACCACTATCAATATCTCCTGTGGTGGTACGCTGGCTCGGGGGTGTTCAGCTTTGCGTCCGTTCTGGCGGGAGGTGGCCGGTTTCTTGCCCGGGAAGTCGTGATTGCCCTGGGCATCGGCGCAGCAAGCTTCGGAGGCCAGCTCTTCAGCTTGTTGGCGCTTGAACGCCATCTGCCCGGCTATATTGTTTTCCCCATTACCACCGGAGGCAATTTATTCGTTGTTGCTGCAGGTGGAGTCCTGCTCTTCAAAGAGAGGATCGGGCCCTTCGGCATCGCGGGCATCCTAATAGGCATCCTCTCTCTCGTGTTACTCAGCTTCGGCTGAAGTGCTTCGCACGACGCTTAACTGCAGCGACCAATCTGCGGATGCGCCGGGCGCCAGCACCGGGTAAGCCGACAAGTCGAGCTCATCGAGCAGGTCGGACGCCGAGGTGCACGGTTCGATCGCAATGCATCGAAAGGAACGCTCGCTCTCAGCAGGGAATCCGAAATTATTGAACCAGAGACCCAGCACGGGAACGGATCGCAGGTCGAACGTGAAACGCAGTGAGTGCTCCTGAAGCCTGAGCTTGCACCAGCCCTCCTCGAGCCCCGTCACGAAAACTTTCAGATCCGTCCCGCGGGAGATCCACTCATTCGATAACGTGATGCCCTTGAAATCCGGCCACGAGCGCCCTTCCTCGTCCGATGGAAAGAGCCTGAACTGAAGGTTGCCGGCCGGCAGTTCGAGTTGATACTCCGAAGGCACAGCGATCAACGGATGCGCCGACCACAGGTACCTCATCGGAGCGGCTCCGCGATTCTCAACGTGGTACTGAAACTCCAACGTCTGCTCATCGATGAAGCGCACTATTTTTGTTGCGATATAGGGCAGAGCAATGCCGGCTCGTTCCATCACCAGTTCTCTCACCCTGGCCCTGGTCACATTCCATACGCCGTGTGTCCATTCGCCCAGGTCCGGAAGATGCGCGCTCGTCCAGGGCTCCTGCGGATAGAATCCCGCGGCCACGTTGGGGAAGCAATCATCCATGCCGCTCGTGTCGTGTTGCAGCCAATCGCCGTCGTGGGGAATGGTGCGATAAGGCCGCCGCGCCGGGATCAGGAGATCGTGGCCGCCGCGTTTGTCGTGGATCTGCGCGATCTTCGCGCCCACTTCGGGTAGTACCGTGACGCGCAGAGTTGAGGTTTCCATTTCAATCAAAGTGCATCACCTGCCGGATATCGCCGGCGTCCCCGCCCGTATGGGTGAGCTTCATTATAGAAACCGATCGTCCAGACTTACGTCGACGACCCACAACGCATCCCGACGATCGGACAGAGAGTGCCGCTGTTGTCCTCCCCGCTGGACGGAAACACGACTTTCCCGTCCAGGACACGTTCAGAAGCGAGGAGCGCTGAGAAAAGATATAGTCCGGAGGTGCATTTGAACTTTCACCGATCGAGATTTGACAGGCGGCGCAGCACGCGGGAGTCGCACAGGTTGAACGTTTATGCTTGTTTCGTTCTTGTTCTGGTTGCGCTCTATGCGCCGGGTCTGCTGTGGTCGCAGGCCCATGAGAAAGTCAAAGTGACAGTCTCGACCGGATACACGTCGACCCAAAGCGTCCCGTTTCTTATGAAGATGGTCGCTTCGCCCGGAGTCATTGTGGACAGCCTCGAAGAATCGCGCGGCACAGCCGGAGCTGGTCATGTAGAGACGCGCACGTTCACGGTGGAGTACGCCAAGGCAGAGATCCACCCCGTTCAGGATATGCACGTCATCTGGTCCGATCTGATTGCACACAGCGATGCGGACACCGTGCGGCGTCTTACTCAGGATCCCGCATGGCGCATGGACACACGCAGGGTGACACTGCAACTTGATCCAGAAGGCACGCGCGGATTCTCGTTGACTGTCGATCAGTTGCTCGAAAACAAGACGTTCTGGATTCCATTGCTCGACATGTATGTGAGCATCGGCGATCAGCCGGTCTCCTATGCCGAGACACAAAAGCAACTCGCGCCCTATGCCGCATCACGCATTCTCGATCAGGTGAAGCATGCTCCTGAGGCCAACTACGCGGCTTACAAGGTCAAGTGGGCCGATATGGGCAACCCCGAATACATGCATCCGGTGCAGGAGGGACCAGGCCACGTCATTTGCCTCAGCTGGGACTCGACTCTACCGAAGTTCGGAATCGATCGTGGCGCTGGCGTCTGGAATGATTACGGAAGCCCGGATCAGTTTCGATTCTGGTACGAGTTCGGAAATCTTGCCGAGGGCATCGTTCCGTACTGGAAGAGTCAGAAGCTGCAGGATGGATTGCCGGTTGTCACGACCACGTTTGAGCGGGAGCAGGTGCGTTATGAAGTCGAGCAGTTTGCCTATCCTCTGAACGGACCGCCGCAGGAGCGCAACGGCGATGTGAACATGACATTGTTGCAGCGGGTACGAATGACGGACCTGTCGGGGCAATCGCGCGAGCTGCCTGTCACCATGGTGCATGAACGAAATCTTCCGCCTGAAGACGATCCCGGAATTACAGAGGAGGCCTCCGGCGAGCAGGTCTTCCTCGAAGATGCGGCGCATCACAATGTGCTGCTCGCGATCAATGCAAAGGGAGCCAAAGTTGCGTGGGCCGGCGTGCAGGAACAGGGCCAGAAGTCGAAACGCGTCGACGTCACTCTCACCGTGGATCTACCTGCCGATGGCACTAAGGAGTTCTTCGTAACACTTCCGTCGCCCATGGTCACGGCGGCAGACCACGATACTCTGCTTCGGTTGAACTACGCGGAGGCGCGCTCCCGAACGATCGACTTCTGGTCCTCTTACCTGGCGCGCGGCGCACAGTTTGAAGTGCCCGAGCCTGCGGTGAATGAGTTGTTCCGCGCCAACCTGTGGCACGCGCTGCGACTGCCGCGCAAGCACAGTGACGGTCACATGGATCTGCCTTATTCTAATTTCGCTTACTCGCAAACCGGAACGCCGTGGCCGGTGAACCAGGCGATGTATGTCGACTACATGCTCTACGGCCTGCGTGGATATAACAAGGTCGCCACTGAAGAACTCAGCGCCATCTACCATAACAACCAGGAGACCAGCGGGCGTGTTAACGGATTTGCCCGTTGGCTTGCATACACACCGGGCATGTTATACGCGGTGGCCCAGAACTATCTTCTCTCCGGCGATCGAGAGAGTTTTGAAGCCGTGCTTCCTGACACTTACAAGGCTCTTGACTGGTCGATTGCGGAGATACAGAAAGCATCTTCGGATTCAGGAGCTATGCAAGGAATTGTGCCTGGACCGCTCAACGATCTAACCGGCAGCGGATACTGGGCCTTCAACCAGGCGTATCTCTTTGCTGGGATCGATCTAATGGGGAAAGCTCTGGCTCGCTATGGCAGCCCGCGAGCAGCGGAATGCCAGAAGATTGCCGCTCAGTATCAAGCGGCCATCGAGCGGGGATTCAGCATGGCGAGCGTCCAGTCGCCACTGGTTCAACTACGGGATCACACGTGGATTCCGTACGTGCCCTCGAATGCATCTATTCCCGGACGTAATTACAGCGCATGGTATCCGTCAGATGTGGATACCGGCGCGACTCACCTGCTCCGCCTGAAGGCGCTTCCCTCGCAAGGCGTGCTTGCCGAATCGTTGCTGAACGATGAAGAAGATAATCTGTTTCTGCATGGTTGGGGCTTGGCCAATGAGCCGGTGTATAACCAGCAGGCCACTGCCTATCTTCTCCGTGATGATGTGAAGGCCACGATCAACGCGTTCTATAGCCTGATGGCGGGCGGCTTCAGTCATGGTGTCTATGAGCCGGTGGAGCATCGCTGGCGCTGGGGTCAGTACTTTGGCCCACCCAGCACTGATGGAGCCTGGTTCGAGTTGTACCGCAACATGCTTGTGCGCGAAGCAGACGACCACACGCTCCTGCTGATGCAGGCCGCGCCGCGCGCCTGGCTGGAAGATGGAAAGCGAATCGCGGTGAAGAACGCGCCCACGTGGTTCGGCTCTGTTTCATTCGAGGTACAAAGCTCCGCCAACTCCGGGACGATCCGGGCAGCACTGCAGATCGGCGGTCATGAACCAGGGACATCGGTTCTGTTGCGAATCCGACATCCCCTGGGAAAGCGGATGCAGCATGTCACTGTGAACGGGAAGCCCTGGCAGGACTTCGATCCAGAGAAGGAGTGGGTGAGGATTCCGAATGCAGGCTCCGCAAGTTACGCAGTGGTGGCCAGCTATTAAGAGCACTCGTGATTCCTGTTCAACGGAGGGAGTCACCAATTCGCGCGCTGCCGCGAATATGCGTACGCACTGTCAACGGGGCTACGCAGACCGGCGCTATGCGAGCCATGCAAGAATCTCGGTTTCGTATACGGTGACCACGAGCGTGCTGATAAAGACGATGCAACCGCCGGCAATCACGAGGGGCGTGAGGCTTTCTTTCAACACCGCCACAGCCAGGATGCCCATGAAGAACGGCAGCGCATAGTTGCTCAGTGTGGCCTGGGTAACATCGAGCCGCTTGAGGATCCAGAAAAAAAGCAGCATCGAGACGCCATAGACAATCAGAGCCAGTTCAAGGATTCCTAGAAGCGCACCACGATCCATGTGCGCAATCGCCTGTATGGGGAGCGGCTCAACCCAGATGAACAGCGGAATACTCGCTACGCTTGCGATTGCCGAGGTGTACACCAGGATCTCGAGTTCAGTGTAGTGTCGATCAATGAGCAGCTTGCAATACGTGTTGTAGAAAGCCGAGGCGGCACATGCTACCAGGAAGAGCAGGTCGCCGATCAGGTAGGTTCCACCTCCGAAATGAGAGCCGCGGAGATCGGGAACCGATGTCATCAAAACGCCTGCGAGCGCAAGGACAAAGCCGGCGACTCGCACGGAGGTGAGCTTTTCCCCAAGCATGATGGACGCGGCGATCGCCACCAGAGCCGGAATGCTCAGCGTGATGACGGCGGCATTAGCGCCGAGCGTTCGCTGTGCGCCGAGCGTGTAGGTGAACTGGAGTAGAAACATCCCGAAGAGTCCCGCGATGACAAAATGCTTGGCGTCACGCCAGTGCCACTGCAGCGGTCGTCCTCGCCTCTTGCTCTCGTAGTGCAGGGCGGGGAGAAAGAGCAGAGTGCTGAGCATCATGGGCACGAAGGCGATGGCGACAGGACCAAGACGATCTCCGATCAGTTTGATGACGGGAACCTGCGTGGCCCACATGAAGTTGATCAACATCAGGCAGGCCCAATCGATAAACTTTCTTGCCTTTGGCGACAAGCTTCCTCCATGAGTCGGAACCGACGATCGGATCAATCGCGAATACTACGGTCAATTCAGAACGATTAGAAAAGACGCCTTGCAAGACTCTCAAGACCAGTTAACACCAGCAAAGCCAGTAGCACCTTGTGTTTACGCCATGGTGTCCGACAGGTCGGAGACAAACTGGACATCTGTGTGCATGACTGCGGACGGGCCGAATGTGACGCAGATGGAACAATTGGGGAATTATGGCGGCGTATCTGGTTTCTGCTTCGCGGAAACCGGCTTAACAAGGAGATGGAGGAGGAGATCCGCTTCCATCTGGACCGCAAAACCAAACAAAATGTGGATGGCGAAATGAGCGAGGGTGAGGCGGGGTACGCAGGCCGCCGACTGTTTGGCAGTAATGCATAGCGGAGCGGCTGATTTGTAAACAGCCAGGTGGGTTTTCGAGTACCCCGGGGTGGTCCAATGTGGCCGTACCGACTATGGGAACTTCGGCCATGACTTTGGAACAAGTCTCTTGTGGCTCAGCTCCTACCAGCCACCCTGAACTCAAAAAAGGAGACCTCTCTTCTGTGCTCCTAAGATAAGCGATTGAATCTTGTTCATGCTTCGGGGCAAACGCAGGGTTGCCTCGGGGGGGATACGTAGCAGCCCTCAATACGGAAGACCGCTGCAGCGAGAGCCAATCTTTGCTCCAAGAGATGGAGATAGCTTAATTGATTCTGTTAAGAAATAATCAAGCGATAAATATCGCTTGATATGCGCTTCTATTGTTGACATAGAAATAACTCATCTGAGAAAGTCGTAGCTGTCGAAGCTTGCCCTGACAATTACGGCAATAACGGGTCGGCAACAGAGGAGTTGATATGAAGTCAGACGTGGAATCGAAAGCACTCGAAGGCAAAGCATTGGATTTGGCAATGAACGGCGGATCTCCTATTCGCAACACGCCGTTGCCGCTGGAGTTTCCGGGCATACACCATATGGATGAAGAGGAGATTGCGGCTGTGGTTCGCGTTCTCCGCAGCCGTTCGCCGTTTCGCTACTACGGAATCGATCTGCAAGGCGAGGTGGAAGGATTCGAGTCGGACTTTGCGCAATTCCTCGGTATATCTCACTGTCTGGCAGTGAATAGCGGGACTGGAGCCCTCCACGTTGCGTTGGCCGCTCTGGGAGTGGCACCCGGGCAGGAGGTTATCGTGCCCGCGTATATGTGGGTCTCGGTGATTGCCGCAGTGGTCAACCTGGGCGCCATCCCGGTGCTGGCTGACATCGACGACACGTTCTGCCTCGACCCCGCTTCAGTGGCTGCCAAAATCACTCCTCGAACTGCCGGAGTAATCGTCGTGCATATGAGCGGGGCTCCTGCCGATGTGGAAGCCATCAGCAAGATCACCCGCGAGCGCGGCATTTTCCTGCTGGAGGACTGCGCCCAGTGCGCCGGCGGCAGTATTGGCGGGAAGAAGGTAGGCACCTTCGGCGATATGGCGATCTTCAGCTTTCAGATGAATAAGAACATGACCAGTGGGGAGGGCGGATGTGTCGTCACTGGGAACGAGCTTTTGTTTAACCGCGCGGTTGCGTGCCATGACACGGGATATGCACGTGATGCCAGCGGCAGGGCTATGTTCGAACGCCGGGACCTTTGCCTGTGGGGACGGGGATATCGCATGGACGAGATGCGCGCTTCTATCCTGCGCGTACAGCTGCGGAAACTGCCGATGATCATTGAGCAGATGCGGAGCAGCAAGTACCGTCTCCGCGAGGCGCTGGAGAGTCTACCGCAAATCACGCTAAGGAGGATTGTAGACCCCGTCGGCGACACCGGTTGCTTCCTCCTCACCACATTTTCCACGCCGGAGATGGCGCGCGAAGTGAACCAGGCACTGAGGGCGGAGGGCATTGTCACGTTCAGCCAGGGAGTAACCAACGTGGTGATGACGGAATGGGGCCTTCACATCTACTACAACATCCCCAGCCTGGTTTACAAAACGAGCGTCGACAAAGGGAACTTTCCCTGGGGGCTTGCTGAAAATCGGGAAAGCCATGTGGAGTATGGCAAGGGCACATGTCCCCAGGCAGACAGTCTCTTCGAACGGAGCATTCTGCTGGCCATCCCATCGTGCCTGACGAAGCAGGACGAGGAAGACGTGATTGCCGCGTTCACCAAGGTTCTCTCAGCAGTTCCGGCCTAAATCGCGATTGAGTTCTGCTGTTTGACACCATGGGGAGACCTCTATGCGTAAGCGCGGAGTATTGAACGTTGCCATGATCGGATACGGCTTTATGGGCCGTGCGCACTCCAATGCCTTTCGGCAAGCGAACAGCTTTTTCGATACTCCTTACGCGCTTCGGCTGAAGGCGATCTGCGGCAGAAACACGGCCAATGTTCAAAAGATGGCGGCGGAATGGGGCTGGGAAGAAACGGTGGGCGAGTGGGAAGCCATAATCAGCCGGCCCGATATCGATGTTGTCGACATCTGCACTCCTAACTACCTGCATGCTCCGATTGCTATCGCGGCCGCACAAGCGGGCAAGATTATTCTCTGCGAGAAGCCTCTTGCGAATACGGTTGCAGAGGCTGAACGCATGGCCGATGCGGCACGGGGGCTCAGCACTCTTGTGTGGTTCAACTATCGCCGAGTTCCGGCGGTAAGATTTGCGCGGGAGCTTGTCCAGCAGCACCGCCTTGGGCAGGTCTATCACTACCGCGGTTTGTATCTGCAAAGCTGGGGCCGCAGTCCAGGAGATCCGGGAGCATGGAGATTCAAGGCTGACCAGGCTGGCTCGGGCGTGATGGGCGATCTGCTTTCGCACTCACTCGACTTGGCAGTCTGGTTGAACGGGCCCATGCGTAAGTTGTGTTCACAGATTCAAGTATTCGAGCCAGGGCGTAAAGTCGACGATGCTGTCACAGTTCTGGCTGAATTCGCGAACGGGAGCATGGGGACGTTTGAGGCAACGCGGTTTGCGATGGGCAACCAGAATCGAAACAGCTTTGAGATCAATGGGTCGGATGGTTCTATTGAATTCAACTTGGAAAGGATGAATCATCTGCACTACAACGATCTGCGTGAAGACCCGTCCCTCCATGGCAGGCGTGAAATTCTAGTGACAGGCCCGGGGCATCCTTATGTAGATCGTTTCTGGCCTCCTGGGCACGTGATTGGTTACGAGCATACGTTTATCGCCACGCTCGTTGACTTTCTCGATGCGCTTTCGAGAGGAGAGCGGTTTCGTCCTGACTTTGCCGATGCCCTTGGGGTGCAGCGCTTACTTGATCTTGTGAGCAAGTCGAGCCAGCAGGGCGGCTGGATTGATGTGCCGGCTTCAGAATCTTTGTCTGATGTAAGGTGACCTGCGCCAGGGTGGCAGTCGCTGAAACGAGTTCCGCCTTGATCTCAGCGGATCTTGCAGCGGAGAAGATTCCCAACTCGAATGATCTATAAGAGAGGCTATGCCTGAGTTGACCGAACAAGGATCTCCAATTCGACTCAGGCGGGTCCTCACCCTTTGGGATCTTATTTTTTACGGGATGGTGCTGATCCAGCCTACTGCGCCGATTCCTCTGTTTGGGATTGCGCAAAAGTTGTCGGATGGCCACACCGTAACCACCATCCTGATCGCGATGCTTGCGATGGTCATCACGGCAGTGAGCTACGGGAGAATGGCCGCCGTTTACCCCTCCGCCGGCTCGGCCTACACCTACGTGAGCAGAACCATTAATCCGCATCTTGGCTTTCTGATCGGATGGGCAATGCTGCTGGATTATGTGCTTCAGCCGTTGCTCAATGTCATCTGGATTTCGGTGGAACTGCAGAGCCGCTATATTCACAATGTTCCATTCCCGGTGATTGCGCTCATCGTGGTTGTCTTCGTCACCATGCTCAACCTGATTGGCATCAAGTCTTCGGCGCGCGCCAACAAGTTGCTGCTGTCCGCGATGTGCATTGTCATTGGCGCATTCTTCATTGTCGGCGTTCATTATCTCTTCGACCGCGGTGGCTGGGGCGGACTTTTCGCGGTGGCTCCCTTCTATGCGCCCAGCACGTTCAACCTTCGTCACATCTGGGGTGCTACATCCTTTGCGGCGCTCACCTATATCGGATTTGATGGCATCACTACGCTCTCGGAGGATGTGGAGAATCCGAAGCGTAACGTGCTGCTAGCCACTGTGCTGGTGTGCGTGCTGACCGGGGTGCTAAGCGGAGCGGAAGTATACCTCGGTCAGCGGATCTGGCCCGATTGGCGACTCTTCCCAAACCTCGAAACGGCGTTCCTGGATGTATGTCACAAGGTGGGCGGCGTGTTCCTGTCGCAGGCCATGGGCACGGTTCTGCTGATCGCCGCATTGGGAAGCGCATTGACGGGCGGACTCGGCGCAGCGCGGCTACTTTTTGGAATGGGACGCGATGGAGTGCTGCCACGCAGGTTTTTCGCGCATCTCAAACCCGGAACGAGCACACCCACGTTCAACATTGTTTTGATTGGAGCCATTGCCTACCTCGGCGCCGTGAGCCTGAACCAGATCGGGAATGCTTATGAGCATGCGGGGGAACTGCTCAACTTTGGTGCCTTCCTCGCGTTTATGGGAGTGAACCTGTCGACGTTCTGGCACTTCGCGTTGCTGCGCAAGGGAGGCTCTCGCCGGGTTCTCGCCGATATCGTGCTTCCGCTCATCGGTTGCGCTTTCTGCGCTTCGATCTGGTGGAATCTGAATGGAGTGGCAAAGACCGTCGGTGGGGTCTGGTTCGTGATTGGCCTTATGTATCTCGCGGCGGCGACGAGGCTCTTCCAGAAGGCGCCAAAGCCTATCGATTTCACGGAGTCCTGAAGCCCGCCTGTACAGCAATTCGCCGGGCACCAGTTCGCCGGGCATCAGCTCGCAAAGCGCCAGCAGTCTCATGCAGTTACACTCTTGGAGGTCTTTTCAGAATGCTCGATAATGGGGATCAGGGGCTTTACGGCTCCGCTGCCTGTTCTAATCTGCCGCAGTCGAATGTGCGCGACAATCGGCGAGTCTATTTCTTTGCTGTTATGCGGCGCAGTGTGCAGTGCGCGCTCTGCTCGATCGTTGCGGTCATTCTTCTTCTCGGAATGCAGGGCAGCTCGGGTCCCGCGATGGCGCAGGAAAACGAAGCCAATCCCCCGTATCTTGATCGCAATCAGCCCATCCCTGTCAGGGTGGATGACTTGATGCATCGCATGACGTTGAAGGAGAAGATTGGCCAGTTGAATCTGCCCTGCGCCTACGTGGATGATCTTGGAAAGACGGTGGACGCCAAGACCGAAGCGGCGAGAAAGTTTGCGGCAGGAACCTATATGAACGAAATCGGTCCTGGGGCCGGCTTTTTCACTCTTGCCAACACCCTGGGGCAGAAGGATCTCGCGTGGCAGGTGAATTACTTCAATGAACTGCAAAAAATCGCAGTGACCCAAACGCGTTTGAAGATTCCTTTACTGCAGGACGAAGAGGGAACCCACGGCGGGATGTTCCCCAACGCCACAGTGTTCCCGGAAGGGCTGGCGATCGGCAGTACATTTGACATGCCGCTTGTGAAGCGCATCTATGGCGCATCGGCCGAAGAGTCGCGGGCCATCGGCATTCATATTCTCTCCACGCTGGTGATGGAACTCGATCGCGACCCGCGCATGGGCCGCAACATGGAAGCCTACAGCGAGGACCCTTATCTCTACGCGCAAATTGCCAAAAACATCGTGCAGGGTGCGCAGGGAACGGACATCACCGCGGTGGATAAAGTCGTGGCGCTGATGACCGATTTTCCTACGCAGAGTGAGCCGGCGAGTGGTATGGAGAGGGGCGCGGTCGAAATCTCGGAGCGCAGCTTGCGAGAGAATTTTCTTCCTCCGTGGATTGCGGCCTTCAATGCGGGGGCGCTCGGGGTGATGGCGGGATACCCTGAGATTGACGATATCCCGGAGCACTCTTCGGAAAAGTGGAACACCGAAGTCCTGCGCAATGAACTGGGGTTCAAAGGGATTCTGGTGAGCGAGGGTTACGGCTTCGACTCCATTGTGTACGAAAATGTTGCTCCGGATCAGAAGCAGGCGGGGGCCATGGGATTGCGCGCCGGCGTGGATCTGAACATCACATATGAGCCAGCCTACATGGGACCATTGGTGCAAAGCGTGCAGGACGGGGAGATGCCCGAGTGGCTTATCGATCGGGCTGTACGGCGTGTGCTGGAGCTGAAGTTTCGGCTGGGCCTGTTTGAACACCCGTACGTTGACCTGGATCACGCGAAGCAGGTCATGCATTCCCAGGAGCACCAGGATCTCGCGCTGCAGACAGCTCGTGAAGGAATCGTTCTGCTGAAGAACGATGGCAACCTTCTGCCCCTGAAGAAGCAATACAAGACCATCGCGGTGATTGGACCGGATGCAGACAATGCGTGGAGCCAGCTGGGGGACTACTCTCCCTCCGCGGTTCCGCATAAGATGACGTCGATTCTGGACGGCATTCGGCAAAAGGTTTCGCCCGAGACCAAGGTACTTTATGCCCACGGGTGCGACGTGATGGGGGGCAAGAAGGACTTCGCAGAGGCGGTGCAAGCGGCGCGAAAGGCCGAATTAGCCGTGATTGCGGTCGGTGAAAATCCTGATAATGCCGGAAAGGGCAAGATCTCTGCGACAGACGGAGAAGGCTATGACGTGGCCAGTCTCGATTTAACCGGCGATCAAGAGGAATTGGTACGCGCCATTCAAGCGACCGGAACTCCGGTCGTTCTGGTGCTGGTGAACGGCCGGCCCCTCTCGGTGCGCTGGGAGGCGGAACACATCCCGGCCATCGTGGAGGCATGGGAGCCTGGAGAGCGGGGCGGGGAGGCAGTCGCCGACGTGTTGTTTGGCGACTACAATCCCAGCGGGCGCCTCGCCATAACGATTCCGCGCAGTTCAGGGCAACTTCCCGCGTTTTACAATTCAAAGCCTTCGAAAGGGTATTGGATGAAGCGCGGCTGGTCCAAGGATGGCGGTTACGTGGACATGCCCGGAACGCCTCTGTACCCATTCGGATATGGCTTGAGTTACACCAGCTTCAAATACAGCGTACTGCGCGTCGATCCTGGTCAGACGGGGCCGGGAGGCGTTGTGACTGTATCGGTGGATGTTCAAAACACGGGACAGCGCGCCGGCACGGAAGTCGTTCAAATGTATCTTCACGAACATTTCGCGCCGGTTTCGCTGCCGTCGGAACAGCTGAGGGGATTTGAGCGGGTGGAATTGCAGTCGGGCGAAAAGAAGACGGTCAAACTGACGATCCGGCCTGAGGACCTCATGCTGCTGGATCGAGACATGCTGTGGAGAGTGTCTCCCGGTACCTTCGATGTACTCATTGGAAATTCATCAGCAGATATTGCTCTGAGTGGTTCCTTTGAGGTGAAGGCATCGTCTGGTCCCTTAGCCGGACGGGGAGTAAGCACGCAGCCGGATTTGGCCAAATAAGAGCCCAAACGCAGACGAGCAGGAGACGCCGAGTTTACCGCGTGGCGCACGGCATCGATTGCGAGTGCCATGCCGTGCCTCTCCGTACAGGCGGAGTCCTGGATCAGGGGCCAGCTCGATTGATACCGCGGTTGCCAACGCACAGCGAGCGGTTTGTTCTGTTATGCAATGACGGTCTACGTACGCGGATGGTGATCCCGCCAGCCTGTTTCTCGCGGAGGACTGTAGCGTGATGAGAGTATGTGGAATTCACCGAAAATTCTTGACATTGAGAATTAATCTGCTAGTTTTGGTGCAATAAGTGGCCTAGTTATTTTTTTCAAGAACTAATTAAGCCACGTCGGACGATTTTCCCTTTCCCCCCGGCATTTCAAGTGTTCGGGACTGCTCGTTTCATTCGAACTTGTGCCAACAAGAAACATCATGTGGAACACCGGAGGTCATGAAATGAAAAGGCTGTCTTTGTTGTTGTGCACTTTGTGTCTCATCACGGCCCATGCTTTCGGAAGTGTCACAGGAAGCATTGTTGGAACAGTGACCGACGCGACCGGCGGCGTGATTCCCGGTGCCACAGTGGTCGCAATCAATGTGGAAACGGGCGTCAAGGCTTCGACGAAGACGAACGCTTCGGGAGCATATAACTTTCCTGAACTCACTGTGGGCCACTATGACTTGCAGCTACAGGCCACTGGGTTTTCCGGATTTCAGGAAAAGGGAATCGTTCTTGACGTTAATGCAGCGCTGCGCGTCGACGTTACCCTGCAGGTGACGGGAGTCGCTGAACATATCGAAGTCGCCGCCAATGCCGTGCAGGTGGATACGGTGAGTACGCAGCTGGGCGATGTGATCGGGGAAGCATCTATGACCAGTCTTCCCCTGAACGGTCGTTCCTATACAGACCTGCTCGCCTTGCAGCCTGGGGTGGCCCCGGCATCCAACGAAAGCACCAACAACGTGAACAGCTACAGTAATGCTCCTCCGTCCGGTGGCCTCAATGACGGTACGTTGTCCATCGGCGGCGCGCGCGGCACCTCCAACGGATTCATGGTCAACGGCGGTAACGTTCAAGAGCAGATGGCAAATGGCACCTCAATTATTCCGAACGTGGATTCGATCGAGGAGTTTCGCATCATCACCAACAACTTCGACGCGGAGTACGGCCATTACAGTGGCGGCCTGGTAAACGTCATTACGAAGTCGGGCACCAATCATTTCCACGGCAACGTGTTCGATTTTCTTCGCAACACCGATCTCGATGCGCGCAACTATTTTTCGCCGACGCGCGGGATCTATCACCAGAACCAATTTGGCGGGACATTTGGCGGACCCTTCATTCGCGAGAAGCTGTTCTTTTTCTCCGACTACCAGGGAACGCGCCAGAGTATCGGTGAGAGCACTGGACTGGTCGCGGTTCCATCCAGCGCGGACCGCAACGGGGATCTCAGCGATCAAGCGGGGCAGTTGACAGGAACGGTGACCGGGCCGGCCTTCGCGAGCAAGCTATCCCAACAATTGGGGTACGCCGTCACGGTCGGCGAACCTTTCTACACCAGCGGGTGTACCAGCGCAACGTGCGTGTTTCCCAATGCCGTGATTCCGAAGAGTGCCTGGTCCAGCGCAAGTGCCAATGTACTCAACTACATTCCGCTCCCGAACGTATCGCCATCCTCAAGCCTTCCGACCGGGGCGTATGCGAGTTCAGCCAACAAGGCTCCCCTGCAGGACGACAAGGCCGGCTTTCATCTGGATACGAATACTCGTTTGGGCATGTTGTCGGAGTACTACTTCATCGACAAGTTCTCGCTGGTGAACCCATTTGCGGGCGGATCGTTCGGCAATTTCGGAGGCGCAACGAGCGGCCAGGCGCAACTGCTCACGATCGGCGATACCAAATCGTTCGGTGCATCTTCAGTGAATGAGTTTCGCCTCAGTTACACACGCAATGCGTCGTTCGCCAACACGCCGAATGGTCCAGCCGTCGATCTGGCCAAGCTAGGTTTTACCGTAGGATGTAACACCCTGGGATTATGTCTGCAGAACCCTGGAAACCATACTCTGCCTCCGATCTCGTTGAATAACTTCTCCATTGGCGGTCCGGCCGGGTCGGAGAGCCTGCGCGAAAACACCTACCAGGCGCAGGACAACTTCTCCTGGACGCGCGGTGCGCACAACCTGAAGTTTGGCGGCATCCTTTCCATCAGCCAGATCAACATGCAGACATTCTTTGCCAACAACGGACTGTTCGGCTTCAACGGTGGTACGGAGACGGGGCTGGACTTTGCGGACTTTTTGCTGGGCGCAGCGAACAGCTTCAACCAGGGAGTGCAACTGCCTCTGTATAACCGTGCCAAGTACTTCGGCTTTTTTGGACAGGATAGTTGGGCAGTGAAGCGGAATCTAACCGTCAACTACGGATTGCGCTGGGATGTGACGACGCCGTGGTCGGAGAAGTACAACCGCATGGAAGCCCTGATTCCGGGGCGGCAGTCGACGGCATTCCCCACAGCTCCGCAGGGCTGGCTTGTGCCGGGAGACCCGGGCGTGCCCACGACGATAGCGAAAACCCAGTACAGCAATGTAGCGCCCCGCATCGGGTTTGCGTATTCGCCCGAAGCTAAAGGTTCATTTCTGCAATCTCTTTTGGGTGCGAATGGAAAATCAAGCATTCGAGGATCGTTTGGAATGTTCTACGGCGATCTGGAAGACTACATCAGCGCAAACGGGAATGGCGATGCGCCTTTCGGACTTTACTGGGTGAATCCGACACCCGCATCGTTTACGACACCTTTCGAAGACCTCTATACCGGAAATCCCGAGGGGCAGCGTTTTCCCTTACCGACAACGGTAATCAACGCATCTCCATCGCACCCGGTTACAAACATCAACTGGGCGCAATTCGAACCAATCAGCAGTTCACCCACTTACTACTATGGGAACGTTACGCCTTATTCCGAAGGTTGGATGTTATCGCTGCAGCGGCAATTGGCGGCGAGTACGGTAATGACCTTGAGCTATGTGGGATCGGCCGGCAAACATGAAATGGTTATCGATGAGGCCAACCCCGCAACACCGTCGGTCTGCCTGAGTGTCAGCCAGCCCAACGAAGTAGCTCCGGGAAGCAATGTGTGCGGCCCCTTCGGAGAAACCGGCGTGTTTACGACGGCGTCAGGATCGGTGATCGAGGCCCGTCAAAAGCTGGGACCCATGGGTGGCGTGAACTTCGGCAGCACTGGGTGGTATCGCACCATGGGAACATCGAGCTACAACGCGCTGGAGGCCAGTCTGCAATACAAAGGAAACCGGACCTCGGTGCTGGCTTCGTACACCTACAGCAAATCGCTGGATGACTCGTCTGCGGCAACCGAGCAGGTCATGCCCTTCAACCCGGGACTAGAGCGGTCACTTTCAGCGTTTAACGTCACTCATAACTTCGTCACGAGTTACTCCTACGACTTGCCCTTTGACAGGGCGTTTCGTCACGGCAACCAGCTGACCAAAGGGTGGGTGGTTTCGGGAATCACCCGGTTCTCTACGGGGTTCCCGGTCACCCTCATGGAGAATGACGATCGGTCGCTGATTGGGAATACCTCCGTTGGTCCGACGGGATCAGCCGATGAACCCAATGTCACTCCCGGAAAGCTTCTCTCCCAGACGAATCCGAGGCATGGAGGTACGTACTTCAATACCTCTTTGTTCAGCCTGGAAACCATCGGACAGTTTGGCAATGCCCGCCGGCGTTTCTTCAGCGGTCCTGGTCTGGATAACTGGGACATGGCTCTGGCCAAGGATGCTCATATCGCCGAGACGAAGTATTTCGACTTTCGCTTCGAATTCTTCAACGTCTTCAACCATGCGCAGTTCGGGACCCCGAGCGGACTGATCAACAGCGGGAACTTCGGCGTCGTTACGACAGCTAACAATCCTCGCATTGGCCAGGTTGCCGCGAAGTTTCATTTCTAAATCACGTCATCGACCGAGCCGTTTCTGAGTAGCCCTTCAGGGGCTGTTCGGCGCGTGCCTGGAATCCAGATCGAAGAGGAGATTTTTGCAATCATGGCACATGGTATGAAGATGGCATCACAGTTCCGGCTGGTTTTACCGGTTTCACTGCTCGTCGCAACTTTGGCGACCACGCCCTTACTGGCGCAGGCGAGCGGGGATTCGCCGCTGTACCTTGATCCCAAGCAGCCTATCGACGCGCGCGTGGAGGACCTGCTGCAAAGAATGACGCTGGAAGAGAAGATCGGCCAGCTCAATCTGCCGTGCGCCTATGTGGACGAACTGGGCAAAACGCCCGATGAAAAGATGGAAGCTGCCAGGAGATTCGCTGCCGGCACGTATACCAGCGAAATCGGGCCGGGTTCGGGCTTTTTCACTTTGGCCGACACGATCAAGTTGAGCGATGTGGCCCGCCAGGTCAGCTTCTTCAATGAACTGCAAAAGATCGCTCTCACCAAAACGAGATTGAAGATACCGTTGCTTCAGGATGAAGAGGGAACTCACGGGGCAATGTTCGCGGGTGCAACGGTGTTCCCCGAGGGGCTCTCGATCGGTAATACGTTCGATATGCCACTGGTAAAGCAAATCTATGAAGCGTCGGCGCGGGAAGCCCGAGCCTCCGGTATCCACATTCTCTCCACGCTCGTACTGGAGACAGATCGCGATCCCCGCATGGGACGCAATATGGAGGCCTACACCGAGGATCCCTACTTATATTCGCGAATCGCGGATAACATCGTGCGCGGCGCGCAGGGATTTGACATCACTGCCCCGGATAAGGTGGTGGCTCTCATGACCGATTTTCCCACCCAGAGCGAGCCAGCCAGCGGTATGGAACGAGGCGCTGTGGAGCTATCGGAGAGGAATATTCGGCAGAATTTTCTGCCTCCCTGGATTGCGGCATTCAAGGCCGGTGCACTTGGTGTGATGGCTGGATACCCAGAGATCGATGACGTCCCGGAGCACTCGTCGGAAAAATGGAATACCCAGATCCTGCGCCAGGAGCTTGGATTTCAGGGGATTGTTGTGAGCGAGGGGGGCGGATTCGGAACACTTGTCTACGAACATATTGTGCCTACCCAGAAAGAAGCGGGCATATTGGGCTTGCGTGCAGGAGTAGATATGAATATCACGTACGAGCCCGCATATATGGGCCCGCTGGTGGAAAACGTTCACGAAGGTAAGGTTCCGGAAGAGCTTATTGACCGGGCAGTGCGGAGAGTGCTTGACTTGAAGTTCAGGTTGGGACTCTTCGAGCATCCATACGCGGACGTTGAACATGCGCGTACAACGGTTCACTCTGCAGAACATCAGCAACTAGCCTTACAGGCGGCGCGAGAGAGCATCGTGCTGCTTAAGAATGATTATTCGATGTTGCCGCTCAAGAAGGATCTCAAGACGATTGCCGTGATTGGTCCCGATGCAGACGATCGTTGGAGCGAGTTGGGAGACTACTCGCCAACTGTGGTGCCACAGGAGGTGAGCACGGTCCTGTCGGGAATCAAGCAGAAAGTTTCGCCGACAACCAAGGTGCTGTACGCAAAAGGATGCGAGGTGATCGGAGGCAAATCCGATATTGCTGCCGCCGTACAAATCGCGCGCAAAGCCGATGTTGCCATATTAGTTGTGGGCGAGCATCCGCGCAACGGAGGGCAAGGCGATATCAGGGCCACGGATGGAGAAGGACACGATGTCGCCAGCCTGGATCTTACCGGAGACCAGGAGAACCTCATCAAAGCCGTTGCGGCAACAGGCACCTCGGTGGTGATTGTTTTGTTAAACGGCAGACCGCTTTCGATTCCCTGGGAAGCGGAACATATACCCGCAATCGTCGACGCCTGGATACCCGGGGAACACGGAGGAGAGGCAGTGGCGGATGTACTGTTCGGTGACTTCAATCCATCGGGGCGGCTGG
>VFSW01002820.1_pt1 | contig 26180 bp, 25 predicted proteins | sample 5358111 | NCBI WGS metagenome assembly VFSW01 (sample SAMN11554181, study PRJNA540505) | mine drainage metagenome | isolation source: sediment from site ElyBrook_90M | place: USA: Ely Copper Mine, Vershire, VT | collected 2017 | reverse complement strand
AAATAAATTAAATAAAGAAAAGAAGAAAGAAAAAGACTCCCGAGGGTGGTCTTTTTTCGAAGAGGAGAGTTCTCTCTAAAGTGCGCACAATATATCTTTTGCGCACTCTGGATTAGACACGTTTTTGTTAGGGATGAATCCAAAACGTACTCCAATGCCAAATCTGAGACAGGAGACCGGCAAGGTAATGAATATTTGCTTGGCCCGCAGGAGATTCCACAATCGCTTGGATGGAGATGCCGAAGAACGACAACGCGAAAATGAGGACGAGAATCCAGAAAATAGTCTTAATCATATATGTGGATAAGTATATCAGAAGGATAAGGTGCCACCTCCCTTTTTTATCTCGGCATGCCGAGATTTTTAAAGATACGAAAGTGGATTCAAGTAGGCCGTAAGTGTTGCCACAGGCATCGTGGCGTCGGCACAGCCGATAGTTGCACCGCGGAACTGGCGAAGTGTCATTATCTTTGTACCTTCTGTCGCATACACGCCGAAATGAAGGTGCGGGCCGGTCGCGTAGCCGGTCATGCCCGAGAGACCGATTACTTGTCCCTGCCCTACTGGCTGCCCTTTCGAGACATCAATCTCGGAGAGGTGGGCATACATGGTGTTGATACCGTCGCTGTGCTTCAGCATCACCCACTTACCGAAGGAATAGCACTGATGGCCTCGTGAATCATGCACGAGGTCGGTGTTCCCGGTGGCGAGCACCGTGCCGCCGAGAGCAGCTTTAATTGGTGTGCCGATTGGCGCAGAGATATCGATACCGTCGTGTCCATGGCCGCTGTAGACCTGCGGATTCGCAGTTGAGAACGGCGTGTTGCCGAAGTACTGTGTGATGCAGAAGAGATTCCCGAAGACGCTCTCGCGCTGGCTGCAGTTGAACATGAAGGCGGTGCTGAACGGCCAGGAGAGGAGACCAGTACCAACTTTTGGCAGGAGGCTCGGATGCACGATGAGATTCAACTGGCTTTGAAGATTGACCAGTTCCGATTCAAATGATCTTTCCGAAGCTTGCTTCTGAGCAATGAGTTGCTGATAGGTCGTCTCTTGGTTTTTTGTTTGCACAAGAAGCTGCTGTTCTGCAGCTCTGCTTGCGTCGACAGAACGTTTCTGAAGTGTCAAATCTTGCTGCAGGGCAAGCAACTTTTCCTTTGCGACAGAGACTTTGTCGCGGTCGGCTCCGAGTGCGACGCGAACTGCGCGCAAACTGTCTATATTGTTTGCAAGTGCGCGATTGAACTGCAGTGCCTGGTCAGCTTCTTGCCACGCCTCGTTTATCGAGTTTGAGGATATCAGTCTTGCAACAAGCGGGACTTGTTCATCCTCAGTGACGCTGCGAAGCTCTGCCGCGATGGTTTTTTGATCTGAAGCAATAGTCGCCTCTTTGTCAACGATTGAGGAGGTGAGCTGTTGGATTTGTAGATTTGCGGATGCGATTCTGTTTTGTGTCACCTTGATCTGGGAGGCAAGCTGTTTCTGCGAAATGGTGAGAGAGTTGATCGTGGATTGAAGTGTGTTCTTCTTGGTGCCAATTGCGTCAAGCTGTTTCTGAAATGCAGCGATGTCTGCCTCGAGCAGGTCTATCTGTTGCTTGTTTGTGTCGATTTTTGATTGAATACTTGATGGGTCGTCGGCATATGCAGGCTTTGGGCTGCCGAAAGCGCACCCGACAGAGAGTAAAAGGAAAAAGAAAAAGAACTCGAAGCGTTTCATCCCTGCAGTATACCAAGGGCCTTTCGCACACGCGAAATAGCCTCCTCTTTCCCTAGAATTGAGATGAGCGTGAACGGGTCGGGTGAACGTTCCTGGCCAGAAAGAGCGTAGCGAAGCGGCCAGAGGAGCGCGCCTCGACCTCCCTTCCCTTTCGCCTCTTCGGCATCGGCAAGGGGCATGAGGATGTCTTTTACTGCCGTAGCGGATACTTCTTCAGGAAGAGCCTTGATGGGCTCAATGAGGATCTGAAGAGTCTCGAATGTCCCTCCAGGATGGTCCTGGGGCTCTTTGGCGATGAGTTTGTCTCGGTCGAGGACTGGCTCTTCAAAGAGACATGAAAGTTCGCCCTTGAGCATCTCGCGCGCCTCGACAAAGGTCTGGGCGCGATCCTGAAGAAGCGGGACGGCCTGACGAAGCTTCTTGGCATCGGGTGCCGAGAGATTCCCTCGGTCGATGAAGTCATCGACTGAGAGCGTGCGCATCCAGTGGTGGTTCACTGAGCGAAGTTTTACTTCATCGAAGCCAGCTCCTGATACTTGGATTCGTGCCAAATCAAAGGCTTGTATAAGTTCGCTTGGTGAAAAGAATTCTTGTTCAGTTCCTGGATTCCATCCGAGCAGTGCAAGGAAGTTCATCATCGCTTCGGGGAGGTAACCCTCATCGCGGTAATCGAGAATATCTTTTGCACCGTCGCGTTTACTCAGTTTCTTCTTTCCGTCTGGGCCGAGAATGACCGGCATCGTGACGAATGCGGGGGGTGTCGCACCGAGCGCCTCATAGAGAGAAAGAAATTTCGGTGTCGATGAAATAAACTCTTCGCCACGCATGACGTGAGTGACTCCCATTTCGATATCGTCAATGATGTGTGCGAGATTGTAGGTTGGATATCCGTCACTCTTGATGAGGATGAAGTCATCGATTGCTTCCTCCCCTGCCGAGAGGTGTCCGCGGACGAGATCGTCCCATTCGTAGCGTACGATTCGAGGTGCGCGGAAGCGGAGCGGTCTCGTACCGTCCCAGGGAAGAATGGTCGCCGGCCGATGATCGCGGAAAAGGAACGGGCGCTTCTCTTCGGCTGCTTTCGTGCGTAGCGCTTCAAGCTCGCTTTCAGAATATGGATCGGGATAGGCGTGTCCCGACGCGATAAGTTTCTTGGCGTAGGTGCGATAGAGCTCGAGCCGTTCGGACTGGAGGTAGGGTGCGTGCGGACCACCTTTACCAACTCCCTCATTCCACTCAATACCGAGCCATGTGAGAGATTCTATGATGTGCGGAATAGAACCCGCGACCTCGCGCACTTTGTCGGTATCCTCGATGCGCAGTATGAATCGCCCGCCGTGTTTGCGTGCAAAGAGCCACGCATAGAGCGCAGTGCGCACGCCGCCGACGTGCATGAAGCCGGTTGGCGAGGGTGCAAATCGTGTGACGACGGGACTCATGATTCGTGAGGGAGCGCGAGGGCGAGCACTTCGTGAGCGAGAATACGCGCTGCATCCGGGTCGGTGAATCCCTCGGCTGCCAGGCTCATATGTTTCGCGAGTTCAGGATCGTTCAGAATACGTTGCACCTCAGCGATGAAAAGGTGCGGGGTCACATTTGTTTCCTCAAGTACCGTCGCAGCGCCTGTACCTGCATAGGCGTAGGCATTCATACGTTGATCGTGACTGATTGATTCTGGAATTGGGATAAGTATTGCCGGTTTTTTCCAGAGGCCGATTTCGGCGATGCTGGTCGCGCCTGCACGTGAGACGACGAGGTCGGCGATGCCGGCTGCGCGCTGCATCGATACTTGATCGAGATAGTTAATCGGATGATAGCGGTCTGCGTGCGCGCTGCCGGCGAGCACGACCTTGCTGACCCCTTCGACGTTTTTGAAATTCGCTTGTCCGGTCTGGTGGATAATGTTTGCAAAGGTAACGAGCTCAGGGAGTGATGAGAGGACGGTCTCGTTTATCTTGACGGCACCCTGGGAACCGCCGAGGACGAGGATTGTCGGCACCTCTGCTTCAAGACCGAGATATTGCCGTGCACCCTCGGTCTCGACACGCGTAAGCGCTTTGCGGATAGGAATACCGGTGCGAGCTATGTTACCCCGTGCTTTTGATGGGAAATAAGCGGCAGCACTGTCGAAGGAGATGGCAATCTTTGTTGCAAACTTCGCGGCAAGCAAATTGGCGCGGCCTGGTTTCGCATCCGATTCGTGAATGATGATAGGGATATGCAAAATCCAGGCTGCGAGAACCGTCGGGACACTCGCGTAGCCGCCCTTGCTTACGACAACATCAGGATACAAGCGGAAAAGCGTGAGTAGGGCGGCTATCGTCCCCGAGAGGGTGATGAAGAAATCGAAGACATTTTGAAAAGAAGCGTAACGACGCATCTTCCCTGCCGGAATGTATACATAATTGATGCTATTCTCGAAAAGAGCTTTCTCATCGAAAGGCGTCGGTGCGAGGTAGTAGAGCGTCGGCTCGATAAGGTGCTGTTCATGGACGAGGTCTGATAGCGCCTCGGCGATAGCAATAATCGGATAAAAATGCCCGCCCGTTCCCCCACCCGTAAATGCAATCTTCATACAAGGACAGTATATCAGAAGCGAAGCCGGCAGAACAAAAAGAGCTAGCGCACCACAAGAGTACTTCATTTTTCTAAGCCCGAATACGGGCAAGAAAAATTGGTCGCTTCAGACCGTTAGGCCAAGTCTTGCCACCTTCTTTTGTTTTTCCGGCTTAGGCCTTTCGGCGAGCGGCGACGTTTAGAATAATGCCGCACATGAGGAGCGTGGCCGCGAGCGCAGTGCCACCATGAGAGATGAACGGTAATGGGAGGCCGGTTAGCGGAATGATGCCAAGCATCGCACTGATGTTCATAAACGTCTGGAGAATAATGAGGAATGAGAATCCAACCGCGATGAGGCCGCCAAAAAGGTCAGGGGACTTCCCCGCTATCACGATGCCCCGCGCTGCGAGCGCGATGAAAAGAGAGATAAGAATGAGTGCACCGATGAACCCCGTCTCTTCGGCGAAGACTGCGAAGACCGAGTCGCCATCAGGCTCGGGCAAATAATTGAACTTTTCGACGCTCTGGCCGAATCCTCGACCGAGGAGTCCGCCAGACCCGACGGCGATGAGTGCTTGCTGTATCTGGTAGCCGCTGCTGAGGGAATTCGCTGAGGGGTGAAGGAACGTTTTCACGCGCTCGAGCACGTAGGGGCGCACCGCGATGACGAGACCGAACGCGAGGATCGCTCCAAGCGCGAGGATGCCGAAGTCTCGCCACGGCGCTCCTGCGACGAAGTACATCACCCCTCCCGTGGCGACGAGAAGCAGCGTAGTCGAAGTGTTTGGCTGCGCGAGCAGGATTACGCTCGGTATCGCGAGGAACGCAACAAAAGGGAGAAGACCCTTCTTAGGGTTTTCGAGCTGTCTGGCTCGCGGAGCAAGCCACCACGCGAGGGCGAGCACGAAGCCGACTTTCAAGAATTCTGCCGGTTGGAACGTGGTGAAGCGGAGGTTGATCCAGCGAGTCGCGCCGCCAGAATGGAATCCGAGACCGGGCACGAAGACGAGGAGCGTGAGAATAATCGTCACTCCGTATACATACGGCGCGAAGCGCTTCACTTGTGCGAGAGGAATCATGCGCGCGAGAAGGATAGCGATAAATCCAAGTCCGAACCCGAGTCCAGTTTGGAGCAGGATGTCGTGCGAGACCGAGCTCGTCTCGCGCGCGAGGAGACCGAGCGCCGCAGAAGAAAAGATCGCGAGACCCGCGAGCGCGAGGGCGAGCACGAGCGCGAGGAACATGCGATCACCCGAAGCAAATTTCATACCGATTTCAAAAGAGCGATGGTCATGCCGAGAATGGCGCAGATGATAGAAATAATCCAATACCGCATGGTGACTTTATAGGACGGCCAGCCTATGGCTTCGAAATGGTGATGGAGCGGCGCAATACGGAACACTTTTTTTCCACGGAATTTCTTCGAAGCGACCTGAATGATGTTTGAGGCAACCGTGACGATGAGAGGAAAGGCGATGATGGGAAGCGCCGCAACACCGTAGCCATTGCCTGGCGTATCGGTCATGAACGCGATGACCGCAAGTGTCATAGTGAGACCCATGGTGCCGGTTTCGGTCATCCAGAAGCGCGCAGGTGGAATGTTGAACCACAGAAACGCAAGTATCGCGCCGGTAAGCGTAGCAGAGAAAGCTGCCAAGTTGATCTGATTTTGGAAATACGCGATGCCAGCATAGGCCATGAAGGCGGTGCTGAAGACACCGCCCGCGAGCCCATCGATACCATCGATGACACCGCCCGCATAGAGCCCGAGCGTGACCAAGACGAAGAGCGGGACGATGAGAATTCCGAGGGTGAAGGTGCCATCGCCAGGAACACCGATGGCAGTGATGCCTAATTTCGCGTAAAACCACCATCCGATGAAGAACGACACGAGCGTGACAAAAAGAAGTCGAGTCTGAAGTCGCACGCCTTTTTCGCCGGATGGATGAATATCAAGGAGGTCATTTACGAAGCCCATAAGCGCACCCGCGAGGAGTGCAAGGAGCGGAATCCACGTCTGGCTTCGACTTAAGAAATCGAGCTTCTCAAAAAGCGGGATGGGGACGAAACGCGCGAGGAGCCAAAGGCCAGTAGTGACGAACGTTGCACTTATCCAAATGAGGATACCGCCCATGCGCGGAGTCGAGGTTTCGGTACCGGCATGAATGGTTGTGCGGAGCTTCTCGAATTCGATTGCTACGGAGCCATCAAGCGCAGTCTTCCCCGCCACCTTCTTCCATACGCGATACTTGTATAAATAATGGGTGAGAATCGGTGCGAAGAGAATGCCCGCTGCGAACGAAGCCGTTGCGGGAATGAACACTTTGATGATGTTTGAAGCAATCATAGCGATCAGAGCGAAGAGACGCCCGCAAAGTGCGCAAGTGTCGCATTGACGAGTGCAGAGCCGTCGGTGAATCGGGCCTTTTCCGAAGAGCCGAGGACGATGATGGCAATCGGATGCCCGATACCTGCATCAAACACGAGTGCCAGATTGCCGCCCGCGAGGTCGGTGTAGCCCGTTTTCGAGAGGAGGAGTCGCGGCATCGCGGCGACCATCGGATCGGTGTTTTTCACTTTGAAAGAGGTGCCACCGAGGGAGACAGCTTGTGCGAATCTTTGCGTCGTTGCGGCAGCGATGGAAGGAGCTTCTGCGACAAGCGCGCCCGCGAGACGGGCGAGGTCGCGGGCAGAACCATAACCGCCTGAGACCATCGTGTTTACGTCGAGACCGCTCCCATTGACCGCATAGGTTTGCGAAAGATCGAGTGCCGTGGCGGCACTGGCAAGCATTTCGGCTTGGGAATGATTTTCACGCGCAGCGGTTGCTTCAGCAATCGCAGTCGCGCCGTCATTTAGAGATGCAGTGAGCGTCAAGCGTGCGAGATCGGAAAGCGAAAATATCTGTCCGGCATTGAAAGCGTGCGGCGCATCCAGATGCGTGACATCTGACGGGATTGCGATCGGCGTATTCGGTGAAAGCTCGGCGAGAGCCGCGTAGACCGTAAGGAGTTTTGTGAGCGAGGCGAGCGGGAGTTGTGCGTCGGCATTTTTCGCATAGAGTGTTTCTTTGGTCGCGAGGTCGTAGACGATAGCGGCATTCGCCTCGATGGAGACCTGCGCGAATGCGTCAGGCACCGTCGAGGTGGCGATGGTGATCGGCGCGGCTGTGGTGCGCTCGGGCGTGGTTGGTATGAAAAGGAAGGAAACGAGAATGCTCGAAGCGATGAGTAGCGCGAAGCCCGCTTCTCTCATAGAGCGAGTGTGCTGAGCGAGTTTTTGGAGTTCGGAAGAGTCCATGGATTTTTATGACATAGAAGCGGTAGCTTCAAGGGCTTTTTCTTCGACGATGTCATGTGTCGCAGCAGCGAGCTCTGCACCTCTCGGAAGCTCTGCGGCGCTCTTGATGCCGAGATGCGCAAGCGCTTCGGTCGTGAGCGAGTAGCGCACTCGGCGCTTGTCCATCGGGTCTTCCCTGCTTTCGATGAGCCCGCGCATGAGAAGCGTGCGGAGCGAAGCAGAAGAATTCACTCCGCGTACCCAATCGATTTCGCCTCGCGTCGCGCCCGTCTGATATGCGATGACCGCAAGCGTCTCGAGGCTTCCCTTCCCGAGATCGCGCGCGAGCTCATCCTCGCGGAGTTTCTTCAGGAGCGGAGCGGCGAGCGGTGACGTTCGCAATTCTACTTCGGTAGCCGTCTCGACAAGAGCGATACCGCGGCCCTCAAGCGAATCCCCGAGGGCCGAGAGCATCACCTCAATCTGTTCATCAGTAACGCCCAGAAGTTTCGCTAGGCGTTTCTTCTCGACAGGGTCGCCGACGGCGAAAAGAAGTGCTTCAAGGGCTGCAGGGGGCGTAAGCATTCTCTTCAGTATAAGCGTGTCGCTCCTCGGGAGCAATCTCTGTTTTACCCGTACCGCGGGACGGCCGCAGAGGTGGCATGACTGATGTGAATATCGCCGTGCTGCTCATGCTGCTCGGCCGCCACCGCTCCCTGCTTCACGAGCTCAAGGAGGGCGAGGAACGAGACGATGATCTCGACTTTCTCTTTCTTATCGCCTGCGAATTCTTTGAAAGAGAGCGTGAGTGCGCTCTGTACGCGCTTCGCGAGCTGGTCCATCACCTCTTCGATAGAAATGAGTGGCTTCACACGTGCCTCGGGAAGTTCCTCGACCGCTTCGCGTGCGGCGAGGACTCGTGCAAGCGCTTCGACGAGCGCGTCCCCCGAGAGGTCGCGAGACGGCGCGAAGAACGGTTCAGGCGTGCGCGTTCCTGCGGGGAGCATGACCGACTTGCCGAAGATGCGCGAGAGCTCGCGGGTGGCCTCACGCACGTTCTCGTAGGCTGCCAGGCGGCGCTTGAGATCGTCGACATCAGCGTTCTCCTCCTCGGTCAATATGAGATCGGGGATGAGCGATTTCGATTTTATGAGCAGCAGCGTCGCGGCTATCTGAATGAAATTTGCGGTCTCTTCGACGGGGAATGTCGCTTGTGCGCGGACGTGCTGGATGTAGTCCTCGGTGATGCTTGCAAGCGCAAGATCATTCACGAGAAGTTTCCTCGCCTCGATGAGATCGAGCAGTACTTCAAACGGTCCTTCGTAGGAATCGGTTTTTATAGAAAATCCTGTCTTCTTAGGAGCTAGGGTTTCCATTGTTCGATAAAACGCACGAGCAGTCGCACTGGCGCGCCTGCAGCCCCTTTGGCGAGCCTATCGCCTGGCGCAGCAGTCATTCTGGGAGCTATGTCGAGATGCGCCCACGGGCAGTCGAGCTCTTTGGCGAATTGCCAGAGGAACATGCCACCCTCAATCGCGCCCCCGTAGCGGCCAGAGGTGCCGCTGCCAGAATTCGCGATGTCGGCAAACGTACCTTTCACACCCTCCTCGTATTCGTCCCAGAGCGGGAGCCGCCACACGTAATCGCCGGATGCCTCTGCATCGCGAGACATCCTTTCGGCGAGCGCGTCGTCGCGGGTCAAGAGTGCACTCGCATGGAGCCCGAGTGCGCTCATCGCCGCGCCGGTGAGTGTCGCGACATCGACGACGACCGCAGGCTTGAATCGTTTCGCATAGGTGAGCGCGTCGGCGAGGATGAGCCGACCCTCGGCGTCGGTGTTTAGCACCTCGATCGTCTTTCCGGAAAGAGATTTCAGGATATCGCCCGGGCGATACGCGCTGTTGCCCGGCATGTTCTCGACGGCGGGGATGAGCCCGATGACGTGCTGTTTCAATTTCAAACGTGCGGCAAGCGCGACCGCGTGGATGACCGATGCTGCCCCCGACATGTCCATGTGCATCTCGTAAATGCTGTTTGAAGGCTTCAGGTTGAGTCCGCCGCTGTCGAAGGTGACGCCTTTTCCGGCCAGCACGATCGGAGCACCCTTGCCTCCCTTGTATTCGAGAATGGTAAAGGTCGGCGCTTCAGTCGAGCCCTTCGCCACGCCGAGGAGCGCACCCATGCCGAGCTTCCCCATCTCTTTTTTGCCGAGTGTGGTCACTTTGACTGGGAGTCCCTTCATGGCGTCCTTGGCAGCTTTGGCGAGCGTGGTCGGCGTGATGTCGCCGCCTGGCGTGTTTGCTAGAATGCGGCACGCGTTCACCGCCTTGCCGATCTCCTGCCCTTTCCGCAAAGCTTTTTCAACGGTGCTAGACGGCGTGCCATACAGCATACTCTCTTCGACATCATGCCACCCCTCTTTCGGTTTCGTCTTGAAGAAATTGAATTCGAAATTCGCCATCTCGAAGTTCTCGGCAGCGATCTGAGCCAGGTCGTCGCGACTGTCTTTCAGGTGTTTAAAAAGCGCGAGCGTGTCGTCGAGGTCGAGTGCTATGTTCTTGCACTTGGTCGCTTTGGCAGTCTGCACGATCGTGCGGCAGAGTAGCACGAACTTGCGCCGGTTCATCTCTGCATATTTCCCCGTGCCGAGTTCGAGAGTCTCCATCCCATTCTCTTGTATGAAGCGGACGGTACCTTTTGATCCTTCAGTGATACGCACCTGTACGAATCCTTTCGGTGCGTTCGCAAACTTTCCTTTTTTGAAAGTTATTTTCATTCTCGTTATTTCTTATCAATCTTGAGTCCGAGCTCTTTGAGCTGTTTTTCGTCGAGTGGTTTTGGTGCGTTCATCACTGCGGTCTTACCGCCGCGCGTCATGGGGAATGCCTGCACTTCGCGGAGCATAGTTTCTCCCGTGAGGTTCATGATATTTCGTTCGACACCGAGTGCGAGACCACCGTGCGGCGGTGTGCCGTAGCGGAAGGCTTTGAGCATGTGTCCGATACGCTCTTCGAGGTCTTCTTTGCTGAAACCCATGACTTTGTAGACTGCCTCAAGAATCTCTGGTTTGTGCGCGCGAATAGAGCCACCGCCAGACTCATAGCCGTTACAGACGATGTCATATTGCGTCGTCAGAATATCGCCAATATTTTTACCCTCCAAGAGCCAGTCAACGTGTTCTGGAATCGGCATTGAGAATGGATTGTGAGTGAACGTCCATTTTCCGTCGTCGGTTTTCTCGAAGAATGGGAAATTCACGACCCATGCATACGCCAGAATACCCTTCTCTTTATCTTCAGGAGTGCGCATGTCGAATTTATCGGCACCATATTTCTCCATCGCGTCTTTGTAGGAAATGCGTGGAAACGGTTTTTGCTTGATAGTGTACCCCATCGCTTCTACAGTTGTCGTAATCATCTCTTCGACAAGATTCATAACATCTTCCATCTCTACGAATGACATCTCGAGGTCGATTTGTGTGTGTTCGAATCCTCGGTCGGCACGCAGGTCTTCATCGCGTATTGCACGCGCTGTTTGAAAATAACGTTCAAAACCGGCAGTCATCAGAAGCTGCTTATATTGTTGCGGCGATTGTGGAAGCGCATAAAACTTCCCCGGGTTAAGACGTGAAGGGACGACGAAATCGCGTGAGCCCTCAGGGGTAGATTCAGTAAGGAGCGGTGTCTCAATTTCAGTAAATTGTTTTGAAAAGAGGAACTCGCGACAACGACGAACGAATTCACTGCGAATTTTTATGTTCTTCTGCATTCGTTTTGAACGAAGATCAAGGTAACGGTATTCGGCACGAACATTCTCATCGATACCACTTGTGTCGCCTGAAATATCGAACGGCAGTGTATCGGAAGGACTCAATACCTCGATGGCAGTGATCTCGAGCTCGATGTCGCCGTTCTGCCGGTCGGCCTGTGCATTTTTCTCGGGGCGCTTGTTGACGATGCCTTCGATGCGGACGGCATACTCATTCCGGATTTCTTTCGCTATTTCTATCGCGGCACTCGCCGGGAGGACGACGCCCTGCACGAGCCCGGAGCGATCGCGGAAATCAAAAAAGACCATTTTCCCCTGGTCGCGGCGGACATCCACCCAGCCAGAAATACTCACTGTCTTGCCAATATGCTTCCCCAACTCCCCGATAAGTGTGCGCGGTGCCCCGTTAGAAACGGCTTGAGACGCGTCGAAATTTTGCTGTGGGCCGTTCTGGCCGTTTTCTGACTGGGGTTCCATATACCGTATAAAATAGCACATTCGCGGCACATTGCAGGATCAGTCGGCTATATTCTTTCTTTTAAATAGTCTCGCAAACTTTCAAGAGCGGGGCGGCGTATGGAGGCGTCTGAGTAGTCCTCTGAAGAAAGTTCAGCACGGGTAACGGTATAGCCCTCTTGTATAAATACTGCATCCCAACCATACCCGCCTTCTCCGCGCGGGTGGTCGCTAATGTGCCCTGAGACTTCAGAGATAAATGGTACGAAATCAATTCCATCGAAATACCCGATAGCTACCGAAGCTGTTGCCGCTCGAGTCGGCGATTGATCGGCAAAACGACAAATTCCCTCGTTCCCCACCGCGCTCAGAAACCACCTGACGAGTGCGCCTGGCAGCCCGCCCATACCGTCAATGGCGACACTTGCATCATCGACGAGCACGGGCGTTCCGATATATTTAAATGCTTCACGAGCCTTTGCCTCTATGACTTCACGGACATCGAGTGACTGCACCTCATAGAGATCAAGTGCCGCTGTCTGGATCGGAAGATTTGTCTGTCGGGTTATTTCTTCGGCCTTCCCTTTGTTCCCTGTGACGAAAGTGATCATGAGCTACGCGACGCCGATCGCTTTGCGCACTTGCTCCATCTTCGCTTCGCTTACGGCGCGAGCTTCCTGCTTGCCGCGGGCGAGGACCTCGTCGACGATGTCAGAATCACTCTGGAGCTCTTCGTATTTCGCGCGCATCGGCGCGAGGTAGCGGTCGAGGTCTTCGATGAGCAACTCTTTGAGCATCTTGTAGCTGCCTGCGTGTTCGGTATACATCGCGTCGAGTTCCTGCTCGCTTCGCACGAGCTTGTGTATGGCGTAGACATTCTCTGGTCGCCCGCCTGACGAATCGGTGACGATACTCATGACAGCTTTTGCGAGCTCGTCGCGGGTGGCGAAGAGCGGGATGACGTTGCCGTAACTCTTGCTCATCTTGCGGCCATCGGTGCCGGGGACGACGGCGACTTCGGGCATGATGTAGGGCTCAGGGAGCGTGAAGAGGTCGGTCTTGTAGACGCGGTTAAATTTCTCGGCGAGGTTGCGGGCAATCTCGATGTGCTGTTTCTGGTCAGCGCCGACTGGCACGACTGCAGCGTCGTAGAGGAGGATGTCAGCAGCCATGAGCATCGGATAGTTAAAGGTACCGACATTGATCTCCTTATTTTTCGCTTCGGCATCCTTAAAAGCGTGCGCGCGCATGAGGTACGGCATCGTGGTGAGGGTGTCGAATATCCAGCAGAGCTCGGTGCACGCTGGCACCTCTGACTGTTTGAAAAAGACGACCTCTTCGGGGTCGAGGCCGATGGCGAGATACGCCATCACCACTTCTCGAGTGCGGCGGCGCATCTCTTCAGCGTCTTGTACCGAGTTGAGTGCGTGGTAGTCCGGGACGAAAATGAACGGGCGATATTTCCCGCTCTGTGCGAGCTCGACCTGCTGGCGCATCGCGCCAAAATAATTCCCAATATGCAGGTCGCCGGTCGGCTTCACGCCGGAGACGAGGACGGGCCGGGTGTCAGTCATGATGGCTTTACAATATCACGCGGGTGTCTCTTTGGCATATCGCTCGCAAATAGCCTTCATAAGCCCGGGACCCTCGAAGATCATGCCGGAAACAAGTTGAATAAGATCGGCACCTGCCGCGAACTTCGCCATCGCGTCGTCGGGAGTGAAGATGCCGCCTGTGCCGATGATGGTGAATCGTGTGCCATATTTCTCGCGCGTCTTTTTGATCAGCTCGTTTGAAAGTTTGAAAGTCGGCGCACCGGAGAGCCCGCCACGGAACTTTTTCGGAGCATCTTCCGGATAGGTGAGGTGGTCGTAGTTCTTGTTGAGATTGCCGATGATGACGCCTTGCAGGGCGTTCTTGTCGGCGATGTCGAGCAGCGCAGCGAACTGTTCCCACGGAATATTGATCGGCATCTTCAGATACACCGGTTTGGCACAGGGGATCTCCCGCAAACGAGGGAGAAGCTGCGCAAGAAGCGCCGGCTCGATGAACGTCTCGCCGGTGTAGGAATTAGGACAGGAGATATTTATCGTGTAGTAGTCACCGATACCTGCGGCATTCAATTTCCTGAATGAGTCGACATAGTCGCGTATGCCCGCTTCGACATCGGTTGAGGCCGCCTCTTCATTGGTTCGCGCAATCGAAACTCCGAGTACAAATCCGGGAACGCGCGGCGTGCGGGTGAGCCGTTTGATAAGGGCATCGACGCCATGATTGCGTAAGCCCTTGTACACGATGATGCTCTTGTTGCGAATGAGTCGCGTGAGCCGCGGGCGTGGATTGCCCTCGCAGGGGTGTGCAGTCGTCGAACCGATCTCTTCCCCGCCGAATGAGAGCGAGGGGAGAATCCGCGTCAGTCGACCATCGGTGTCGAAACCAGCCGAGAGCAGGACGGGCGTGCGGTAGGTGACGCCATCAACCGTTTTGCTGATATCTCTACCGCGATAATCGTAGAGCAAAGCGAAGAATTTCCGCTTCAGCGCAAATCGTCCTGCAAACTCTCCGACAACGACAAACGTATCATGCATCGTTTCGGGATTGCATTTGAATAGAAGCGGCTTGAGCGCGCGCTGGTAGAGAAAGTCCATGGGGCCCATGGCTATAACTATACTCTATTATTTCAGCTGTGCGTCGATTGCTGTTTTGAAGTCCGCGTAGGGATATGCGCCTGCAATCATCTGCGTCCCGATCACAAATGAGGGTGTCGCCGAGATGTTGAAATTCCCCGCTTCAGCCTTGTCTGCATTGATCGCCGCATCGTACGCCGTTTGATTTGCAGCGACTGCAGCCTTCACCTTATCCGCGTCAATACCGCTCACAGAACCAGTTATCTTGAGGACGAAAGCTAAATTATCTGCAGCGCTTAGACTATTCTCTTGCGGCTGTTGATCGAAGATCGCTGTGTGCCATGCATCGAATTGTGCAGGATACAATGCCCACACTGCGCGTGCATACTCTGCATCAACCATCGAGTTCGGTCCGAGAAATGGGAAATCCTTGAAAACGATTTTCACCTTCCCTGCCTGAACATAGTTCTGGACGATTTGAGGTAACGTCGCCATTTCGAATCTTTTGCAGAACGGACACTGATAATCCGACCACTCAGCTATAGTAACCGGTGCGTTCGCTTGGCCGATGAACGGCTCCCCGGCAGTTTTTACATCTTTAATGTTGACTGATGGCGCCGATGGCGCTGCTGCAACCGCGCTCGGCGTTCCGGTAGGCGCTGCGGCGGAGTGTGGCGAACCGGTCCACACAATAGCACTTGCGATAAGCAGCCCGGCGATTACGACAGCAGCTGGTAATAAATCCTGACTTGTTTCTTTTGTGGTTTCCATATGAGTGAAATGATATCACACCCCCGGCGAGATTTTCTAGAGAAGAAAGTAAAAGACCGGACAGCGAAAGCTGTCCGGCCTCTGGCGACTCTCGTCACAACCTGCCTCGTTTGATGAATACGCACGCCGGAGTGTCTTGATGGCTCATGTTCGTCATGCCCACAGACACGATGATGGGAGTCAGATCTATCGGTTCCTTCGAATTGTGTAAGCCCATCTGTTGGATGAAGACCGGTTGTCCGTCGTGAATACCGATACAGAACATGAAGTGATAGTCGGCGTACACGACATGGCGATAGTGCTCGAGCAGTTCCTCCGAGGATACGCCGTAGTCAATACCCTTCAATTTCTCGAGATCTCCGGTCACGTTCTTATCGCTCTTCCTCCAGTGATTCCGAAGCTTCTTGGGCGCCTTGCGACTCTTTGCCAACTTGTTGTAGTAGAAGATGCAGAGAGAGTCGCCAGGTCGTATCTTCTGGCCTGCATAGCGATTCATGCCGCCTGAGAGCACGAAGCACGATCCCTCGGTATCGCACTCGGTGAAGCTGCCGGTCCTCATGTACTCCACGAAGGTCGAACAGTTCGTGGGGTATTCTCCGTAGTAGTCGCGCATGTAGGTGATGATTCGTTCAGCGAAGAGATCATCGAGCCGGATGGTGCGCTCTGTCTCGACGCCATACACTTCTTGAACGTAGTGCAGGATCAGATGCAGGTCGGCGCTCTGTTTCCCCGTCTTCATTTTGAAGACGTTGCCGCAGGCGTCTTTTATGCAGAGTCCGTCGTGCGTCCTGCGGGTCGTGAGCGTCTGAAGAGTGAAGTGACCGCCGCTGAACCTCTTATCTTTGAGTGCTGCGGTGAAGAGAAAGAATGCGTTGTTAATGAACATCGTTGTCTCCCTAGTGGATTGGCCTAATAGGGATACTACAATACAAATGATGTCATGTCTATATCTGTGCGCCGTCTGGAACGAGGTTAGAATGGTGCTGAGTTAAAATGAAAGGCCGCCAGGTGTTATCCTGAGCGGCCTTGTGATTGAGTTTGCTCTGCGAGCTCGGGAGGCATTCCCCCAGGGATCTCAATCGGCGGGTGCGCGACGCCCTACCCCTTGCTGGGTGGTATGCCCAGCTGATTTATCGCTTCATAAGTATCCTCCCATCAAAAATGAGAACATCTCTGTTAAGGTACTGCTGAAACAATCATACACCATATAGTGAACTATTGTCAATATCAATGCGCCGTCTGGAACGAGATGAGGACGGCGCAGTATATAAATGAAAAACCCGATGAGTTGGGTTTCTCACCGGGATGCATCATTCTTGATGCTCTCAGGCTATGGCATTACGGAGTCTCCGCATCTCCTCAAGCAGAGCGACATATCTTGGCACGAGCACGACTTTGCCCAAGATCCTGCTTTCAACCAGATCATACGACCCGTATTGATGTTTAGAGTTGTACAGTCGCAAACAGCGATTAAGGTCATCCGGCGCATCCCTGTTTACTTCTGCGATGAGAGCTTCACCTTTCTGCCACCTGGCTACGCATCTGTCATGAATCTCATCCGCTTCACCCTGGCTGAACGGTTTGTGGTCGGCATGATTCGCGTCAGCGCTATACCGCTGTTGGTCCGTTATGTAGCGAGTTAAGGCGTAGGGTAAGGCCGTTTCGGCGGTGTTCCCGTCTTTGTTCATCTCGGTTCTCCTTGGTAGATCGTTTTTGAAAGAATTATCGTGAGGCTGCAGAAGCCCGCACAATGTCCAGACGGATACTACATTTCCAGTCGGATTGTGTCCAATACGGGATATACGCCAGGAAGGACCATGATTACATTTTTCGTCCGCAACTCGAAACCTCGTCGTCACCACGAGAGTACTTCATTTTTCTAAACCCGAGTACGGGCAAGAAAAATTGGTCGCACTCGGTTTTGGTCGTGTCCGCGACTCGCGACCCGTCGTGCTCGACGGGTACCCCGCTCCGTCTCTTCGAATCCTTCCCGGCTGCTACAAAATGATAGTAGCCCGCAGCTTTCGCTACGAGCTACTTCATTTTGTGCGCCGGGTTGGATTCGAACCAACGAAGACCGAAATCAAGGCGTTTACAGCGCCTCCCCGTTGACCACTTGGGTACCGACGCGCACTCAATTATCTTACCATTTCGCCCCGATACTCGTCTATCCAGGCGATGATTTGCTTGAAGAGCTTCTTGTCGGAATAGCGGATATGCACGAGTCCGTGGACCATACGCGGACCGCGCGGGCCGGGTGTCGCTGCCTTTTTGATATAAGGCTTGCCGAAATGATCTTGCGGAAGTTTGAGAAGCTTACACCAGAAACGCATGAGATTTTCAGTATCCTGTCCCTCATACGCATACAAGTGAAGCCGTACGCGTTTTTTATCCACCCTGCATATTTCTGAGAGAAACTTCCAAAAAATAACTACCATGTCTGGGTCGGAGTTTGCGAAATCAACAGTTCCCTTTCCGAGTTTGTATCCCTCAGCCCAATACAGCATGATGGCGGCTATCTTGAGCTGTTTTTCTTCTTGTGTCAGTTTTGTCTTCAAATCGTATGAAAGAGGCTTTGTTTCAAAACGAATGCGATTTGTTTCCTGAGCCGAACGTCGAGGAACGTCGAGACTCCGGAGCGTGTAATACGCGGCGTGGATGCTGACATTAAAATGATCTGCTATTTGTTGCGCGCTCAATCCGTCACGATAAAGCTTGGCAGCTTCAAGTTGTTGTTTTTGTGAGAGTGCCGCTATGGCGGGCATGCTCTTATTATCTCAGTATGACGTCCGAGGTCAAAGCAACTTATGCACAGAAATGTTTACTTTAGTACAAGAATGAGGACGCCCTGCTTGCCTTTGCGCACGAGGGCGTACCCGCCCGGAAGGTCGTGCATATGGATTTCCTGGGCGGGATTCTGTATCGGGAAGCCGCCGAGCGTAATGCCCTTTCCTTCAATGAGGCGGCGCGCATCGCTCTTGCTCGACGCGATGCCGCCCGTGACGAGGACTTCGGCGAGCGCAATGCCGCCCTCGAGCTCTTTGCGCGCGAGGGTCACCGACGGCGCTTCGGCGAGCGCGACTTGGCGCGCCTCGCGCGAGAGCTCGGTAAAAGGCGTATCGCCGAAGAGCGCGTCGGTCGCGGCGGCGGCCTGTGCGGTCGCGGCCGGGCCGTGCACGACTTCGGTCACGAGGCGGGCCAGCGTCTCCTGCGCCTGGCGTTCGCCCGGATTGCGCCGGTGGAGCTCCATCAGTGCACCGATCTCGGCAAGCGGCAGGAACGTGTACACTTTGAGATAGTTCTCGATATTCGTATCGGGGAGATTGATCCAGAATTGATAGAACTGAAATGGCGATGTCTTCTTCGGGTCAAGCCAGATGGCATTACCCTCGCTCTTGCCGAACTTTTTACCGGCAGCATCGGTGACGAGCGGCATGCCGAGCGCGTAGACCTGCGAGCCCTTGCGCTTGTGGATGAGGTCAACGCCAGAGAGGATGTTCGTCCACTGGTCGGAGCCGCCGAGCTGTAGATCGACGCCGTATTTCTCATGGAGGGTCAGATAATCGAATCCCTGGAGAAGCGCATAGGTGAATTCGGTATAGGAGATGCTTTCATCCGGCGTGTCGAGTCGCTTCTTGATGATATCGCGTTTGATTAGATCGTTCACCGAGAAGTATTTTCCGACATCGCGGAGAAATGGGATGAGCTTCGTGCTCATAAGCCAGTCGGCATTATCAACCATTTTGAAAGAAGTACGACCGAGAATATTTTTCAATTGTAGTTTCAGCGCACGGGTATTCGCCGCAACTATTTTCTCGGTGAGCATCGGACGCTCCCCTTTCTCTTTCGGATCGCCGATCATGCCGGTACCGCCGCCGACGAGGAAGATAAGCTTATGGCCGGCATCGCCGAGCCGCTTCATGAAAAGTATCCACGCGAGGTGCCCGACATGGAGCGAATCAGCGGTCGGATCGGTGCCGATGTAGACCGTGCGAGGTACCTTGAGAATCTTTTCCGGGTCGGCAGACGAGAGCTCTATCAGCCCGCGCGCTTTCAATTCTTCAGCCAATGTCATATGTGCAAATTATAACATTATTCGTGCAGACCGATATGGAGCTCGTAGAGATGCCGATACACCCCGTTCTCAATACGTAAAAGATCATCATGGCTGCCGCTCTCGGCGATGCGCCCGTCTTTGAGGACGAGAATTTTCCCCGCCTTGCGTACGGTTGAGAGCCGGTGGGCGATGATGAAGGTCGTGCGCCCGCGCATAAGCTTTTCCAATGCGCTAGTGACGATACGTTCGGTCTCTGAGTCGAGTGCCGAAGTCGGTTCATCGAGGATGAGGATCTCCGGGTCACGCAGTATCGCCCGTGCGATGGCGATGCGCTGCTTCTGCCCCACCGAGAGCTTGATGCCGCGTTCACCGACGAGCGTATCGTAGCCGTCGGGGAGACCCGCGATGTAGTCTTCGATATGCGCTTCGTGGGCAGCACGAGCGATCTGCTCGTCGGAAGCGTCGAACGAGCCGTAAGCGATATTCATGCGAATTGTGTCGTTGAAGAGCGCGACTTCCTGCGGGACGACGGCGATACGCCGGCGCAGCTCGATGAGGTCCCATCGGCGTGTATCGACTCCGTTAACTGATACGCTCCCCGCACTCGGGAAGTAGTAGCCCGATATGAGCGAGACGGTCGTGCTCTTCCCTCCTCCCGACTCACCGACGAGAGCGATGACTTCTCCCGGATTTGCCGCGAATGAGATGTCAGAGAGCACCTCAAGTGTCTCATCGCCGTAATTGAATGACACCTGGTCGAATACGACTCGTCCGGAATGCTCTGTCGGCGTCTTGGCGTCTGCAGGGCGGTACACCTCTTCTTTTTGGAGAAATACTCGTTCGAGCTGTCCGGCTGCGGTGATTCCGTTCTGGATCGTCTGCCAACTCTGTCCGAGCGCGACAAAAGGGCCAAAGAACATGAGAGCGTATCCGTTCAATGCGATGAGGTCGCCGATAGTCATCGAGCCGTTTGCTACAAGGTTTGCCGATGCGACAAAAACGGTGAGCTGGGTAAGGAACACGATGACGCGCTGAAAGAATCCGACATCACTCCATATTTTTTCGAGAGAGTACCAGAGTGAAGCGGTTTCTCCGGCGAGGTTTTTGCGCACTTTGGCAATCTCATACTCTTCTGCCGCTGCTTGCTTCACTGCCGCTGCCTGTTGTATTGCCGAAGCCGCATCGTCCCAGTATTCGTTCCACGATTCGTGCGCCCTGTGGTCGATGGCGGCAATCGGGCGCAGCATGAAAATGAGCAGAATGACATACACAAGAACACCCGTCGCGAGAACGCCAGCCATAGGAAGACTGATCGTGGCTGCGAGTATGATGCCGATAGCGACTGAAAGAAGTTGTGGCCCAATCTGAATCGTGTTCTGCATGATAGATGAGATACGCCACCCTGCCATGCTGATTTTTGAAAGCACAGCATTGATATGCTCATCTGCATGATACGCGAGGGGAAGTCTGAAGAGATGGACGAATCCTTCCGCCTGAACATCGAGTTGCACATAGGAATCGATTTTTCTTCGCGAGCGGTCCATCACCCAGTCGATACCGTTGGCGACGATTTGGATACCTGCCCAGATAGCCAACATGGTCGCCCAGAATGGGAATGCGCTACCATCCGGTTTTCCTTGCGAGAGACCGATGAGCGCATCGAAGAATCGCCCGGTCACATACGGTACGGCGCCATTAGTCGCGGCGGAAATGAGGCCGAGGAGACCGAGCGCGAGCAGTTGGCCGCGATAGTGACGCACATGCCGCCAGATACCGCGCACGCCCTCGCGCAGGGTTACGGGTTTCGTCAACTGAGGCTCCATACGAGAGATTAGCGGGCGAGGAAGAAGAGGCCGACGGCAGGAGCGATGAACCACCAGAAGAAGTATTGTTGCGGTGCGAAAAGGACGCTGATAGCGGGGGTGAAGGTATAGACCGAAGAGACCGCGAAGACATGGTATGCGAGTGCGAGCAGGAAGCCTGCGCCGAGGAAAGATAGAGCGATGAGCCCGAAGATGCCGATGTAGAGGAAGTCAGAAACGACCACGCGGCGCAGGATAATATAGAACGCGAGAATGAGGCCTGCATAGAGGCCGATATGCGCGAGGAGCGCAGTGAGTGCTGGCGCCGTCGGCAAGTATGACAGGTACGGGAATGCGGCATAGAGCGCATACGCACTATAGAAAGAGAGCAGGACAGCGACGAGGGGGCCGCGTCCGACGTACCAGGCGAAAAGGAGAAAGACCGAGAAGAGGATAAGGACGATGAGAAAGTCACTCGCAAAACTCCACGCCGTGAGCGCCGTATGAGTGGCGAGCGTGCTCACCTGAGCAAGTCCTTCGGTGGCGGTCATGCCACTAGTATACACGCTCGGATGCTAGAGCCCCTCGGTTTTCAACTCCTCGAGCGCCTTCTTGGCTTTGCCGGAGAGTTTGTGCGGGAGTGCGACTTCGAGGCGGATGATGAGGTCGCCGCGAGAGCTGCCGCCCGTGGGGACGCCCTTGCCGCGCACGCGCAGGAGCTCTTCGGCGCGCTTCATCGCGGGGACCTTTACTTCAAGCGTCTTCCCTTCCAGAGTATCGATGGAGACTGTCGTGCCAAGGAGAGCGTCAGTCAGCTTCACTGGGAGATCCATGACGAGATTCGCTTCATCGCGGCGGAAGATCGCATGCGGCTTCACATGAATCTTCACATAGAGGTCTCCTGCGATGCCGGTCTTCACCGCCTCGCCTTGCTGCGGCATGCGAATCATTTCGCCATTGTCGATGCCAGCGGGAATTGAAATTTTTATTTCCTCTTGCTTGCGCTTCACGCCCGCGCCCTTGCACTCGGGGCATTTCTCTTTTGGGATTTTCCCCGTACCGTCGCACGCGGTACACGCGCGTACGCTTGAGAATTGACCGAGGATAGAATTGCGCGTCTCGTGCACGCGACCGCTCCCGTTACAGGTCTTACAGGTCTCGAGTTCGGTGCCAGGCTTCGCACCATTTCCATGACACAGGTCGCAGGTCGAAACTTTGGCGAGCAGGACGGTGCGAGTCGTGCCGAAAACCGCGTCTTTGAAAGGAATTTCGAGGTCGATAGAGATGTCGCGGCCGCGCGGCGCGCGTGCTTGCCCGCCGCGGCCGCCGTTAAACATATCGCCGAAGATATCGCCGAAATCGAATTCGACGCCGCCCTGCCCGAAGCCCTGTTGGAATTGCGAGAAGTCGAATCCACCAAACGGATTGCCTTGCCCGCCTGCCGAGGGGCCCTGGCCGCCCGGAAATGCCTGGCCATACGTGTCGTATTCGCGGCGCTTCTTCTCATCGCTCAAGATTGAATAGGCCTCGGTAATTTCTTTGAATTTGTCATCAGAGCCGCCCTTGTCGGGGTGGTGTTTGTGTGCGAGTTTGCGGAACGCTTTCTTGATGTCGTCCTGGGTCGCCTTTTTGTCGACGCCGAGGGTGTTGTAATAATCCTTTGCCATCTAGTTCAAACGGTTATTCCTTCTCTTTGAATTCTGCGTCGGTCGGGCCGGTCGCCTCGGGAGGAGTCTGGTCAGCGCTGCCGTCTGCTGAGGGCGGGGTCTGCCCTTCGGCCGGGGCGTTCTTCATCATCGCTTCGCCGATCTTGGAGAGCGTGGTTCCGAGAGTTTCGGTCGCTGATTTGATCGTCACCACATCTTCGCTCTCGCGAGCGGTCTTGAGCGCGTCAATCTTGTCTTGTACTTCTTTCACGAGTTCAGGACCGGCTTTCTCGCCGTTGTCCTTAATCGCCTTCTCAGCAGCATAGACAGCCTGATCGGCGATGTTGCGCGCCTCGACGAGCTCTTTGCGCTTGTTGTCGTCTGCCGAATGAGCCTCAGCGTCTTCTTTCATCTTCTCGATGTCTTCTTTGGAGAGACCAGTCGAACCCTCGATGCGGATCGATTGCTCCTTTCCGGTCGTCTTCTCTTTGGCCTTCACCGTGAGGATGCCCGAAGCGTCCACATCGAAGGTGACCTCGACTTGCGGCATACCGCGTGGTGCCGGCGGGATGCCGTCGAGCATGAACTTGCCGAGCGATTTGTTGTCGGCGCTCATCGCGCGCTCACCCTGCGTGATGTGGATTTCTACCGATGCCTGATTGTCGGCCGCAGTCGAGAAGGTCTGTGAGCGGCTGGTGGGAATCGCGGTGTTGCGCTCGATGAGCTTCGTCGCAACGCCGCCCATCGTCTCGATAGAGAGCGAAAGCGGGATCACGTCGACGAGCAGGATATCGTGCACGTCGCCCTGGAGGATGCCGGCCTGGATAGCCGCACCGATAGCGACCACTTCGTCAGGATTCACGGTCATGTTCGGCTTCTTGTTGAAGAACTTTTCGACGGCTGCCTGGATAGCCGGCATGCGCGTCTGGCCGCCCACAAGGATGACCTCGTTGATATCGCCGATCTTGAACGGTGAGGCTTCCATCGCGCGCTTGGTGATGGCCATCGCGCGCTCGATGAATTCGCTTGAAAGCTCTTCGAGCTTCGCGCGCGTCATCTTGATGAGCAGGTGGCGCGGGCCGGACGCATCGGACGTGAGGAATGGAATATTGATCTCTGTCTCCATCGCGCTCGACAATTCAATCTTTGCTTTCTCGGCTGCTTCGTCGAGACGCTGACGCGCGAGCGCGTCGGTGCGCACGTCGATGCCGCTCTCCTTCTTGAATTCGTCGGCGAGCCAGTTGATGATCTTCTGGTCGATGTCTTTGCCGCCCAGGTGCGCGTCACCGTCGGTGCTCTTCACCTCGATAACGTCACCTCCCACTTCGAGCACGGAGATGTCGAACGTCCCCCCGCCGAAGTCGAAGACCGCGATCTTCTCATCTTTCTTTTTATTAAATCCATAGGCGAGCGCTGCTGCGGTCGGCTCGTTGATGATGCGGAGCACCTTCAGACCCGCGATCTCGCCAGCAGCCTTGGTCGCGCTCCTCTGGTCGTCGTTGAAGTATGCCGGAACGGTGATGACCGCCTCGGTTATCTTCTCGCCGAGTTTCGCTTCGGCATCGGCTTTGAGCTTGCCGAGGATCATCGCCGAGATCTCTTCAGGGCGATACCATTTGTCGTGCATCTTGGTCTCGACGCTGCCGTTCTCGCCCTTACGCATTTCGAACGGGACGACTGCTTTGTCTTTCTGCACGTCGGCTTCGTCGAACGTGTGACCGATGAAGCGCTTGATCTGGAAAATGGTGTTGAGCGGATTAGTCACCGACTGACGCTTGGCAAGCGTGCCGACGATGCGCTCGCCGCTCTTCGAGGCGGCAACGATAGAAGGAGTGGTGCGTGCTCCCTCGGCGTTCTCGAGGACGCGCGGCTCGCCACCCTCGACGATAGCCATCGCAGAGTTGGTTGTGCCCAAATCGATACCAAGTATTTTTGCCATATGTCTTTAAATAAATTAGGGAACTATAATTCTACGGAAACATTTTTGTCGTTGCAACCCTCGCTCTGAGCCGGTAAGTCGCAAAGAAGGTAGTAAGACTTGGCCTAGCGGCCCGGAGCACTGCCTTCTTTGTGAGCTTACTGGCGAAGAGATTACTAGCCGAAATGCGCGACACGTACCTTTGCCGGTCGGATGACCGTCTCGCCCACTTTCCAACCCTTCTCTAATACGATAGTAATTGTATCATCTTTCTCTTTTGACTCTGTCGCGTCTTGGCCGAGCGCCTCGTGGAGGGCGGGGTTGAATTGTTCGCCGATCTTCCCCACTTCTTCGAGCCCGAGCGAGGTAAAGGCGCTCTCGAGCTGGCGCGCGATGGCTGTGAATCCTTCGGATATCTCGCCGTGCTCTTTGGCCCGCTCGAGCGCATCGAATCCCGGGAGGAGCATTTCGACTGCTCCCACCTTTCCTCGTAACTCCGAAACCTTCGTCTCGGTTTCAAATCGCTTGAGCAGGTTCACGTAGTCGGCCTTGGCCCTCTGCCAGCCGTCCATATATTCCTGCTTCTCTTTGCGGCAGGTCGCGAGCTCATCCTGTGTCTTCATAATCTTCTGCGCAGCACCTTCTTCAAAGGCCGCTTCATCTTCGATAATGTTGCTGTCGGGAAGGTTGCCCGTTTCGGGCTCGAGCACTACATCTTCCGGGTCTATATCGTCGCCTTTCCATTCCGCCATATACCCCCATTATGCCTGAAATGAGTCGCAGAGTCAAAAACAAAGCCCCACCGGAGTGGGACTCGAATCGCCGCGGGCGGGAATATTATTTCTTCTGCTGCAAGGAGGCCATGATTTGCTCAGCTTTTGTCGTCCCGTTGCCCGAGACAGCTTTTGCGACGGTGCCTGGCAACCCATCAGCAACCACGTACAGGACGAGGTTCTTCATGTACCGGCAATGCTCTCTTTTTTCGAAGTCGACGAATTTGCCTTGCTTATTAAAGAACCAACGGCTCTTTTCCAACGGCGCATTAGTCGGAATCCTTGAGATCTTTTGCAAGCGGGAATTGTGCTTGTCGTTCTCCCCCAAGCTCCTTTGAATTTCGACGGTTTGAGCGACAATAACCACGATGCCGGTTTCTAACAGACTGTTGAGGCTCTGCCGGAACACCCGCTCGCTGTAAAACTGTTTGGCGAACGCGAAGATGAAACGAAGCGCCCTGCCAGAAAACGTGTCGGGCTTGAGACCTTTCCGCACCGGACGCGTCTGGCGAATTGCTTCGACGATGTAGTCTGCGCAACAGGGTTTCTTCTTGGGCATATGCCCTCCTTTGGATAGGTTTGTACAGATGAGTCGTGCGACTCACGCCAGATAGTTATATATCACGCAAATACACCAATATCAATTGTACCGGAAAGGAAAAAACGGAGAGGATATCCTCTCCGCCCTTTGGATGCGTCCGAAGCCTTCAGACACTCTCGCGATACGTACCGGCTTCAAGCTCACGCAAATCGCGCACTGATGTCTCGTCGACACCTCTGAGGATGATAGCCTCCTCCATACTGA
>VFSW01002819.1_pt1 | contig 26182 bp, 21 predicted proteins | sample 5358111 | NCBI WGS metagenome assembly VFSW01 (sample SAMN11554181, study PRJNA540505) | mine drainage metagenome | isolation source: sediment from site ElyBrook_90M | place: USA: Ely Copper Mine, Vershire, VT | collected 2017 | reverse complement strand
CCATCCCGATGAAATGCGTCATGCCGGTCAGCATCAGGTACTGCTCGACCGGATCTGACAGCAGCAGGTAGGGCGCCTCGGGCGAGCCGGAGGTTTTGCCGGTGACTTTCTTAAGATGACGCTTCAGATCCTCCAGCGCCTCGCTCGACGCGAGGGTCACCAACTGGCGAAATCGAAAATCGCCCTTCAGTTCGCTAACTTGATGAGCCGGCTTGAAGCCGCGCAGCGCATCGCGATCCTCGACAATCGCGAAAAGCTGGAGGGGCCGCCGATCGCGCGTGATGCGGTCGCCCTTGCGCTTGAAGATCTCGACCTCGGTGCGCGAGGCGATTTCGACCGCCACGATGCCGCGCTCCTCGGGATCGCCGAACAGCAACCGGTTGCCATAAAACTGTGCCGATATTTCCTGCCATCCACCCATGCGCCGCGACGATGTCCTCTGTTCGCTATCTTGTACCGCATACACTAGGTCGCGAGTAGCTGGACGAGTAGGGTGGCTCAAGGCAACCGTCGCCCACGGTCACGAACCGTTGCGACAGATCGCAGCCGGCGTACTGGCGATCGCCAGGAGGCAATCCATGTCGTTCGGGAACATCTAACCCCAAAGCCAGGTTCTCGACACCGCGACGATCTCGAACAACTAGCCCGAAGAGTCGGAAAAGCCCGACGCGTTAATCGCACTCATTCAAATTCTTCTGCCCACGCTCCTTCGGCGACTGCAGCGCACTGATGAATCGGCGCACCTGACCAGAAGTCGAGGCGATGGCGTCGTCCTCCTTGACAATCTCGGACATTTCGCGGGCAATCCGCGACAGATCGACGGCGCGGTTATCGAGATAAAACTCAAAGTCCTATGTTTCGGGAATTTATTGGAGCCACCCGTCGGATTCGAACCGACGACCTGCTGATTACGAATCAGCTGCTCTACCAACTGAGCTAGGGTGGCCCCGTTTTTCGCAGAATTCGAAGATAGCTTCAAAGATTACCTGACCTCATCTCCGCGCGAAAGTCACGCCACGAATCGATCGCGGGTCCATTCGACCAGGACCTTCATCAGCCGAGGTCGCGGGTCTCCGAGGTTGGCCTTCGTTCCGCCCGCGCGCATGAAGTGATCCGCCCCCTCGATGAACGCAAGCTGCTTGTCCTTCGCACCCGACGACTCATACTCCGCCTTCACATCCGAGATAAAGATGTCTTGGTCGGCGTTCGCGCCCACCACTAAGGTAGGGACCGTCACCTTCGGCAGATTCGCCTCCGTCCGCGCATATGAGGACAGCCCCGACCATGTCGATAGCCACGCATCCGGCGTGACGATGCGCCCCAAGCCGAACACCGCATAATTGGCCACATCCGGACGAGGCGCGAAGATCGAACCGACTACGCGTTCGGATGGCTCGAGCGACAAATCCAGGTAGTTCGGGTTCGCCAGCGTGCGATAAACCAACATCACCCGGGGCGCCATCGCGCGGCGCTCGATGAAGTGGCGTGTCGCAGGCGACTCGGCCTTGAAGCTTTCCGCGCGCATCGCGGTGCGAGCGTGGTTGGCCTCTTCGATGTGGCGGCGCGCGATCGCATCGATGCGCGCGCATCGAGCGCGCTGTGCCGCACGATACTTCGCGAGAAATTCCTCGGAGTAGCGACTCTCCGCCGGCATCGCCCTGAAGCCGTTGCGTTCGTCGTACATGTCGAGGTCGGGATCGCTCGCGAAGGGGTCGTTTTCGTCGGCCACGGCCGGGTCGAGGCAGTTCATCAGCACCATCCCCTGCCCCGGATGCGCCGCCAGCACGATGAAGCCATCGGCGGTAGGGAAATCATACTTGTTGAGATCAGGCGGTCCGCCACCTGGAGGCGATGCGACCCGGCTCCCCTTTGGCGCGCGCGCCTGCGCATCGTAGTAGGAGAACAGCGAGCCGCCGCCCGAGTTCCCAATCATCACGATATGCTCGAAGCCCTCTTCCTCGCGCAGATATTTAATCGCGGCGGCGAGGTCGAGCAGGATACTCTCGTGAATCATCGTCGAGTCGTTGTTGAGATAGCGGGTGTTGTGCGCGAAGGCCGCGTATCCAGCCTCGACCCAGAATGGCACCGAATAGTGATGACCGAACTCGGCGCGCGGATGCGACATGATGACGCAGGTCTTCGGCTTGCCCGTGGTGGGCATCCATAAAATGCCGCGCGATTTGCCGAGGTCCTGCGCGTACAACTGCACGACCTTATGAACATTCGGACCGATCTCGGCGAAATCGATCGGATAGCGCATCTGATAATCGGCGGGGGCTTTCGGCATCGTCGAGGTCTCCTAATCGATTCGCTGCATAGCATATGCGCCCTGCTTCGCGCACTCCTCTTAAGTGTGGGCTTAATTGGAGGGGCGGCTTTGTGATTAACTCTTCACAGTGAAAACTGGAATCATCGGCGCGCGAGGCGCCGGAAAATCTACTGTCTTCCAGGCGCTGACCGGACTCGCGCCAATTCCCGGCACCGCCGAAGGCAAAAATCGCGGGCGCCCGGGGCAAATCAAGGTGGCCGATGCGCGCCTCGATTTCCTCGAGGCCACTTACGGCTCGAAGAAAAAAGTCCCGGTCGAGCTGACCATCCTCGACTTCGCACCCAACCCCAAGGAGCAGAAGGAGGGCGCCGCCCTAGACCCTAGCCTGTTGCCGCTGACCCGCGACCTCGATGCGTTGCTGGTCGTCGTCCCGCAATTCGCCGGCAATGAGAAGGATTTGGTGTCCGCCATCGAGAGTATCGAAGGCGAGCTGATTTTTTCCGATTTCGATCAGACCGAGCGCCGGCTTGAGCGGCTCAAGAAGGAAAAGAACCCCAGCGACTTCGAGCGCGCGGGTCTGGAGAAATTCCTTAAGTGGTTGGAGCAGGGCAAGCCGCTTCGATTGCTCGAAACCACCGCGCAGGAGAATGCCGCTTTTTCGAGTTTCGGATTTCTCTCGCGCAAGCCGGTGCTGGTCGTGATCAACTGCGAGATGGATCGCGCGACTGCCGACATCACACCGAAGGAGCATGAGGCGGTGAAGGCGCACGGCATCGAGGTGTTCCGCCTCGCCGCCGCATTCGAGTCGGAACTATGGGAGCTCGATCCCGCCGGGCAAACCGAGATGCTCAAGGCCGCGGGCCTCGATGCGCCTGCACGCGATCGCCTCATCACGGCGCTCTATCATCATCTCGGCTTGATGACGTTTTACACCGCCGGCGAGCCGGAAGCGCACGCCTGGTCGCTGGAGCGCGGAGCGTCGGCGCTCGATGCGGCCGCGAGAATCCACACCGACATCGCGCGCGGTTTCATCCGCGCCGAGGTGGTCGGCTACGAGGATTTCGCGCAGTTAAAATCGGATGCGAAGGTGAAGGAAGCGGGCAAGTTGCGCCTCGAGGGACGCGACTATGTGATGCGCGACGGCGACATCATTCATATCCGGTTCAAGATCTAGGCACATCTGATTCAGGATTTAGACATCTTGTAAGCAGCGAGCCGCCAACCGAGAATGGTTTCGGGGCATCGCAATGAACGGCCAGCGGTTCACAACATGACGCTGGAATCATTCCAGCAGTTCCAGTGCGACCATCGCCGCAGTATCGAGCGGTTGTATCAGCAAAGTGGCGCCGGAAAATGGAACCTCTCCGAGGGCGTATTCGCCGACGCGCTCTATCGCAGCTATGCGCGCCGCAACGACAGCGGGCCGGAGTTCGCCGCATCCGATCAAATAGACTCATTTCTTGACTCCTTATTTGTCGATGATCTCGCGCTGGCTGCCGCGTGTCGCGAGGGCAACGAAAACGCATGGCGGGAGTTCCTGGCGCATTATCGCGCGGTTGCGGAGGGCGCGGCGCGGGCGCTCATCTCGGATGCCTCGGCGGCGCGGGAGCTGGCCGATTCGCTATATGCCGATCTCTATGGGCTGCGGCAAAGCAATGGCGCGCGCAATTCCCCGCTCGATCGTTATCACGGCCGAAGTCCGCTCGCGGCTTGGCTGCGAACCGTTATAGCGCGACGCGCCGCAGATGTCTGGCGCGCAACCAAGTTGCACGAACCGATGGATGATGCCGCAGAGCGTTCGATCAATCATCGTGCAGCGTGCGAACCGCAATCTCCTCACGACCCGCAGCGCGGCCGCTACCTTGCGATGCTGTGCGACTCGCTCCAGCGCACCATTGCAAAACTTCCGCCCTCGGACCGTCTAAGGATCTCGTACTACTACTTGCAAGGGCTGACATTGGCGCAGATCGGCTCTCTCATGGGCGAACACGAATCGACGATTTCACGCAAACTCGCCCAGACTCGCATCCGGATCCGCGAAGAAGTCGAGAAAAATCTCAGCGACGAGTATCGCCTTAGTGCCGACCAGATAAGCGCATGCTTCGAATACGCAACCGAGGACTGGCCGTTCAACCTGGCGGAAGTCCTGGCGCAGGCTAAATGATGGCCACGCAGGGTAACGGCAGAGATACTTTCGAGACGCTCCTCACGCGAGGACTCGCCATGAGTATCATCGACTCGCCCGGCGGCTGTCCCGATGCGGACGTGCTCGCGGCATTCGCATCGCACGCACTTTCCGCCGCCGAATATGGTCACTGGGAGTCGCACGTCGCGGGATGTGCTCTATGCCAGCATGACATCGCCGCGCTCGCGCGCACCGGGCTATCGATCGAGCAAATAGGAGATCGCGCGGCCCAGACTGCAACCCTCGCTGCGATGAGCGAGGACGATGAATCGACCTACCATGCGCTTCGCAAATCGACCAGCGAAATCATCGAGGCCATCCGCAGTGCGATGCGCTTCATGTTGGGACCATTTCCACTTTCGGTCACCATCCATCTCGCGCTCATCCTGTTTCTGATCATCACCGTCCATGAACAGCGCGGCCGCGAACTGATCATGGTGAACCTCGAAGCCGGTGGCGGTGGAGGCGGCGGCAGCGAGATGAACGACCTCGACATGCCGGAAGTGCCGATGCCCGATACGGCGCCACAGCAAATGGAGCAGCCCACCGCGGTCGATACCTCGCAGGCGGTCGGTCTCGCGAATGATTACGTACGCGCGGCCGGTGGCGGCGGCATCGGAATCGGCCGTGGAGGTGGCGTCGGCTCCGGCTACGGCAAGGGTATCGGCTCCGGGTTCGGCGGCTTCATCGGCGAGTTGCGCCGAAAAGGCCTTGATGTGGTTATCGTCATCGACGGTACCGGATCGATGCAGCTGATCATCGACGACGTCAAGGCGAAGATGGGCCAGCTGGTCCATGCGATCCATCGCCTGGTGCCGATTGCGCGCGTGGGGATGGTTGTCTTCGGCGGCAAGGGGCAAAAGATGAACCTGCAGCCTCTAACCTTGAACCCGCAAAAATTGATCGACTTCCTCGGTAGCGTCCACGCCGAAGGCGGCGATGAGTGGGAAGAAGATTTGGCCGGCGGCGTTAACGCCGCGATCCGCAACATGGACTGGAAGCCGTACGCCAAGAAGGTGATCGTGCTAGTGGGAGATTCGCCGCCCAAGAAAGATGACTTTCAGCCGCTGATCGCCGAGATCCATCAGTTCAAGTCCAACAACGGGACGTTCAACACCGTCGATGTTGCGGCGGAAGAACATGAGCGCTTCGAGCGCGAGTTCTGGCTCAAGGTACATCGCGAGGAGCCGCCGAAAATCTCCCCTCTACCGGAGTTCTATCAGCAGACCCGCGCGGCCTTTAAGGTTCTCGCCAATGCCGGCGGCGGCGCGATGCGCAGTCTCAGTAAGGACTCGCACATCAACCAGCAAGTCCTGGTGTTAGCATTCGGCGAACAATGGCAGGGCCAGGTTGCGGCCTTTGGCCGAGGTATCAGCGCCGGCAGCCAGTAAGCTTTTTCTTCTGCAAGAAAAGTCCGCGCGGCCGTCTTAGGCATAGAGGCCGCATCATCAGGTAGCCGGGGCGCAAAATCGCGCGGCCTCTCCATCGCACATTTCGGAGGTGAGGCCGTGATGACAATCGTTCTCGCGAGTGCGGCGATCTGCGTTTCGATTATTCTGTTTGCGTTTCTGATGCGGCGCGCGAGCGGCGATAGTGTGATGCGCAAGGCGCTGCGGTTCATCGGCGGACCGTTTCCACTATCGATCGCGCTGCATGCATTCCTGTTGTTATTTCTAATCATCACCATGCATGAAAGCCGCGCGCGCGATCTGACCCTGCTGACGCTCGAGGCCGGGGGCGATGGCGGCGATGAAATGCGCGACCTGGATCTCGACACTCAGTCGATGCCGGAAATCGAGCGCACTTCATTTCCACAACCTGTCTCATCCGATGCCAGTGCGATCGCGGCCTCCGCGGACGACTAGGTGCGCACCGTTTCGGGTCTCGGTATCGGGACCACTCGCGGCGGAGGGTTCGGCAATAGCTATGGTCTCGGCGGCATGGGGAGCGGATTCGGTGGCTACCTCGGAGACTTACGCCGCAAAGGACTCGATGTGGTCCTCGTGATCGACGGCACCGGCTCCATGTCACTGGTGATCCAGGACGTCAAAGCCCGGATGCGCGAACTGGTTGCAGCGATTCATCGGCTGGTGCCGACAGCTAGAGTCGGCATGGTAGTTTATGGCGGTAAGGGTGAGGTGATCCAATCGCAGCCGCTCACTCTCTCACCCGCGAAGCTGGAGGGCTTCCTCGGATCGATCGGAGCATCGGGTGGCGACGAATGGGAGGAAAACGTGCGCGAGGGAATCGCAACCGCGATCGACAAAATGGCTTGGCGGACCTATGCAAAGAAAGTCATCGTGCTGGTCGCTGATTCGCCACCCTCGAAGGCAGATTTTGCGGCGACGCGCGAAATGATCCAGGGCTTTCGCACGCGCAACGGAACCTTCAACGCAGTCGATCTCTCACACCTCGAGCATGAGCGCTTCGAGCGCGCGTTCGACCAGAAGGTCCACGGCGACGACGGCACGAGTAAACCGATCGGAGCGTTGCCGCAATTCTATCGCGAGACTCAGCTTGCCTATCAGGTCCTGACGCGTGATGGTGGCGGCGCGATGCACAGCCTCGACAGCAACGAGCAGATCAACCAGCAGGTGATGCTTCTGGCGTTCGGCGACCAATGGCGCGACATGATCGAGGCCTTCAGCCGCCCGATCGCGAGCAAGTGATGCCGGTTAAGCGGCTGCCGCAGGCCGCGCGCGCCTGGCGCGGTGAATCGACCAGCGCGCCGACCAGTAAATCGGCGCGACCAGGCCGACTACCGCAAGCACCAGCACGACCAAACCGCCAATCACCACGCGTGCCGGTCGCGGCCCGGCGAAGCCCTGCGAATCGTTTTCGCGCACCGTGCGGCCTTCCTCGAACAGAGTGAGCCGACGCCGCATCGCTTCGCGATCTTCGGGATCGGTCGCATCCGCGGCGGCGAGCGCGGCGATTTCCCATTTGACCGCTGATGAGGTGTCGCCAGTTTCCGCATACGCCGCCGCGAGCGTCTCCAGATACTTGTCGTTATGGTACTCCGTGATTTCGTTTTCGCGCAGGGCGAGCGCCAAGGCCGCCTTGCCGTCGCGAACTTCGTCTGATGTCGAGGTCGCGAGCCGCCACGCGACGCCATCGGTAACCTGAGGATCGTCGGGCGCAAGACTCGCGACCTTCTCGAAATCGTCGTGGGCCTCGCGCCATCTTCCGAAGCTCATCTCGAGACCGCCACGATGGGAATGGAGCTCGGCGTCGTTGGGGTCGAGCGCGATCGCCGTGTTGGCGGCGGCCAGCGCCTCATTCGCGTTGCCCATACTGAGGTAAACGTTGATGCGACACTTGTATCCGTCTACGTTCTTCGGATCGCTCTTGATCAGCGCATCGCAATCGTCGAGCGCGCGCCGGTGTTGGGCAATATGCTCATAAAATACAGCGCGATCTATCAGCAGCCGCCGATTCGAAGGGTCAAGGGAAATTGCGGTGGTCAAATCCGCAATCGCTTCCGAATACTGCTGCTGCCGGTAGTGAAGCGATGCCCGCTCTTCGAAGTTCAGTGCGTCCTTCGGCGTTAACGCGATGGCTCTATCGAGATCCTTCGCGGCGTTGCCGAAATCTCGAATGAGTTTGTATTCGCGGGCGCGGGCTCTGTATACGCGTGCGTCGTTCGGATCGAGTCCTATCATGGTGGTGTAGTCGGCGATTGCGCCGTAGGCATTATCCTGGGCCGCGCGGATAGCGGCTCTCAATCCAATGTAGAAGCGGTTTTTCGGCTCTGCCTGGATAGCCAGCTCTATCTGTTCGAGAGCATGCGAATAGTCATGCTTGAAATATAAGGTTTGCGCGCTCTCCGCGGCCGCGGAACCCGGTCCGGTCAGTTGACCTAGGCTCCGCCTCAGCTCGACGATCGCCATTTCCTCAGGCAGATCGGGAACCTGCGTTGCAGCCGTAACCTCGGCCTGGTTCTGCGCCCGCGGTCCGCTTAGATTGAACGCCAGGAAAACGGCCAGCACCAAAGTTAGATGCGCGACGATGCAGGTTGTCAGGTTGCGGCGCCAAATAAATAGCGCGACCAGCGCAATCTCGGCGGGCAGCGTGACCAGGCTATACCGCAAGCCCCACAGCGGCGTTCGCGCAACAACGTCGATTACCAGGGCGACCACTGCTGCGAGAGCGGTCGTTCCGGTTATCGCGCGCAAACGCCGGATGGCATAGCCGCGGGCCGCGACCTCCTCCGCCAGTGTGCCCGCGATCGCCGCGAGCAATGCGAGCCAGATTGGAGCCCTTCGTAGGCCGATGGAGTCTGCGGGCGCCATCGCTGCTATGAGACCCGCGAACTCGCCCACCGCGGCCGCGCCATGATGGGGAAGCAACTCCGCTACTGCCGCGCTCAGAAGGATAAGCGCCAGACCCACGGAGAAGCCGAAGTAAATCTCCTCGATACGGATGCGATGGACTCCGAGAGAGCCGAGCGGCAAGTGATCGTACTGGACGGTGAGCATCAGGAGGGCGCCGAGGATTCCCAGCTCAACCAGAAAACGGACGCCGCCGAAGTCGATCGACCATCCGAGGAGCGCGCAAAGCTGGTACGCGACGCCGAGAGCGAATGGCAATCCGAATCCGATTGCGAGGCCGAGCTTGAGTCGCGTGAGACGCTGCGCCGATGATGCAGAGGTGTTCGTCGAGTCACTCATCGCAATTATTTTTCCGCGACACATTGTTATCGCGAAAGAAGCGAGAGTGCGAGTGCCTCACTGGAGATGAGATGGCGCTTTTGAAAAAGGAAGGAACCTCAGGCTTGGCGAAACACCAGCTCCGCGCCGTGCGAGGTCGCATCCACATCCAGAGTGCGATCGCTGAGATCGTCGGCAACTTCGGCGGCGACGAACACCCGCAGCCCATCCTGCTCGAAGATTTGATCGGTCGGGTCGGGTTCCTGCTGGAAGCCGATCTTGAAACCATCCCACGGATCGTTTGGGTTGTCCGAGCGCTTGATGCGAAGTCCCGCGGTAGGAGTCGTAACTCCCTCGCGTGCCGCCTTCAGCACATACGCGGCTTCGCTGGTAACCTTCAACATATTGACTCAGAGACTTACTGCTTGCCGGAGCTGAAGAGTTTCATCAGCGCATCGCGCGAGGCGGGAGGTTGTTTCATCCCCGCGAGGATGTCCTCGACATGCTCGCGCGATTTCATGCCCACCAATGCCACGTCGATGCCCGGGGTTGAGCGCACGAACTGCACCGACCGCTGCGCGTCCGAAGTGAGGCCGGGGAAGGCCTCGCTAAGAATCGGAGGAAGTCCTTGCGATAGCCGCCCTTGCAGCAACGAGGCGCTCGCGCATACCGCCATGCCGAAGGTTTTCGCTAGTGCGACCGGCGTGGTCTTCGCATTCGGCGGGCCCTGATTCGCGAGCGTCACCGCCTCGGGCATCGCAAGGTTATAGGGCAACTGGATCGCGCGAAAATGATGCTCGTCGCCCGCGACCTCGCGCGCCACCCGCAATAACTCATCGAGGGAGAGCCATCCGCGTTCGGTTTGCTGCGCGCGATATCCGTTCCAGGTCGCGGTTCCATAGTAAGAGATCTTGTTTTCGGTGGTGGCGCGCTCCAGGAACTCGAAAGCCTTGCTCATCCGTGCGAGGAACTCTTTGCGATCGACCACCGCGAGTTGCGTCTCGGGATTGTGGACATAGTAAATGTCGATGGTATCGAGGCCGAGGTTCTGGCGGCTCATCTCCAGCATCGCATCGAGGTATTTCGGCGTCATGCAGTGCGATCCCTCGACCATCTCGCGCGCCGAGACGATGCCCGTTCGAATGAAATGCTCCTCGAACCATTCGCGCGGATTAGGCGGCACTTCACCGTCGAAGGTGATGTAGCCACCCTTGGTGGCCACAACGAACTCCTCGCGTCGCAGCTCTCCCGCCGCGACCATCTCAGCGATAACCTTGCCGATGGTGCGTTCGCTGCGCTGGAAGCGATAGTTCACCGCCGTGTCGAGGAGATTTATTCCCCCTCGCAACGCCGCCCGGATTGATTCCTCGTAGGCATGATCGGTTTCCTCGTCGGTCTCGCCGAGATAAGTGCCGACGCCGATCGATGAGATCGCGAGGCCGAGCACGCTGCGGAAATTTCCCGGCAGGTCGGCGTGACGCGAGGCATAGGAGGCGGTTCCAGCGGAAGTCGCGCGATTTTTAAGCATGAGATTCTGGTTTTATCCGGTTGAGGGGGGAGTTAAAAGCCTGGGCATTCTGCCGCTCGGATCTTTTCCTATTCTGTCATCTCGAGCGAGGCTTCCGCGCCACTCAGCTCGAAACTGTTGACCAGATTTGCCCCCTGATTTGCGGATCGACGTTAGGCGCGGGTGAGGATTTTTGAGGACTAAGTCGCAGCTTCCTTTTCGAGCGCGATCGCGACCACATTGGTCAGCGTGATTACGATTTGCTCGCCAACCTTCACCTGAGTCAGATTTTCCGGATTCTCCACGTTGACGGTTTCGACGACGCCATCCGGTCCTGTCAGTTCAACGGTATTTTTCACCGTGTCGATCGCGCTGACCGTGGCGACGACCTGCGTCCGGGTGCCGGCTACCGCGCCCGGGGTCTGTCCAGGAGAGGCGCTCACGAGACCCTGCTGCAGTGACACGCTCGGGATGTTCTCATTCGGCAATTTCTTGCGCACGGTCACGACTTCATAAAAGCGCGCCACGAAAGGCTCGCCCGGCTTCGCTGCCGCCAGATTGTAGGGATTGTAGACATGAATCGGGAAAGTCTTGCCGTCCGGCCCCTGGATCGTCACCAGCTGTTTCCCGCGATCGACGGAAACGATCTTGCCATGAATTGTGACGACGGTCTCAGAGCCAATCCCGGCCAGATGTTCGCCGCTCGGCGCTGCCGGTTGTGACATTTGCTGAGGCGGCGGCGGAGGAGCGGACGCGGTGGAGCATGCCGACATGAAACCGATCATGAAAATGCCCACACTGAAGGCCGAAAAGATCGTGATCGATCGCGAGCGACTACTTTTTGTTTCGAAAACTTTCACGATGCTGCATACCTCATGCGCCAAGCCTGAAACCTTGAATGATTGTCACCGCATCCGAGCGAAAAGGAAATTGGACCTTCGTCCCACCACCGTCGGACGACGCCCCCCATACTCTCACCGTCTGCGGCATTCCATGCCGATGGGACCGGCGAAGTCTCGTGGAGTCCGAGCGCGCCATCCACCCTCGCTCTCAGCGAGAGAGGAGACTCGAACAAACGAAACCGAAAGGAGGGGCGCGCCGACCGAGGTCGACGTCTGTGTGGCCGCCACCCACATCGCGGAATGCGCCTTCTCAATCGGAATCGCCCGTCCGCGTTAGCGATTCTCGCGGCGGTTGGCTCAATCCGCCCTTACGTCTACAAAGATACTCGGGGTACCATTACCACTCTATCGTTTCTCAAAGCGGGGAGGTTCTCGATGGCCGAGCTAAAGCACGGTTTCGCAAGTACTAACGGCATCAAGATGCACTATGTCGAAGCCGGCACCGGCCCACTGGTGGTGCTATGTCATGGATGGCCGGAGTCCTGGTACTCCTGGCGCCACCAGCTCCAGGCGCTCGCAGAGGCGGGATTCCACGTCGTCGCGCCCGACCAGCGCGGCTACGGCGAGACCGACAAGCCCGAGGCGATTGAGGCCTATAACATCCTGAATCTCGTCAGCGATATCGTGGGGTTGGTCAATTCGCTTGGGCAGGAGCGGGCAGTGATCGTCGGGCATGATTGGGGCGCGCCGGTCGCATGGACCGCCGCGCTGATACGCACCGATATGTTCCGCGGGCTCGGTTTGCTCAGCGTCCCCTATATGCCGCGCTCTCCGATTCGGCCCGACGAGTATTTCAAGGCAATCACTCAGCATAAAAATTTCTACCAGGATTATTTCCAGGAGCCGGGCAAGGTCGAGAAAGAACTCGAGGCCGATGTTCATCGCTCCATGCTCAGCATCCTGTACACCGCTTCGGGCGACGCGCCGCCGGAGGATCGCTTCAAGTTCCTGTTCGAGAAAAATCAGCGTTTCGCCGATACGTTTGTGATTCCCGAGAAACTCCCCTCATGGCTCACCGAGCAGGACCTCGCGTTTTACACCAACGAGTTCAAGCAGTCGGGATTCCGCGGCGGGGTCAACTGGTATCGGAACTTCCAGCGGAATTGGGAGCTGACCCCGTTCCTCGATGGTGCGAAGATCATTCGTCCGGCGGTATTCGCGTCCGGCGACCGCGACATCGCGATGGACATGGCGGCCGACGGGTACGAGAATCTGGAAAGCCACGTCGCGAATCTCTACAAGAAGCACCTGATCCCTGGCGCGGGGCATTGGATTCAGCAGGAGCGCCCCAAGGAGATCAATCAGTTGCTGATCGATTTTCTACGAAGTCTTTAGTTGATCTTGATCGCGGCGAAAGCACGACATAATTTTTGAGCATCACCAAAGGAGAGGTTTCATACGCGTGAGGAAGTAACTGCTCATCCCGGTTGATTCGAAAACCACCGCGAGCGCATCCGCGCCCGCGACTGAGGAGCAGTTATGTTCGTACGCGTTTCAAATCTCTCGTTTTCTTTTTCCGATTCCGTCGCGATCATTCGCGACGCGAATTTCCAAACAAGTAGTGGATGGACCGGGATCGTCGGCCCCAATGGCGCCGGCAAAACCACCCTGATGCGCCTGATCGCGGGTGAGCTCGATCCATCTTCGGGCGGCGTCGACTTCGATGGCGCCGCAACCGCGATCCTACTGCGCCAGACCGTCGAAGAGCTGACGCCCGAAATCGCGCGCTTCGCGTCCTCGCTCGAGGGCGAAGCTCGTCGCCTCTTCGGCGAGCTCGCGCTGAGGCCCGCGGACATCAGGCGCTGGCCGACGCTCTCACCCGGCGAGCGCAAGCGATGGCAGGTCGGCGCCGCGCTCTGGAGCAATCCCGAGGTGCTGATGCTCGATGAACCCACGGATCATCTCGATACCGAGGCGCGCGATTTCCTGATCGCTGGCCTGCGAAGATTCCACGGCATCGGCCTCGTCGTATCGCATGATCGCGCGATGCTCGATGAGCTTTGCGCATACACGGTGCGCGTCGATCGCAGTTCGGCGCGGATGTGGCGCGGTTCGTATTCGGAAGCGAAGCGCTGTTGGGAGGCCGAAGAGCGGGAGCAACTCGCCAAGCATGAGCGGCTCAAGCGTGAGCATCTGAAGCTGCGGCGCGTCCTGGCCGACAAACGGCGCATCGTTGCCGAGGCCGCAGCGACGGCCAGCGCGCGTCATCGGATGAAGAACGCGCACGATCATGACGCGACCGACAAAATGACCAAGGGCAAGGCAGGCCTCGCCGCGAAGCGCACCTCGCGCGATGTGACCGTGATGCGCGCCAGGACGGACCGCGTCGCTGAACAACTCGACAGCTTCGAGTTCCGCAAGGAAAAGGGCCGCGCGCTATTTGTCGATTATGTCCCTGCTCCCCAAAACCGGGTGCTCGGCATCGACGAAGATGTCCTCTGCGCCGGCGACAAGGTCATCCTGCGCGACGTTCATTTATTCTTGCTGCGCGGCGACAAAATCCGGATCGCGGGTCCCAATGGTATCGGCAAGACCACGCTGCTCAAGGCGATGGTGGAGCGTGCACGCATCGCATCTGCGCGAATGCTTTATCTGCCGCAGGAACTCAGCGCCGATGATGGCGCGGCCTTGTCCGACGCCATCCGCATACTCAACCCCGAGGGTCGTGCTCGGGTCCTTACGCTTGTGGCAGCATTAGGCGTCGATCCCCAGAGAATCCTCGCGTCGGAATCGCCCTCGCCCGGCGAGGCGCGCAAGTTGAAGCTGGCCTTGGGCCTTGGCACGCAGGTATGGGCGATGGTGCTGGACGAGCCAACCAATCACCTCGACATTCCCGCGATCGAGCGCCTCGAGGATGCGCTGGCCGAATATCCCGGCGCATTGGTGATGGTGACGCACGACGACGCCCTCGCCCATCGATGCACTTCCATTGAATGGCGCATCGCGGACGGCCGGGTCCTCGCTGGATCGTACAGTTGAGAAGCGATAACTTTGAGTGTGAGCAAGAAGATGAAGGCGAAAGCAAAAGCCGGTCGGTGGTGCGAGGAAGAATTCGCCACCAAGGCATCGCATAGCGAGGTCGGCGCGGCTTCTAGCATGCAAATGTTGATCGGCGCCGTTGCTATTTTGGCGGGGTGGATAGGAATGAAAGCGCAAAAACAAAGCCACTTCGAGCATCGCGAGAAGTGGTCCCGAGGCTTCGAATGACCTCGGATGGGAGGATGCACGATTGCGAAACTGAAAAACAAAGCCACTTTGTCCGCGGAATTGCTGCGTTTTTGCGGAGGCAGGTGGTGCGCCTGTTACTTTTTGAATTCGCTTCGACTCCACTGCGTTCCGCCTCAGCAGCTCCGCGCGCCCGCAAAAAGAGCGAGCGAAGGGACGAATCAGGAACGCAAAAACAAACCCACTTTATCGAGGAAAATAGCGGGTTTTCGGTGTCAGCCATGTTTCGACGCAATGTCGATAAAGTTTACCTGAGCATCGGCCATAGGCTCAGGGCGGTCTCGCCGAATATCCATCGCTGTTCCTCGGCTGATAGAAACGACAGTTGCTCCCTCGCGAAGTCGACGAAGCCCTGGTAGCTGCGGTCGTTGCTGGCCGGAAAGTTTGTCCCCCACATCAGGCGCTGAGGACTGAAGGTATCGACGAGGCGTCGGAATAGATCTCGGCATCCGCTTTCGCCATTTTTGGCCGCGGCGGCAATCGTCCACGAAGAGAACTTGCCGTAAAAGTTCGCGAACCGCGCAAGGTCGAACAGCGGCTCCTCCTTTTCGAAATGCGGACCATCATCGAGGCGCGGCAGTCCCAGGTGATCCAGTGCGATGGGCAGATCACGATGCTTCTCCAGTACCCTCGCGAGGCGCGGCACCTGATGGAAGTTGGTCAGGACGCAGACCGGAATGCGCAACTCGGTGGCGCGACGCCAAACCGGATCGATGCGTGGATCATCGAGCATCGTTTCCGGCTCGGTCCAGGTCACGACGCGCAACCCTTTCACTCCTCGGTCATTGACCCAGTAGCTCAGCCTGTCCGCCGCGTCAGGCTTGAGGACATCGACGATGCAGACCGCGGCGAAGCGATCCGGATGTTTCGCGGCCGCGTCGGCGACGTAGTTATTATCGTAGCGGTACGCGCCGAACGCCTGCACGAGGATCGCGCGATCGACCCCGGCGCCATCCATCAGCTTCAGAAGTTCCTCGCCGGTCAGGTCGCGCACCCATGCGGCGGGATTCGGACCGAGTTCGCGGGGATACTTGCGCTGATCGTCCGACATGATGTGGCAATGGCTTTCGATGATCATGGGAACCGCAGCCTCGCCTCGGGCGATAGTACATCCGGAGGTTTTTTGCTACCGATCTGAGTGCAGGATCCTACGATTGATCCGCGGAGGAAATGATGATCGAGGACACCAACACTCAACCCGACATTCAGATCGACGAACCTAATCGCTGGCGGCTTGAGAGCCCCGGCCACAAAGGGTGGTCGCGCACCGCGAAGCCGGATGACCCGAACCGCTACCTGATGATCTCGGCCGACTGCCACGCCAACGAGCCGGGCGGCCTGTGGCATCAGCGGCTGGACAAGAAGTATCACCATCGCCTGCCGCGCATCGAAGTCGATGAGAAGGGCCAGAAGTGGGTGGTCAACGAAGGGATGCAGCGCTCGCGCCTGCTCGACAGCCACCTCGCCGGCGAGGACCACCTGCGCAACAAGTCCGGCTACACGCCCGAGCAGCGCATCGCGGATCATCGCCGCGACGGCATCGATGCTGAGATCATGTTCCCCAACAAGGGGCTTTCGGTGTGGGCGACGACCGATGCCGATTTCGGCAACGCGCAGTGTAAGGTGTGGAACGACTGGGCGTGGGAAACCTTCGGCCCATACAATGATTTCATGTCGCCGATCGCGGCGATCATGACTGCCGACGTGAACATGGCGATCGAGGAGATCAAACGCGTCGCGAAGCTCGGCTTCCGCGGCGTCAATCTTCCCTGCAAGCCGATCTTCGGCGCACATGACGCCCGCCATCCGAATTACAACATGACGATGTATGACCCGATGTGGGCGGCGATCCAGGATTGCGACATCACGATCACATTCCACATCTCGACCGGGCGCGATCCTCGGGCCGCGCGCAAGGACGGCGGCGCGATCATCAATTATGCGGCGCATGCGCTCTCGCCGACCGTCGAGCCGATTGCGTGCCTGTGCGCCTCGGGCGTGCTGGAGCGTTTCAACAAGCTGCGGTTTGCCGGCATCGAATGCGGGATCGGATGGGTGCCGTGGGCGCTCGAAGCGATGGACGAGGCGGCGCGCAAGCATCATATGTGGGCGTTCCCGAAACTGAAGAAGCTGCCGAGCGAATACTTCCGCGAGCATGGCGCGGCGTCATTTCAAGATGACCCGATCGGGCTGGAACTCGCCGAGCGGCATAACCTCGTGAACAACTTCCTGTGGGCCAATGACTATCCGCATCATGAAGGCTCATGGCCTCATTCGGTGCAGTCGATCGAACGCCAGATGGGCGAGCTGAAAGAAGAAAGCCGCGCGAAGATCCTCGGCCTCAATAGCGCGCGGATTTTCAAGTTCGACGTCGATGCTCTGCTGCGCCGGCGTAGTCTCGCGGCCAATTAGACACCAAGCAGGTTGACGTCATTGGATAAGCCGAAAGTACGCTTCGGGCTCTGGTATGACTTCCGTAACCCGGCGCAGTGGCGTCAACCTTATGACCGACTCTATGGCGAGGTCCTCGACCAGGTCGCATGGGCCGAAAATCACGGCTTCGACGATGTCTGGCTGAGCGAGCATCACTTCATCGACGACGGCTACCTGCCCTCGATGCTCCCGGCGGCCGCGGCAATCGCGGCACGCACAAAGAGCATCCGCATCCCGCTCGGCGTGCTGCTTATGCCGTTTCATCACCCGGTGCGCCTCGCCGAGGATATCGCGGTGGTCGACGCGATTTCGGGCGGACGCTTCGAGCTCGGCGTCGGCGTCGGCTACAAAGTTGAGGAGTTCGAGGGCTTCAACGTTCCGTTCAGCGAGCGCGGCGCGCGCACCAACGAATCGCTGCAAATTATTCGCCGCCTGCTCGATGGCGAGACGCTCACCTTCAAGGGCAAGTTTTTCGAGGTCAACAAGGTCAAGCTGACGCCCGAGCCGATTCAGAAGCATCTGCCGATTTGGGTCGGAGGTTTCACCCCCGCGGCGCATCGCCGGGCGGCTCGCTATGGCGACGGTTTCACGGCGCCGGACGCATCGCGAGCGGTTTATGACGCATACGTTGCCGCACTCGCGAAACATGGCCAGCCGACAGACAACGTGATGTTCGCGGGGGGCAATCGATGGCTCATCTGCTCGAACGATCCCGACAAGACCTTCGACGAGGTCGCCGACCACATCATCTATCAAAGCAACAACTACACTGAGTGGGCGGCGAAGGCGGGCGCGAATCCGAATCCGGTCTACATTCGCGATCGCGCGCATCTGCGGGAGACGGGTGGACTGAAAGTGGCCGACCCGGATACCTGCATCAACATGATTCGCGACTACCTCGCTAAGGTCCCGCTCACCCATTACTATTCGTGGACCTTGCCGCCCGGATTGCCGCCGCGATGGGCACAGCCGCACTTGGAACTTTTCGCCTCTAAGGTGATCCCGACGTTCCGCTAAACGTCGCGTGTCCCGACTGAAGCAGGGTGCGGCCGCGTTCGGGCACCCTGAAACAAACAGACTTGACTGTTTCTTACGCCTCCGATAATTTGAATTCCCACATGGCGCAGATAGTCTGCCTAAACGCCGAACATGAAGTCATTTCAACAAGCGAGCTAAGATAATGTCTTCAAAGGTCAAAGAGGTTGCAGTAATAGGTGCCGGGCCTTATGGACTCGCGGCCGCAGCACATCTGCGCGACTCCGGACGCGAGGTTGCGGTCTTCGGCAAGCCGATGGAGTTCTGGGAGAACCAGATGCCGACCGGGATGTTCCTGCGCTCGGCGTGGTACGCCTGCGATATTTCCGATCCTTGGCGGAATTTCACCCTTGGCGACTTCAAAGCGCGCGACAACCAGGAGTTCTCGGCGCCCGTGCCGCTCAATGCCTTCGTGCGCTATGGCCATTGGTTTCAGCGCCATCAGGTTCCCGATGTCGATCAGCGCAAGATCGCGCAAATCGACAAGAACGGCAGTTTCAAGCTGACCCTCACCGACGGCGAAACTCTTCACGCCCAGCGCGTGGTCATCGCTGCGGGCATATCGTCCTTCGCGTATCGGCCATTCGAATTTAACCAACTCCCGGCGCGACTGGCGACGCATTCGAGCGAGCATCGGGACCTTGGCAGGTTTCGCGGTCAGCGCGTCTTAGTGATTGGCGGAGGTCAAAGCGCATTTGAGACCGCGGCCCTGATCGCTGAGAATGGCGCCGAGGTGGAGCTGGTGATGCGCGCGCCTGAGGTGCGATGGCTTCACGGCACGGTTCATTTCCGCAGCGCCCTGGGTGCGATGCGGCGCCTGCTCTATCCGCCGACCGACGTTGGGCCGCCGGGCCTCAACCAACTCATCGCGAGGCCACACCTGTTTCGATTCTTGCCACGCAAGCTCCAGAACAAATGGGCTTATCGCGCGATTCGGCCGGCTGCGGCGTCATGGCTGCGAGGGCGAATGGACGGCGTCACGATCACCACCGGTCGGCATGTGGTGCAAGCCGCCGCATTTGGCGATTTGGCGCGCGTCGAGCTCGATGATGGGTCGCGGCGCGAGGTCGATCATGTGCTGCTCGCTACCGGCTTCCGCGTCGATATTTCCCGTTACAACTTCCTCGGATCCCAACTGCTTGAGAGGCTGAAGATCGACCAGGGATATCCTCGGCTTACGCTCGGCCTCGAATCATCGATAGAAGGGATGCATTTCATGGGCGCTCCCGCGGCGCGCAGCTTCGGTCCGTTGGTGCGATTTGTTTCCGGCACCGGCTATAGCGCCCGCGCCTTGACCGAGGGCATCGCTCGCGCCTCACGTCGTCGGAGCGCGGTATGAGCAAGGAGCTCGACCCCGCGCAGGGTTTCGGGGGCGCGCTGGATAGCGATCCGCACGCGGCCTTCGACGTTACTGACGCGAAACGTCAAGGAAAAATCGCCGGCGCGCTTGTTCTCGGGGGAGACTATCGGGCGCTGACCGTGGTGCGCAGTCTCGGTCGGCACGGCATCCCGGTGTGGGTTTTTCCTGAGCAGCAGAAGATCGCGACCAAATCGCGCTATGCGCTCAGACATCTGCCATTGCCGTCGGAAGAAACACGGCAGGTCGAGTTCCTACTCAATGTAGGACGCCGCTTTAGCCTCGACGGATGGGTACTGTTTCCGACCGAAGATACTCACGCCGCGATGCTGGCGCGCCATCAGGCGCGGTTAGCGACGGTATTCAGGCTTGCGACCGCGCCGTGGGAAACCGTCGAGGTGGCGTACGACAAGCGGTTGACTTACCGCGTCGCGCAAAAGTTCGGCGTGCATACTCCAGCAACGTTCTACCCGCGCGATCGGCGCGAGGTCGAAGCGCTGGGATGCCACTTTCCCGTCATCCTCAAGCCGGCGATCAAGGAAGCGGTCAATCGCTTCACCCGCGAAAAAGCCTGGCCCATCGATGACAAGGCGTCATTGCTGGCGGCATACGCGGTTGCCTGCGCGATGATCGATCCTGGCCTCATCATGATCCAGGAATTGATCCCCGGAGGGGGCGAAGCGCAGTTTTCCTACGGCGCGATAAGCGACCATGGCCGCGTGCTCGCATCGGTGGTGGCGCGTCGCGCGCGTCAGTATCCGGTTGACTTCGGGCGCTCCAGTTCTTTCGTCGAAACCGTCGATGAGCCCGCCGTCGAGCACGCCGGCAAGCATCTGCTGAAGGCGCTGGGATATACCGGCGTGATGGAGGCCGAATTCAAATACGATGCGCGCGATGGCCGCTGCAAACTGCTCGACCTAAATCCGCGCGTGTGGGGATGGCATACGCTGACCCGCCCGGGCGGCGTCGATTTCCCCTATTTCATGTGGCGTCTTGCGCAACATTTGCCGGTCCCCGAGGTCCGCGTGAAAGCCGGCTATCGATGGGTGCGAATGACGACGGATTTGCCCGCCGCAGTGCGCGAAATCATCCGCGGCAGGTTATCGATTGGATCGTACCTTCGTTCGCTGCGTTCGCCGTTGGAGCATGCGGTCCTCGCGTCCGACGATCCGGTGCCATTCCTACTCGAAGTTCCAATGCTCACGATCACGCGCCTGGCGCAACGCCTGCGGGAGATCCGAGTCGGACGTCCTGAGCATTCACCGATTGAATCTAGCGTTCCTGAGGCCAAGCCAACCCTGGTCGCAGGCATGGCCGACGCCGAGCGGATGGTGATCACTCCACCGTCGGCACCCTAGCGATTTTCGCGAGCGGGAAACCACTCGGATTTGCGGTAGCGCTGCGGGTCGTTCGCGAAGGTGAGTATCCCGCAGTTGACGGGAAACATTATGCGTGCTAGATTGATGAATATGAAGGGCAACAAGCATCAACCAAAGTTCACGCCTCAGATGACGATGGACCAGTTCGATCGTCTTTTCCCTGACGAAGAGGCCTGCCGCGAATATCTGCTTTGTAGAGTGGTGCGCCATCGTTCAGCGGAAAGAGAGAGGCGTTGGGTGCGTAGTGGAGGGCGACCCACTCCGCCTCCAAGGGCAACTGACGCCCATCGGGGCCATCGTAAAATCGGATCGATCCGAACGACTTGGCGCTCGGATTCCCGCTAGCGACTTTGGACATCCGAATGTGGAGATGTATCCCAAATTCAGTTTTCAGATAGCGTTCGGCGAAGAGGGAATTTTTCAAGGTGAACCGCTCGTTGAAAGCCTCGCCAAGCTCACGCAATTGGTCGCAGGCGTCCTCAAGATATTCGCGACCTTGCCCGAATTGGCGTGAGGTAGAATCCGGCCTGTCGTTCGCTACCATACATCACCATTGAGTTTCCCGTCAACTGCGGGATACTCACCTTCGCGAACGACCCCTACGAAGACGCCAGCGAGGTTGACGCGATCGACGACCGAATTACCCGATCGTGAATTTCTCCTCGTAGCGGCGGTTCGGCAACCGCCCGCCGCGATATCACGCAGGAGAACATCTTGCCCATCGGGTCGCGAATCACCCCCCGAAAAACCGGGCGCGGTGTTGACGCGATGGTCCAGCTTGTCGACGATAGAGTGTGCCCGAGCTGCCTGATGTAAATGTCTATGTAGAGGCGCTGCGAACGCGTATCCTCGACCGCAAGTTCATTCGCGCTATCGTCAAATCGCCGTTTCTGCTCCGCTCCGCCGAACCTCCCTTAAGCGCAACTTTTGAGAAAGTCGTCCTCGATATTCGGCGGGTCGGGAAACGCATCGCCATCGGCGTCGACGACAACCTGTGGCTGGTGCTGCACCTGATGATCGCCGCCCGGCTGCATTGGGCAACCGCGAAGCCGAAGCTCGGCAGTCGAAACAATCTCGCGGCTTTCGAGTTCGACAACGGCTGGTTATGGCTGACGGAGGCGGGCACGCAACGGCGCGCATCACTCACAGTGGTGAGGGGCGATGAGGGTTTGCAAGCGCTCAGCGCGGGCGGTATCGAGCCACTCGACGCGAGCCTCGAAGCATTCGCTGCCGCGCTGCGTGCGGAAAATCACACCTTGAAGCGGGCCCTGACCGACCCGCACATCTTCAGTGGTATCGGCAACGCCTATTCCGATGAGATCCTGCATCGGGCACAACTGTCACCAATCGCGATGTCGCAAAAACTCACCGATGAAGAAATCGCGCGGCTCTACGAGGCTACTCGCGCGACCCTCATCGAATGGACCGACAGATTGCGCGCGGAAGCCGGCGATGGGTTTCCCGAGGGCGTCACCGCGTTTCGTTCCGAGATGGCGGTGCATGGGCGCTATCATCAGCCGTGCCCGCGGTGTGGCGCGAAAATCCAGCGCATCCGCTACGCAAGCAACGAGACTAACTATTGCGCGCAGTGCCAGACCGGCGGTCGCCTACTTGCCGACCGCGCGCTCTCGCGTCTGATGCATCAGGACTGGCCGCGCACCCTCGATGAGTTAGAGGACCTCAAAAAGCGCCGCGCGACCTAGTCTCTCAATTCTTCGCCTGCTTTGCTTCCTCTAGCTTGTCGTCGATCGCCTGCTGAATGATGAATGCGCGGATCGCCGCTGCTTGTTTCCTATTGAGGTTCTTGGCGAACGACACCATCCCTTGATCCTTGAACTTGCCGCCCAGCACGACGTCGAAAAATCCGTCGTCATCGAGGAGTTTGCTGTAGCGCAGGTCCGGGTTGATGCCGCCGCTTACCACATCGACGCCGTGACACATTACGCAGTTGCGCCCGTAGAGCTTCTTGCCCTCCGCGATGGTTGCCGCACTGGCGGTCTGCTTCGGTGGATCAAGCACCTTAACTTCCTCCGCAGCCGGAGGCGGTAAGGTTCCGGTGGCGCCTAGCTTATAGACCAGCAGTCTACTTATGTTGCGCTGCGGACCTGAGATCCTGGCAAGCCCGCCCCCGAGGATAGCGTAGCTGCCGCCCCATCCGACCAGCGTGGCGACGTATTGCTCGCCGTCGACTTCATAGGACATCGAACCCGCGAGGACCGCGGTCTGGGTCGGCGAGGACCATAGCTTCGCGCCGTTGTCAGCTCGATAGGCCGCGAACTCATGGGTCGCATTGCCCTGGAAGACGAGATTTCCGGCGGTGGTCATGATGCCGCTATCCCACGGACCCGCATACTGATAGCGCCATGCTTCTTTCTGCTGAACCGGATCCCATGCGAGGAGGAATCCCTTCTCGCCTTTTAGCGCGTTCTTGAAAGCTTGCCCTTTGCCGGCGGTTACTTTGGCGAGATCGATCGCCATGTTGTTGCCGACCGTGGTGCGTCGGAAATTCTTGTCGGTCGCGAACGCGAAACCTTCCTCTTGGGCCGGGACATAGGCCAACCCGGTTTGCGGGTTGAATGCCATCGGTTGCCAGTTGTGCCCACCACTGGGCGCGGGCGTAATGGTGAAATCCTTGCCGGTCTTATCATAGCGCGCCGCTGCGATCTCGATCGGACGCCCGGTCTTCGGATCGATACCCTTCGACCAGTTGACCGGCACGAAGTTGTTGGCCGAAATCAGCTCGCCGGTTTTACGATCGAGGACATAGAAGTAGCCGTCCTTGCCGGCCTGCATCGCGACTTTGCGAAGTTTGCCATCGATGGTCAGGTCGGCGAGGACCACGTCCTGGGTAGCGTCGTAATCCCATACGTCGCCCGGCACGACCTGGTAATGCCACACGTACTCGCCGGTCGAAGCGTTCAGCGCGATGATCGACGCGAGATAGAGGTTGTCACCGCCTTTAGGACTGCGATGCTTCTGATCCCATTCGATGCCGTTAGCGGTGCCGAAGTACATGATGTCGAGGTCCGGATCATATGAGATGCCGCCCCATGGTGAGCCCCCGCCGCCGGTCTCCCACCATTTGCCATTCCAGGTCTTAGCCGCAAGTTGCATGGCAGGATTCTCGAAGCCTTTGGAGGGATCGCCAGGTACGGTGTAGGTCCGCCAGATGAGCTTGCCGTTAGCAGCGTCATAGGCCGACATATATCCACGCACACCATACTCAGAGCCGCTGTTGCCGATGACGATTTTGTCATTGATGGCGCGCGGCGCGGAAGTGATGGTGTAAGGCTTGTCGCGATCGGTGGTCTGGACGCTCCACACCGGCTTGCCGGTGGCCGCATCGAGGGCGATCAGACGGCCGTCGATGGTGCCGACGTAGACCTTGCCCTTCCATACCGCGACGCCGCGATTGACCGCATCGCAACAAACGTGGATGAGGATTTCGCGGCCGACTTTGGGATCGAAATCCCATAGCAGCTTGCCGGTCTTGGCATCGAAGGCTTTCACCATGCTCCACGCGGTGGTGATGTACATGACGCCATCGACGACGACCGGCGTCGCTTCCTGGCCGCGATCGGTATCGAGATCGTAGTACCACGCGAGGCCGAGGTTCTTGACGTTGTCGGCGTTGATCTTGGTGAGCGGACTGAAACGCTGCTCGCTGTAAGTCCTGCCATAGATCATCCAGTTGCCAGGATCCTTGTCGGCGCCGACCAGACGCGTGGCATCGACCTGCGCGGCAGCAGCCGGGGCCGCGGGAGCCGGCGCAGCCGCGGCGGGCGCGGAATTAGCCTGCGCATGCTCACCGGAATGCATGCATCCGAATGCGAACCCGCCGATCATCAGACCGATAGCAACCGCTGCGAGATGACTGGACTTCACAATCATCGGGACCTCTTCAATATGTCAGTGCGTGATGCGACGCTCGCCAGACAACCGCCGACAATTTGCCCCACGGCGGACGCTCGCGAACTATCGCGCGGTATCGACATACCACGCCGTTGCGGAAAGTCCATACCCGCGCGGCCTATGGTTTTGTTCGCGCGATGAAGTGTCAGCGGCCCTGACCCAGCAGGACCGCCGTAACCTGATTGCCGAGCGCGATGGTGCCGAGCGACATCAACAACCCCAGGGCGAGCATCGAGGCGGCAGCGATCGCGACGGCCGTCAGTTCCGCTCTCGCGGCGCGCGCGACAACTTCCGGTCCTTCGGGGCGAAGCAGCGCATCCGCATCGGGGCGCACCCAAATGCCCATCGCCCAGCCGAGATTCGCAATCACGACCTCGGCGGTCAGCGATAGCATCGAAGCGGGTTCGACGAGCGCGGCAGTCGTGAGCGCATGGGCCTCGAACGACGATGCCAGTAAGAACGACGCGGCCTCGACCGCCGCGGCAACCATCAATCCGATCGCGACAGCGCTCCAGGCCTTGACGGACCATCGGCGATCGATTGCGAGGCCGCCCAGGTATCCATTCACGGCGCAGGTTGGAACGATGAATCCCAAAAAGGAAGTCGCGACCGCGAGCAATGCTCGCACCGCGTTGCGCAGCGGCACATCGCGAAGGCCCGCCGACGGACGTAGGAAGTAGAGCTGCATCATCGCGAAGATGACCAGGCCCAGGCCCGTCAGCAGGCCGACGATCAAGCCATACCATCGCGCCTGCGTGCGTCTCACGCCGTATATCCACGAAAGCGTGATGAGAGTCGGGGCGACCAGCGCCGTCAGTAGCTGTTCCAATACCACCATGCCGCGCGCGCTGAGGCTCTCGCTAAGGTGGGCATGGAGTAGGCCATGCAGGAAGGCGGTGGCCGCGATAGTCAGAAAGGCGCCGGTTCGGATCAGTACATCATCTTCGCGCTTGAAGGATTGGTGCGCGCGCACCGGCCCGATTCGCTCGAGGATCGGTTCGATCGCGAGCAGCATTCCGCCCGAGGTGACCGTGATGACGATCAACTCTTTCAACTGCTCATCGGATGGAAGGTGCAGGAACTCCTCAATGGCCTGGTAGAGCACGCTGAAGAACGCCGACACCAGCCCGGTCGTCAGCGCGAGCATCAGTGGGTGTCGATGAGTGGAATCGCTCACGGGATTGGCAACCTCGCTACGATAGCGGCGCCGGCAATTCAATCACAGAGTTGCCCAGAGTTGAGCGGGGGCGGGAATTCCCACAGTATCACCCTCACGAGATGCGAGGGTGGCGTTGCGACTCGGGTTTTCCAACACAGTCTGGATAGTTG
>VFSW01002818.1_pt1 | contig 26182 bp, 30 predicted proteins | sample 5358111 | NCBI WGS metagenome assembly VFSW01 (sample SAMN11554181, study PRJNA540505) | mine drainage metagenome | isolation source: sediment from site ElyBrook_90M | place: USA: Ely Copper Mine, Vershire, VT | collected 2017 | reverse complement strand
GTTGCGGTAAAGCCACCTTCTTTGCAATCTGCCCGACGGTCTGAGGCTTTTTCATAATTACCTCAAGCACACGAAAACGATTTTCGTTGCCTATACCTTTCCCCATCCGAGCTATTTCTTTACATAAATCAGACATATGCAGATATTAGCATATCTATATATTAAATGCAAGTGAGTTAGTCCAAACCCAACACTCGCCCTAGCGGAAATGTCCGAGGCTCAAAACATCGTGCTTATCCCAGCGTGTGCGAGTACGCACACGCTTTGCCCACCCATGCGCGCACAAACAGCACTCCCTTTAAATTTATTTTGTCCCCTCGGTAGGATTCGAACCTATGTCTGAAGCGTTAAAACCACTTTATTCTGTCCATTGAAATACGAGGGGATGGTGTGATAGCCGAGGTTTGAACTCGCTCCGCTAGCCCCACAAGCTAGAATGCTACTAATTACATCACTATCACCATGAAGCAATAACCAACGAAAAAGCCACTCCTCCTCAACGAAAAAACACTGCGAGTTTGCGCGCCAGAAATTCTGAATCCCCCTGCAATCCCGCCAAAAAATCCTTGGTCGGCGCTTTGCGCCGTCCGCTTGTATCCACCGAAAAAATCGTTGAGTTCCCTATTGGTGCTCGGTTATCGTGGCTTTCTGAACTCTCATTATATACAGAGGATATCAAAACCTCGCTTCACCAACTACATGTCTTCTGCGTTCAGAGAGATTTAATGGTTGCCTAGAATTAAACGTGTTTTAACTTCTTCCCAATAAGTTCTGCAATTTCAACAAGAATGAGAACCGCCAATCCAACCCCTAGTGGAAGTATCAAGCCAAAGCCGTTCAGCCAGCCAAAGAATAGACCGAGAACGAAGCTGGCCAAACTGCAAGCCATACTTGCGAAGGCGGCTCGTTCGCTCAATGGAATTTTGTAAAGCACCGCGAGCACTATAGGGAGCGGGACGAGGCAGGTTGCGAGGGCGTAGCTAACGATGCTAATGATATTCAGATTTAGTGAGGTAAGCACTACCGCAAGTATCATCACGATTATCATAATGACGCGCTGCCAGAACTGGATGCGTTCACGTTTGATGTATCCCATTCCGTACATTATGTCGTTGCTTATTGCGAGCGAAGCACCAAATACAGTTGTAGCAATCGTCGACATTATGATTGCGAAGAAAATCACCACAGCAAATGGGAGGAACCAGCTTGGAACGATATGTTGGAATATCGCTGCTGAAACGTCATTGGAAGTTGCTGCCCAGTCGAAGTGCTTCACTATCATTCCAAAGGCCGCAAACATACCATACACAACGGTCATCAGTGCAAAGCAAAGTACCATAGACAGTCGCGCATCCTTTTCGCTTCGGGCACTATAAATGCGCTGCCAAACATCGGGAGCTGCGATTGTGCCCGCGATACTGGCAATAAAGAGAGACACCCACGGCCAGAACCCTAACGAACCAAGAGTGCTTGCTGGCGCGACCCACTGTGGTGCAGAAGGAAGGAATAAAGCCGAAACGAGGAGAAGTAATGCAGCCACCAATCCGAACTGGGCAAGGTCTGTATAAATCTGCGAGCGAAATCCTCCCAGCAAGAGATAGGTCAGCACCACAGCAGCCATAACGATGCTCGTTATAAGTTGCGGTATTCCAAGAACTGCCTGAACGACTTGTGGCCCTACGATGAACTGCACGAGCATCCAAAGAGCGAAGTAGAGATGCACTGAAATGCCAGCAATAAGCCCAGCTCGTTTTGAGAACTGCTGACGAACAATATCCGTCATCATGTACATGCCTCCGTTCGCGCCAATTGTTCGTATGCGCGGGGCAAGAGTTGCGAGCCAGAGGAACGTGCCGACTGCGCCAAGTGCGTAAGGAAGAACACCCCACCCCGTATCAAAGGCCATACCTCCCACATAGCCGAAAGAAGTCGCGTCTACCCAACTCATCACGATACCCACCGCGACGAGTACCCCAGCAGCAGAACGGTTAGCAATTAGAAAATGGTCTGCCTTGGTATCTGCCGAAACCCGTCCTGCACGCCACCCAATCCAAATCATCCAACCAAAGAAAAGCGCGAGAAGGGCGTATGTGAGGATTGTCATAATAAGAATTATAAAAGGCTGATGAATAAGCTCTCTACACCCACATTATATAGCGGGAAAGTAACACGAAAATTGCAATTTGGAAATTATTGGGGAGAGCCTAGAACTTAACCCTTTCGCACTGAAACCTGTCCTGAATGACGTGCTTTCTGCATGTCGACGATGTAGTTACCGTCCATTCTGCGAAGGTCTGGCATCCATATACGGTGGTCGCCGCCATTCATAGTGAAGCTCTCTTCGGCAGCTTTTCTACCAGCCGCAACAGCAGTATCAAAGTCTTCTCTACCAATCATCGTTGTTTCAAGAAAGAGCATTTCCTCGAACTTATTCTTATTACCCCAACCAATAAATGCGTGGGTAGGTGTAAGGAATATGAGCGAGTAGACACCGAAGCTTTCAAGGAGGCTAGCGAACAGAACGGTAAGGTCTATGCAATTGCCAGCCGAGTTCGCCAGCACTTTTTCAGGGACTATAACGCGCTGGCTGTTTCCCGAAGTCTTGGAGGAAAAGGGTTGGCTCAAATAATTCATTCCTTGCGACGCGAGATACTCATAGAGAGCTTTAACGTGAGCCATAAGGTCTCCCATAGTATCGAGCTTATGGCCGAGTGTTTTGTCTGGGTGGAAGGCTCTTGCCTCGCTCCTAACTTTATCCAAAAGCCCTGCCTTATCAGTCGGCGTTATCCAAGCACAGACGAAGTCTCGCAGGTTGTATGTATGGTTGCTTCGTAAGTCCTGCAATTCCCAGACCATTTCGTCATTAGCAAGAATGTCTATCGGAAAGGTCTCTTCGAATAGCGTTTCTTTCGTGTCCTCGTTCACGACTTTGCAACGCATGGTAGCGTTCGCTGGCGTTACAAGCCCTTCAAGAATGTCTTTTTTGAGACGGGGACATTGCGTGAGGAGTGCCTGCGCCCTGCGGTCTTTCTTGTTATTTATGCCGAACAGAAAAATCACTTTTGTCTCCTTTTCCGTATAGTCGATAATTTCGGTTTCAACCCGAAGCCGCAGCTTCTCATGTGAGAGATTGAAGACGGTGTACTCGACAAGCACGTCACGGTAATTCGGGAGCTTTTGCATCTGCTCGTATATGCGTGGCGGTAAAGGTCTTTTCAACGTCCTGACGATAACGTCGATATCCTTGTCCGACGGAATGCCGACCATAAAGCCGAACCGCAACGTATCGTAATCCTTCAACTCAATGGGGAGCGTAAGGTCGACTTCGAGAGCCTCGACCCTTTTCATTATTTCCTTCTCGTTTGCTTGTGCGCCAAGCAATTCTTGAAACTGCTGCATAAGGTTGAAGGCTGGAAAATCACCTCGGTATGGAGACGCGGCACGGAAGTGCGGCATCCTCGGCTCGTGGGACATTATCTTATCGAGCTGATACTCGAACCAGTCTGGGAATTTCTTACTACTCTCTGGACTGACGCGCCAAGCGTTTGGTTCGATGTCGTATTCGCCCGTACTGACCACGGAAGTCTTTTGCAGCTTCACTGTTCCGTAAGGAAAGAGGGGCGCGAATTCAAAGGTCGCAGCATTTGCTTCGAGGGATACTTTCACCTCGTACTCAACACCGAGCTGTATGTCGGAGTAAAAGGCTACGGACTTTTTGTCGTAATAAACGTATCTGTCGTCTTCGGACATATCAACCAAAGGAGGAAAGCTCGTCGGCATAGCAAGCATGTCCGCGTCCAAGTCATAGACGACCTCGATATCCTTCCCGTCTGCTCTCCGTATGGAGGCATCCACTACTTGGAGATACTTATTCAGCATGAGGCAGAATAATGGCGCGGGCGTTGAAAGCTTCTTATCCATTTCTGGAAATCGTTCGAGGAGGCTTTCCGTGCGCCTGAACTTCCAGCCTTCGTCCGTGTACAAAGTCTTTATCGCATCGTCCGCACCAGAAAGAACGAACTTCGTACGCACCTCCATTTCACGGAAGTTCTTTATCTCGATATCGAAAGAATTAACCGTGCAGATAAGCTCGTCGTACTTGGTCGGAAAATAATGCTCCGTAACGCCTCGTATCTGTGAAAACTCCCCTCCACTAAAAGCGTTCGTAAAAGGTAAGGATTTCGGTTGTGGCTTTGCCATATCGTTGCCGTCATTATGCCACAAAACCAAGCTAGGGAAATGTTATAATGTAAAGGATTTATGGAGCCACGAACCTATCCATTCCAAGACCCAACGATACGCGAGAAAGCCTCCCAGAAGGCTCGTATCGCTCCGCGCCCAAAGACCTACTACTCGAAGACAAAACGCGTCCATGAGGCCAAACAGGAGCTAATAAAGCTGTCGCTACTCAAAGAAGGGTTTCTTCAACAAGTAGGGTCTGCGCTGCCAAAGATAAACGCCGCCCTCATCAAGAACGCGTCCGACCCCAAGCGGGGTGCCGCAGACCGCAAGACCGTTTTTACCGTCCTTGGCATGTATACGAAAGACCAAAAAGAGCCGCAGCAAACAATGGGTCAATTATTGGCTGACCTCTACGAACAGAGAGAGAAACACGACGCTAACTCAACAACCCCGAAGCGGAGCATCGAGGAATTCTATTCGAATTAGAGGCAATTACTGGGAAATCTGCCCGATTGTCACCATAAGCACGAGGACAGTTCCGAGTACGAATGCAATCTCTAGCTTGTGTTCGCTCTTGCGCTTGAAGAACCAGACAAGCGGCCAAAGAACGAGACCAAACAAGAACCCGCCTAACACAAGCCCGAGACCTTGGAAGATATGGTCGTAGGTGTCACCTGGTGACTTGCTCCCTAAATTCATCAAAACGACGAACGCACTCAATATCACGAGAGTAATAGCATATTTCTTGTTCGACTTTTTCTTTGGTTCCATTGCGAGCAGAGGTTAGTCCCAACCGAAGTAGGGCGAGTAATCCTCATGGGGCGGCCTCTCGTTCCCGTGGTCAACAGGATGAAGGTTAGTTAGGTTCAGCAGCCATGCTAGGCCAAGGCAAATTAACAGGCCAACACCCCACATGACGATGAGGTAGAGAAGGACTTTAATTCGCTCTTTGGTTGGAGGTCTTAAAAACAGCATAGGCACCCCATGACGGGTGCTGACGAAACCGAATGGACTAGCCACCGATTACGCTTCCCGCATAGGATGCCCATGCTATGCACAATCAGTAGCTAGCCCGTTAGGGCTTAATTACAATCCATATTCGATTTCGTCAGCCCTTAAATCATAGCAGGCATTGGGTAGGAGTGGTATAATGCAGAGACCAGGCAACTGGCGGGTGCGTAGCCCAGTGATTGGAAGCCGTTCAGTTCCAGTCAGATACGAGGAAATAAATATATAAATTCTGGTGCGCCGAGGGCTTTACTCGACCACCCGCAGAAATATATGTCTTATTTATTCCTTGGTATCTGAACGGAACCCCAGAGTAGATAAGACGACTTTAACAGGGTCGTCTTTTTCGTTATTTCCGCCACAGGGCGCGCGTCTCCATGAACGGGCAGCCAAGCGACAGCAGAATAGGGGGTATTGAAGTAATTACTGAACTTGGTATCAGTAGTGACTTTCCTGCGGACGCACAAGAGAAAGAGTGCTTTTCGGAACCCACACTCAAGTCTATTTCCAAACTGGGCGATGTACTTAAACGCATCGACATGCGCATGAAGCGTGAAGGGTTTTGTATTCAGAGTGGTAAAATTGTCAACAATGAAAACGTCGCCTAGCGTCGAGCAAAAAGTAATAGACGAGATACGCGCTGGAAAGTACAAGGAGTACTATCTAATTTACGATAGAAAGAGTACCGACGACGCTGACAACCAGAAGAATTCTTTGGAATATCAGCTTGGGCAGAACAAACGGTTTGCTAATGAGAAGAAGCTCCCTATCGCTCCTGTGACGCTGTCGCGCCTTTTTACAAACGGCGTAGTGACGGAGAAGCATTCTTCTTTCAAGGAAGATAACGTCATGGTCTTTAATGACGACGGTAGTGTCTCTTTCGCTGTCGAGAGGCCAAAGTTTTATAAAATGGTCGAGTACCTGAACCAAGGACTTTTCAAAGGAGTTGTATTCCTTTCGTGGGACAGGGCGAGCAGAAACCCTACCGACGACAACATACTAAAGAAGCTGCTTAAGAACGGTGTAGATATCCGCTTCACGTTTGCCAAGTACGAGAAGAATAGCTCGGGAGACCTACACATGGACGTTGACGGTATCTTCTCTAGGCATCACTCACGCGTGACCAGCGAGAAAGTTACCGAAACCCTCCACAAGAACAGAGCAAGCGGGCTTTGTTCGTATCAGGCACCTGTGGGCTACCTCAACCAAGGGAACGTCGACTGGAAGCCGTTTGACCCTGTCAGAGCCCCTATCGTACGCCGCTTCTTCGAGCTAGCCGATGAAGGCTGGTCACTGGCAGACATAGCGAAATGGGCTAACGAGGAAGGCTTCACTATGCCACCCCGCCGCAAGCGAAGGTCGAAAGCAGAAATCGAAGAAGACGAGACGGAAGACCTTGAGGACAAACGGGAGAAGGTATCCCACGCAATTCTTTACACCACCATTCAGCCGATACTGCGGAACCGTTTTTACATTGGATATTTCAGGGGAGATAACAAGGAATGGATTGAGAGCAACAGTCACGAACCTCTCGTCAGCAAAGAGCTTTTCGAGCGTGTGCAGGCAAAGCTCACGAAGAAGAATAAGAGTAAACAATACGACAAGCCTCTCGACTACGCTTTCAGGACGGTATTCACCTGTGACGCGTGCGAGAGGTCATACAACCCCTATCCCAAGAAGGGGCATCTATACTGCGCGCTTAAGTGTAAAGTTGGCTGCCAGAATAAGAACACCAATTTCAATGTTAAGAAGTTCCTTGAAGCGAACGTAAAGCCTCTCATAGAGAAACTTTCTTTTACCGAGGAAGAGCTGGCGGGCTATGAAGCACGCCTCGGTGTTGATATTGGGAAGCTTGAAAGCAAAAGGCTTAAGGACATGGAGAGCGCAGACCGACGAAAGAAGAAAGTGCGAGAAGACCTCGCTTACCTTCGCTCGAACAAAATCCACCTGCTAAAAGTCGGGACATACACGCCAGAGGAATTGAAGGCGGAAGAAGAAAGGTTGGAGGGTGAGATTGCAGCTCTTATGCAAGCCGAACAAACCTCGGAAGAGGCCATGCGGCAAACCATGCAAGATATCTCAAAGATTTCTGAACTTTTGCAGAACGTTGCAGTCTATTGGGATTTTGTTGATTTGTACGAAAAAGACGAAATATCCAGAATTATCTTTTCTGAACTTTCGATTTTCGATAATGACTTGCAATATAAGCTTAATTTGGGATTTCAGCCTTTTGAAAGTCGTTTTGTCTCTTTTGGTGCCCGGGAGAGGACTTGAACCTCCACGTCCTTGCGGACTCTACGACCTGAACGTAGCGTGTTTACCAATTTCACCACCCGGGCAATGTGATGACAGTACCATCCCTTCTACTATTTCTGAATGTGCTCCCACCAGGAGTCGAACCTAGATCGACGGCTTAGAAGTCCGCAGCTTTATCCATTAAGCTATGGGAGCGAAGTGAGGTCACACCATTGTACGTCCTCGAACAATAGTAGTGCGCCAAGCGAACTCCCCTATGCCTACATAGGGGAGCCTATGTACCCTAGCGCCGCTATCGCGATGGGTCAACGAAGTGATAGTCAGAAAGGTAGTGGGCCCGCTCAACAGCGCGTTTTTCAAATACCGTACGTACCGTAGTAAGTGATGCGGTGTTCACCTTGAGGGGAGTGGCCATCGTTTTGATGTCGGTTTCGTTCGTGAATTGGTAGTACACCACGTAGCTCCAGACACCGCTTACTAAAAGTAGGATACCGACGATAGACACGAGGATGAACCAGTCACGCAGTGGTCGAACATGCTCGCCATACCTACCTGCTCGCAAAAGGTGGGTCGCACGTGAAAGTAGTTTGGTTGGGGTCATGGTTTAGAGGGGGTGGATGAAGAAACACCCACAGAATAGATGACGGCCGCCGTCCACACCTTACTCTCCCCCACCGTATCGAGCGTGGCAGTGGTGACGACAGCGTCATAGGGAGCGTACTCAATGGCACCGAGCGTGCGAACGACTGCATCGAAGGAGCCCGACAGCGCGAGGGAGAGTGCTACTCGTGCGTGCCCCGCACTTTTTTCATCCCCCACGGAGAGCACCTCCACGGTAGCCCCGAGCGGTTTACCGACCGACTGAATCTGCTCAAGAAAAGGAACGATGGTGGCTTTTTGAATCGAATACTGACTGAGTGATTGTTCATCACTGGCGAGTGTCGCGAGTGCAGCGCGCGCGTCAGTAAGCCGTCCAAGCTCCGCCGTCTTGCTTGCGAGCTGCTGGGCGAGGTCTGTCGCGCGCTCTCTCTCTGCTTGCAGTTCTTGGTAGCCGAATACGTACAGCCCCATGACTGCCAGTACGAGTACGAGCGCAATGATGAGCGGTACAAGAGATCGTAGATTCATGGTGTAAGTGCCCCCGAGAGGGTAATCACAAAAGGTATATCGCGCTCCTTCGCATACGCACTTATCGGAAGATCAACAAGACTGACAAATGGTAGTGCGGTAAGCGCATCGTTATAAGCTCGTAGACTCTCACGCGTTGCCGCCACACCCTTCACACTCATTTTTCCCTTTGCCGCTCCGGCCGGAGCCGCATAGGTGAAGCCAGAAAGAGTGATGCCTGCACGGGGAGTAGCGAGCACCCCCCGAAGTGCCGCCGTTGCTGTAGTGGTGGTGGCAAGGCGTGCGAGGTAGCCTGCAGTCGAACCCAGCGCAGCAAGCCGCTTACTTGTTTCTTTTCCTTGCGTCGCTCCGAGCTCACTATCAAGGGTGGCGATACGCTCTTGGCGCATCGCCACCTGTTGATTCACATAGAGATAGGTGGGAACAAGAAGCGCGCCACTTGCAATTACCACACCCGCAAGTGCCACGAGCGACACCACCCCAAGCCGAATGAAGTAGTCGCGCTTGGCGCGTCGTGCGCGGTCAGCAGGGAGCAGATTAAGGAGTTCTCTGTGCATACTTATTTCGGAATGTATTCACGCAGTGCAAGACCTATGGCTGTCGCGTACGCCAGCGACTCCATGTAGTCGATGGGGGGAAGCCAATGGTCGCGTGGAGCAAGGTTGGTAAACACATCACCGAGCTCAACCGGCAGTTTGAGCGATGCTTCGAGGTATTCCGGTAGTCCGCGCAATGTTGCGTTACCGCCCACGAGAATCGCACGTGCCACCGGTTCGTGTGCTGAGCCCAGCACCGCGCGCCCCTGCCAATATTCAAATCGTTTAACGATTTCCTCTCGAATCACCGACACGGTCGAAAGCATCGCAGCAAGGTAGTCTTCGTTCCCTTCTCCTATCACCAGACCCTGTTCGGCTTTTACTTTTTTTGCTTCTTCTTCGGAAACATTGAAATATTTCTGCACTGCCGTGGTAAGTGCCTGTCCTCCCACATCGAGCGTCGTTGCGAAAACGGGAATACGGTGAGAAACAATATCGAGTTTGGTCGTCGTTCGCCCGATATCAATAATGAGCACCGTCTCCGTGTTACCGTGCGGGAGGAGGGCACGCGGCACCCCGAAGGTTTCCCCTTCGACCGAGTGCACGGCAATATTTGCCTCATCAAAGACTGAGAGCGCTAGGTCGACCACCCGTCGCGACACCCCGACACCGACGACATGCATAGTTTCTGCGGTAGCCACTACTGGTGCTATATCAAAAATGACTTCTGAGGGCGGCAGGGGTACATACTCATCAAGATGCTGCTCAACAGCCGTACGCCATTCCCTTGCATTCCTTCCGACAACGTCTGCCTCGAAGAGATAGCTGCGCGCCTCAGGAAGCGTGATATTTGCATTCGTTACCCCGTGTCGCTTTGCGAGTACCTTAAGCGCCGTAATGATGGCAGCACTATCGAGTATTTCACCGCCCACGATAGTCCCTTCAGGAAGCGGTTCGTCTCCAAACCCCACGAGCTCAAGCCCATGTGCACGTTCTTTTAGCTTTGCAATTTTGATACCGCTTGCAGATATGTCTACTCCCGCTACCTCACGTGAGAGATAGCGTGGTGGTGCAAACTCAATACGTAAAAATCGCTGGAACGCTCCTTTCATTTGTTAACAGTATAGCGCGCTCAACACGTGCATACTCCCTACCTCGGAAAACTAGTGCGCACTGGTGCCGGGTGGAATCGGTCTATCGGGTGTAAGGAACGCAAAGGTGTCACCTTCCCCTATCGCAAACAGCATACCGTCGCTCACCAATCCCTTAAGGGCGCGCGGCGCGAGATTTGTCGCAAAGGCGAGCTGCCTCCCCACGAGCGATTCCGGCTCTGCCACGTATGCGGCAATACCCGATACTATCTGACGCGGTCCGGCTTCTTCTCCAAAATCAACCACGAGCCGTAATAGCTTGTCCGTTTCCGGCACCCGCTCGCTCGCTACAACCGTCCCCACCTTCACTTCTATCTTTGCAAACTCGTCGATGCTAATGCGTTCCTTGTCCATGAATACGTTCTAGATATCCCGTAAGTATGAGTGCTGCAGCAGAGGCATCCACGTCTCCTCCTTTGTGCGAGTGCACGCCTTCAAAGTCACGCCGTGCCTGCTGGGTCGTCAGCATCTCAAGCTCATACACCACCGGTACCCCGGTGCGCCCAGCCAGTTCGTCGCCAAGTGCATGAGCGGGATTCGCCACCGGGTTCGGATTTCCGGAAAAGTCGTGGGACTCCCCAATAACCACCGTCCCGATATTCTCGGTCTCAATTAAAAGAGAGAGGGCATCCGAAAGCTGTGCATCGTTCGGCACTATCTCAAAGGGAAATCCCATGGTGCCTGCCTCGTCAGAAAACGCGAGGCCGACCTTCTTGGTTCCATAATCAATGCCCATGTATCGCATATACATATCTTACACAGGTATCTGGTTGAATGGATTAGTGGTATACTGTATTAGTGAAGTCGTCTTATTCTCGCAATTCAAATATTCGCTGTTCCGTTTGCGCAACCATGATTTATCGACGTCCGTCGGAAATTGCTTCGGGTCGTGTATTTTGTGGTCACGCATGTTATGGAAGGGCAAATAGAAAAGAGACCCCCTGCTTGGAATGTGGAAAGCCGATACTTGCACATGAAAACAAAAAAACGTGTAGTAGAGCCTGCGCCAATGCCCGGCGAACCGGGATGAAATATAAGATAGGTGCCCCTCGCCGTGATAAGGTCAAGAATGAACGGGCAATAAAACTTCGGGTTATCGAACTCTGTGGTTCAAAATGCCAGCGGTGCGAATACTCGAAAGTTGAAATTCTCCATGTTCATCACAAAGACCGAAATCATAGCAACAACGATACTTCGAATCTGGAACTCATTTGCCCCAATTGTCATTACGAGGAACACTATTTAGAGAAAAGCTGGCTGCGTAGTAGACTAGCGCCTTAGACACGGAAGGGTGCTCCGAATGGTAAGGAACCTGTCTTGAAAACAGGCGACCGAAAGGTCTTGTGGGTTCGAGTCCCACCCCTTCCGCCTAAAGTATTAAGTATTGGACAGACCCATGAACGTCACTGAATTAGAAATTGGAGAATTCTTGAAAAGGTACGAGGATGCTACCAACAGCCATGTATTTTCTAATGTCGCTGATCTGATTCATAGCGAAGCAATCTATCGCTTTACCGACGGCGATTTCGTGGGAATAGAGGCCATCCAAAAAGCCTTTGAGAGGACCTGGACTTCTATTGAGAACGAGACTTATTCTCTTTCCGATCTGAGAGTCGTGTCTACCGACCAAAACACAGCTTCGATTACCTACACCTTTAGCTGGTCGGGAGTCGTTGATGGGGTGCAGAAAAGCGAAAGCGGCCGAGGAACGAACATAATTGTTCGTGTTGGAGAAAAGCTGCAGTTTATCCACGAACATTTGAGCAAGTAACCGTCGACCCGAATACCTTAATCAAGACCCCGAAACCGTCCTAAAACAGCATTACGGTATCTCACCGCTCTGATATTGAACGCGAGTAGCCCGCATCAAATACTAGCCAATTGAATAACAGCGTATATCACGAGCATGCCGAGTGCTGTCATGGCGGTGGTGATGAATTTGGGATGCGCATGATGACTCTCGGGAATAAGGTCGCTCGCGCCGATATAGAGGAAGAAGCCAGCGAACAAGGCAAGGAGTAAGCCGAGCTGGCTCTCCGGTACTGAGAAGAAGAGCGTCGCGACGACACCGGCTACGGGCGCGAGCGCATCGAGTACAAGCCATTTGAAGGCATCCGCGCGCGTCCCCCCATTTTTCAAAATAAGATTTACCGTGTTGATACCATCCGAAAAATCATGGGTAAGTACGGCAGCGGCAACAATGATGCCGACTGCAGGTGAAATCTGGAATGCCAGACCAATACCCATACCGTCGAGAAAACTATGGAAGGAGAGGCTCCCTGCTCCGAATTGTCCACGATGTATCTGGGTATCCTCAGCGTCGTGGCTGTGCATGAAGAACATGCGGTCAAGGAAGAGATACACGATGAAGCCCAGTGCAGTAATCGAGAGAATGGTTGATACGTCGTAGGCGCTCGAAGCAAGTTCAAGGGCCTCTGGCAAAATATCGAAGAATGCAACGGCAATAATAGTTCCGGCAGAAAACCCAAGAATGAGATGCAGCCTATCTTTGAGACGCAACGCAAAAAGGCCGCCCAAGAGTGTTGCGAGAAATGCCCCAATAATGATGAGTGTAAGCATGGAAGTAAGTATACGCCTTTCCGTTTACACATCGCAATTCGCTGACACGCCGGTGCTATCATATACATACGTATGCCACGCGGCGTAATATGGCAATGGGAAGGACACGAATATTCCTTTGAAGAGAAGGGGTCTGATTGGTATTGGGCACTCGGTATTATTGCCGCTGCTGCGGTGGTCGCCTGCATACTCTTCAATAATTTTATTCTCGCGCTTGTGGTGGCGGCTGCCGCAGGGGCACTCGCGCTTGAAGCTGCGAAGCCTGCACGCACGCGTTACTTTGCAGTCACTGACCACGGCGTCATTATCGACAATAACCTTCACCTCTACGAGAGCATGCTTTCGTTTACGGTGCTTGAGTACGCGGATGAAAATATGCCGCCCTCCCTTTCCATTAAGACAAAGAATTTTTTAGCATCGCATATATTAATTCCCATTGTTGGGCACGACCCCCAAGAGATATATGACTTCTTTATCGCCCATATTCCTGAAGGCAGACACGACCAATCAATCTTTGACTACCTGGTGAACTTTTTACGGCTCTAACTTGCGAACGCTCAGTAAGGAAGGTATTGTCAACAACGTTAGCTCCCGTCGTTCAATGGATAGGACGCGAGATTGCGGATTTCGTAATGATGGTTCGATTCCATCCGGGAGCACAAAGTATAAATGATTGATAAGGTGGGAGGATGCTCCCGTCGTTCAATGGATAGGACGCAAGCCTCCGAAGCCTGAAATCAAGGTTCGACTCCTTGCGGGAGCACCAGAAAGAAGAAACCACCCGAAAGGGTGGTTTCTTCTTTCTCTGTGTAGGCTCTACTTGCCTTCTGCGCGCTTAATCGCGAGCGCGAGACGTGATTTCTTGCGCGATGCGGCGTTCTTTTTGATGATGCCACGCTTGGCTGCCTTATCGATTGCCTGGTACGCAGCCGAGAGAGACTTCCCTGCCTCCTTGGCATCGGTCGCAATAAGTTTCTTTACGGACTTGGTGGTCTCCGTAAGCGCACGCTTGCGACGCACATTGAAAATGTGCTTTTTGAGGCTCGCGCGATGGGCCTTCTTAGCTGATTTCGTGATTGCCATTGTGTCGGCATAGTACGCTAGTGACCTCTATTTCGCAAGAATTTCTCTCGGTCCGTAAAAACCCCATGGACTACGTTACGGGTCCCATCTCCTCGCTCCGTCGTATGTCCACTACGCCTGCACTCATCGGACTCCCGTGCCTTATCCCTGGAGGTTTTTCCGCTACCGAGTACCATATCCTTATATGATTCGACAGGTCCGCGGAGAAGTCCTTGAAATCGAGCCACTTGGAGCAACACTCGAGGTTGCTGGATTTGGGGTGTTTATTGCCATGGCAGCACCTGAGGCACTTACCGTGGGCACGGAAGCAAAAGTGCATACCTACCTTGCCCTCCGGCAAGATGGTCTTGAGCTCTATGGCTTTCCGGAGAGTGCGGACCTACGTTTTTTTGAACAACTCCTGCTGGTCCCGGGGGTTGGTCCCAAAACCGCACTCGCTATTTTACGTAAAGCTCCACGAGAGTCCCTTAGCGGCGCTATTGGGAGACGCGACCTTGAGTACCTTACGCGGGTCGCGGGTATGGGAAAAAAAGCTGCGGAGAAAATCATCGTTGAGCTTGCCGAGAAAATAGGTACCGCTGGTGCCTACGACGCCAGCGACGCAGAGGTGTTTGATACACTCGTCGCACTCGGGTATACCGAACGGGAAGCGCGTGGATGTGTCGCGGGCATTCCGAGCGATATCGTCGGAAAAGATGCGCGCTTGAAAGCTGCCCTCTCACTTGGTCGCTAGTATGGAACGAATTCGTCACCTTGTGCAGCTCGTGCTCCCGCGCACCACCTACCGGACACTCCTCCTGCCATACCACCTTCTCTGGACCGTGGGTGCCGCACTCTGGTACCGCTTCCCTGCTCGCTCGCTCGTGGTTATTGGTGTGACCGGAACCAAGGGAAAATCATCCGTGAGCGAGATGCTCGCCGCAACTCTAACGGAAGCCGGCCACACGGTGGCGGTCTCAAGCACCATACATTTTGCTATCGGAAGTGAATCAAGACCAAACCGTTTTAAAATGACCCTTCCGGGACGTGGGTTCATTCAGAAGTTTTTACGCGAAGCCGTCGAAAAAGGCGCCACGCATGCGGTTATCGAAATAACCAGTGAGGCAGCATTGCAGTATCGTCATGCGTTTCTCTACTTAGACGCACTGGTGTTTACTAATCTTGAAAAGGAGCACCTGGAAAGTCACGGGGGTATGGAGCCGTACTTCAGAGCGAAGTTTCGTATTGGAGCCGCGCTTGCGCGTTCTCCCAAGCGACCACGAGCTATTATTGCAAACGCGGAGAGTTCCTATGGCACGCGTTTCCTTGCCCTCCCGGTCGAGCAGGCACTTCCCTTTACCCGAGAGGATGCCGTTAATCTTACCTTCAGTGGGACGAGTACCGCCTTCACCTATAAGGATGTCCCCTTCTCCCTTCCCCACCCGGGAGTATTTAGTGCACTGAACGCGCTCGCGACAATTCGTGTGGCAGAGTTTCTTGCTATTCCCCCGAGCACGGTACAACACGCACTTGAAAAATTAACGCGTATCGCCGGAAGAGCAGAACGCATTGAAGGGGGTCAAGATTTCCTTGCGGTGGTTGATTACGCCCACACTCCCGACTCGCTCACCGCGCTCTACGAAGCGTATGGTACCTATCGTAAAATCTGCGTGCTGGGGAATACGGGCGGTGGTCGCGACACCTGGAAGCGACCGGAGATGGGACGTATTGCCGATAGGTACTGTCATGAAGTAATTCTGACAGACGAAGACCCCTACGACGAAAATCCGCGGGCTATTGTCGACGCGATGGCGCGCAGTATGCGGCGCAGACCACTCATCATCATGGATAGACGCAAGGCCATTGCTGAGGCTCTTTCCCTCGCAAAAAAAGGAGATGTGGTCCTTATTACCGGCAAGGGTACCGATCCCTACATTATGCGCGCGAAGGGCACGAAAGAAGTGTGGAGCGATGTTGAGGTGGTTCGTGAGGAGCTCGAAAAAATAAGCACCCCTGCTGCTATGATTTCCGTATGAAGGTCGATGCGCTCTTCGTTGTCATATGTATTGTGTTTATTTTTGCGGCATGGGTAGCAACCGGCGGACCGTCACGCCCCATTGCAACCGCCGGTCCGTTCATTACTCCCATCACCCGTTCAGGGGAAGAGTCGCAGGGCTACCGCACCATAGTGCCGGTAAATCCCCTCAATACCGATTCATACCCGAGACAAATCGCGGGAAAGCCAGCTACCATCGCGAGTGGTCCTAACCTCTCCCGGCGCGATACTACGAGTAGCACCGGAGGTAGGGAGATATATATCGACCGCTTGACCCTTGGTCCCGCACAAAGCAATCCAAACCAAGAGTACGTGACGTTGGTGAATCGAGGTACCACTGAGGTAGACATTCGCGACTGGCGTATTAAAAGTTCCGCTACCGGTGAATCTGTCGGCGTTCTTCAGCGTTTGGGCGCTGGCGACACGCTCCATGTGGTGAGTGGTCGTGAGTCTGCACATAGTACTTTCTTTACCCAACTGTGTGACGAACCAGGAACCACCTGCATATTCCTAAACCGTAATCTCGAATTGTGGGCAAAAACACGTGAGACGATTACGCTCTATGACGAAACAGGAAAAGCACTCGATTCTTTTTCGTACTAGCTGCGAAAGGAAGCAATCGCTCGGTCGAGAATATCGCGTTTTTCCAAGTGCTCTTTCCAAGTACTATTTGAACGATTTCCGTTTATGCGTACGCTGGATGAAAAATTTATTTCATTTTTAAACTTCAGAAGATTCTGTTTTCCAGAAATAACTACTTCGTTTGGGTATTTGACTTCAGCTTGTATAGAAAAAGCAGCCAGTACGTCGACCACGATGTGAAGTATCCGAGCATCCTTCTGGTAGCCGCGTATGGCTCGTTTGTTTGTTTGTGGCCGGAAATCCATGCATCCTTCGTCATCAAAAAATGCTCGGAGGAATTCTCTTTTCTCATCTATAGGGAGCGCGCCGATAGTTTCAAATAATTCCTCGGCTTTTATCCTTAGATACGCCCCAAGCGCAACATTATTATAGGTAGTGCGCATAACACCCGTCTTCCTGTTGATATACCGTTTCGGTTCAAAATCATACAGCGCTTTCATGAGTTTCTCGACTCGTTGAATGAGACGTTCATTTCGATTGTTATAGACACACCTTGTACGACCTATTTCCCCATCAAAAGAAAGATGGGCGAGAAGGAGCACTAGCTCAGGGGTCCACTCATCGAATGTGCGAAACGTGCGAACACTCTTTCCCTTGCGGGCTAGGGAAAGGGCTTTGGCACTTTCACTCCTTGCGAAACTGATATTTCTTTTCTTTTCGCTACTAAGCGGTATTGATTGGATATGGAAATATATCGATGTTTTTGGCCTTCCGGTGGCGCGCATTATCTCCGGCAAAGTAAAGCCACGTGCTCGCAATGCAGTACAACGATCTTTAAAAGAAATGCTCATGTGCGCCCGGCAGGGGACGATCCTGCAACCTTATCCTTAAAAGGGATCTGCTCTACCAATTGAGCTACGGGCGCATTACCTTTACATCGTAGCAGATGATGGTTCGAATTTCGAGTTCTGATGAGTCTCCTACAACGACAACGCAAACCGCTCCAGCTGCAGTGAGAGCGGCACATCACCACTCCTGGAATCAGAGAGAAGTTCAATCAGTGAGCGCGACAGTATACGTGCCTCTTCTTTACTCCAGTCTCGCCCACCCTTCTCCATAAGGTCACGAGCCTTCCAGTGCAGGAGCCCGTGAAGCATTTCGGGTGCGTCGCCTGCATACTCTGCTTTCTTAAGTTCCTTCCAAAGCGTTTTCCCATCACGCGCCCCAAGAGCATTCACCAGTCCACTATTAAATCCCCGAGCTGGTTTCTTCTCGTGTAGATCTATCGTAAATACTTTTTCAGCAAGCGACTCTATTTTTTTTACACGGCTCGCAAGTAGTTTCGGGGCAACGAGTGCGATTGGATTTGGTGAGGCAGAAAGGCTTGCAAGATGTTCGAGCACCATGTCCCCCGCCCCACTGACGGAAAACGGGTCATCGAGTAGAGCCAGCATTTTTGAAAAAAAGAGTCCTTGCGTTGAGGATATTTCGTCCAGCACCTCGGCCGTTATGGCGTCAGCAGATAGCCGGACATAGAGCGCATCGGGTGCCTTGGCGCGCGCTGCAGCTATCCAGGCGAATGCCTTGGTGCGAATCTTTTCAGAATCTGAGCCCGTAAAGAGATACAGCATGTCCCTATTGTAGCGCCCAAAAGAAACAGGCGCCTCCCGAGGGGGCGTCTGTTCTTGAGGAACTGAGACTGAGCGAGCGGTCAGCCAAGCACGATACGCAGGGCCTGGCCGGCGGCGAACCAGAGTGCGAGGGATGCGGCTGCCCCGAGCGCGAGCCCCACCCCAATAGGAAGTGGTGCAGCAGGTGTGTGGAGGGCAGCTTTCCTAAAAGACCGAGTGATGTCCGTCATAAGTACCTCCCTGTATGAGACATGCACTATGGGTAGTATCCTCCTGCCTGCCCTACACAACAAGAGGTTGTGCACTCCCCCACGAGGCGCCTGCCTTCATTTCTGCAATAATCGGAACTCCTTCACGCTCGCTTTCCGGAAGCACCGACTCCATGATGTTCCGTATTCTTGGAGCTAGTTCCGTGAGTTTCGTTGCTGGTACTTCATATACCAATTCGTCATGGACCTGAAGAAGAAGATGTACTGAACTGGCACGTCCTTCTGCCGTGAGCATTTCATCGATACGCACCATGGCGAGTTTAATGAGATCTGCCTGGGTCCCTTGAATCGGTGCGTTGATAGCCATGCGTTCTGCTTGGGCGCGTACATACGGAAGGGGGGATTTCATCTCAGGAAACTGGCGGCGGCGGCCAAAAAGCGTTTCGGTGAAGCCATGCTTACGTGCGTACCCACGGGTTGACTCCAAATACTCCGCAAGAGTTTTGAAGGTAGAGAAGTAATCGTCAGAAAATTGGTGCGCCTCAGCAATAGAGGTACCGAGCTGTGCCTTAAGGGCGTTTGCTCCCATGCCGTAGAGAATACCGAAATTAATAATCTTCGCGCGCCGTCGCATTTCTGCATCGACTTTTTCGGGAGCAACATCAAAGACGGCAGCTGCTACTTCTCGGTGCACATCACGTCCGGACTTGAATATTTCAATTAGTTTTTTGTCTTTTGAGAGTATGGCGGCGAGCCGGAGCTCTATCTGTGAGTAATCGAGCGCAAGGAGCGTCGAGCCTTCCGGTGCAATGAAGGCGTTGCGTATGGCACGCCCGCGTTCCGTACGAATAGGAATATTCTGAAGGCCTGGGCGCTCGCTCGCCATACGACCAGTGACCGCGCCGTACTGCAAAAATTGCGCGTGCAGGCGGTCCTGCCCGTCCAGCAGTGCGGGGATATTTTCTATATAGGTACCGAGCAGCTTTGCGAGTCCGCGATACTCAAGAATATCATCGATAATCGGGTGCTCCTCCCGAAGCTTTTCGAGCTCTGATTCTTTGGTAGAGCGCTGGCCGGTGGCCGTTTTCTTTTGGGATTTCGCACCAGGTGTTTTGAGCCCAAGCTCGTCAAACAGTACATCGCCGAGTTGTTTTGGCGATGCAATATTGAATTCGTGACCTACGGTGGCGTAAATGCGTTTCTCGATGTCTTCTAGGTCCGCTCGATATTCTGTGGCGAGTGCACCGAGAACGTTTGTATCAATGAGCACGCCATACTCTTTCATTCGTTCAATAAGCGGTATGAGCGGACGCTCAATATCGTCATACACGGCACCCAGTCTGCCGGTGGCTCGAAGGGTCTGCTCAAGTTCCGTATAAGCCTCCTCAAAGGTGGCTTTGCCCGTATAGCCCAGTACATCGTCGAGGCTTGGATTGGTGAAGTCTGAACAGACAAGCCAGAGCAATACTTTCGCCTCCTCGAGACGTGCTGGTGGAATTGATTCCTCGACCGTTTCTGCTTCGTCGTCCTCACTCTCACCAGCTCCGAGCAGCGCCTGCGCCCTGGCGCGTAGCGTACGAAAACCAAGCGTATCAAAGAGCGCGAGTATGGTGGTGAGGGAGACTTCCTCGTGCCAGTTCCCTTTCGGAAGCGTAAACGCGACAGGCGCATCGGTACGAATAACCGCGAGGTTTTTTGAGAAGAGCGCGTCTTCCTCGTGCTCTTTCAGGAGATTCACGATGCGCGGCTTTATCCCCGCATCCAGCACGAGCTGCTCGTTTTTTTTCAACGTTGTATACAGGTCCTCAATACCACCGAATTTTTGTATGAGTTCAGTGGCCGTCTTTTCACCAATACCCGGTACCCCCTTTATGTTGTCTGACGGGTCACCGCGCAATCCCTTATAGTCGGCAATCAATGCTGGCGCGAATCCGTACCGGTCGATGACCGCTTGCTCGTCATATAAAATCGTATCGTTAAGACCCTTTTTAAGCGTGTACACCTGCACCTTCTTTCCCTTGATGAGCTGCATGGTGTCCATGTCGCCGGAAGCAATAACAATCTCAATCGATGCGTCTTTTTCGAGCATCTGTACTATGGTGCCAATCACGTCATCGGCTTCGAAGCCTGCTCGCTCATAGATGGGAATAGTGAACGCTGCAAACACATCCCGCGAAGTAGTGAGCTGTGCGATGAGCGCGTCGTCCGTCTTTTGGCGCGTTCCTTTATACTCCGCATACGCTTCGTGCCGAATGGTAGGCCCTGCCAAGTCGTAGGCGGCGACAATATAGTCCGGCTTGAGATCGGTAAAAATGCGCAGCAGCATGGAGGCAAGCCCGTAGAGTGCGCCGGTCGGTTGCCCGTCTGGCCCGGTGAATTCTGGGAGTGCGTGGTAGGCCCGGTGAATAATGGCGTGGGAGTCAAGAATGACGAGACGTTTTTTCTCCGTTGATTTAGGCATACGTAAAGGTGCGTGAGCCGTCCGGGCTTGGCACAAGGGTAATAGCTACATCGGCCACCGGAAGAGCGTCCACTACACGCTGGGGCCACTCAAGCACGATGAGATTGTCTGGCTCTTTGTAGAGGGTATGAAATGCAAGTGGTGCGAGGTCGTTCCCCGCAGTAAGCCTATAGGCATCGATGTGCACGAGGCGCTTGAACGGCATTCCCGTGAGCTCGTACATCTTTTCGAGTACAAAGGTGGGGCTGGTGACGATATCGGTCACCCCAAGCGCTCGCGCGATGGCTTGCGTAAAGGTCGTCTTTCCGGCTCCCAGTTCCCCGGAAAGGGTGACGAGGGTGGCGTGTTCTCCTGGCGAAAGCGACGCAACCAGTTCCTTCGCTTCCTGCTCGAGCGCTTCAAGATGTGCTATGTGTTTTTCCACGAGCTGATTGTACCGTTTATTACAAGAAGAAGCGCCCGCCCCAGGTGGGACGAGCGCTTAAAGTTGAATTGACCATGTTACGGCACACGTTGACCGCCGCCGCCGGGGAGAGGGTCGCCGATGCGACCCATGCTCTGATTACCGTAGTAGCGTCCGCGTGTTGACGGATAGTAGCCATATCCGCGGTCGTATCCGCCGCGACGATAGTACCCGTCGCTCAGTCCATCGATAACGCCAAGTACGACGCCGGTCGCAAGAATTTCGCCGAGACGAGATTTCTCTCGATACGCGACGCAGCCGGTTTGGTTGCCCTCGCGGTACGCGACCTCTTGCGAGGGGCGGCCGCTGAGATGCCTGCCGCAGTCGTCCGACGAAGTCGAGCTATCTGAGGGTTGCGGACGGGTCTCGGCGATAGAGGCGCCGGGTATTTCCCGTCCGCTCGTATCACGCATGAGCCAGGAAACGACCCGGCCTCCGGCCACCACCTTGCAGGTGGAATACCAGTCGGAGTGCTTCGCATCGGTGATGCGAACGCAGCCTGGCGGAATCACGGCAGGCTGCGCCGAGACCATTGCACGCATCGGAGTCGCTGCAGGCAGCTCCTCCTCGTGACGTACCAAGGTTTTGATGCGGCCGTTCCCTTCAACACGAAGGTAGGCGCCGCCCTCGCAGCGATAACGCGTATCACCCTGGCTGGTGTCTGCTTGCGTTGTGTCGCAGCCGATCAAATCGGTTGGATCAACCGACACCTGTATGGGTGGGCGATTCGCGTGGGCGGCAACGGGCGTGGCAAAAATAAAAAGAGCGGCCGAAATTAAGATGATGCGCATGTGCGCCTCCATATGGGGTTCCAAAGTATATTATACCGCATATATTATCATTTTGTCAAGTACACCCTCAGGCTTGTTTTAGGCGGTGGTATGATGGCTTCATGGCACTTCCCTTCGACACGGGCGCTGAAAATGAGAAGCTCGCAAGCATACGCGAGCACGAGGAAGAGGACCTCGCTCAGATACTTTCCGAAAAGTATGGCGCTACCTATGTGGATCTTTCCACTGCAGCCATCGATATGGATGCACTGCGTATCCTTCCTGAAGAAAAAGCGCGAGCTGCCGAGGCAGCAGTCTTTCAAAAGAATGGAAAACACGTATCACTTGCCGTTCATAGTCCGGCAACAGATACGGCGCAAGCAGTCATGCAGTGGCTTACGGACGCAGGCTACATCGTTGAGCTCTTTATGGTTTCGCGCAAAAGCCTCGAACACGCACTTGCGCGCTATGCCGACCTTTCATTTGCGAGCGCTGATGATGCGGGTATCTTCCGCCTTCCTCCAGAAGAACTCGCCGCACTTGAGGGGAAGCTCGGCACGATACCTGCCTTCCGGGTACACCTCGATGCGCTCATTGCGGACAAGGCGCGCTCTCATACCTCGCGCCTGCTTGAAGAGGTGCTTGCTGCCGCCTTTGCTATGCGGGCCTCTGATGTCCACATTGAACCAGAAGAACATGAGGTACGGCTCCGTCTGCGTCTTGATGGAATACTTATGGATGCCTATACCCTTGATGCACATCTCTACCACGCACTCGTCTCGCGTATCAAATTGCTTTCGGGGTTGAAATTGAATGTGACCAACCGTGCCCAAGACGGACGGTTCTCGGTCGGACTCGGTGGAAAAGAGGTGGAAATGCGTACCTCCATCATCCCTGGGGGATATGGTGAGTCGGTGGTGATGCGTATTTTGAATCCAGAAGCCATCACTACCAGCTTTGATAGTCTTGGCATTCATCCCAAGCTTCTTGCTCGCCTTGAGACGGAAATACGACGCCCCAATGGCATGTTGCTTACCACGGGTCCTACCGGCTCCGGAAAGACCACCACGCTCTATACCTTCCTGCGCCATATCCATACGCCCGATATTAAAATAATTACGCTTGAGGACCCTATTGAGTATCATCTTCCGGGTATCGTACAAACCCAGACGGACGAGAAGGATTACACCTTCGCCTCGGGGTTGCGCTCTATTTTGCGCCAAGACCCCGACGTCATCATGGTGGGTGAGATTCGCGACGCGGATGTTGCTGAAACAGCCATTCAGGCAGCACTCACGGGGCACTTCGTCTTCTCGACACTCCATACGAATAACGCTGCCGGAACTTTCCCGCGTCTTGCCGACCTCGGAGTGGATCCGAAGTCCTTCGCATCCGCCGTCACGGTCGCTATGGCACAGCGTTTGGTGCGTCGCCTGCATCCCGAGCACAAGAAGCAAGTGCCTCTTGAGGGAGAGCAGAAAATTTTGGTGGAGAAAATACTTGCAACGGTCTCTGACACAAGTCTCCTCCCTGCTTCCACCGACATGACGTGGGTTCCTGATGTGTCAGGAACAGATAAGACGGGTTACCAGGGTCGCGTTGGTCTTTATGAAGCTATTTTTATGAACGAGGAGCTCGGTACCTTCCTACGCGACAACCCAAGTGAAAGTGAGGTTGCCGCACATGTCGCGAAGCAAGGATTCCTGACCATGGCGCAAGATGGTGTGCTCAAAGCACTTGCCGGCATCACCTCCTTAGACGAGGTGTTCCGTGTGGTAGATCTACCGCGCACATAGAGAATGATAAAAAAACATAACCACGAGGCGTCGCCTCGTGGTTATGTTTTAGAAATCCTGCACAAAACCCTCCAGGCACTCCTTTTACAAGTAAAAGGTGGACGAAACGCCTGAGGAGGCGGTCAGCGAGCCGCGTACAAGCGCGGTACCAATCGATCCTTGGGGAGACGCCCTAAGCCGTCAAGCTCTGCCTAGAGGGTGCTATGCATGATGTCGAGTTTCTCGGGAAGGCAAAGAAAAAAGCCTTGCGAGAAAGGTTCTCACAAGGCCGACCCTCGTGTGATAGAATGCTAGCACAGTACGATTTTATGTCAAGTACCCCCGACGGCGTGAAGGTAAATGATCAGGCGTTTGACTCCGCGCTGCGGCCTACCGTGTGGGACGAGTATATAGGGCAGGGCCATGTGAAGGCGAATGTCACCGTGCTGCTGCAAGCAGCAAAGAAGCGGGGGGGCATGCCCGAGCACATTCTTTTTTATGGCCCGCCTGGTGTGGGTAAAACTACCCTCGCCCACCTCGTTGCCATTACGCTTGGTGCCCCTTTAAAAAGCACGTCGGGGGTAGCTATTGAGCGCGCGGGAGACCTTGCAGCTATTTTGACCAATCTTGAGCCTGGTACCGTCCTTTTTATCGATGAAATACACCAGCTCTCGCATAAAATTGAAGAGCTTCTGTATCCTGCGCTTGAGTCAGGTTCGCTTGATATTGTCCTGGGGAAAGGTCCCTCAGCGCGCACCGTAGAGCTCACGCTACCTCCCTTTATGTTGGTGGGAGCAACCACACGCATGGCACAGCTCTCTTCCCCACTACGCTCGCGGTTTGGAGGCGGTGTGTACCAGCTTGATTTTTATACTGATACAGAACTCCATGCGATTGTGAAGCGCTCTGCCGACAGGCTCGGCATCTCCGCTTCCGACGAGGTAATCGGGCGCATTGCAGGGCGTAGTCGCGCAACCCCTCGCGTCGCGAACGCACTTTTGAAGCGAGTACGCGATTTCTCCGAAGTGCACGAGCGTCCGCTCACCCCTGAGGTGTGCGACGAGGCGTGTGCCCTCTTCGGTATCGATTCGCTCGGACTCACCAAAGATGATCGTCGTTATCTTGAGACCCTGCGGGATGGGTTCAAAGGCGGGCCGGCAGGTATCCGTGCCCTTGCGAGCGCCATGCATGAAGACCCTGACACGGTGGAGAATGTCTATGAGCCCTACCTTCTGCGTCTCGGTTTCATTGAGCGCTCCTCTCGCGGCCGCTTGCTTACCGATACCGGTAAGCGGTATTTGCTACAGTCATAGGATATGGCAGGTCACTCGAAGTGGGCGCAAATAAAACGCGGTAAAGCGATAACTGATGCGGCAAAAAGTCGCACCTTCTCGAAATTCGCTCGTGAGATAACACTTGAGTCAAAACGAGCAAGTGGCAATATGTCCTCCCCCGCGCTCGCGGCAATTATCGCGCGCGCGAAAGCGGTCAATATGCCTAAAGACAATATTGAACGCGCGGTAGCCAAAGGTATGAGCGCTGGCGGGGGTGAGCTTGAGCAGGTGGTGTATGAGCTCTATGGACCCGGTGCGGTCGCCATTATGCTGACGGCACTCACCGATAGTCGCAACCGCACCACCCAAGAAATAAAACTTATTCTCACCAAGAACGGGTATGACCTCGGCACCCCAGGAAGTGCACTGTGGGCATTTACCAAATCCCCTGCCGGTCGGTTTTCGCCAAACGAACCGCTCATGGATATTTCCGAAGAGGATGAAGAGAAGCTCTCTCAGCTCTTAACTCTTTTTGATGAGCAGGATGATACGCAAGAGATAGCAACAAACGCTCGCGGGTATGAGTCCACGAATGATGATTAGAAGAGTACTTGGAGTAGACCCGGGGTATGACCGGCTTGGCCTTGCGGTTGTCGAGGGAGATACGTCGCGTCCTACCCATATCTGGAGTGAGTGTGTGAGTCCCCCAAAGGGTGAGCCCTACGAACGTTTAGGGGTGGTCTTTACTGCAGTGGAGCGGGCTATACGCGAACACAACCCCGACGCGGTAGCTATCGAGACGCTCTTTTTTAGTACCAACAAAAAGACCGCGCTTGCGGTTGCCGAGGCGCGCGGCGCCGTACTTGCGGCGTGCGGCAAAACCTCATGCCCCGTTATTGAATTCTCTCCGGCTCAGGTAAAAATAGCGGTCTCGGGCTATGGGTCGGCTGATAAGAAAGCTATCGCACTCATGATTCCGCGTCTCATCGAGCTTCCAAAAAAGAAACGTCTGGATGATGAACTGGATGCGATAGCTGTGGCGATTGCTGGACTGTCCA
>VFSW01002817.1_pt1 | contig 26197 bp, 25 predicted proteins | sample 5358111 | NCBI WGS metagenome assembly VFSW01 (sample SAMN11554181, study PRJNA540505) | mine drainage metagenome | isolation source: sediment from site ElyBrook_90M | place: USA: Ely Copper Mine, Vershire, VT | collected 2017 | reverse complement strand
TGTCCGTATCTTTCTTCGAGGCCACGCAAACTCTCGATACCCCCGTCTTTGATGGTGTCATCGCCAATATTCTCACCAACCCTCTGATGGTCCTCGCCCCCCTCCTGTTGTCTCACGTACGTCCTGGAGGCTGGCTCACTTTATCCGGAATACTGACGCCTCAGGCACAGCAAGTCATCGCCGCCTACGCCCCTCACTGCCCTCTGACGATAGTGGACGAGCAAGAGGGCTGGGTCTGCCTCAGCGGAACAAAGCAGGTATACTGAGGGACTTCGACTCGGGAGTTTCCATGAGCAGTCCACCCCATGATCGCCGTTACAGTCCGACCCACCAATGGGCCTTATCCTTGCCTGATGGCACAATATCCATTGGGATCACAGATTTTGCCCAAGACCAGTTGGGGGATTTGATGTTTGTGGAATTGCTGGAGCCGGGTAAAACCCTGCGCGTCGGTGACTCCTGCGGTACCCTGGAATCCGTCAAAACCGCTTCGGAAGTCGCGTCCCCCGTTTCCGGCACCATCATTGCCAGAAACGATGCTGTAAAAGATCAACCCGAAGTCCTCAATACCCATCCCTACGATCACTGGCTGATCAAAGTACTGCCCTCTGATCCTGCTGAATACGCGAATCTGCTCACGGCCGAGTCCTATCAAAATTCCTTGTAGTTTTCACCCCCTTCGTAGCATCCACTTTTCAGGAGAAAACCTATGACTACCGTCAATTTGGGAGGCCAACCCATCCATGTGCAAGGACAACTCCCCCATCCCGGAGAAAATGCTCCCGATTTCACTTTGACCGCCCAGGACCTCAGCGATCGTTCCTTGTCTTCCTACGCAGGCAAGCGCAAAATTCTGAACATCGTCCCCAGTCTGGATACGCCCACCTGCGCCACTTCAACCCGCAAGTTCAATGAACTGGCTGCCACTCTGAACAATACCGTCATTCTGGTGATTTCGGCAGATCTGCCTTTTGCCATGTCGCGCTTTTGTGCCGCAGAAGGCATAAAAAATGTGGAAATTCTATCCACCTTTCGGGACCATACTTTCCATCATGTCTATGGTGTCGATATTACTGAAGGGGTTCTGCGAGGCTTGACGGCTCGCGCCATCGTTGTGCTCGATGAACAGGATCGCGTATTACATAGTGAGTTGGTCGCCGACATCAAGGATGAACCCAATTACATCGCCGCATTGGCCTCTCTCCAATAAGCCCAAGGATTCTCATGAGCATCCTCTTATGTGGTTCCCTAGCCTTTGATACCATCATGGTATTTCCGGACCGTTTCAAAAATCACATTTTGCCGGACCGAATTCATCAATTGAGCGTTGCTTTTCTGGTGCCGGAAATGCGCCGGGAGTTTGGAGGAACGGCGGGAAATATCGCCTATAATCTGCGCCTATTGGGGGATGAACCACATATTCTTGCCACGGTGGGGGAAGATTTTGCGCCGTACCGGGATCGTCTTTTCTCCCTGGGGCTGAATCAATCGGGAGTGCGTGTCATTCCCGAGTATTATACAGCTCAAGCATTCATCACGACAGATCTGGATGATAATCAGATCACGGCATTCCACCCCGGAGCCATGAGTGCCTCCCATCTCAATACAATCGACCGAGTAGAGGGGGTCACATTAGGGGTGGTTTCTCCCGATGGCCGGGAAGGCATGATTCAGCACGCGCAACAATTCAAAGCTGCCGGCATTCCTTTCCTATTTGACCCGGGTCAGGGATTGCCCTTGTTCAGCGGACCCGAACTTCTTGAATTTCTTGATCAGGCCAGCTATCTGGCCGTCAACGATTATGAAGCGCAAATGATGGTGGAAAAAACCGGCATCCCCTTCGAGCAACTGGCCCAACGGGTACTCGCTGCCATCGTCACGAAAGGTTCACAGGGATCTACCATCCATACCGATCAGGGCGCCCTGAATATCCCTGCAGTCCCCCCTGAAACCCTATGTGATCCGACCGGCTGTGGGGATGCCTATCGTGCGGGGCTGCTGTATGGCTTGGCTCGGGGCTGGGAATGGGCTAAATCGGGACGTCTGGCCTCCCTCATGGGCTCACTTAAAATTGCCCATCAAGGCGGGCAAAATCATACCCCCAGTCGGGACTACATTGCTCGCAAATTTCAGGAGGGTTTTGGCCTTTCCTTGGATTGATGCCAAAATTATGATGCTGACGCTGCGCATACTGACCCTGTGCCTACTCATTCTGCGAGGGGTCTTGACCACCGCACTGATTCTCCCCTGGTGTTCTCGGCCGCGTCAGCAACGATTGATTCGGGAATGGTCACGTTCATTACTCCGTTCGTTGGGCCTGACGGTATCCCTCCACGGGACCTGGCCTGATACCCCAGGTCCCTTTCTTCTGACCTCTAACCATGTGTCATGGATGGACATATTTGTCATCCACTCGATTCATCCTGTGCGATTTGTGTCCAAATCCGAGGTTCGTCAATGGCCCGTTTTTGGCTGGCTTGCCGCCAAAACAGGGACCTTGTTCCTGACCAGAGAGTCGCGCCGTCAAACCATGGAAATCGGTGTTAGCATGATTAATGCCTTGAAACAGGGGGATGATTTGGGATTATTCCCCGAATCCACCACATCCCTGGGCTTGACTCTGTTGCCTTTCAAAACTTCTCTATTTCAGGCACCCATCGATTGCGCCGCGACACTCCTGCCGGTGGCACTGAAATACCAAATTCCCCCTGGAGCCATCGAATCGGCTTATCCTTTTATTGGAGAAATGACCTTCATGGAATCCTTGATCAAAGTGCTTCAGGGTCCGCCCACGCAAGTCTCTCTGGCGCTCGGCCCTCCCTACCCTGTGAACACTTTGTCCACTGAACGTCGTTCTTTGGCGCTGCAATTGCAGCACATCACCCAGTCGTTACTCGATTCTATCTAACGCTTCATCCCTGGCACTTGAAACACCTGACCATCTTCCAAACGCCAAGCAGTCAGGGGTCCACCCCATAAACAACCCGTATCTAGGGCCACCACATCCGCCCGCTGTGATAATCCCAAAGCGGACCAGTGGCCACAAACCACGCACTGTCCAGCACTGCGACGCAGTGGTACATCAAACCACGGAAGTTTGCCCAGCGGAATCCCTTCCAGTTTCCCTTTATAGGTAAAGTCCATTTCTCCCTCAGGAGAACAGATTCGCAGGCGCGTAAATCCATTCACAATCACCCGCCACCGCTCCACCCCTTCCAACCCATCATGCCATCGTGTTGGCGTATTGCCATACATACTGAGAAAAAACCGATCTGAATCGGGACCCTGCAAAACAGCTTCGACTTCTTGCGCCAAATCCTGCGCTTGGGCAATCGACCATTGAGGAAGCAATCCTGCGTGAACCATTGTCACCCCCTGTTGATGATGGATCAGGGGGCGTTGACGCAACCACTGTAACAACTCTGCCGAATCTGATGCATCCAGAATTTCGCGCAGCGTGTCTCCTTCCTTCATCTGCGCCCCACCCGCAGCGACGCATAACAGATGTAACTCATGATTCCCCAAAACCATTGTGGACGCCGACCCCAGGGAACGAATGAAACGCAGCGTATCCAGAGAATGGGGGCCACGATTGATGATGTCTCCCACAAACCATAACTGATCTTCTGATTTCAGTGACAACCGGGAAATCAGGGATTCAAGAGGTTCCAAACACCCCTGAACATCGCCAATGACATACACGCTCATGGGAGAGAGACTTATTAAGGAGCAGGGGTGGCAGCAGGGACTCCCGCCGGCGCCACCGGCGGGAGTGGTGCTGGAGTAATGACCGCCATGGATACCTGCCCATCGGGTTGGATACGCGACTCGACCGAGCCATTATCCACTGTTTGTGCTGCATTGGGAGATCTGGTGCATGCACTCACCATCAATAAGCATAGACCCGCAACCACCATAGCGCCAAGCCGATGGCCATTCGGACGGTGGAGGGGCAAATTCGCGATGTTGTCGGCCATGAATGCAGCGGTGGTGATACCAGAATTTTTAGGAATCATTACCCCTCTCCTCTATGTCATTTCTCGACTGGATCACACGCTTTCAAATGGATCACATTCACCACAGAATGCTTTTGTTTCAAATATACTGGCAAAAGCGCGAAACAGATCGGATTCGGTGATGAGTCCCACCAATGTATTGCCTTGCAATACGGGCAAAGCACCTATTTTTTTGGTGCGCATCAATTGAGCCACACGTTCGATGGGTTCATCGAGGGCAATCGTCAGCAAATCGCGCGTCATCCACATTCCAACAAACATTGCTCTTTCCTTTGGTTGACTGAATGACAAATCATTGTATCCTGATCACAAGCCCCTGTGCATCACCTCACATTCTCCATTCCATGACACCGCATGAATGCCATGAAAAATACGACAGATTCCGCTACCCATCACATTTCTTTAATAGACACAATAATGAAATTTCTCTCAAGGGTGGGGATCCTGCTCAGCGTTCCTCTGCTCCTGAGCTGCCAAAACCAGTCCTCTACACTACAGCCGGCCCTTCCAGTAACAACCACCGAAAATATCAATCTGAATCCGTTGTCTCCCCAGCATGCCCCATCCTCTGGTTTTACCTCTTTGGTGGCATTCGGTGACAGTCTTTCAGACATGGGGTCTTATACTCTGGTAGCCCAACAAAGTTATGGTCTGGGAACGCGCTTTGATGTCCGCTTCACCGGACTGCCTTATCAAGCCGGAGGTCAATTTACCGTGAATGGCAGTACCTCTGGAAACTGGGTCGGCGATTTAGCCAGTTCCCTGCATCTGACCATCTCACCTCATTTGGTCGGATATGGAAACTCCCTTGGCAGGATGTACCTTACTCCCACTGGCGGCACCCTACCTAGCCCCAATCCCTGCGCTTTCGGTTCGCCTCTCCTCAACAGCCATTTACCGGACTGCCTAGACTTTGCTCAAGGCGGGGCAATGATCCAAAACCCCAATGGGGTAGACCATGAAAAAGGAGCATTGACTCTGCCGATATCACAACAAGTGTCTCAGTATCTGCATGAATTCCATTCTTTTCATGGGTCCCAACTCATCACCATATTTGCCGGAAATAATGATGTATTGCGCATTTTTGGAGATTTTCTCACCGCATTGACGGTAGATGTCCAGCAAACTGTCGCTACGGAAAACCATCGCTATCCAGACATCGGGCCCATTCGCCAGCAGGAAATCGCCATGCATGCACTGATTAAAGTATACCCCCAGGCTTTGGCTCATGCCGAACAACAAATTGATGACAGCGCCGATAATTTGAGTCACATCATTCATACAGTTCACCAGTACGGGGGAGAATACATACTGGTGTATACCCTGCCCGATGCAGCAACCACCCCCTTCGGACGAGGGTTACCATATACCTTGCCCAATTCACCCCAGCCTACCCCTCTGGGATATGTCTGCGACCTGTCCGCGACGGGTTCAACTTGCCGCGTATTGTCCCTCATGATCCAGCGTTTCAACCAACGACTGCTCTATGACTTGCGCAACGAACCGGTTAAAATCATCGACGACCATGAGTTATTTGCTCAGGTCATCTCCCAACCGGCCGCCTATGGCTTTACCAACGTCATTTCACCATGGTGTGCACCCACTCTCCACAGCTCGTTGTTATGCAATGAGAATACCCCGAATACCACAGCAGGGGCTGACCTCGAAAACCTCCATACTTGGCTGTTCGCTGACTTATTACACCCCACGCCTGCAGGATACCAAGTCCTGTCGGACAACACCTATGCCGCTCTAAAATCTTTTGGTTGGCTCAAGCCATAAAATCTCTGTCAGCATCGAGGGCACCACTCATCAGCAACCTGTGGGTTCAGTGAGATGAACGGTGCTTGATGGCTTCCTGTTCGTAGAGCCAAGCGAGAATGGTGGAATCCTCTTCTCCGTGACCCTTGTCCCGTGCCCATTCAAACTCACTTCTTGCAGCACGATGAAGAGGGCAGGGCACCCCATGACTGTCGAATTGATCGATTTCGTAGGATAAATCCTTGATCATCTGATTGACTTTGACACGCACGGTATAGTCACCATCCACCATGAAACGTGCTTCGCGCAATCCACGAGGGGCGAAGGGCGCCGTGGTAGCCTTGATTGCCAATCGACGCTCCACATCCATGTTTCCTGCCTTCATGAGGGCAACCATTTCTGCGGCAGCGATATATTCTATGCCCAGTTTGCCATTGATCATCAACTTCTCAGAAATCCCATCCAGAGGTCCTCCCGCATGATTGATCTTGCTGCCCATGGCCAGCAACAAGGGCTGAATCCTGACCATGGCCGCGTCCGAAGCGCCCACGGTAAAGATCAAGGTACGATTGTCCGCTTCAGGCAAGGAACCCGACATGGGCGCAGAAACAAACTCTACGCCCCGTTCTTGACAGGAAGCCGCCAACTTTTGTTCGTGCCCCAAGGTCAAAGTGGCACACTCCAGCGCGATGGCGCCGGAAACCATGTGGGGCAATGCCCCGGTGACTGGATCGAGCCACACACTGGCCGAGGCAGCATCATCCCACACCATGGTAATGACGAATTCCGCATCCCGCGCTGCTGCTGCAGGAGTTTCTGCTGCTGCAGCGCCCAGAGCCACCAAAGGCGCACAGGCCGCAGGATCGATATTCCAAACCGTCACAGGATACCCCGCCCCCATCAGGGACTTGGCCATGCGTGAACCCATGGCACCCATGCCTAATACAGCCACACGACGAGATTGAAAAGAAGCAGATGGAGCAGTGTTCACGATAGAATCCTTTGATCAATTCAGTACAAAATATAGACTTGGAATCCTAGAAAGGTTCGGGGAAATTAAAAAGCGAAATTTATGCGTATCAGCTATGCAGTAAAATAACATCTTTATCCATCTGCCCACTTCTGTTCCAAGAGAGCGTCACCCTATGGATGAAATTTCCAGAAAAAAATTGCGCCTTGTCCTGAGTTCAGGATTCTTCTCTCTGCTCTCCGCCCCCCACTTTTTAGCGGTTGCAGAAGAGCTGTCCCCACAAGCATTTCCTACTGTAAAAACCATCACGCCGATTCAGCATTTAGTGATTATTTACGATGAAAACGTTTCTTTCGACCACTATTTCGGCACTTATCCCCAAGCACTGAACCCTCCTGGCTCTCCTCGCTTCACCGCCCGATCCTCCAACATTACCATCAATGGGCTACGCGTGGTCCCCGTCCCCACCAATCCAGACCCAGAAGCCGACCCGAAACCCTTTCGGCTCGACCGCAGCGATGCAGTCACCTCTGACCAAGCTCATGCCTATGGAGCCGAACAGAAAGCCTTCAACGAAGGACGAATGAATCATTTCTCACGATCTCTGGGCAATCCCTCGCCCCAAGCTTCTGGCCCCCTGGGATCTTCTGCTGCAGTCATGGGATATTATGATGGCAACACGGTCACCGCCCTATGGTTCTATGCCCAACAGTACAGCATGAACGATGCTGCCTTCACAGATACTTTTGGACCCTCTACACCCGGAGCTCTGGAGGTGGTAGCTGGACAAACCAACGGACTCGAGCGCGATCCCCAGAACAAGTCGGACATCAGTGTGACGCTTCCCGATGGACAGGGGGGATGGACGCTCATTGGGGATACTGACCCCATCGGTGATGTTTGCTCCCACTCCGCCCTGAAAGTCCGCATGAAAGGACCACATGTCGGAGATCTTCTCGACCAGCAGCAAATCACTTGGGGAAGCTTCATGGGAGGGTTCGACCTTACCCGGACCAATCCTAACGGATCTACAGGATGTCAGCGCAGTACCCGTTCTCCTGTTAGCGGAAAGACCATACGCGATTATGTACCACACCACAGCTGGTTTCAGTACTATGCTTCGAGCGCGAATCCCACCCATGCTCGCCCCGTTTCCTTGAACACTATCGGACAAGGGATACTGGAGGATGGGAACACCCCCGAACCCGCTCATCATCAGTACGATCTAGAGGATTTCTTTAGCGCGGTAGAGACAGGACATTTTCCAGCCGTCAGTTATCTCAAAGCCCCAGCCAGTCAGAATGGTCATGCAGGATATTCCAACCCCCTAGACGAACAACACTTTCTGGTTCGTATTATGAATTTTCTGCAACGCCGCAAGGAATGGGCCAATACTGCCGTGATCATTACCTACGATGATTCTGATGGCTGGTATGATCACGCCATGAACCCGACCACTCATGCTTCCTACGATCCCCAGGCCGACCATCTGAACGGACCGGGGAGGTGCGGCACAACCCCACCCCCTCTGGGGATCGAAGGTAAACCCGTCAATGGTCGCTGCGGTCCGGGACCACGCATTCCCTTTCTGCTACTTTCCCCTTGGGCACGTGCCAATGCGATTGATCACACGCCCATCAGTCAGGCATCCATCGTACGCTTCATCGAAGATAACTGGCTCCAGGGTAAACGACTGGGTCGTGGTTCTTTCGATGCCGAGGCAGGCAACATCGAGAATTTGTTCGACTTTCAACGCAAGTCCCCCCTCCCGCCCCTATTTCTCGATCCGGAATCTGGACTTCCTGTGCCTTCCCCAGAAGCGACGCCATGAATTCCATCTCTCCGGATAACACGCCGGAAGACCGCTTCCTCGTAATCTGCACCCTGCGCATTGGGGATATACTGCTGACTACCCCCTTGATTCATTCGTTGCGCCAAGCCAGCCCCCGAAGTCATATCGCGGTATTGGTATTGAGTGGCATGGGCGGGATTCTCCAAGGCAATCCCGACATCAATGAAGTCATAGAAACCCCACATCGCGCCCCACTCTCTGTCCGCTGGAAAGAATGGCGCAGCCTTTGGCGGCGTTTCACCCATGCCCTGACCCCCGTATCCTCTGATCGAGCTCGACTCTACGCATTCATTGCGGCACGGCGCCGGATCGGATTCTTCAACGCGCATACCTCCTGGTTATCCAGAAAACTGTTGACGGATCCTCTACTGTTCGATGATGAGAGCCTTCATACCGTCACCCTGAATTTAAAACTGCTCGAACCCCTTGGATTCCCCAAAAACGGCACCGTGGTTTCTCCTAGGGCTGGCGGCGACATTCCGGCCACCCTTGCACAAAACGCCTATGCCGTCCTCCACCCCTACCCCAAATTCAGTTATAAATCGTGGCCCTTGGATAAATGGGTCGCCCTGATTGAAAACCTGAACAATCGCCCCATCCCTGTAGTATTGACGGGAGGTAACGATCCGCAGGAAATCGCTTTCGTGGAAGAAATTTCCCGAAGAACTGGAGCAATAAACTTTGCCGGAAAGCTCTCTCTGGCGCAAACGGCCGATTTGATCGCCCACGCCCGATTCTATCTGGGTCCTGATACGGGCATTACCCACATCGCTGCGGCCACGGAAACTCCGACCATTGCACTCTTCGGGCCCACCAATCCGATCAAGTGGGGTCCATGGCCTGCCTCACAAACCCTCATTCCCCCCAGTCCATGGGTCCTCAAAGGAAACCAGCATCAAGGCAATGTCTGGCTCATCCAGGGGGAGGGTGCCTGTGTTCCCTGTCATCAGGAAGGCTGTGACCACCATGCCAATAGCCTAAGCCAATGCCTGACTTCTCTTGAAGTCCGTTCAGTCCTGGCTCAGATAGACCAACTTCTCGTAAAAAAAGATAACTCATGATAAAAATTCAGGATTTCATGCTTAACGAATCTTTTCTACAAAGATTGTCCAACAAAAAAAAAGAAAAGATTTTTAGATGGCTTACTCAAAAAAGCCCAAATATTTTTTTCCGCGGACAGGATGTCATAAGCATCACACCCCAGATTACCGGTTCCTATGAAATTCGCATCAAACAATTGATCGATTTTAGTGCTTCTCAGGGTCTGAATGATTTTTTGATCGATGTCGGCGCAAACATTGGTCTGATATCTTGTCAGTCGGGTGATTTGTTCAAGGAAATACACTGCTTTGAGCCTAATCCAGATTGCTTCAGCATTCTTAAGGTTAATACTGGAATATCTCTGCGTCATTCAGATATTTTTTTACATAATTATGGATTGGGCCTGGAAAACGAATCCAAAACGCTAAAAGTTCCAAAAGAAAACTGGGGGGGTGGATTCATCAAAGACGATACTAACTCCTATACCGAACAAGAGCTTGCAAAAAAAGAGGGGCATAACATATTTTATGAAAAAGACTATCAGTCTATTGAAATCACCATAAGAAATGCCCTGGATGCCTTCAAGGAGCTTTTTGATCGGCTTGGCGCTTCAGGTTTGAACAGGGGGTTTATCAAGATTGATGTCGAAGGATACGAGTCACTGATTGTACAAGCTATAGCTTCGACCCTTCCGAAGACTTTTGAAATCCTGTTGCTATTTGAAAACCTAGGTACCAATTCCAAGGTAGCCGGATTGAATAATTTATTTCAGGGAAGATCACAAGCATTTCAATTGACGAGATTCCCGGAAAAAAGAATGGGGAGATTAAGTAGCATACTTTGTTCCCTGCGCCAAGGTGGTTATTCCTATCAGTTAGTGGAATTTGATGAAACCAGAAAGTCGCCGGACATTGTTTTTCATATAGCTCCAGAAATGGTTTCGGCAATTTGAGCAGATAGACGTGTCAGGGCCCACTAACCTCTGCTTTTGAGATCAATACTGGGGACGACTACCAAATCGTATTTAACCAGTCGATCTTCATATGGATAATTCTAGCCACCCTATCCATCACACCATAGGATAGGAGAATACCTTGTTCCCCACGACATAATCCCGCGCAAAATTCCACCCCTGTAGTTTCAAACTGGAATGGCCTTGATCGTGCCATCAGGTTGAAATTCTTGTCGAGCCGAACGAAGTAGTGATCAAAATGAACTTTTTTTCTCTGATACTCCGGATCCTTGGTCACATGCTTCATCACCAACTTTCCCAATATTGGGGCTTTTCTACGATGATGAATCACCGCCAGCGCACCCTCTGCCCAATCGATCAATTGAGAAGAACCGGATATCATGGCTCCGCCCAAGGACGCGGGACTGGACTGCAGGTTTACCTCTCCTGCCCAACGCTCCAACTTTCCCGTATACCGATAAACTTCCATGGGTTGGATCGAATAAACCAGATAGAGCTCATCATTCCTGACATAAGGCATCCAGTTTTTCTCACGCTTCTGGCCATGAGGGGAGGGCAGTATCACGGGATCAACCAGCGTTTTTCCGTCAATCCTTGAAAGCACCATGGTATTCAAGTAGGTATTTCCCTCGCGCTTCAACCCGCTAAACAATGCATGTAATTGACTCTTCCAATAGAAGAGACGTCCGTCTTCCAGGCCATGAATGGCATCGCTACAGCTTTTCCGGAAGTCCAGATCCTCTAACTTATCTATGGAACGAATAGTGAAGTCTGGAGCATAACGCACCAGCCAATTGTCACTGCTCAAAAATTCATGATCTGGTCCTTGGTAAGGCTTGGGATCCAGAGCACGAATCAATACCTCCCAGCCATCTTCACTGGCCACGATGGAAGGATTACAAATATCCAGTTCGGTTGGAACCCGGATATCGATAACTCGGGCATCCTTGAATTGTTTAACCAATTTCATAAGGGCAACAACACTCCTGCAAGTAACACCATACTATAGCCCTCTGCGAAATCCACCAGAAACGAGTTATACAAACAACCAAAGGAAAATATCATGACCGCTCCGCGCAATGCCATTCCCGCCATTCCTGCCTGTTTCCCGCCACGCCAATAGACGAAAAAAAATAACAGAATGATCAGCGCCCCAGGAAGTCCGAACTGAACCGCCCACATGAGATACTCATCATGTAAATTGGTGGTGGCCAAATGACCGACGGGGGTTTGAGCCGTCTCCGCCAATTTCCTGGTCAGCGTCAACACCGACCCCGTGCCGTATCCCAACCAAGACTCATGAGAAATCAGGATCAGTCCCTTGTGCCAAAATTCCACTCGCTCCCCTTGGGAATTATCCTGGCCCGTGGCTCTAGACTTGACTACCTCCTGGAACGCGGTACCCAACATGGTAGATGGCGTCAGTGCCGACCAAGTGGTTGCGCCCAGAACCAAAAGTGCGAGCCCGGCAAACATCCATTTTGATCGCGTCACCGAACCCAAAGAAGCGTTCGGACTGGTATGGACAAATGCTTCAGCCCTCTTTTTTTCTCGTTTCTGTGATACCCACCATTCACCAAGCAACCATAATGCCAGTAAGGGCAGCATAGCCTTGCCCGTTTTCCCCACCATCACCCACGCAACATTACTCGCCGCCAGAAGCACTGCGCCCCAGTAGTAGATTTTGCGCCCCCGGGTTTTTTCAAACCAGGCCAATGCACTTCCCACAACCATGGATACACAAAACAATAGCCCTTGTGTAATGTGCTGATGGAAAACCGAATCTCCTGGAGCCGTAGCCGTACCCAGATAAGCTTGATCACTGACATGGGTCCAGCCAAAAAATTCGGTCCATGAAATAACCACATTGAAGAGCAATGCACCCAGCAACACATTCAGCGCCATCATTCTGTGCTTGAGCTGCTGAAAGAAGGGGATCAGCAAGGGGATGAACAACAGTTTATGGTAGCGATTCAGCACATTCAACGCTTCCTGATGGGGCCCTGCTGTCCTGAAAGTACCCAGCCACACCAGCAGCAACATGGCAATACAAATCAGTACCATGGGATTTCGCATCAAGCGCGGAAATACGGACCACCATTCGCGTGATAGCAAGGCCAAGAGGATAATCAGGGTCCCGAACACATTGACTCCACCCACGGCGAAAGGGAGAGAAGCCATCATTCCATAGGTACAAAATCTGACTGCTCGGCCCAAAGCGGGAAGTGTCATAGTAGCCCTCCCAAAAGAGGCCATAACCCCTGAAGTAAATGAACCGCGTCATGCATTATGATTACCCTTCATGCTATCAACTTGCGACAAAATGGACTTAACTGCCTGCTGTGTATTCACGGGTGGCATAGGGGAAACCGGCATGGAGTCGTTTTCCCAGTCATGATGCACCTGCCAGAGTACCCGTTCTATGGCTTCAGATTCTGCCACCTCTACCGCATACCCTCCATGATTTGTGACCAGATTCATCAATTGTGGGTTGAGATGAACCAACCCGATGACTGGTCGCCGCGCCCAGAGATAGTCGTAAAATTTTGAAGGAATATATTCGGCACAATCTGCCGTATTGCCATGAATCAACAACAAGGCATCCATTCGGTACATTTCCTGCTGAATTCTTTCACGGCCCGATAAACCGCTTACCGGATCACGCTCCAGCCGGCCATGCTCCCTGAATATCTGCTCCATTCCCAAACGGGTAATGGCTTGTCGTGCTGCCGTATCAATGGCCCCCCCATAACAATGAATTTCCACCCTTCCTGCGCAGGAAGGGTGGGCTGTTATAAATCTGGCCATACTCTCCACAAAAGAACGCAAGGTTCGCACTTCGGATAAAGATCCAAAATGCCCAATGCGCAGGGATGATCCTTTATGATATTCAGCAGCCACCTGTAGCGGCTCCGCTCCGGGAAGAAGAGAAAAGCCCTTGTCTCCCAGTTGCGGATGTCGGCGGCGCGCACTGGCTAAGGCCTGATCCGTAAACCACCAAGCGAGATCCGCATAACGACAGATCATACCTTCCAGCTTGGCCCAGAATTTGAGATTTCGGGTAGCTGGTTCAGCCCCGGGAAATACCATGGGATCATGAATTTCTGCTATCCATGGCACTCCTGTCAGGCGTTTCAACCAATACCCCGCCCAATGGGCAGAGTAGGCCCCTCCCGTGGAATATATCAGTTCGGGTTGATAGCGCCTCACTGCGGACATGCCATGAAAAACTGCAGCGGGCATCCACGACCACTGACTTTGCAACCCTAACATCCCTCGCTCTAGCACAATCAATGGGGAAAGCATCAAGGAAACCAACCCCGTGACCACCCGATATCGCCAATCTCTCCCCCAGCGCAGCGCCAATTTATGGCGCAAATCGAAGCGAAAACCCGATGGGCCCCAAGGAAGTAGTTGCTTATGGGGAAAGCGGGTATCCTGCGTGCCCGTGACCGCACTCAGGACCACGGGTTCGATCCCGGCCTGCATTAAATGGGGAATCTTGTCTGTGATGGTCAAACTGGCAGCACGGCCATCCATATTGAAGCCATGGGCTAATATCAACCACCGGCGCGGTACCGTTTGTATCATGAATCCATCCGATCATTGCGGTATAGCGGCGTATGAATTCCCAGCTGTTTCAATTTCCGATACAGGTGTGTACGCTCCAGCCCCACCTTTTCAGCGACCCGCGACATATTCCCCTTGGCTTCTTTAAGATGATATTCAAAATAACCCTTTTCGAATTCATCCCGTGCCTCACGCAAGGGTTTATCGTAAATCCGTGAAAAATCTTTTGATTCTTTCGGATGTGATGCATGATCTGGTTCCAAATCAGAGGGTTCGTCGTCATACTCGGCGATGAGTTGATGCGCATCTGTCGAGGTAATCTCCACACCCGTTGAAGTCAAAGCCAAGGTGCGCACCGCATTGGCCAACATCGGCAAATTGCCGGGCCAGCGTTGTTGCTGCAAGACATTGAGCGCCCCGCTGGTCAAATGCCTGACAGGGAGCTCTCCCATTTCGATCATACGATTGAGAAAAGCTAGGGCAATTTCTGGAATATCCTCAGCATGCTCCCGCAATGGCGGAATCACCAAGGACAAAACATCGCTTCTAACCAGAAAATCAGCGGCCACATGACCCATCACCACCAGATCATCCAGAGATCGCGTACTGCCACAGATGAGCCGTATGTGGTATCGCTCGAGCTTACTCACGAGCTGCATCAGACCCTGTTGTTCGGGAATACTCAACTGCATCAGGTCAGCAATGAAGATGATGCCCCCCTGGGTCTCGGCGAGGGGTTGAAATGGGTTGTTCCCCAGCCATTCCAGATTTTCCGGAGCAAACCATGGCGCTTTGGCATTCAACAGATGTCGTGCCGCCCATTCCATACCACACCCCGCCTCACCCACCAAAACTATTGGACGATGGTATGACGCCAATTGCTCCAAGCGCTGATACCAGGCTTTCATGATGGCAGACTGCCCCAAACGCATTCCAGACTGCGTTTGCTGCTGAATTTCCTGTCCGGCCTGCATGGCGCGTGCCACCGTCGCCAACAGCTTGGGTAAGGCAATGGGTTTCTCAAGAAAGTCATAGGCGCCCATACGAGTCGCTTCCACCGCCATATCCACCGTAGCGTGCCCTGACATCATGACAACCGGTATGGTTAATTGCCCCGTGTTCCCCCACTCCTTCAACAAGCTCACCCCATCTTCATCGGGCATCCAAATGTCTAACAGAATCACATCGGGAGGTTCCTGCTGACGGGACTGCCGCGCTTCGGCGGCATTCGCCGCCAAGCGGATTTCATAGCCTTCATCTCGCAATATTTCCGAAAGCAGTTCCCGTATGCCAATTTCATCGTCTACGACTAAAATACTGTTGGTCATCCCTTTTCCCCTTCACCTATGGGTAACAGAACTTCCACGGTGGCGCCGCCCGTTGCTTCATTAAACGCTCGAATCCGTCCGTGATGTTCCTCGACTATCTTTTTAACGATAGGCAACCCCAACCCGGTTCCTTTGGTTTTGGTCGTGATATAGGGCTCAAAAACATGATCGACCACCTGTACCGAAAACCCTTGTCCGTTATCCGTCACGCTCAATCTTGCCCAATTATGCTCTCTGGCGGTGGTCAGCATGACCTTGAAATCCTCCCTGCTTTGCCCTTCGTCGAGAGCGTTCTGCAACAGATTATGGATAACTTGTCGCAAGCGGGTCGTATCCCCTGTCAAGGGGGGAAGATCGGGATCAAGTTGCGTGTGAATTCGCTCGCCCATGCCTTCATACAACACTAATATTTCACGAATCAAGTCGTTAAGCGACAGACTTCCCCTCACCACTAGAGAGCTGCGCGCATATTCGCTGAAGTCATTCACCATGTTTTTCAACGCATCCACCTGATTGATGATAGTTGCGGTGGAACGTTTCAATAACTCCGCTTCCGCAGGAGGCAATCGGTCACGCAAACGGTGTTGCAAACGCTCTGCCGAAAGTTGAATCGGTGTGAGCGGATTTTTGATTTCATGAGCCAAGCGCCGTGCAACTTCACCCCAAGCCGCATCACGCTGAGCTTGTACCATCTGGGTAATATCGTCAAATACCAGAATCCAGTCTCCTCCCAGATTATCTGGCAAACGGGATCCGCGAAAATGCAGCCTGCGGCGCCCTTGCTCATCATGCCGATCCGCCTCGCCCTCCCAGCCCTGACTCCCGGAAATTGAAAAGTTCTGCTGGAGAAATTCGGTAATTGGCATCAACGACGAAATCTGCTTCCCCCAGTCCTTTAAAGAAAGACCTTCCAGTCCGCGCAGTCCCAACAGCTCTTGAGCACTCAAATTCGCGCTTTTGAGACACAGTCCACCATCTAATACCATCACCCCAGCAGACAGATTGGACAAAATACTTTCTTGATACTCTTTAGCATCCGTAAGTTCTTGTTGATACCGTTGACGAGCGACTGCCGCCTCGCGCAACTGCTCTGTCATGGTATTAAAGGATGCAGTGAGCACCCCCAGTTCATCATTGCTGCTCACGGGCGTTGTCACACTAAAATCTCCCGCACCCACGGCACGAGTGCTTGCAGCCAGAGCATTCAATGGCGCCCCCAACCATTCCGAAATAACAAATGCCAAAACAATGGCCGTCAACAAAGTCAGCAACAAAACCAGGGACAAATTGAGGCGGTAGAGATTCTTCAAACTGTGTCGCGCCAGTAATAATTCCTGATACCCACGGTAGGCGCTTTCCACACTATCCGCATTGGCCGCCATTTCTTTCGGGACAGGCTCGATCAGTTGCAAGATTCTTAAATCTTCCGTAAATGACATACGATTGACCGGGACGAGAACCCGCAAAAACACGCCCTTTCCGGGAAGCGTTTCCACAATCTTGTAGGGTCTCTGGGAACGAATCTGATGGCTGATGGTACTATTCAGCGTCAATCCTTGAGGAATCAACACATCGTTACGTGCACTGGAAAACGCTAGGACTGTTCCGTTTTTTGACAGCAGAGTCGCTTCCTGCACGCCAAACTGCTCACGTAACTGATACAGTACGGACGCCTCTTCCATGGCTGATACTTCGGCCAATGCTCCAGACATAACTCCAGCCTTATGAACCAGATCGTCCAGCATACTATCAAAGGCTGTTCTGCCCAGCCCCAGTCCTGCAGTCAATGCCGTATCTATATTGACATCAAACCAGGATTCGATGCTGCTCGAAAGAAATCGCACAGAAACCCCATAAACCAAAGTTCCCGGTAACACGGCCATGCCTGCCAAGAGCAGAACGAGTTTGACGGTCAATTTCGAGCCAAATACCCGTTGACGCAATTTCCTGAAAAGTTTGACGAGCTGATACGCGATCAACCCCATCAACATCAACGCCATAAAGGCCCCGACCATCAAAAGGCGGGGATAATGCTCGGCAAACAGTGTGGTGTTCGCCGTGGCTGCTGATAATAAAAGGGACAGCAAACCTGCCCCGCCAAACAGGGGAATCAGAATCCATACCGATTGTGCTCCCAATAGAGTGCGCAAACGATTCACGGTGAAAAGTCCCATTCCTTGGTTTGAAAAGTCAGGTTCCAATCGTTAGAATAGAGCGCATCCAGTTGAAAAGGCTTGGGTAAACGATCTGTATCCAACGAAAGATGCAGTTTGACATGGTAATGTTCCCCTTTGCGAAGTGGAACCGCCGTAGGCACGACCAAGTTGCTGACAGAGGCCAAAGCTTGAAGCGCTTCATCGAGAGAGGAAAAATTGAGATAAATGGCCCCGATGGAGAAACGATAGGCACGCGTCAAAGGGTTATAACTTAACCGCCGTTCCTGATGCCAGGCCACCACCTGACGATTGAACCAATACCATCGCGGTTCCATGACTTCAAAATCGAGGGAAAATGTCACGGGAACTCCATGCTCGATGGCTTCCACCAACACAGGAGTCAAATCGATCTGAAATTCGGCACTCAATGACAGCCCGTTTCCCTCCAGAAACTGAATTCCGGCTTGTTTCACCTCAATCCCTTGCGCACCTGCCAGCATTGCGCAAGAGCACAAAAGACATACCCAGAGGAGTCTAGCTTTTCTGAAGTACCGCATAGTAAAACCCATCGTGAGCCTCGTCAGGCAGCAATTGGCCCTGGTTCCAAACAGGCACCCCGACGTCCGGTACCATCTCCTTGACACTGGAATTTTCCAATAAGTTGGCAACCGTCATTTGATGCACGCCCGTGGTGGTCTCCAAAAAATGATTAATGACATCTGCATTTTCCTGTTTGAATAAGGAGCAAGTTGCATAAACCAAACGTCCTCCACGTCGCAACAATGGCCAAAGTTGCGACAACAGACGACGCTGTCGTTCGGCCATAACTGGAATATCCTCGGGCCGGCGTAACCATTTGATATCGGGGTGACGGCGGACCACCCCGGAACCGCTACAAGGGGCATCCAGCAAAATTCGATCAAACGGCCTGCCATCCCACCATGTTTCTGGCCGGGATGCGTCCGCACACAAACATTGTGCTGTCAATCCGAGGCGCCGCAAATCTCCCTCCATTTTCTTCACTCGCCCGGGTTCCACATCAATGGCAAGTACATCCAACCCATTTCCCCGCTCCAACATATGTGCTGTCTTGCCTCCTGGTGCCGCACAGGCATCCAGGACTCGTTGTCCCGAATGCAGCCCCATGAGCGTGACGGCATATTGAGCAGCGCCATCCTGTACCGAGACTGAACCCTGATCAAAGCCGGGCAATTGCCCCACAGGGACGGGACGTTCCAACATCAATCCGTCCTGACCAAATGGTTCGGCCTGCAGTCCAGCCGCGATCAATCGTGTCCGATACTGTTCCACACTGTTATTGCGCCGATTTACCCGCAATGTCATGGGGGGATGCTTCTGCGCCTGTTGTAACAAAACTTCCCAGTGATCCGGGTGATCCTGCTGTAACCGTTCAATCCACCATTGAGGGTGGGAATATCGGCCCTCCAGAGAGGCATGAACTTGCGTCAGTAGCGCCTCTTTCTGCCGAAGCAAATTTCTCAACAGTCCATTGACAAAACCTTTGACTCCTTCTCCACCGAACAGAACAGCCGTTTCTACCCCATGACTCACCACCGCATGAGGAGCCTGTCGGGTATACAACAGTTGGTAGGCTGCGACCATCAGCAATGTTTTCAAGGAATCATCAGGGGGACGCCGAGAAAATAGCAACTGAAGCAAGCACTCTATCTCCAGTCGATGTCGCAGTACTCCATAAGCGCAATCTTGTAACGAGGATCGCTCATGATCCGTCAACGTTCCTTTCGCTTGCTTACGCGCTTCGATCAATGCGTAATCAAGATTCTTACCTGAGAATACTTGGAGCAAGGCCAAGGTAGACAACCGCTGAATTTCTAACATACCTCTCCCAAGCGGTCACCGACCACCAATCGACTTCCGCGTAAAAATTCCTTAACGGTCATTACAACCCCCCCCGAGCGCTGCAGTTTTGTCACGCGCAAAACTCCGGAACCACAGTGTACTCGAATGCATTCTTCGTCAACCCAATCAATTTCACCGGGATGGCCACTGCGACCCTCTGCCTGTACCTCCTCGGATTCCCAGAAACGCAATATTTCTCCACGCCATCCAGTGCGCGCTATGGGAAAGGGATTAAATGCCCGAATCTGGCGCTCAATTTCCCGTGCGGATCTACTCCAATCGATTTCCGCTTCTGTCTTGAGGATTTTTTGGGCATAGGTCACACCCATCTGCGTCTGGGGGCGAACGCACCAGCGCCCCTGTTCCAGTAAATCCAAGCCGTCAATCAGGGTTTCTGCACCCAGATGTGCCAGACGATCATGCAACGACTGTGTCGTATCCCGTGCCTGAATCGGGCATCTCCGTTCCAGGCCAACAGGGCCGGTATCCAAACCCTCTTCCATTTGCATTAAACATATCCCGGATTCTTCATCCCCGGCCAGAAGAGCTCGTTGAATAGGAGCTGCACCACGCCAGCGCGGCAGTAAAGACGCATGGACATTAAGCGCTCCAAAGGGGGCAAGAGTCAGTATCGAAAGAGGTAAAATTTGACCATAAGCAACCACCACCAAAACGTCCGCTTCCCAAACTTTCAAGGATTCTGCCATCCCCGCATCCCGCAAAGACAAAGGTTGCAAAACCGGAATGGATTGGATCAAGGCGCGTTGTTTTACCGGACTTTGGGTCAACCGTTGACCCCGACCAGCAGGTCTATCTGGTTGAGTCAATACGGCTGCTACCGAATGGCGTGAAGCGATCAAAGCACGTAGACTGTGTTCGGCAAATTCTGGAGTTCCGGCAAAAAGCACGCGCATCAAAGGGTATCCCGTGCACGTTTACGCAATTTGGTTTTGATGCGGTTTTGTTTGAGGAGCGAAAGATAGTCTACAAACACTTTCCCCTGCAAATGGTCCATCTCGTGCTGGATGCAGGTGGCTAGCAAGCCGTCCGCTTCCTGAGTAAACGTTCGTCCTTCCCTATCCCAAGCCTCCACCACAATCTTGTCTGCACGCGTCACACGATCGTAGATTCCGGGTACTGAAAGACATCCCTCTTCATGCTCCCGCTCTCCTTCTAGTTTTAGTAATCTTGGATTGATGAACACTTGGGGAGCGTTCTGCTCTTTCGAGACATCTAGTACAATGACACAGCGATGAACATCGACTTGGGTTGCAGCCAAGCCTATTCCCACCGCGGCACGCATGGTTTCAATCATGTCATCCACTAGGCGCTGGATGACCTCATCCACCTCACGAACAGGCTTGGCTTTGGTATAGAGTCGAGGGTCAGGATAACGGAGAATGGGGAGAAGAGCCATAAAAGGGTCGAGTAAAATTGGGTAATCGTCAAAGAAGGCTCTATTATAGCGGGCAAAGTCAACCATGATTTCTATGCCAACATTCACTGCTCAAATCCCCACTGCATTTGACGAAGAATCTGTGCGTATCTGGATGAATCAGGGGCCCCATCACGTCATCAACGCGCAGGATCCTGATTACCCGAAAGCGCTCCATCATTTGGTTTCCCCTCCCCATCATCTGTATCTGAAAGGCGATCGATCCCTTCTGGGAAAACCCATGCTGGCTATAGTAGGAAGTCGCCATGCCACACCACAGGGACTCATCGATGCCACCGCCTTCGCCCGTTCGTTATCCCGATCCGGCCTCACGATTATCAGCGGACTAGCCTATGGTATTGACGCTGCAGCCCATCAGGGGGCGCTGGAGGGGAAAGGTTCTACCGTAGCGGTGATGGCTACAGGAATCGATCGCCTCTATCCTGCAGCACATGCCGGTTTGGCACAGCAAATTGTCGCGCAGGGATTGATTCTGACCGAATTTGATTTTGGTACCCCCGCCAAACCCTGGCATTTTCCTCACCGTAATCGACTGATTGCCGGGTTGTCTCTGGGATGTCTGGTGATCGAAGCCAGCCTGGATAGCGGTTCACTCATCACCGCCCAACTGGCGCTGGAGCAAGGAAAAGAAGTGTTTGCTGTACCAGGATCCATCCACTCACCCCTGTCAAAAGGATGCCATAAACTCATCCGGGAAGGAGCAAAATTGGTAGAAACCGCGCAGGATGTTCTGGAAGAGTTGGAACAACTGATTCCATCAACCCAGCCCATAGGTGAGCGCATACATTCCGCGGTTAACTCGGTTGATCCAGTGGCAGAGATTCAATTTCCCTCTGAAGGAGGACGGTTTCTGTGGCAAAATATGGGAGATAAACCGGTTACCCTGGATCAACTCTCCAAACAAAGTAACTTGACGATGAGCCAAGTATCCCTCATGCTGGCTTCACTTGAACTCGCTGGTCTCGTGGTATGGCTTGGGGGGAGGGTGCAACGTTTGGTGCGCCACACGCCTCTGATTCATGGTTAACCATGGTTTTCGTATTGTTGACGCGAGGATCTCATAATGGTAGACATCCTTATATTCATGTATGAAAATTTTTTTGGCAGCGGGATCTATCCGGCCCATACGGTGTTAGCCAATCGGTTGTATGCTGCCGGATTTGAAGAAACCGAAGTGTCTGGTACTTTGGCGTGGCTGGAAAGCTTGCGCAAAGAGTCCTCCGATACCCAGGGATTTTCTACGGCAGGTCCGGATGCGCGCTGGCAGTCCTCTTTGGCTCAGCGCCCTCTGGCTCTTCAGGAAGAAGAAAGACTGGGGGTCGAGGGCTGGGCGTTTTTGGCATTTTTGGAGAACAGCGGAGTTTTGACTCCCGCTCAACGAGAACTGATTCTCACTGGGTTGATGGCCCTGGAAGAAGAAGAACCTGATCTCGAACGACTGAAACTGATTGCACTCATGGTGTTGTGGCGTCAAGGAGATGCTCTTGATGCCTTGTTGGTGGAAGAACTCATTTATTTTCAAGATACCTTGCTACACTGAGCGATAACCGTGTCTAAAAACCTTTTGATTGTAGAATCTCCCTCCAAAGCCAAAACCCTCAAAAAATATCTTGGGCCGGATTTTGAAATTCTTGCGTCCTATGGTCACGTTCGAGATCTGATTCCAAAAACTGGGGCCGTTGACCCAGACGCCAACTTTGCCATGAAGTATCAGTTGGTAGAACGCAACCAGAAACACGTAGAGGCCATCCGTCGTGCCGTAAAATCGGCCGAACATATCTATCTGGCCACTGACCCGGATCGCGAGGGGGAAGCCATTGCCTGGCATCTGGTGGAAATCCTTAATGATCAACAACTGCTCAAGGATAAGCCCCTGGAACGCGTGGTGTTCTATGAAATCACACAGAATGCCATTCGTGAAGCCGTAGCCCATCCTCGTGCGTTGTCTCTACCTCTGGTCAACGCCCAACAAGCGCGACGCGCCTTGGACTACCTGGTAGGCTTTAATCTGTCTCCCTTATTGTGGAAAAAAATTCGCCGTGGTCTTTCTGCTGGCCGAGTTCAAAGCCCCGCCCTACGCCTCATTGTCGAGCGCGAGCAGCAAATCACTTCATTCAAACAGGAAGAGTACTGGTCAGTACATCTGGAAAGCCAGAAAGAACAACAAACCTTCCCTGCCCGTTTGATTCAGTGGCAGGGAGAAAAGCTACAGACCCTGAGCATTTCCAATGAAGATCGGCAAAACACCATTCTGGCGGCGCTGCAAAATCAAGGAGCTCGCGTTGGCAGCGTAGACAAAAAACAACGGCTTCGTCATCCCGCTCCCCCCTTTACCACGTCCACCTTGCAACAGGAATCGGTGCGTAAATTGGGGTTTACCACGGACCGAACCATGAAAGTGGCCCAGCAGTTGTACGAAGGGATCGATATCGGCAGTGGAGCCGTGGGGTTGATCTCTTATATGCGTACGGATTCTGTACAGCTGTCCCAGGAAGCGCTTCAAGATATTCGTGCCTATATTCAGCAGTCCTATAATGGGGAATATCTTCCTGCAAAGCCTAATTTTTACGCCAATAAAACCAAGAATGCGCAGGAAGCTCACGAAGCCATTCGTCCCACTTCCATTTCCCATACGCCGGAAAACATGCGTAGCCATCTGAATCCGGAACAATTTCGTCTGTATGAAATGATTTGGAAACGCACGGTGGCCAGCCAGATGACCTCGGCGCAATTTGATACTGTATCCGTGGACATCGCTGTTGGACCTGATGCGATTTTTCGGGCCAATGGTCAAACCATGACCTTTGCAGGATTTACCGCCGTATATCGGGAGGATGTGGATGACCTTCCCAACGATCACGACGAAAATGACCGACGTCTTCCGCCACTACAGGAAGGCGATATTCTTGTCATTGAACGTCTCTGGGGCGAACAACATTTTACCCAACCGCCTCCGCGCTATACCGAAGCCAGCCTGGTCAAATCATTGGAAGAATATGGCATTGGGCGGCCGTCTACTTATGCCAGTATCATCAGTACGCTGGTTCAACGGGAATATGTCACGCTGGACAAAAAACGCTTCACCCCAACCGATGTCGGTGAAGTGGTCAATCGGTTCCTGACGGAGCATTTCGCTCGCTATGTGGACTATGACTTCACAGCGCGTCTGGAAGATCAGCTCGATTTGATTTCGGAAGGTAAGCTCGAATGGTTGCCAGTTTTACAACAATTCTGGCAAGATTTTGCGGCCCAGCTGGAAGAAAAAGCATCCGTCTCCCGTGCGGAAATCACGCAGGAGTTGCTGGATGAGGCCTGTCCAAAATGTGGTAAGCCATTATCGATGCGCCTTGGAAAGCGCGGGAAGTTTATCGGTTGCAGCGGTTTTCCGGAGTGTGATTTTACCCGTAGCCGCGATGGAGATGCGCCCACAGAGGGGCCCGTAACCATTGGCATTGACCCGTCCAGCCAAACTCCCATACTGTTGATGACCGGTCCTTATGGACCCTATGTCCAACTGGGAGATTCGGCACCAGATGGTAAGAAACCGAAACGAATGTCTTTGCCCAAGGGAGTCTTACCTGCTCAGGTAAACTTGGATATGGCCATGAAATTATTGGCATTGCCTCGTACCCTGGGAGCACATGCAGAAACTTCCAAGCCCGTAATCGTCAATATCGGCCGGTTTGGACCTTATATTCAGCACGATGGCGCCTTCCGTTCCATTCCCAAGACAGATTCCATTTTTGAGATTTCCTTGGAACGCGCCCAAGTACTTCTGGCCGAACCTAAAAATCCCGGTCGTGGTGGTGCCGCTGGAGCTCTGAGAAAACTGGGGGAACATCCTCGAGACAATCAACCCATTGAGCTCTTCAGTGGTCGCTATGGCCCTTATATCAAACATGGGAAATTGAATGTAACCGTCCCTTCGGATATGGCGATAGATCAATTGACCCTAGATGATGCTCTGGACTTGATCGCAGCCAAGCTGGCCAATGCTCCGGACAAACCCGAAAAACCCCCAGTCAATGGAAATACTTTGGCCCGTGGAAAAGAAAACCGTCGCCCCCAAAAAGCTCAGGGAAATACCGCCGGATCGAGGAAAAACCCCGTCAAAGTTGGGGTAGCTCAGCGAGCGCCGACTCCGGAAGTCAAGCATACTTCAATCACCAGAAAAAAGACTTTGCGGAAAGTGGCTCCCTGAATTCATGTGGTCTATTCTCATTCCGACCTGGAATAATCTGGAGTTATTACAACACTGTCTTAAGTATTTGGACAAATATACCCAGCATCCTTATGAAGTCATTCTGCATATCAATGAAGGAAACGACGGGACTTTGAAATGGGTACAGGATCAGGGGATCCGTCATACCCATTCACCCGACAATATTGGAATTTGCCGTGCCCTCAACCAGATCGCTTCACTAGCCCGCTATCCTTATCTGGTTTACCTCAATGATGATATGGTTTGCTTGCCGGGTTGGGATAATGCGTTGAAGGACGCCATTGAGGGTTTGGACACCGATGCCTTCATGTTATCGGGTACCATGATCGAACCCATCGTTTCTGGTAATGCCTGTGCGCTGGTAGGAAATTTTGGCCGAGACCCGGAAAGTTTTCAGGAAACCGCTCTGATACACGCGTTGCCTCAACTCTTGCTCCCCAACTGGTACGGATCTACCTGGCCCCCCACGGTGGTTCATCGTTCATGGTGGGATAGGGTAGGGGGTTATAGCTTAGAATTCTCTCCCGGCATGAGCAGTGATAACGATTTTTCCAGAAAAATGTGGGCCGCAGGGTGTCGCATTTTTCTTGGCATTGGCGCCTCACGGGTCTATCACTTCATGTCAAAATCCACGGGTAAAGTAAAACGGAATGATGGTAGGCGCCAGTTTCTGGATAAATGGGGAATTACCCAATCGACCTTTGATCGCCACTACCTGCGTCGTGGTTTACCCGCCCAAACCATCAGGCTGAGTGAACCTTCCTTGACGCCCGGCTTGCTTTTCGACCGCGGACGAAGTTTCCTCAAACGCTGGTTGGGATTATGATCTCCTGGTCAGAGCCAATTTCCTGTTCCCATCCACCAGAAAAGTTGACTGCTCCCCTTCCTTGAGGAGAGGGAGCAGTCAATTCGTCTAGATGAGCATGATCAGTTATTTTGATGGATTTTCAGGGGGTGGTGATCATTTTGGA
>VFSW01002816.1_pt1 | contig 26204 bp, 25 predicted proteins | sample 5358111 | NCBI WGS metagenome assembly VFSW01 (sample SAMN11554181, study PRJNA540505) | mine drainage metagenome | isolation source: sediment from site ElyBrook_90M | place: USA: Ely Copper Mine, Vershire, VT | collected 2017 | reverse complement strand
GTCCCACGGCAACCGCACGTCTCGATCGGGAGATCTCCGACGCACGCACCATCTTTGACAAACTCGACGTTCTGCTCGCGTACTTTGACGCCGTGGCAGGGGCCGTCTCGTGACGCAGCGCCCGTGCGGTCTGGGATACCGTCCAAAGGGTGTAACACCATGATGTATTGCATCGCCGGGGTCTGCGTGCTCGCGCTGGCCAACTGGGCGTGGTCACTGTACGCCGTGGTCCAGACCCTCCGCGGGGTCCCTAAGCTTTCCCGCGATGCCTCGCCACCGCCCGAAACATGGCCCCGGGTGTCTTTGATCGTGCCCGCGCGGGACGAAGCCCGTGAGCTCGAAACAGCCATCCGCTCGCGGCTCGCCGACGACTACCCGGCTCTCCAGGTAGTGATCGTCGACGACCGTTCGACGGATGAAACAGGCGCCATTGCAGATCGCCTTGCGCGCGAAGATCCAAGGGTCTCGGTGGTGCACATCACGGACTTGCCCGAGGGCTGGCTGGGCAAGCTCTATGCGATGCACCGCGGGATCTCCGCGGCCGACGGGGCGTGGTTGCTGTTCAGCGACGCGGATGTACGTTTTGCACCGGGGACGCTGCGCCGTGCGGTGGCCCGCTGCGAGCACGACCGTCGCGACCACCTGGCCGTGATGCCAGGTTTTACCAACCACGGTGTGGGCGTCGACGCCGCGATGGACATGTTCTGCCACACGCTTGTCTCCGTCGGCCGCCCGTGGAAAGCCCAGGACCCACAGTCACGTGTCGCAGCGGGGGGCGGGCTCTTCAACCTTGTACGCCGCAGTGCCTACGACCGCACGCCTGGCTTTGCATGGCTGAAGCTTGAAATCGGCGACGACGTCGCGCTCGCCCAGATGCTCAAGCAACACGGCGCCCGCACCCTGGTCATGGACGCCGTAGACTGTGTGTCCCTGGACTTTTACCGGGACCTCGGCGAGATGGCCTACGGGCTTGAAAAGTCGGGCTTTGCGGTCATCGGGAGGTTCAGTTACCTGGTCACCGTGGGGGTGTGCGTCGTCGGATGGCTGATGTACGTGGGCTTTCTTGCCGGGCTGGCGCACCCCGCGGGGTGGGTGCGTGCGGTCACGGCGGCGACCTTGGTGCTGGCCTGGCTCTCCCAGGGGCTTCTGGCCCGCTGGCTCGGGCGGCGGTTGCTTCCAGCTTTGTTGTTTCCTTTCGGGGCGATGGCCCTGCAATGGATGATCCTTCGGTCGGCGTGGCTGGCCTATCGCCGTGGCGGGGTGGCCTGGCGAGGGACGGTCTACCCCGTCGACCTCCTCCGCGCGGGCGCCAGGCTACAACTTCGCTGAATTCATCCCAAAGTCCGGTGGCGGCCCCCGGGCTACCGCAGCAACCGCGTGGCCTTTTGCATCCGCAAGCTCCGCCCGCGCACCAACGACTCGGACGTCCGTCTGGGGCAGACGCACGTCCGTCTCGGGACGACGGACGTCCGTCTCGGGAAGACGGAAGGGTGTTCGGGGTAGACCCACGTCCGTCTCGGGACGACGGACGTCCGTCTCGGGAAGACGGAAGGGTGTTTGGGGCAGACACACGTCCGTCTCGGGACGACGGACGGGCGTCTCGGGACGACGGACGTCCGTCTCGGGACGACGGACGGGCGTCCAGTGGAGACGGACGGGTGGGGGCTTGGTTCGCGGCCGGGTGCATGAGACACGCATCCGCGGGCGAATCAGCGCCGGGGGAAGGCCCTTGGGGGTTGTGTGTGGGGTGGACACCGGGATGCATCCCACGGGGGTGCGGGCTTGTGGCATGATCGCGACCGTGCCGCTGTGTGCGGCGGGAGTGACTGGACGATGGAGCGACGGCACGGCTGGTCGATGCGCGGACAGTGGGATACCGCAAGGTTTCCGTATGGGGTTCATGGTGCGCACGGGGGATCGGTGCCGCCGGATGTGGGGTGGAGACTGCTGGCGGATTGGACGCCGGGGTCACAAGCCGGCACGCTCTCGCTGGACCAGTTGATGGAAATGGCCCGGGCCCTGGGTGTTCCGTGTGACCTCGAAGGCTCGCGGGACCAGGCGATGTACACAGAACTCCGGGAGGAGGTGCGAAAGGTTCTCCGCGCGAGGGTGCTGCGTGGGGGGAGCCAGGTGCATCTCGGGCACGCGCATCACCCGGCGCACACCCATCACCGCCCGGCGGTGCATCCCAGCCATCCCCCGGTGGAGCATCGTTCGAGCGGGGGGGTGCAAGACGCTACGCCCAAGCACGAAGAACCCCCGCCGCCGGCCCCCGGCCCCGTGGCCGAAGTCGTCCATTGCCGTATCACGGAGTTTTCCGTGATGGACAAGAAGCGGACGCCGAGTTCGAAGCGGGTGTTGCAAGTGGTCCCCGAGGCGGAGTTGAAAGAGAAGCATGGGTACAGCCGCGAGGCGGGGTATCCCAAGGAGATGAGCGAAAAGCTCGATAAGTGGGAGAGTGTGATCGCGGCGGCAGAGAAAGCAGGATCGTGGGGGGACTACCTGAAGTCCCAGCGGGGCAAGAAAGGCCCCGGGCATGTGGATCCCGCGAAAGAAACCTACAAGGCTTCGTACGCGCACTATGGCAATGGTCAGGCCAAGGTGCAGGTGAAAGCTGCGTACGCGCCGGATTGTGGGACGAAACACCCGTTGGTGGCGACGGGACCGCACGGGATGACGAAGCCCGGAAACGAAGCCGTGTTTCCGTTTGGTGCGCCCACGGCCGGCGGGCGGATGATGAACGCCAGGCCGGATGTGTACCAACTGAAGGGACACGGGTGCGAAGGGCGCACGGACACTGTACGGGTGGAGGTTTTTCCGAGCGACGAGTACGTGGTGAGCCTCGGGATCGAGGAGAAGTGCGAAGTCTTCAAGCATGTGATGGAAAAGGTTGGGGAGGTGCTGAAGTTCGCGGGGATGGGCGAAGCGGAGGTGTCTGCGGAGGGCGGGCTGGATGCCTCGGTGGGCTGGCGGGCGGACAAAGAGGGCTGGCGGGCGTACTACGCGATGGAACTCGCGGCCAAGGCCGGGGTGTCGTTCGGGATCAAGTTCAACGTGTCGTTTGTGTCCCTGGCGACGGGGGTGCCGTCGGGGTTGCTGAAGTACGTCGGGGACATCGGGATGAACGTGGGGGTCACCCTGTCGGGAGAGTTCAAGGGCGGGGTGATCGTGCGTAAGTTCCCGGGATCCGAGGGAGACGGGAAAGACTTGAACGTGACGGGAGAACTGAAGGTCGAAGGCAGCGGGTCGGTTCCGATCGAGCTCTATGCTTTCATCGGCCCCCATGGGATTCTCTCGGCGGCCGCGAGCGGAAAAGTCGAACCCAAGGTCACCCTGGAGGCCGAACCCAAGATCGACGAGGGCACGGTCAACCTGGAGACCAAGGGCAAGCTTGAACAAGGCGAGGTCACCGTGTCTCTGTTGTTCACCGCGCTCTTCTGGGAGAGCCGCAAAGACTGGCACGTCCATCTCTGGGACGAGCGCACGCTCTTTGAGCGCACCTACCCCCTCTTTGACGTCGACCGCGACCGCCACGCAGGGGCTGCGTAGAAACCCGAGCGCACAGCAATGATCCGTAGACTCGACCTGACCGTGCGCATGCGCGGTCTCGTGGCAGACGTAGGCGTCCTCGACGCACCGTTGATTCGTAACCTCACGGGCGAAGAGATGCAGCGCTCGTACCCCGTGGATCTCTGGCTCGCGCCCGAGGGCAACGTGCTGACCCTCAGTGCGTCGCCCTTGCCCGACGGACCTCCAGGCGAGGACATTCTTCTGGACGTCGCCCTGGTGGATCCAGAGTCCCGCAAGGCGCTCACACGGCTTACGTGGACGGCCCCGGGAGCGTCGGAGTTTGAGCCGTTTCGCACGGGGTTTCCCTTTGTGCCCCCGGCGATTCCGCCGACCCAGTGGTGGGATGACCTCGACCCGGTGGCGGAGTTTACCGACGCGGACTTCGACGCTTTGCGAGACGCCGGAATGGCTTTGTACGCGGCGTTTACCCGTAAGTCCGTCGACGATGTGATCGCCGTGCTGGACTACCGCCTCGCGGAGTTCTCCCGAGCTTTTACCGTTGACCTTGCAGACCACCGGGCTGAAGTGCGCGAGCAGCTCTCAGCCAAGCTTGCCTCGCCGGACTTTGCACTGGAGCCGGCGATCCGCGACGAACTTCGGGTGTCTCCCTGTGCCGACGGCCGGGCGTACCATCTCTCGCGCGGCGACGGCAGCGAACTTATCACTTTTGCCGAGACCGCCGAGGCCTACGCGGGCTCGATGCAAGTGTACGTCGGGCGGGTCAAAGGCACCTGGCAGGTGGTGCGGTAGCGCCCCAGGGACCCACCGTCACGCGTCGCCGTCGGCGGCTTCGACACGGTTGCGACCGAGGTCCTTGGCACGGTAGAGCGCCCGGTCGGCTTCGTCCAAGAGCCCGTCGAGGCCCTGTCCGTTGCACCCGGCGAGACCGATGCTCACCGAGAGCGGGAGAGTCTTGCCCTCGCCCAGGGACAACGGCGACCGGGCGACCGCGGCGCGGAGGCGCTCGGCTGCAACGCGGGACCCTGCCTTGGAAGTGTTCGGGAGAAGCACCAGAAACTCCTCGCCGCCCCAGCGCGCGATGAGGTCGGTCTCGCGGAGCGCGCTGCGGAGTACGTCGGCGACGTGGCACAGCGCCCGGTCGCCCACGACGTGGCCGTGCGAGTCGTTCACCCGCTTGAAGAAATCCACGTCGATCAGGGCGATCATGAGCGGGTGGCTGTACCTTGAGCAACGGGCGAGTTCGCGGGTGAGGACCTCCGCGGCGTGTCGTCGGTTGGCGAGCCCTGTCAGTGCGTCGGTTGCTGCGAGGCGTTGGGATTCTTCAAGAAGGGCCACGGCGTGGAGGGGCAAGGCGAGTTCACGGGCGGTGAGGGCAAGGATGGTTTGTTCGTCAGGGTGGAGGGCGCGGCGAGCCGGTGCGACCCAGAGCGTCCCGAGGGTACGGTCGGAGAGGGAGACGACGTTCATCACGGGCACTCCGTGAACGTCATCCGTGGATGGGAGACCGTCGGCGACGAGGAACGGTTGCAGGGTCTCGGGCGCGAGGGCCAGGGCCGTGGACACACCGTCGGCCAGGCCAACGACGGTGCTGTGCTGGTGGATGTACACCCGTCGACGATGGGTCTCCCGGAGGTCCAGCGCGAGCCATTGGTATTCAAGCAGGTCGGCCAGCAACCGGGTGAGGCCGTGAAAAAGCGCGGTCACTTCGGCACCGGCAAAAGCCAGCGCGCGGAGCTCACCGGCCACCACGGCGTCAAACAACGCCCGGTCCAGCAACACGGACAACCGACCGGGAATGGAGCTTGGACGCAACGCAGGCTCCGCGGGCGCGCCGTCGTACGCGCGCGGTGATATCCCAGCCAGCACCCGCACGACCGCGTCGAGGTCTCCCGTGTCGACAAAAGCGTGCGCCCCGGCCCGTTGCCCCCAAAAGCGCGAACGTCGATCCGCTGCGGTGCCCACGAGCACCACGGGCACGTCCGCCGTGGTGACGTCTGCCCGTAGAAGCTGGCAGAGCTGCAAGCCCGAGAGTCCGGGCATCCAGAGTTCGCTTACCACCCCGTCGGGCGGATGGGCGAGAGCGGCGATCACGCCTTGCTCCCCGTCGTCGACGGTGTCCACGGTCCACCCTGCGTCGGTGAGCAAGCTGCCGAGGGACGCGCGAAGCGCCGCGTCGGCCGCGACGATGAGCACTCTTCGCGTCACGGTAAAGCATGCCCGATCGGGACTGTCGTGGGCGACAGGGATCCGACCGCGGTCATTCTTGACTCACGGTGGCCTGCACGTCCAGCGCGGGCGCACGCAAGGACGTACGAGACAGATCCACGGCGGTGAGGGAGGCGAGCGTATCGAGGAGCCGACGGCCGGTGTCGGTGTCATGGAGCGAGGCGTACAGGGCCTCGGGGTCAACGCCTTCGCCGCGGAGGATGTCGGCGCGGGCGCGGACGTAGCCACGGAGGATGTCCGCGGTGGCCTCGGGATGAAACTGCACGCCCCAGGCGCGGTGGATTGCAAAAGACTGACAGGGGTCGAGGGCCGAGGTCGCGAGTACGGTGGCGCCGGGGGGGGGCCGTCGCACCGTGTCCATGTGGGTGGCCTGGGCAGAGAAGTCTGTCGGGAGCGCGGCGAAGAGGGGGTTCGTGCGTCCGTCGGGGGTGAGGGACACGCGGATGGTGCCCATTTCGCGTCCGCGGGGATTGCGGGTGACCTCGCCGCCAAGGGCCCGGGCGAGGGCCTGGTGGCCAAAGCACACGCCCAGAAAGTACATCCTGCGTACCGAGACCACTTCGCGGATGAGCGCGTCGAGGGCCGGGAGCCAGGGGTGAGATTCGTACACGGCGTGGGACGAGCCCGAGACCACGACGGCGGAGACGGCATCGAGCTGGGCAGGGCTTACGGTCTCGGTGCGGATGTCGACGACGTCGAGGGTGACCGTGGGAGGCAGGGCGTGGCGAAACCACTGGGCGAAGCTCCCGTGGACCCTGGCGACGGAGGGCTCGGGATCGCCGCAACGGACGAGGAGCCAATGACGCAAGGAAGTGTTGCCGGGGCACGAGCCCATGTCCATGCCCCAAGCATGACCCTGCGGGCCGAGAAGGCAACTCTTTGGACCAACGGCCCGACGGAAGGCGAGAACACCGTCGCGCGAGCCACTTTTTCAGCCCAAGCCCTCGTTCGCAACGGGCGAGGGGCTGAAACCCGAGATCTTGGCCCTGCTTCGCGCGTCGTGGAGGTGTTCACCATGGAGGATCCGATGGCCAGGCCGTCGGCCCCTGCGACCACGGCGCACCATGGGGGTGCTTCCACGATGGTTCCGACTGTCTGCACGAGCGTCGTGTGGGGGTGTCTCCCGGGCGTTGACTCTCGGCGGGCTTTGGGGTGACACCTCGCGGCCGTGTCTCGCCCGCGCGCGCTGGCTGTCTCGTCGGGCGTAGCCGTTGCGTGCGCCTTGGCTGTGTACGGCCCCGGTGCGTGGGCCAACGACGGCGACGGTGACACCGCGGTGGTGTACGGCGACCCGACCGCACGGGATGTCGCACGGGTCGAGGGAACCGCGGGCTTTGCAACGAGTATTGACACCCGCGTCCGCGGCCCCGAGGTCGAGAGCGTGGGCGACCTGCTCGAAGAAGCACCAGGATTGCACGTGCGACGGCAAGGTGACGGCTTTGCGCCGGAGACCGTGTCGCTCCGTGGGGCCCCCGCGGCGCAGGTGACCGTGGCGCTGGACGGCGTGGTGCTGAATGACGCCGTGAGCGACGGGGTGGACTTGTCTCTCTTGCCCCCGGCGTTGATCGCTCGGGCGGATGTCTACCGGGGTTCGCCGCCGGTGCGCCTTGGGGTCGGTGGTCTGGGCGGAGCGATTGAGTTGATCACACGGCCGATGCCGTACAGACCCGTGGGGCAGTGGACTCTTGGGGTAGGTTCGTACGGTTCTCGCCGGGCGAGTGGGTTTGCGGGCGCGCGGTATGGGCGATGGAGCGTTCTCGCCGCCCTGGGCTACCGGGGAACCCAAGGAGACTGGAGTTTCTACGATCTGCCCAACGGTCCCTTGAACCCTGGCGTGGATGCCACGAGGCAAAACGACACGGCCGAGTCCGCGGATGGCCTGGCCCGCGCGTGCAACGACCTCACACCGAGAGACACCGTTTGTGTGCTCTTGATCGGGGGATGGCGCACGCGCGAACTTGCCGGACCCGCGGGCGCCCTCACGGTGGGACCCTACGCCGAGAGCGCTCGGTTGCTGGCACGGGCGACAGAGCGGCACCGGGGCGCGCACGGGACAACCGAGATGTACGTCAGCGCCGTGGCGCGGGATGACCATTTCTCCAACCGCGGGCCAGCGCCGTTGCAGGGTACGGATGTCACCGACGCACGGTCGACGACATGGTCGACAGAGATCGGAACGACGGCGGACCTGCGGGTGGGTGGGCTCATGGTGCAAGCGATCGCGCGAGGGCGGGTCGAGCGGTATGTCCCGCACTTCACAGGGCTGGACGACGATGCGTTGCGGCAGGGAGCGCTGGGGGGACTCGAAACCTCGCTGGCGCTGGGAGCGCTCACGATCGCACCTGCGGCTGGGATCGAAGCGATCGCGGACCAGGGTCCCGCGGGGTCGGGCTCGCGCACGCTGGCTTCGCCGCGCGTGGGGTTGCGGTGGCGGGTCGCACCCTGGCTCGATCTGCGTGGGGATGCCGGTCACTACGAACGCGCGCCGTCCCTGCCAGAACTCTATGGTGACCGCGGGATCATCGTGGGCAACGCCGGGCTGTTGCCCGAGCGCTCGGACAACGTCGACGCCGGTGCCGTGTTGGACCTCCGTCACCGTCGTTTGTCGCTACGGGTTGACGCTGCGGGCTATGCGCGACGGGTCGAAGATCTCATCGCGCTGGTGCAGACCACGCGGTCGACGTTTACGCCGTACAATCTGGACCGGGCAACGGTGACGGGGGCGGAGCTCGGCGCGCGCTTGGCGTGGGGACGTAGCCTCCGCGCGACGTTGGCCTATGCACGGGTCGACGCCAGCACGCCCGCCCCGGATGGAACCTCACGGCGGGTGCCCGGGATCCCCACGGACGACTTTCGCGCCGAGGTGAACGGAACGGTAGGTCCCGTGACCCTAGGCGCCGACCTGACCTACGTCTCCGAGGCTTACCTGGACACGGGAAACCTTGCAGAGATCCCGGCCCGTACGCTCGTGGGCACCCGCGTCGCCGTGGTGGTCCCCTGGGTGCCCTGGCTCACGGTGATTGGTACCGTCACCAACCTTTTCGATGTACGCACAGGGACCGTCCCCTCCCCCGTGCACTGCGCCGACCCGGCGGCATGTGCGGAGACCGTACCCGTCCAGGACTTCTTCGGCTACCCTCTCCCTGGCCGCGCGGTGTTCGTGTCGCTCACCGCGCGCTCGGGCGTTGTTCCGTGAAGACTTTGTGTTTCTTCATCCTCCTGTTGGTGGGGACCGCCTGTACCGCGGACCCCGGCGCGGCCGTGGGTACGGGTCTCGCCACCGCTGTCTGGAACGCCCCGCCAACAGCTTCTACGCACGTCCTGGTCATCGCCACGGACTACGTCTCTGGCGACGTGTCGTCTCTCGACACGGTCTCTCTGATCCTGTCCCCCATGGAGATGTTTACCCAGCCTGGCGCCCCGGCGCATGTGTCCGGTGACACGATCGCTCGGGTGATCGGGGAGACGGCGGTTCTTCTCGATCGCTCGCCTGGCGAGGGCGACGACGCGACGTACTTCGACCTTCGTGAGACGCCACCCACCCTCCTGGGCCAGCGCGGATTGCTTGCGCCCACCGAGGGAGGGTCTTCCGCCGGAGCTCGCCCGACGGCCAATGCGCATGACTTTCTCGTGGTAGACAACCGTCACGCGTACGTATCCCGTTGGGACATGGACTCCCTCGGGGTGATAGCGCTGGCCACGGGTGAGGTCACCGGCACCGTGGATCTGAGACCGTACACCGACGGGGCACCGTTGCCTGAACCCGACGCGCTCGCGCGGGTGGGCACCGAGGTATGGCTCACGCTCGAACGTCTGGGCGTGGACCCCTTGGTTCCATCACATACCGGGGTGATCGTGAGGATCGACCCGGCGCGGGATGCTGTCACAGGGACCGTCACGCTGCCGTTCGCAAACCCGACGGGGAGCATGCAGCCCGCGCCCGACGGGGACGGTGTGGTTCTCGCGGCGGTGGGGGACTACCACGTCGTGGGCGACGGTGGGGTGTTGCAAGTGCACGTAAACGGAACCGTCACGGTTGCGGTGCGGGAGACCGACGTCGGGGGAAACATCGACGCGGTCTCCGTGCTGGACAGCCACCGACTGCTCCTTCGGGTGCCAGGCGCGGAGACCTCGGGAACCTCGGGCGCCGTGTCGTCCACAGCCCTCGTCGCATGGGACCTCACCACCCGCACCCCCACCGTCTGGCGCACCTGGTCTCTCTGGAACCCCGCAGCCCCGTTGGTTCTTGGGGACAGGGTGTACGTGGGCGATCCGGGAGATCTCCGCCACGGCGGTGCAGGTGTACGGGTATACGGTCTCGACGGGCGTGAAGTCACCACGGCGCCCGTGCCTGTCCGTTCAGGGTTTATTCCCTACGACATCGAGCCTGCGCCGTAGTTTTGGTGTGTCTCAACGCAGCGGGATCCGTACGGCGTGCAGCCCCGTGGGATAGGCCGCGAGAAACATCGCTTCGTGCTGGATGCAGGTCTCTGCGTCGTGGGCCGACGGGTCAACCCGCACCGAGGCCACACGACCGTCGGCACCGAGGTTAAGTTCCACACTGCCCTCCAGGGTTCCCACGCACCGTCCGCGTTCTTGACACACCGTGATGCAGTGGCGAAAGCGCATCGTGGCTTGTGCCTCGTGGGCGCTCATTTCTCGGGCCGAGATCTCGGGTGCTGTGTCTCCCGCGCCGGGGCTCACGCCAGCCACCACAGTCGGCTGGGTACCCCCCACGGGAACCGTACGCACCCATTCCGTCGGGTGCCCTGTACCGACTTCAAGCGTCGAACTCCCGTGCGGATACCTCGCCCGAAGCGTCAACGGCGACGCCAGCCGCAAAGTCTCCAGCGCCGAAGGAAATACACCGTGACCCACGGCCGTGATCGTCGCCGCAGGGTCCGTCACGGGCACGGGCCAGAGCCTCCCGGCGGGAGACAACACTGTTGCATCCAAAGCGTCCGGGTCGCGCGCCGCGACCCCTGTCTCGATGTCGGCCCCCGCGCCCGCTTCGGGGAGATCCAGCACGATGGGGCCAGTGTACCGCACCACGTGACCGCCATCCCGCGTGACCGTCACGGCACTCCCCAGCACCACGACGTGCACCATCCCTGGAATCACCGCCGCCGTGACCGAAGACGCATCGGACACCGTCCAGCGCCCTGCGTGCAGGGACACTTCTGCCGTGGGCGCCGCGCCGTCGCCGCGTTGCAGCGCGACGGTCCCGTCCGCAAGGGCGACCGTCACCGTACCCTCCCGCATCTGCGAAAGATCCACGGTGGTGCCCGCGCGCAGGTCCAGCGTCCAGCCGGGCTGAACGGTGACCACGCCACGGCCATGCGCGCCCGTGGTGATCGTCGCGCCCTGGTGCACAGACGTGACCGCAGCCAGCGAGCGGTTGCCCGCAGCGTCACGAAAACTCGCACCGCCCGCAGAAAGCAGCACCGCGCCCGACCACGGAGCCGCCTCGGGGACCAAAGAACGCTCGCGGTGCGCAACGGGGTGCTCGGTGAGGCCGTCACGGTGGTGCGCTCGGACGGCCAAGAGGGCCACGGCGGCTACGGCGAGGGTGAGCCCGCTGGCAACCCACGGCTGCCATGGACGCAGCGTACGGACCGAGCGCCCGCGGAGATCCCTCGCGACGGATTCGGCCTCGGCCAGGATCGCAGCGTCGAGGGCGCCCCAGTGGACGTTCACAGGGGCGGTGCGGGCTTCGTCCAGGATGCGGGCTCCGTGCTGGAGACGGTGGTACGTGGTGCTGCACGCGGGGCAAGACACACAGTGCGCGGAGACCTCGGGCGAAGGGCGCACGGACGACGCCGCAGAGAAGAGTTGGTCGATGCTAGGGTGGGCGCTCACCGGGAGGTTCCTTCAGCGGGAGACAATTGGAGATCGATCGCGATGCTTTCAAGCGTGGGATCCATGGCCATGGCGGCGTAGACCTCCCGTCGACCGTAAAACAATCGGGTACGGACCGTGAGCACAGGGATCCCCACGATCGCGGCTACCTGCGTTGCCGGGACCCCTTCGATGTCATGGAGGATGAACACCGTGCGCTTCTTGTCCGAGATCCCGTCGAGGATTCTGTACAAGGCGCGGAGGCGTTCGTTTCGGGCAGCACCGTCCAACGGGGAGTCATCCGGGGCGGGCTGGTCCTCGGGGACTTCGGTCGCGAGTTGCGGACGGCTACGAGCTGCACGGATGTGCATCAACGCAACGTTCACGGTCACCCTGTGCAGCCAGGTGGTAAACCGTGACTCCCCCCGAAAGCCCGACAGCGACCGAAACACCTGGATGAAGACTTCTTGAATGACATCATCAACGTCACCCCGCGGGCCCAGAAGCCTCGCGGTCAAGCGCGCGACCTCCCGCCGGTGCGTACGGTACAACTCTTGAAAAGCCTTGGAATCGCCCGCACGGGCACGGCTTACATACGCCGGAGCGTCGTTGTCAGTACTCACGAGGTCATCCAGTGTACGGATGCCGGACGATAGCATGGACACCTTGATCGCCATCCCGAGGCCCCATTCCCGAGGCCGTCAGCGTACTCCGATGCGAGCGGCCCCCCGGGACGTTCATCCGCCGAAGGGACACGGCCATGGACTACCCACGGTACCGCGCGATCCATTGCAAGATGTCCGACGCCACAAGCCCCACCACCAGCGCGACGACAACGATTCCCATGGGTGTGCACCCTCGGACCTTGGGGGCATCCGAGGCAAGTTCTCTACGGTTTACCAAAACTCTCCCTGGCCCCGGGCTTGGCGCTTCACGGGTGAAGTCTCTGTCGCTCGGGGTGTGCCAAGACCTCCCGTGGCCCACGGGTGTTCGTACGGTGACGAAACCTGGATCTTGCCCGTGCACTCGGGTACGGAAGAACCATGCGAGTCCTGGCAACCGCGTTGCTCTTGCTCTCCACGACCTACGGATGCATGCACGCGCCGCACACCGCGTATGGTTTTGATCCTGGGCCGGGATCCTGGGAACTTGGTGGCCACGAAGAGGGACCCAACGAGCAGCACGAAGTGTACGTCCACGAGGTGTACGACGAGCGCTTGGAGGTCTGGGAGATCCATCATCCCGCGCCCGCGGGGACAAGCGCGGAGTTCAGTGCCCTTGCACCCGCAGCGAGGATTGTTCCCCCGTTGGGTACGCCAACCGCGCCGCCGCGGGCAATAGGGGATGACGCCATCAACGACGTACAGGGTTACTGGATCGAACAGACCGGTCGGGCGGACGGTGACTCGCTCCAGGCTGCCGCGTGGGTGATTCCAAACGGTCGGCGGTACTTTTTCGTGCGTATGCGCTCGGCCGAAGACGACACCGAGCAACTCCGCGCCTGGCTCCGAGACACCATCCTCCGTAACTTCAGGTTTCCTCCCCCGCAGCGCTGAGTGTCCTCCCCTCAGCGCTGGGGCACCGGCACACGAAACCTCGCGGTGTACGTCCCCGTGCCAAAGCTCGGAAGGGTCACAGCCCGCACGGCGGACACCAGACACGGTCCCGTCGGCGGGTCTCTCAAGCCTCGAGGGATTTCAACCCGCACAACCCGCCCGGTGGTGGCCTGGTAGGTCACCGCGATCTGCACCGCGCCCAGATCCGAACCCACCACGCAGTCCCCCACGGGACCTTGAAGGGCCATTCCTGCCCGCCAGAGAGCGTCTTCGGACGGGCGCGGGTGTCGGACAGGCGGCACGCTCACTGGGGGAATCTCGGGTACGGGAACGGTTGGCGGCACCACGGGCGCGGTCGCTACGGTGGGTGCCTCGGGGCGAAGACTCACCGCCGCGGGGACAACGGCCAGTGTCGGGGGTTGCGACGGTGCCGTTGGCAACGCTCTCGGGTACGCAAGCATTCTGGGCGCGGGCGTTGTGGCTACGGGGGTCACTCGCCCCGCACGAAGGTCCGCCCGTAGTTCTGCACACACACGCCCACCCACGGTGCCAAGGGTGGCTGCGAGGATCACCGCCGCGCCCAGGATGGACGCCGAGACTGTCCATGCCGCGTGCTCGATCACGCGGTCGATGGCCGGCGCGGGGACCCCAGCGGTAGACACCGTCTCGGGAAGCAGCGTCGTGATGGACAAGAGCGGTGTTCGCGGAGGGTCGTGGGGCACCGCGGGGCGGTCGACGGCCACGGGCGGTGTGGGCGCGGTGGTTCGAGACTCGAATGCGTCGAGTGCGGACAGCGCTGCGAGGGGGTCGGCCATGGGAACCGTAGGACGGTCGCCCGCGGGCAACCGTGCGGGGGTCCGTGGCAACGGCGGCGGCTTGGGCCCTTCCGCCAGGCGAACCGTCGGCCGCGCCCGGGGAACCCGCCCCGACTTCAATGGAACCCAGGACCCCGTCTCGGACCGTGACACCACGGCCGGAGCTTCGGGCTCCGCCATCAAACGGTCAAAGGCCTGATCGACGTCGCCCGTGAGCGCTGCATCCGGTGGCGTGTTGGTCAGGGCAAGTGCCAGGTCGCGGGCAAAGGCTCCCGCGGTGGCGTGCTGCTCATTGGGTTCGGCGTTCCACCCGCGGAGGAGAACGGCGTCGACGGCCGGGGGCAACGAGGGGTGAGCGCCGTGGGTCGCATGCCGCGAGGACTTGCCATCGTCCCGCATACTCTCCGCCGTTCCCGAGAGTCCCGTCCCAGAAATGCACCGAAACGCCAAGGTTGCCAACATCACCACGTCGGTCCGCGGACGTAGCCATTGCTGCACGTCCTCTGGGAGCACACCGGCTTCGGCAAGCGCCCATGCAAGGCCGGTCTCATCGAGCCACACCCCCCCACCGGCGTCCAGCAAGACGTTTTCGGGTTGGATCGATCGATGGACAATCGGCGGGGCGTGTCCGTGCAGGGCGTCGAGGATCCGTGCAAGTTCGGTGACCATCCGAGAGACATCCTCGGGGGACATTCGATCGTGGGCGGCAAGACGGTCTCGCACGGAGTGACCGTCGATCCGTGCGGTGACCAGCACCGGTCGCGCTGCCGTGACGTCATACGCCGCCACCCGGGGAACCCCGTCGATGCGGAGGTCTTTCAAGGTCTCAAAGGCCCGCGCGAGGAGCGGTGCCCGGGCGCCATGCACGGCCAGTTCGGGGTGTATCACCCGGGCCACGAAGCGCGCGTCGGGTTCGCCCATCGCCCGCGCGAGGTACACCGTCGAGAGCAAGCCATCCCGAAGAAAGCGGTCGAGGACGTACGCCCCACACACCCGCGTTTCGAGCTTGGCTACCGGGCTGACGCGCGCAGTCGTCCCCATGCACACGGAGTCTACGCCAGGATTCTCGTATCACGGACGAAAAACCGTGGCCCTTCACCCCGGCAAGATCCCCCGTTTGCGTGCGGGTCGCTCGATGTGTTTGTTCGCGGACAGCGCGAGTCCCGCTGCGAGGGTCTTGCGGGTGTCTCTCGGGTCGATCACATCGTCCACAAATCCCCAGCCCGCCACCCGGTAGATGTCAATGTACCCTTGGATGGTGTCCACCACGGACTGACGTAGTTCCGGGGGCGGAGTCTCTCCGCCAAAGAGCTTGCGAGAAGCAATCCCAACCATCCCCTCGGCACCCATGACCGAGATCTCGGCGCCAGGCCAGGCCACAATCAGGTCGGGTTCGTACGCACGGCCACACATCACGAAGTACCCCGCGCCGTACGCCTTGCGCACCACCACCGTCAGCTTGGGTACCGTCGCCGCACTCATCGCATGGAGCATCCGCGCACCGTGCCGGATGATTCCCATGTGCTCAACCTTGGAGCCCACCATGAAGCCCGGCGTGTCTTGCAGGAACACCAGGGGAACGTTGAAAGCGTCGCATACCTGAATGAAATGCGAACCCTTGTCCGCCGCGTCGAGATCCAACACACCCCCAAGGTGCATGGGGTTGTTCGCGACGATTCCCACACTGCGTCCGTCGATGCGGGCAAGGCACGTGATGAGGTTACGCGCCCAGCGAGGTTTGATGTCAAACACCTCGCCGTTGTCCACCACCGCCCGTATGACTTTGTACATGTCATACGCCCTGCGCGAACTCTCGGGGAGCACGTCCAACAGGGATTCTTCACGGCGGTCGGCTGGGTCATCCGTGCACACCACCGGCGGTGCGTCTTCGCAATGCGAGGGAAAGTACGACAGGTACTTTTTGACCGCAGCGATGCAACTCGCATCGTCCGGAAACTCTCCGTCGCCCACCCCCGATACCTCACTGTGTACCTTGCTCCCCCCAAGGTCCTGTTCCGTGACTTCTTGACCCGTGACGGCTTTGACCAACGGCGGGCCCGCAAGCGCCATCGAACCAATGTTCTTGACCATCGGAACGTAGTCCGCGAGTCCCGGGATGTACGCCGTCCCTGCCGCACCCGGCCCCACCATCGCCGCCACCTGCGGAACCACCCCGGACATCACCACTTCTTCCCGAAAAAGCTGTCCGTACCCCGCAAACAACGACAACGTATCTTCGCTGCGTGCTCCTGGCTCGATCCGCGCGCCCGCCGAGTCAATCAACCACACCATCGGGTGCCGTCCCTTGAGCGCCATCTCCCGCGTGCGGGTCACTTTCACTTCGCCAGTCTCTCCGATGGATCCTCCCTTCACCGTAAAGTCATACGCCGCTGCACACACCATCCGTCCATCCACCTTGCCAAAGCCGCACACCACGGCGTCCGCCGCAGGCTTGTCCGTTCCGTCTGGCCCCGCCGCCGTGCCCATCTGCGTTCCGTGCATTCCAATCTCAAGGTACTCCCCGCGGTCAAAGAGTTCCGCCATGCGTTCCCGCGCGGTGAGCTTGGCTCGGGCGTGCTGTCTTGCGACTTTGTCTTCGCCCCCCATCTCACGGACTTTTGCGCGACGAGCTTCGAGCTCGGCGACGCGCTCACGCATCGTGGGCATTCGTCTGTCTCCCTAGCGCCCCGTCCATCGCGGCGCGCGCTTGTCCATATAAGCCGTCAGTCCCTCATGGGCGTCTTCTGTCCCCAGTAATTCAACCAACGCCGTACGCAACATCGGCAGCGCTTCGTCCAACGCCATGTCCCCCTGCACCGCGTACGCCCGCAGTCCTTGCCGTACCGCAATCGGTGAACGACTCCCGAGAGACTCCACCAACCGTTGAACCTCTCCGTCCAAGTCCTCGGGAGACACCACACGGTTGACGATTCCGTACTTTGCCGCTTCGTCCGCCGTGAGCTTTGCACCCGTGAGCATCATCTCAAGCAACGGCCGCCGCGGCATCGTCCGGGCAAGCACCGCCATGATCATCATCGGAAACAGCCCGATGTTGACTTCGGGTGTTCCAAGTTTTGCGTCGGTGGTGGCAATGGCAAAGTGGCTCGCTGCGACCAGTCCCAGACCGCCGCCCATGGCCGCACCGTGCACCCTCGCCACGATCGGTCGGGTCGAACGCACCATCGCCAAGAGCAAATCAGCATAGTCCCCCTTGATCTCAAGTCCGTGGTCTCCAGACGCCGCCATCTGCCCGAGGTCACCGCCTGCACAAAAGCTTATTCCTGCCCCTGCAAGAACGATGACCCGCACGGCGTCGTCGGCGTGGGCCTTTGCGATCGCATGAAGGAGCTCGTTGACCATCTCGGGACCGATGGCGTTGCGCCGCTCGGGACGGCGCAAGGTCACCGTCACGACCGTTCCGCCTTGCGAAAGCTCTTGGGTGTCGTAACCAAGCGTGTTGAACATCGGACTCACACCGTGGAGGAAAAAGACAACCCGAGGATCGCGCGCGCGTCAGCCACCGTCGCAGGCTCGCGGCCCATGTCACGGATCATTGCAACAGCCTTGGCCACCAGGTCCCCGTTGCTACGCGCCATCGAACCGTCCGGGAGGTAGAAATTGTCTTCAAACCCCACGCGGATGTTTCCGCCAAGTGTCAGCGCCGCAGCGCAAAGCGGCCATTGCTCCCGCGAGATCCCCACGACTTTCCATGTGCTCCCCACCGGGAGATTCTGGGATTGGAACGCCAGGTGGCGGGTGGATGCGGGAATGCCCCCGACAACCCCCATGATGAGCGAGAAATCCAACGGTGGTTTGAGCTTGCCCATGGCGATGAAAGGCTCGGCCGAGGCGACGTGGCCCGTGTCAAAGCATTCGAGTTCGGGTTTGACCCCGGCTTCGGTCATCTGGTCGAGCAGCCCGCCGATGTAATCCAGCGAGTTTTCAAACACGAAGTTGAACACCCAATCCCGCGTCCGTCGGTTGAACTTCGCATAGTTCATCGACCCCATGTTCAACGCGCCGATCTCTGGGCGGCAGTCGGTGATGTGCCTCGCTTTGCGTCCTTCGGGATCCAGTGTTCCCGTTGAATAGTTCAGCACGACGGGACACACCGCACGGATCGCTTCGCCAATGGCACGGTATCTCTCCGAGGTGTAATCCGGCGCGCCGTCGTCCGTCCGTGCATGAACATGCACCACGGCCGCACCCGCTTCCCACGCCCGCTTCGCCTCCCTCGCGTAGTCTTCTACCGTATACGGTATCCCCGGGCACTGCGCCCTGGACGTCACCACACCGCTCAGGGCGCAGGTGACAATCGCCTTGTCGCTGGTCACCGTGGTCATCGTGTCACTCCCCTTCGTTCGTTCGCTCAATCCAGACGCACCGGGCGCCCGAGGGTACACCGTGTAACCCCCCCCGGGCATCCAACCCCCGCTATTCCACGAAGATCTCTTGTGGCCTGGATTTGCGGGTGCTAGCTTTCTGAACGTTTTCGGGGTCAGGCGCCACAGGATGCCTGTACCGTTCTTTCTGGAGGCTTCATGCGCAAAGCGGCCATCGCCGTTTCACTCGCGGCACTCGCGGGCTCGATCGTGGCGACACTCCCTCGGGAGTCCTCGGCTCAGAATGTCAATCCCATAGCCCCCACGGGCAAGGGCATCGTGGGCTGTGGACTCCTCGGCGGTGAAGCCGTGGTCATGGTCGAAGCCGCTGCGGGTGTCCACGCCCGCTGGACCTACGCCGTGTTTCCCCTCCTTGGTGCCGCCGGCGGCGCCGTCGGGGGGTATTTTCTTGAACAAGGTTCAACCTCCGCGAACCTCCCTGTCGCTTCGTTGGTTCTCGGCCTGGGATTATTGATCCCGACGACCATCGCGTTTGTCAGTGCCACGTCGTTTCGCCCCGAAACCGACGCCCAGACCGACGACGCCACGCCCTCCACCGCCCCGCTTGAAGAATCCGCGCCGTCCACGGTAACCCCCACGGGTGGCGTAAGCGCTACGCCCGGGCCTGCAACGCCCCACGCCAGTGTTTCTCACCCGCCTTCGGCCAATCCGTCGGCGACCGCAGGGGCCGTGGGGTTGCTTCCGGGGCTGTTCAACTACGGCTCCGAGGGATTGTCTTTGTCCGTTCCCGCGGTGAGCATTGCCAATGCGTACACCGTGGCCGAGATGGTGCAGTACGGCCAGGCGCCCGTGACCGAAGTACACATCCCGGTCCTGTCCGGCAGTTTCTAAACGGTTTACCCCCAACCGCCCTGGCCCTGCGGGGTGTGCTCCACGGGGGTTGTGCTCTCCCTGCGAGGGCCGTACCTTCGGACCATGGCAACGGAAGCGCTGTATGACCTCCACGCCCGGGTGACACCTGCTTTCGGTCTGCCAACGGCCTCCCCCGGGGTTGTGGTCTGTCCGCAGACCGCGGGATGGCTCATGGCCCGTCTCGCCGACGCCGGAGAACTAACCCTTCAGGTTGAAGCCGACGAGCGCACCTGGCGGATGCGTCGGATGGTGGGGACAACGGGTTCGACGCTCGAAAAGCCCTTGGCAACGCCCGCAAGTGCGTCTGAAGTCGGCACGGCGATCGTCCGCTGGGCATCCTCCGTGGGTCTCCATGCACGGTTGTTCAACGAACCGCACGGGGTCGTCCGGGTGAACCTTGCCCGCGTGCGGGACTGATCCCCCCAAACAATCTCCACGGGCATCGCCCACCCCCGGTTGCAATCTAAACGCGCCTGGCCAGGGCCGTTTGCAATCTAAACGGGCATCGCCGGTGCGTGTTGGCATTCAAGATTGCATCGTTGCACTCCCCCGGGGACTTGAGGAACACTCCCCGTGCCGATGGAGGCTGAAAGGACGGTTGTACATGCCTGGATTTGGATTCATGCGGGTGCCCATGGCGGGCTTTGTCGGGTTCATGGGGACCTTGAGGACGGGGGGGTGGAACGCCGTTACGGTTCCCAACGGGATGTACACAGGGTCGCTGGACCCGTCGGCGACCGCGGGGCTCTCGCTCTTTCCCCGGTGGAAGCTACGGCTCATGCGGGCGGTCACCGCGGCCGCGGCGGTGACCAACACACCGCAGCCCCTGGCGGCGTTGGACAACGCCTGGGACGACGCAGAACGCCGGTTGGATCTTCTCATCGAGTTTGCCGAGCACGCTTCGGACCCTGCGACACGGGCGCTTGGGGCGCGGCTGCGGGCAGCGCTGTTTCCGACGCCGACGGGTGCACGTTCGCCGGTGCTGCTGGCGTACGGACAAGAAGTTGACTACGGAACCGCACAGATCACAAAAGCCGCCCTGCCAGACGTCCACGCGGACATCGTCGCAGCGAACCTTGCATCCGTGATGTCCGAAGTCACCGTTGCCACGCAGGCGCTCGCCGAGGGAATCGGAGCCATCCCGGGAAGTACCCGCAAGAAAACACCGCACTACGAAGCCCGTGTCGCACACGCGGACTGCGTGACGGCGTTCAACCAGGTTCTCGCGGACATGGAATGGTTTCTGTCGAGCACGGTGGACGGCACGGCGCGGGCGACGGCGCAAACCCTTTACCAGACACTCGTAGACCTCGTGGATCGCTACCCGAAGAAAAGCATCGCGACGGCAACGAGTTCTACAACCACGGCCACGCACCCAACCGCCACGACGCCGACGACCCCCACGGGAACACCCGACGTTACGATCATTCCCGCGGGTACCGGCACGGCTGCGACGCCGACGACGCCGGGAGCGGCTGCCCCGCAGGCGCCCGTGCGTGCGCCGGTCACGGCACCGACATCGCCGCGCCGTGCACACAAAGCGACAACCCGAACGCGGATCGTGCGTGTACCGCCCGCAGCCAAGAAAGCCCCCGTGGCGATAAAGAAACGCCCGACGACCGTGAAGAAGGTCGGGAAGAAGAAGTAGGCTCGGGCGGGTAGCGGTGGTTGGTGGACGGTGGCGCGAACGCCGGACGCCAACTGCACGGTGGTCGCGGCCTACGTTGCGCTGGGGTGGCCCGTACACCCGTCGACCGTCGCTTGGTTCGCCTGCAAAGCCATGCTACGGGTGATAGTCTTCCGGTCGGGAGCGGAGCGAAAACCCATGGCCCAACCTGCGACAGAAGCAAGCCAGATGATCGCAAGCTTCGCGCTGCGCCTCGATGACCCATCCGTCGTCATGACGAACGATGAGTTGGATCACATCGTTGCGTGGTGCTTCACGGCAGCGAAAAACGCTTCTGGAGACGACCTTCCTCGTGTGTACAGCGTCAAGGGAACGGCGCTCGGGCGACAAGAAAAGTACGAGGACAGTCTACGAGAGTTCGAGAAGGCAGCGAGGTTGGCCTCCCATGTGGCGCAGTACGCCAACAACGTCGCGAGCGCTTACATCGGATTGAAGCAATACGACAAGGCAGACCCATGGCTGCAGAAGGCCCTGGACTGCCCGGTGAAGCAGGAACGCGTCGAGTTTGTGATCGCAGCCAACCTGGCACGCCTGGCTTTTTGCCAGGGACAGATGGAACAGGCGTCGGTCCGCCTCGACAAGGCAATCCAACTCGCCCAGCCCAAGAGCCGGTCCGATTGGTTCATCCTAGCGGCGCTGGCGGCCGAACTCGCTCGCGGCAACGATGATGTTGTAGAACTCTTTGCGCGCCATCTCGCGGCGACGGTCGATGAGGACTTGGGCAGCACGCCCGCGATTGACTACGTGCGCAAGCACATGGCGTCGTCGAACCCGTTCGGGACGTCGGACGGACTGGCGCGCGTCGTTCGGGCCGCACTCGATGCACGCGATGAGACATCAGAGGACGACCCACTCGCGATGCCGGAGTTGTCTTCAACGTCCCTTGCGTCGATCCGAGAACTCGTCTCGCGTGCGCCGACGCCGCCGGAACCCCTGAGAGAACTGTTCCATGGTCTCGGCCGTTGAAGTACGCCACCTCCAGGAGCGTGATCTCGTTGGAGGGTTTCGATGTGGTGTCAACGCCCTAGACTACTTTCTCAGGAAGCACGCACGGCAAAATCATCGCGCTGGCACCAGCGTAACCTGGGTCGCCGTGCTTGATGGCAGGATCGTCGGATTCGTTACCATTGTTGCGAGTTCGCTCCCGTCAAAGGTGTTTTCAGGCGTGTTCGCCGAGCTACCTCCCTATGATGTTCCGGTGCTGGTCCTCGCCAGGATGGCAACGGCCAAAGACCTTCAGGGGACTGGGTGTGTCGGACCACGGCTGATGCGTGACGCCGTGTTCAGCACCGCGCTGGGTATGGCGCCGCCTGCACCGTCGGCAGTCGGTTGCATCGGTGTGTTCGTGGAGGCCAAGTCTGACAGAGCCGCGAACTTCTACCGGAAGTATGGATTCGCGGACGTGGACGTGATCGAAGAGGCCTGTGCTTCAAGCCATGGCAGACGCACCAGGATGTTCGTCCCACTCGGTACGGTGCGCGTCGCATCGGTAGGCGCATGGGTAGCGAGGTAGGGGGCCCCGTCGAGGCGAGGCAGGGGGCCTCGCCATGCCAGTGCTGCGCACCACCGTCTTGCAGCATCGCCCCGGCGTGTGCTAATCCCGCCGCCCATGGCGGGTGTAGCGCTCAGAACCTACGTGTTCCTGGATAGCCTTCAGCCGCAGCTTGCGTCGTTTATCGGCAAGACCGCGCGGGGGTTTCTACCGATTCCCGGGATGGCGTCGTTGTGGGTTGAGATCGCGCCCGGGATGGCGATCAATCGGGTGACGGACGTGGCCCTCAAAGCCAGCAAGGTTCAACCCGCGGTGCAGGTCGTCGAGCGAGCGTACGGCTTGCTTGAGATCCACCATGAAGACAAAGGCCAGGTGATGAACGCCGGGTCGGCGATTCTCAACGCCCTTGACCTACGCGAAAGCGACCGTCTCGCACCGAATACACCCACCAACCAGATCATCCGCGGGATCGAGCCGTACCAGGCCCAGATCATCAACCGCAGTGCCCAAGGCATGATGATCCTCCCGGGAGAATCCCTTTGGATCTTGGAGACGGATCCCGCGGGATACATTGTTCTTGCGGCAAACGAAGCAGAGAAAGCCGCGCGGGTGTCGTTGGTGCAGGTGACACCGTACGGGGCGTTCGGGAGGTTGTACCTTTCGGGGCCTGAAGCGGAGATTGATGCTGCTGCGGAGGCTGCACGGGCGGCGCTGGGTGCAGTGCAGGGTCGCAAGCAAGAGACAAAGCTCGATCGGTAGATAGACCGTTGGGTACAGTGAGAGGTTGAGAGGGAGTTGCCATGAGCGACGCGCTAGGGATCATCGAGACGAAGGGATTCGCTGCGGCGGTGCAGGCTGCCGATGCGATGGTCAAGGCCGCCAGGGTTCAACTGGTGGGATACGAAAAGGTTGGCGGGGGATACACCTCGGTGATCGTTCGAGGGGACGTCGCCGCGGTCAAGGCTGCAACCGAAGCCGGCCAGCGCGAGGCGGAACGCATTGGCGAGATGGTGAGCGTACTCATCATTCCGCGGCCGCATTCCAACATCGACGCGGTGCTTCCGTTGGGTCGCGGGCCGGGACACAGCAAGCCTGGTACAACCGCTTCGTCGGACTGACCATGCTGATTGCCAAGGTGACGGGGACGCTCGTGGCCACCCGCAAAGAGCCCACGCTCGAGGGCTTGAAGCTGTTGGTGGTGCGTCCCTGTGACGTACACGGTAAGCCTTCGGGCGCTGCACTTGTGGCCGCGGATGCCGTGGGTGCAGGGCTGGGCGAAGTGGTGTTGCTCGCTGCGGGGAGTTCTGCCCGGCAGACGGAGGCCACGCGGGACCGGCCGGTGGATTCTGTGATCATGGCGATTGTGGACACCCTTGAAGTCGACGGTGAAACGACGTTTGACAAGGGGAAGGAATAGAAACGGTGGGCCATGCGTCCGAATGACCCACGGATTGAGGAGATCGTTGCCCTGGTGGTGGACAGGCTGACAAAGCCGTCACGGGGTGGTGATGTTTCTGGGGGGAGTGCGGTGGCGCCTGCGGTGCATGTTCGTCGCCGGGGGGTGTTTGACGACGTGGACACGGCGGTGGCGGCTGCGGGCAAGGCGTACGAACAGTACGAACGCATGCCGCTAGAGACCCGCCACGCGGTGGTGCGTGCGATGCGAGACGCCGCGCTGGGGGTGCACGAAGAGATGTGCCAGCGTGCGGTGCAAGAGACATCCCTTGGCCGTGTCGAAGACAAGCGCATCAAGAACCGCGCGGCGATTACGCGCACCCCGGGGCCGGAGTTTCTTGAACCGATCGCGGCGACGGGGGACCACGGATTGATGGTGACCGAACGGGCGCCGTTTGGGGTCATTGCGTCCATCACGCCGTGCACCAATCCCACGGAGACCATCATCAACAATGGCATTGGGATGGTGTCTGGCGGCAACGCGGTGGTGTTTAACACCCATCCGTTGGCGCGGGAGACGTCGGCGTGGTTCGTGTCGCTCCTGGGCGATGCGATTGTGTCCGCGGGCGGGCCAGACAATCTGTTGTGCTGCATCGCCGAGCCGTCCATCGCCTCGGCGCAAGGTCTCATGCGGCACAAAGGCACGCGGTTGGTGGTGGTGACCGGCGGCGGGGCGGTGGTGCAAGAAGCCATGCGTTCGGGCAAGCGGGCGATTTCTGCAGGGCCAGGCAACCCCCCGGCGTTGGTGGACGACACGGCGGACGTAGACGCAGCGGCACGGGGGATTGTCTCGGGCGCGAGCTTTGACAACAACGTGATTTGTACGTGTGAGAAAGAGATTGTTGCAGTGGCCTCGGTGGCCGACAAGCTCCGCAAGGCACTCAAAGAAGCTCCGACGCATGAACTGAACACGGGAGAGCTCCGTGCGTTGGAGCGGGTGATCATCACGTCGGACAACCATGTCAACCGGGAGTTTGTCGGCAAGAATGCCAATGTGCTCTTGCGGGCCATCGGTCGGAGCGCGCCGGACGATCTACGGTTGCTATGGGCCGAAGTCGATGAGTCGCATCCTTTTGTTCAACACGAACTGTTGATGCCGGTGTTGGGACTCGTGCGGGTCAAGGACTTTGATGCAGCCGTCGCGACGTCGAAGCGGGTCGAGCATGGATTTGGCCACACGGCGACGATGTGGAGCACCAACATCGATCACCTGTCGCAGATGGCCCGTGCGATCAACACGTCCATCTTTGTGAAGAACGGGCCCAACTACGCGGGCATCGGGGTGGGCGGTGAGGGATGGACTTCGTGGACGATCGCGTCGCCCACGGGTGAGGGGCTGACCACGTGCCGTACGTTTACCCGCGAGCGGCGATGCACGCTCAAGGATTCGTTTCGGATTGTGTGAAGGGCTGCGGGCGTGGATTTGCGGATGGACGACAGGGTGAGGGTCTGACCTGAGAGGTACCACACGGCGGCGACGAGCCAGATGACGACGGTGGCAACCACGGCGACGATGGACGTACGCAATGCGGATTTCGCGCGGACTTCGGCAAGGGCGGTGTCGGTGCCCTGGGCGGCGCTGTAGGCCACGACCGAGAGAATGATGGCAACGGGCGCGACGGGATTGATGCACGCGCCGAGAAACGCGAAGATCGAGAGCACCAGGGCGACGGGTGCGGTGCTCGCAAGATCGGCCCGTGGACCTTGCGCAGCCGCCGACGGGAGCCCCTGGGGCAATGGAAAGGCACCCGGAATCTGCGCGGGCACACCGCAGCGCGGACACCGTGGGCCTTGGGGCCGGGCATCAAACACGAGCGCACACTGACTGCAGGTGGTGACCATCGCCCGGGGACCGTTGGCGCGGGACTGTAGCACCGTCTGGCGCGGGCGCTTGTGTGCGGCTCCGACGGCGTGCTACCTCGGGCGCTCGCGTGGGTCCAGCGCTTGCCATTCTTGAAGTGCAGTCGATCGCGCGGGGCTATCGGGTGCTTGACGCGGCGTGCAAGCGTGCCGTGGTGTCCGTGGTGCAGGCGCGGACGATCACCCCCGGGAGCTTTTGGATCGCCATCACCGGGGGCGAAGCCGAAGTAGACGAAGCACTCGCGGCGGGAATTGACGCTGCGGGGGAGACCCGGATGGACCATGCGTTTTTCCCTGCGGTGGCGTTGGCGGTGCTGCGTGCCGTGGCGGGCGAAGGGATGGCGTGCACGGGACTCGATGCGATTGGAGTGTTGGAACTGGCGAGTCTGTCGGCCACGGTGCGTGCAGCGGATGCGGCGATGAAGGCCGCGGATGTGAGACTGGTGGATTTGCATCTGGCGCGGAGCATCGGGGGCAAAGGGGTGGTGG
>VFSW01002815.1_pt1 | contig 26206 bp, 22 predicted proteins | sample 5358111 | NCBI WGS metagenome assembly VFSW01 (sample SAMN11554181, study PRJNA540505) | mine drainage metagenome | isolation source: sediment from site ElyBrook_90M | place: USA: Ely Copper Mine, Vershire, VT | collected 2017 | reverse complement strand
GAAGCTCCGCGAGTGCGATCGCCTTCCAAATCGTCTTCGGCAGCGATTTGGATCTCGTGCCAATCGAATCCATGGTGCTGGTAGAAGCGCGCGTCCTCTGCGGCGATTACAGCGTGCTGGAGATCGGCCGAGATTTGGCTGAGCGGAATGAATTTGTAGCGTTCGCGATACGGCGTGTGGTGAATCCAGGCCTGCACGTGGCGCTGGATGTGCACCGCGGTTGTCGGTGGATTGATCCAATGGGCGGCCACAAGGATCAGTGCGGCAAGCGACCAAAGAAGCACCACGCTGATGGCCAGCCATCGAAAAAATGATCGGAGGAAGCCCGTCCGAAGAGGGGTCTTGGTTTGTGTGTTCGGCATTGCAATCACATTTCAAATCAGGCCGCTCGGGACAAGACCACCTGATCCTGAATCATATTGAACCCCACTACAACGATAAAGTGGGATTAGTCCCGAGAAGTCGGCTTGTAGAAAGCGATCATCGCGCCTGCCGGCAATTTCGGGAGGATTGCAGCGAACTCGGAAGGAATTCCACTTGGACGTATAGCCGGATTTATTGGAAACTGACCTACTATCGGAAATCGGCCGCCTTGACTTGGCCTGCCTCGACCGATATCTTCCGGAATAATGAGTAACTTCAGATCCGCACACGACGACGGCAATTCCATCGCCCTAATGCGCTATTATGAATTGCTATCCGGGACGCTCGGTCCAATGCACTGGTGGCCGGCGAAGACTCCGTTTGAGGTAATCGTGGGCGCCATCCTGACACAGAGCACTTCGTGGTCCAACGTTGAACGCGCGATCGCGAATCTCCGCTCGGCGAAAATGCTTACGCCGTCAGCCATTCGCAAGGCGCGCTCTCGGAAGCTCGCGGCGCTCGTCCGCCCCACCGGGTATTTTCGCCACAAAGCGAAAAAGTTGAAGTCGTTCGTCAATTTTCTTCAGTCCGAGTACGGAAGCTCGCTGAAGCGGATGTTCCGGACGCCGACCGCGGAGCTACGGGAGAAGCTTCTGTCCGTCCACGGAATCGGCCCTGAAACCGCCGACTCGATTTTGCTCTACGCAGGCAATCATCCGGTGTTTGTAGTGGACGCCTACACGCATCGCATCTTCGGGAGGCACGGCCTCACGATTGGCAAGCCGGATTATGACGCGGTGCGTGCGCTGGTGGAAGCTTCCCTTCCGGCACAGCCTCCCATTTTCAACGAATTTCACGCGCTGATCGTGGAGACGGGTAAACGCTGGTGCCGCAAGTCGGCTCCGAATTGCGAAGCGTGCCCGCTGCGGGAACTTCTCCCGGCGGATTCCGCTTTTCTTTCCGCCTCGGGAACCCTTCCTTCCGGTAAACCGCTCGCCGAGGCCCTCCCGTGAGCACCAGCCGCAAAACCCGGCTATTCCTGATCATTGCCGGCCCGGCTATCGTGCTGCTCCTCGCGGCCGTTTTTACGCTGGGATCGCTGACGCTTCCCTACCAGCCGCCTGACCTCGACCAGGCCGTGCTCTATGCCCTGTCCACATTCATTGTGGCGGCGCTGCTCGTATTTGGTTCCATACTGACGCGGACTCTTGTCCGGCTTGCCGCCGAGCGCGTGGCGCACAAGCCGGGATCGCGATTCAAAACCAAGATGGTGATCAGCGCCATTGCCGTCTCCTTCCTGCCGGTCGTATTCCTTTTCTTCGTAAGCTACGCGCTCTTGAACCGCACTCTGGTGCTCTGGTTTCCCCGGCCCCTGGAAATTGCGACCGAGTCCAGCCGCGCACTGATCTCCGAGATGAACCGCGCCGATGCCGCGCGCATGTCCGCCATCGTCTCCGAAGTTGCGCCCACGCTGGCGGGCAATGCCGCGAATGCCACGATCCACGCGTTCGATCAGAGCTTTGAGCGCGGCGCCGACCTTGCCTGGGTCCTTGACGAAAAGGGGCAGACGGCCGCACTGGCCGCGAATCCGGCCTTCCCGCTGCCCTCGGCCCCTGCCGATGCAGGCACCCGGTCGAACCTGGGGCCCGCATTTATCGGCCCGATTTCGCGAGGCGCGGAGCTTTGGCAATACCAGGGAAAACTGTTTCTGGCCAGCCGCGCAAAGACCATCACGGGAGCGTTCCTTGCCGGACGAAATGTTCCGGACAGCTTCGTGCAGCGCTTGAAGGAGATGGATACGCAGAGGGCCGCCTACGGCGTGCAGAGGCAACGGCTCCGAACCTACAAGAATCAACTGCTCGCCACACTGCTTCTGTTTACGATTCTTCTGATGTTTGCGGCCGTCTGGTTCGCCTTTTTCCTTGCAAAGCAGGTGACCGTGCCGATCCAGGCGCTGGCGCAGGCCACGCAGGAGATCATCGAAGGAAATTACGAGACCCGCGTGAATGTGGAGGCCAAGGACGAGCTCGAGACGCTGGTCGTATCCTTCAACCGCATGACCGCGCAACTTGGCGACAACCGGAGGCAGATCGAGGAGTTCACGCGCAATCTCCAGCAGGCCGTGCAGGAATTGGAACGCCGGCGCATGCTGATGGAAACGATTCTTGAAAATATTCCCACCGGCGTGATCTCCGTGGACGAAAAAGAAATGATCCGGCGCGTCAACCCGGCGGCGGCGCGCATGTTTGGCGAAAATGCCCGGCTGGCTGCGTCCTTTGCAGATCTTCTCGGCGAGGAGTCCGCGCGCGCCATTCATCTACTCATGAGGCGTTCGCTGCGGCTCGGCACCGCCTCGCAGGAAATGGAATTTTCGGCCTCGGGACGCCTGCTGCACGCGGCCGTAACGGTCAGCTCTCTCGGGCCGCGGCGCACCAATCGCGGATATGTTGTGGTCGTGGACGATCTCACCGACCTGCTGCGCGCGCAAAAAGCAGCGGCCTGGCAGGAGGTTGCCCAGCGCATCGCGCATGAGATCAAGAATCCCTTGACCCCGATTCAACTCTCCTCGCAGCGCCTGACGCGCTATCTGGACCGCAATCGCGCAAACTACTCGACGAACGATCCGCCCGAACTGGTGCGCCTGGTCGCCGAATGCTCGAGCCTGATCGAGCGCGAAGTGGGGGCGCTCGAAAAGCTCGTCGGTGAGTTTTCGCAATTTGCGCGCTTTCCCACGGCGAAACTCGCCGCTGCTTCGCTCAACGAAATCGTCACCGAGGCGCTCGCCGTGTTCGGAGGCCGCCTCGAAGGTATTCAGGTTCGCACGGAACTTGCCGCGGACCTGCCCGCCGTCCGCGCCGACGGCGAGCTCCTGCGCCGCGTGGTCGTCAATCTGATTGATAATGCCGCGGAATCCATGGAAGGCTCGGCGATCAAGGAGTTGACGCTGGGCACACGCGTGAACCAGGACCGCGAAATCGTCGAGATCATTGTCTCCGACAGCGGACACGGCATATCTCCGGAAGACAAGGACCGGCTTTTCCTGCCGCATTTTTCGACCAAGGATCGCGGCACCGGCCTCGGCCTGGCCATCGCCAGCCGGATCATGGCCGAGCATCACGGCTCCATTCGCGTCGAAGACAATTCCCCTGCCGGCGCGCGATTCATTCTGCAACTGCCCCTGTCGGAGGTATCGGCTGCGCCAGCCGCGCCGCGCGCCCTCTAACCCCGGACCCCTATGGCCAATTCCATTCTCATCGTGGACGACGAACAAGGTATCCGCGAGGTGCTCACCTCGATCCTGAAGGAAGACGGCTACGAGGCCGTCGCAGTGGCTTCGGGAGAAGAGTGTCTGCGCATCCTGGGCGAACGCGCGATTGATCTTGTGCTGCTGGACGTGTGGCTCGAGGGTATGGATGGCCTCGAGACCCTTGAGCGGATTCGCGCGACGGGTTCCGACACCATGGTGGTCATGATTTCCGGACACGCCAATATTGAAACGGCCGTGCGCGCCACTAAGCTCGGCGCATTCGATTTCATCGAAAAGCCGCTTTCGCTCGACAAGGTGGTCCTCGTCATTAAGAACGCGCTCGACGTCCATCGCCTGGGGCAGGAGAACCGCCGCCTGCGCGAGGAGTTGGGCGGGCGGACGCAACTGATCGGCGGCACGGTTCCCATGCGCGCCCTTCGCCAGCAGATTGCGCTCACAGCGCCCACGAATGGACGCGTACTCATTTACGGAGAGAGCGGCACGGGTAAGGAACTCGTGGCGCGCGCGCTGCACGCCGCCAGCCTGCGGGCCGAAAGCGCGTTTGTGGAAGTCAACTGCGCGGCGATTCCCGAAGAGCTGATCGAGTCGGAACTCTTCGGCCATTCCAAGGGCAGCTTCACGGGCGCGACGGACAACAAAGTCGGCAAATTTCAGAAGGCCGATGGCGGAACATTATTTCTCGACGAAGTCGGCGACATGAGCCTGCGCACGCAGTCGAAAGTGCTGCGCGTGCTCGAAGAGCAGCGCCTCGAACCCGTGGGATCGAACCAAACTGTCTCCGTGGATGTGCGCGTCATCGCCGCGACGAACAAGCGCCTGGAAGATGAGATCGCGTTTGGCCGCTTCCGCGAAGATCTCTTCTACCGCCTCAATGTTATCCCATTCAATCTGCCGCCGCTGCGCGAGCGCATCGAAGACGCGCCCGTGCTGGCCCGGCATTTCCTGATGGAGTTTGCCGCCGCCTACGGACGCAAGCCCAAGGAATTGTCCGAAGCCGCGCTCGGTGTCATGCTCCGCTATAGCTGGCCGGGAAATGTTCGCGAATTGCGCAATCTGATCGAACGTCTGATGATTATCGTGCCGCAGGACAAGATCGAGCCCATCCATCTGCCGCCGGAACTCTTCCGGGCAAGCGCCGGCCCCGCGCTAAAGCCGAACGCCACCCTGCACGAGGCGCGCGATTCCTACGAGCGCGAATTCATCCTGCGCAAGCTGGAAGAGAATCAGTGGCACATGACGCGTACCGCCGAAGCGCTCGGGCTAGAGCGCAGCCACCTCTACCGCCGCATGCGCACGCTGGGGATTACCGTGGCGGAGTAGCACAGGCACTCTTGCCTGTGCGGGCTTGTAGGCCGCAAGTGGGATCTCGGATTCAGTTCACGATTGCAAACCCCGCACAGGCAAGAGTGCCTGTGCTACTCCACTCGCCTACCCCTTCGCCATATTCTCCAACTGCCAGTGCCAGTCGAGTTGCCGCACGATGCGCGGATCGTCGCGCCAGTCTTTGCGGACTTTGACGTACAGTTCCAGGAAGATTTTCGTGCCGAGGATGGACTCGAGTTCCTTGCGGGCTTCCGTCCCGATCTTCTTGAGCGTCGCGCCGCCCTTCCCGATCAGGATTCCCTTCTGCCCTTCGCGCTCGACGTAGATGGTTGCGCGAATACGGATCAGCCGGTCGGACTCGTCGAAGGAATCCACCAGGACGGCAAGGGCATGGGGAACTTCTTCCTTCGTCATCGCCATGGCTTTTTCCCGCACGATCTCCCCGGCCAGGAAACGCTCGGGCTGGTCCGTGTATTGATCCGTGGGAAATTGCGGCGCGCCCACCGGCAAATTTTCGATAAACGTTTTCAGCGTCAGCTCGACGCCGTCCCCCTTCAGTGCGGAAATCGGAATGATTTCGGAAAACTCTCCCAGCTTGGCCACGCGTTCCATCCGCGGAAGCAATTCTTCCTTGGGGATGCGGTCAATCTTGTTGAGAAGCAGAATTTTCTTGCCCGGGAAACGGGCAGCGCGTTCGATGGCCCGCCGGTCGCCCAGGCCAAGATCCTCGCTCGCATCAAGAATCAGCGCCAGGACATCCACCGATTCGATGGCGGCTTCGACTTCATTCATCATCTGCTTGCCGAGGACGGATTCGGGCCGGTGCAGGCCCGGAGTATCCACGAGCACCACCTGCGCGCCGGGACGATTCACGATCCCGTGAATGCGGTTGCGCGTGGTTTGCGGACGCGAAGTGACAATGGCAACTTTCTCGCCGACCAGGCGATTGACCAGCGTGGATTTTCCCGCATTAGGGCGTCCGACGATGGCTACAAATCCGGTTTTGAAATCTTCATCCATTTGTTTATGATAACCCGCGGTCGCTGGAAACACATCACGCCTTCATTCATTCGCCGGAGAACATTCGATGCCTACAACACCCCATCTGGAGCATCACTTTACCGCAACGGCTGCGGTCCGCGATGTCGTCATCGGAATGTCGGACGGGCTGACCGTTCCCTTCGCTCTCGCTGCCGGGATCTCCGGCGCGCTGGCGACGAATCCGCATGCCTCGACGCTCGTCGTTACCGCTGGTCTTGCCGAAATCGCCGCGGGTTCGATCGCCATGGGCCTCGGCGGTTATCTCGCCGCACGCACGGACATCGAGCATTACGCCTCGGAACGCCAGCGTGAAGTCCGCGAGACCCTGGAAGTTCCGGATATCGAAATCGAAGAGGTCGCCAAAGTGTTTCGCAACTACGGTCTGACGCAGGACGAACTTACGCCTGTGGTCAAAGCGATTACAGGAAAGCAGAAGGCGTGGGTGGACTTCATGATGCGCTTCGAGCTGGGCCTCGAAGAACCCGACCCGAAACGCGCGCGGACCAGCGCCATGACGATTGCCATCTCCTATATCGTCGGGGGGATGATTCCCCTTGCGCCTTACATGCTGCTTTCCAGTGTCCAAACGGGCCTGTTGTGCTCGGTGGGCGTAACGGTCATTGCGCTGGCCATCTTCGGCGCGATCAAAGGGCGGTTTACGGGAATCCATCCGTTCAAAGGCGGCATGCAGACCGTCGTCACGGGCGGCCTCGCGGCCGGCGTTGCATTCCTGATCGCCAAGCTGATCGGCGGATAGACGTAAGCAGCAACGGCATAAGACTGCCTGTGCTGCCAAAGCCTACATCTTCAGTAATTCGCGCAAGTGTTTGGTTTGCGCGCGGCTCACGGGAACTTCGGAGTTTTTCTTATCCGCCATCTTGAGCATGTAGCTGGATTTGAACCAGGGAACAACTTCCTTGATGTGATTGATGTTGACGAGGTAAGAGCGGTGGGCGCGCCAGAAAATTTCCGAATCCAGCGAAGCTTGAAGCTCCTCGATCGTCCGGTAATTGGACATCCCTTCGACTTCTTTCGCAACGACGGTAATCGCTCCATCTTCGATCGAAGCGAAGATGACGTCCACGGCGTCCACGAGGAATAGCCGCTGCTGCGTCTTGACGAGCAGTTTGACCGGAGGCACTTTGGCGGCGCCCATCTGGCTGACCAGCGATTCGAGGCGCTCGCTCGGCGAGGCCTCTACTTCGAGAGCGCGCTTGGCGCGCTGGATGGCGCGGGCCAGGCGGTTCTTCTCGATGGGCTTCAGGACGTAGTCAATCGCGTTCACTTCAAAGGCCTGCACGGCGTAATTGTCGAAGGCCGTGGCGAAAACGATCTGTGGAAGTTTTCCCTTGCGGTCCATCAGCTTCTTGATGACGCCGAAGCCGTTGAGCCCGGGCATCTGAACGTCAAGGAAGACGAGATCGGGCGAGTGTTCCTTGATGAGGGCGAGCGCTTCGAGGCCGTTCTTCCCCTGTCCGACCAAGTGCACATCGGGGAAACTTTTCAGCAGGAAGGCCAATTCGTCGCGCGCCGGCTTTTCATCGTCCACAATGAGAGTGTTAATGGGCATCGGATCGTCCTGGACCGCGAAGCCGCAGTATATGCGAGGGGGAGTTGGCGTTCAACCAAAGCAGGATTCGGCTGTCGGATTGAAATGGAAAACAGAAAATGGACGCTTATAGCAAGGCGTTGCCCGTACGATATATTTGGCGGGCAATCATTCTCTGACATTCGATGTGTTCCAAAGGGAGGCTGATTTGGCAAAGGCACGCGCAACACTGTTGAACAGCAAAGTGCTGTACGAAGGAAAAGTGTTTCGATTGCAGCGCGACACGGTGATCGAGCCGGGCGGCGTGCGCGCCGAGCGCGACATTATCATTCACCCCGGATCGGTAGTGGTGATGCCGGTCTTCGAGGACGGGCGCGTCCTGCTGATCCGGCAATACCGGCATTCAGTGGGAGAATTCCTCTGGGAACTCGTGGCCGGGCGGAAGGAGCCCGCCGAGACGCCCGTCGCTGCGGCGAGACGCGAGCTTATTGAGGAGACCGGCTACCGGGCGCGGCGTTTGCGAAAGCTGTTGCGCGTCGTACCCACACCGGGATTCGTGAACGAGTGGATGTGGATCTTCGCGGCCGAAGGGCTTGAGGCGGGCGAGGCAACGCCCGAGGAAGACGAAAAGATCACGGCGCGGATCTTCACGCTCAGCGAAGTATCGCGCATGATCGAAAAAGGAAAGTTGCGCGATGCGAAGTCCATTTGCGGGGTCATCTACTACCTGCGTTATGTAAAACGGAAGCGTTGAAGAAAGCGATTCCACTTTTTATTTTCTCCCACGAAACTAAAACTGAAATATTTTTATATTTTGCGCTTCTCTGCTTGAATCCTGTGCGCGTGTAGCATAGGATTTGCGCACAGAAGTGCTCCGTGAAATGTTCGTTCGGAGAGAAAGGCGGACATGAGCGTACGGGATTACATCAAGCATCATTACCGGCATTTCAATGCGGCGGTCGTAGTGGATGCTTCGGAAGCCTATATTGCGCATCTTGCTCAGGGCGGAAAAATGTTTTTGACGATGGCCGGAGCGATGAGCACGGCGGAACTCGGCCTCTCCCTGGCGGAAATGATCCGCCAGAACAAAGTTCACGCGATCTGCACGACGGGCGCGAACCTGGAAGAAGATATTTTCAATCTGGTGGCGCACAACCATTATGAACGCGTGCCACACTATCGCAATCTGAGCGACGCCGAAGAGGTGGCGCTGCGGGACCGCGGCATGAATCGCGTCACCGACACCTGCATTCCGGAAGAAGAGGCGATGCGCCGGATCGAGCGCCAGGTGCTGAAGCTCTGGCAGAAGGCCGACAAGGACAAACAGCGCTATTTTCCCTATGAATTCATGTATCAACTGATCCGCGGCGGGCTGATCCAGGAATTCTATGAGATCCCTCCAAAGGATTCCTGGGTGATCGCGGCGTGCGGAAAGAATCTGCCGATTTTCACTCCCGGCTGGGAGGACTCGACGCTGGGCAATATTTTTGTGGCCAACGTGATGCGCGGCGACGTGTCCAACTTCCAGGTGGTGAAGTCGGGCGTCGAGCAGATGGCGCTCCTGATCGACTGGTACCGGAAAAATTCGACGGCGGATTCCATTGGATTTTTCCAGATCGCCGGAGGCATCGCGGGGGATTTCCCGATTTGCGTCGTGCCGCTGATCACACAGGACCTGCGCGAGAAGTGCCGCCTGTGGGGCTACTTCTGCCAGATCTCCGACAGCACGACTTCGTACGGCTCCTACAGCGGCGCCGTGCCGAACGAAAAAATTACCTGGGGCAAACTCGAGGCGGCCACGCCGCGATTCGTTATCGAATCCGACGCCTCCATCGTGGCGCCGCTCATGTTCGCCTATATCCTCGGGCAGTAGAGATAGGCTGCAAAAGCAAATATCTCCGTCATTCCGAGCGAAGGGAGGAATCCCTCTCGGTGTGACCCGCGAGCAAAGACGGAGAGATTCCTCGCTTCGCGCGGAAAGACGGGCGTGATGGGGTAGCTCTTCCGCAGACTGAGTAGCACCGGAACGCACGCATGGAAAACCGAGAAGTCGCCCGCGTCTTGCGGGACACCGCTCACCTCTTGGAAATTGACGGCGCGATGATCGGGCGGTATCGCAGCTACGAACGCGCCGCCCAGCTCATTGACGGCCTGCCGGAATCCATCGAGGAACTCGCCAAGGACCGCCAGCGTCTGCTCGATCTCCCGGGCGTCGGTGAAGGCCTGGCCGACCACATCCAGGAAATCCTCGAAACCGGCGACTACTCCCTGCGCAAGAAACTTCTCAAGAAATATCCGGAAACAATTCTGCAACTGCGCGATTTGCAGTCGCTCGGACCGAAGAAGGTCGCGCATCTCTGGAAGACCTTCAAGGCCGGAACGGTCGAGGCGGTCGAGGCGCTCGCGCGCGAAGGCAAGCTGCGCGATCTCGAAGGGTTCGGCGAAAAGAGCGAAGAAAATATTTTGAAGGCAGTCGCGGTCTTCAAGAAATCCGTCGGTCGTTTCGCGATTGACGTGGCGGAGGAAGAGGCCGGACGCATCGTGGACTATATTCACGGCTATGGAAAGCCCGTGGAGACGGTTACTCCGGCGGGATCGCTGCGGCGGGGCAAGGAGACCATCGGCGATCTGGACATTCTCGTGACCCTCGCGCACGGAAAGTGTACGCCGGAGTACGTGGAGGCGCTTTCCGAACACATCCTGAAATTCCCGGGGAGAGAACAGACACTCGCTCATGGCGAGAATAAAGTCAGCTTTGTCCTGAAGAACGGATTGCAGGTGGATGTGCGCATCCTGGAAAAGGAAAGCTACGGCGCGGCGCTGCTCTATTTTACCGGATCGAAAGAGCACAACGTGACGCTGCGCGGCCGCGCCAACAAGATGGGCTATACGCTCAATGAGTACGCCCTCGCGACACTAAAAGAGGAGCGGCCCGTCGCGCGTGCAACCGAGGAAGAGATCTACGCCAAGCTGGGCCTCGATTACATCGCTCCCGAGCTGCGCGAGAACACAGGAGAAATTGAAGCGGCGGCCGAGCACCGCCTTCCTCGCCTCATCGAGCTGGACGATATGCGGGGGGCCCTGCAGATGCACACAACCGCAAGCGACGGCAAGAATTCGATCGAAGAGATGGCGCTCGCGGCGAAGGAACTCGGGTACGAATATATCTCGCTGACAGATCACAGCAAGGCTGTGACGGTGGCGAACGGGCTCGACGAGAAACGCACGCTCGAGCAGATCAAGAAGATTCACGCGGCCAACGCGAAAGGCCTGGGCATTCGCGTCCTGGCCAGCAGTGAAGTGGACGTTTTAAAAACTGGAAAGCTCGATCTGGACGAAGAAGTGCTGGCGCAGCTCGATATCGTGCTGGTTTCGATTCACTCATACATGAATCTCGAACGCGCCGAAATGACCGAACGGATCCTAGCGGCGATTGAAAATCCCTACACGCAGATCATCGCGCACCCGACCGGGCGACTCGTGCTGCACCGGGAAGCGTATCCCTACGACATGGAACGCGTGCTGGACGCCGCCAAGAAGCACGGTGTGGCGATGGAGTGCAACGCTGCGCCGGAGCGGCTGGACTTGAAGGACACGCATCTGCGGATGGCCAAGGAGCGCGGCGTGAAGATCGTGATTTCGACGGATGCGCATTCGACGCGCGGCCTGGACGCGATGCATTTTGGCGTGCGGATGGCGCGCCGCGGATGGCTTGAGAAGAAGGATGTCCTGAACACGCTTCCGGTGAAGCACTTGTTGGCAGCATTGCGGGAAAAGCCCGGCGGTAAGCCGCGCAAGGCGCATGCCGTCGCGGCAGCAGCGGGAGGCAAGGGAAAGACGAGGTCCGGAAAAGCAAAATAATATTTCCTCACGTTTGCGCATTGCAAATCGAGTGACAATCGCGCAAGATTAGGTCTTTGTGCACAGGGGATTGTAGGATCTGGCTCGCAGGGACGGTCCGCCGAAGCAGGTTCCTTGTTCCAAAAGAATTCGGGAAGACAGGAGAACGACGCATGCGTAAGGCTGCAGGGATAGCTCTGCCGAAGGGAAAGCTGGGAGTGCTCACGGTGGGAATGGGGGCCGTGGCAACGACGTTCATGGCCGGCGTGGACCTGGTGCGGCGCAAGAAGTCGCTGCCGATTGGTTCGCTTACTCAGATGGGCACGATCCGCCTCGGAAAGCGCACCGAAGGGCGCGCGCCGGCAATCAAGGATTTCGTGCCGCTCGAAAAGCTCGAAAACATCGTGTTCGGCGGCTGGGACATCTTCCCTGTCAGCGCGTATGAAGCCGCAAAGAACGCGGCCGTTTTGAGCACCGAGCATCTGGCCGAGGTGAAGCCGTTCCTCAGCAAGATTCGTCCGATGAAAGCGGCCTTCGACCAGAACTACGTGAAAAAGCTCTCCGGGACGCACGTGAAGAAGGGCCGGACCAAGTACGATCTGGCCATGCAGATCAAGGACGACATCCAGAAATTTCAGAAGAAGAACAAAGTCTCGCGGACCGTGGTGATCTGGTGCGGCTCGACGGAAATTTTCCTGAAGCCGCATGCCGTATACGCGACGCCGGAATCGTTCGTCGCGGCGATGAAGGAGAATCATCCGGCGATTGCGCCATCCATGCTGTACGCGTATGCCACGATTACCAGCGGCATTCCGTTCGCCAACGGCGCGCCAAACCTCACCGTGGATATTCCCGCGCTGAACGCACTCGCCAAGCAGCACAACGTGCCCATCTGCGGCAAGGATTTCAAGACTGGGCAAACGCTGTTGAAAACAATCCTCGCGCCGGGATTCAAGGCGCGGCTGCTCGGAATGGACGGCTGGTTCTCGACGAATATTCTGGGAAACCGCGACGGCGAAGTACTGGACGATCCGGAATCGTTCAAGACCAAGGAAGAGTCCAAGCTGGGCGTGCTCGAGTACATCCTGCAGCCAAAGTTGTACCCCGACCTTTACGGGAAGCTCTGCCACAAGGTGCGCATCAACTACTATCCCCCGCGCGGCGACAATAAAGAGGGCTGGGACAATATTGATATTTTCGGCTGGCTCGGCTATCCGATGCAGATCAAGGTGGATTTTCTTTGCCGCGACTCGATCCTGGCGGCGCCGATTGTTCTGGACCTGGTCCTGTTCCTCGACCTGGCCAAGCGCGCTGGAATGCGCGGCATCCAGGAATGGCTCAGCTTCTATTTCAAGTCCCCCATGTGCGCTCCCGAATTGTATCCGGAGCACGATCTCTTCATTCAATCCATGAAGCTGAAGAACACGCTGCGCTGGATGATGGGCGAGGATCTGATTACACACCTCGGGCAGGAGTATTACGACTAATTTTCGATTCAACCGGAAAGCATTGCGCAAAGACCAAGTTGACTGAGCCTCTGTGCTGGATAATTACTTTTGAAATTAACACCGGAATTTAGTGTTGTGTTAATGCGGCCCAAGCCGCCCGTATGTTATTCTCTTTTATTCGCGCTACTGCTCCAACAATCCACAGAAGGATACAGACATGAAGCAATCCTATAACGGCAGGCCCATTCCGTCCGAAGGACAGCCGATCCAGTACGCGAACGGCAAATTCACGATTCCCGACCATCCGATTATCCCTTTCATCGAGGGAGACGGCACGGGACGCGATATCTGGAAAGCGTCGCGGCGGGTGTTTGACGCCGCGGTGGATCTCGTCTACGGCGGAAGAAGAAAGATCGCCTGGTTCGAGGTGTTCGCGGGAGAAAAGGCGTTCAACGAATTCAAGCAATGGCTCCCCGACGAGACCGTGGAGGCAGTGCGGGATTTCCGGATTTCGATCAAGGGGCCGCTGACGACCCCGGTTGGCGGCGGTATCCGCTCGCTGAACGTGACGCTGCGGCAGGTTCTCGATCTGTACGCGTGCGTCCGCCCGGTACGCTATTTCAAGGGTGTGGATTCGCCGGTGAAGCATCCGGAACGCATGGACGTCACCGTGTTCCGCGAGAACACCGAGGACGTCTACATCGGAATCGAGTGGCGCTCCGGCACGCCCGAAGCCAAGAAGCTGATTGATTTTCTGAACAAGGAAATGCTGGCGGCCGGCACAAAACGCATTCGCGAGGATTCGGGAATCGCAATCAAGCCCATGTCGCCGTTCGGGACCAAGCGCCTGGTGCGCCGGGCCATCCAGTTTGCCCTGGCCAACAAGAAGCGCGTCGTCACCATGATGCACAAGGGCAACATCCAAAAGTATACGGAAGGCGCCTTCCGCGACTGGGGGTATGAACTTGCGCGCGAGGAATTCCGCAATGATATCGTGACAGAGCGCGAGAGCTGGATTCTCGGCAACCGCGACGCGAATCCGCAAATCACGATCGAGCAGAACGCGGCGCTCATTGAGCCGGGGCTGGAACAGGGCACGGAAGCGTTCCGCAAGGGCGTGTATGACGAAGTGAAGTCGGTGCTGGACAAGATCGGTGCGTCGCACGGCGGCGGAAAATGGAAGTCCAAGCTGCTGATCAACGACCGCATCGCGGACTCGATTTTCCAGCAGGTGATCACTCGCGCCGATGAATATCAGGTGCTGGCGACGCCGAACTTGAATGGCGACTACATTTCCGACGCGTGCGCGGCGCAGGTCGGCGGCCTCGGGATGGCCCCGGGCGCGAATATCGGCGACGGTTACGGCTGTTTTGAAGCCACGCATGGGACAGCGCCGAAATATGCGGACAAAAATGTAATCAATCCGAGTTCCGTGATGCTTTCGGGCGTGATGATGTTTGATTTCATGGGTTGGCCGGAAGTCGGCAAGCTGATTGAGGCGGGCATCGAAAAGGCGATCGGCCAGAAGCGCGTGACGTATGACCTCGAACGCCTGATGCAGGGCGCGACGCGGCTGGGCACTTCGGAATTCGCTTCCGCCATTATCGAAAACATGAAGTCGCTGGCGGCCGCCAAGTAGATTTTTCTTTCATAAATGGAAAAGCCGCGGGCGGGCCGGCGGAATTGCTCGCTAATTTGATTTCACTTTGATCTGATAAGGAGATTGCACTCATGCGGAAGAAAGTGACAGTGGTAGGCGGGGGGTTCGTAGGTGCGACGACAGCGCAGCGCATCGTGGACCTGGAACTGGCCGATGTGGTGTTGACGGATATCCTCGACGGGCCTCCGGCCGGAAAAGCGCTGGACATGATGGAGTCCACGCCGATTACCGGAACGGACGCTCGAGTAACAGGTGTTTGCACCGCGACAGGCGATTACAAGGAAACTGCCAACAGCGACATCGTTGTGATCACGGCCGGATTTCCGCGCAAGCCGGGGATGAGCCGCGATGATCTTTTGAAGGCCAACTATGATGTCATCAAGGCTGTAGTCGAGCAGGTGGCCAAGTATTCTCCGAACGCGATTCTTATCATGGTCACGAATCCGCTCGACGCGATGGTACAGGTAGCCTACAAAGTCAGCGGCTTCTCAAAGAACCGCGTGATGGGCATGGCGGGAGTTCTGGACTCGGCCCGTATGAGCACGTTTGTGGCGATGGAGCTGGGCGTTTCGGTCGAGAACGTGAATTCGTTCGTGCTCGGCGGGCATGGAGACGACATGGTGCCGCTGGCCCGCTATTCGACCGTGGCCGGAATTCCCCTGCCCGACCTGCTCCCTGCCGACCGGATCGCCGCGATTGTGGACCGGACACGCAAGGGCGGCGCGGAAATCGTCAACCTGTTGAAGACCGGGTCGGCCTACTACGCGCCTTCGGCAGCCGTCGTGGAAATGGTCGAGGCGATTCTGAAGGATAAGAAAAAGATTCTTCCCTGCGCCGCGTATCTGGAAGGCGAATACGGAATCAAGGGCCTGTACGTCGGCGTGCCGGTGAAACTTGGAGCGCGCGGCGTCGAGCAGGTCATCGAGATCAAGCTCACGGCTGAGGAAAAGGCGGCGCTGGATAAGTCGGCGGCGTCTGTTCGGGAGTTGGTGACGATCCTCGGAGTGGTGTAAGAGCGGAAGTTGGGGGTTGGAAGCTGGAAATTGGAAGCTGGGAGTTGCGACATTAACAAGTCGGAAGCGAATTTTGAGATTTCAAATTTCAAATTTGAGATTTCAAATTTAGAAATCTCCGCTTCCGGCTTGCCTTTGCATTCCAATTGAAAAATAAAAGTGGCGCAGGACAAACCCTGCGCCACTTTTTTGCCACACACTGCCACCGGATGTTTCCGGTCTGAGATCGGTTCTATTGCAATCTATTGTGCTGCCGGCTTCGGCGCGGGCGGCACAACCGAAGCGGTCTTGATCACGTCGAGTTTCGGGAAATTCTTCTCCAGATAGAAGTGGCCCTGGCGCGCGAGCAGTTCCTGGTTCGGGCCGTGGCCGTCCGGCGCGCCTTCGCCGTAACCATTGTAGAGCTTGTCCACGGTTTCCATTCCCTCGGTCACTTGCGCGAAGGGCGCGAATCCCATCGAATCCAGATTTTCATTGTTCCCGTAGTTGATGAAGACCTGTGTCGTGCGCGTATTCGGGCCGGCCATGGCGTAGGTGACAAATCCGCGGCGATTGTGCTGTTTTACCGGATCATCCTTGATGTTGGCCTTTTGCCAGGCGATATTGACCTGCGGGTAGGGACTCATGCCGAATTGCGCCATAAAGCCTTGAAGAACGCGGAAGAAGGCCACGCCGTCATAAAAATGGTGCCGGACGAGATTGTAAAACCGGTCGGCGCCCAGCGGCGCCCAGGCGCGCGTGACATGCATGGTGAAATCGCCCGCCGTGGTGACGAACTTCACGTCATACTCCTCGGGCGCTTTGGCCTTGAGCATCGCCGGCTGCAGCAGGCCCGCATCAATGCTCACCTTGGCGGGAGCTTTCGCTGCCGGAGCCTTGGCCGCGGGCGGCGCGGGACTTTTGGCGGGCGCGCTTGAGGTTTGCGCGCGTGCGCCTGGTATTCCCAGCAGGCAAAATGACGCGAGGACGGCAAATCGGCGAAACCAGTTCATATGTTTTCTCCGTGTGAAACTTACGGGGCACATTATGACGCGAAATGATTTCCGTGACCAGACTGCATTTCTTGCGAACGTTCCGGCTCATCCAATTGGCATTAGGGCGCAAAGACCTCAGCCGAGGCGATCCGAAAAATTATTTCCCTGCGGCGATTCGTTCACATTCCGACAGGACGCGCAGCGTGTTTTCACCCAGGATGCTTCTCACGTCGGATTCCGCCATTCCCGATTCGAGCAACGCTTCGGTAATTTTTGGAAACCCGGAAGCGTCTTCGAGGCCTTTGGGCATATAGGCCCCGTCAAAATCGGAGCCAAGTGCAGCATGATTCGCACCCACAAGTTTCACGGCATGCTGAATGTGCTCGACAATTTTTTCCCAACCAACGCGCGGCAATTTTCCTTCACGCGTGAGTTCGTCGCTGGCCTTTTGCCCGGCGAGCAGTTTTCGAGCCTCGTTTGGCACGAAGTTTCCAGAGGCCCCCTCTTCACGCAAAGCGATTTGCGGAGCGAGGGCGCGCGCGGCGTCGGCGTACTCCTGGCTGAGAAACGCCTTGTGAAAGGTGATGTGCATAACGCCGCCCTGACCCGCGAGCGCGCGGATCTGGGAATCGGTGAGGTTGCGTGGCGCGTTGCAAATGGCGCGGCAGCAGGAATGCGAGGCCATGACAGGTGCAATAGAGGCTTCGAGGACGTCGCGAAATGTCTCGTCGGAGACGTGCGAAACGTCCACTATCATGCCGAGGCGGTTCATCTCGCGAACCACTTCCCTGCCGAAATCAGTGAGGCCGCGGTGGCGAGGCTCGGCATTCGACGAGTCGGCCCAGTCGGTCGCCGCATTATGCGTGAGGGTCATGTAGCGGACGCCGCGCGCGGCGAATTCACGGAGAATCCCGAGATCGTTATCAATCGCGTGGCCGCCCTCGACCCCCAGAAGAACCGCAATCTTATTCTGGCGGCGCGCGGCCCGGACTTCTTCGGCGGTCACGGCGAGCATCAGGTCGGCGGCATGTTTCTTGATTTGCTGTTTAGTGGCGGCCAGAAGATCGAAGGCCCGCCCGGCGGCCGCCGCGCCGGTAATCTCAACCGGAACCCACATCGCGAAGAAAATCGCGCCGACGCCGCCCAGGCGAAGCCGCGGAATATCCACCGAGCCTTCCGCGTCATGCTCGGCCAGATCGAACTGGTCGAAGAGAAACCGCTGCGGCGTGTCGGTATGGGCGTCGGCAACAATGCTGGAAAAATGAAGGCGGCGGGCGCTCTCGGAGATGCCTTCAGCGGACATGGGGATTGGGGACGATGGATGCAAAGATGCCGAAAGTCACAATAATTCGTCGAACATCGGATGGTTGCTGTAGCCCGCGTCTTCAGACGCGGGGATTTTCTGCCCCGTTGGCAACCAACCCTCGCCTCTAAAGAGGCGAGCTATAATGTCGCCGCAAAAATCCTAGCCGTCCCGGCGGCTCAGCACGGCATGAATCAGATCGCGATTCATCCGGCCGATGAATTCAATGGGAATTTCCTTGGGGCAGACGGCTTCGCATTCGCCGTGATTCGTGCAGCTGCCGAAGGCTTCCTCGGACATCGCCGCGACCATGTCGCGCGTGCGCGAATCACGCTGCGGCTGGCCCTGCGGAAGCGAATTGAGATGCGTGACCTTCGCGGACGTGAACAGCATCGCCGCCGCATTCGGGCAAGCAGCCACACAGGCGCCGCATCCGATACAGGCGGCAGCGTCGAAGGCGCGCTCGGAATCGTTCTTCGGAACAAGGATCGCATTCGCGTCGGGAGCGCCGCCAGTCGGGGCGGTGATAAATCCTCCGGCCTGAATAATGCGGTCAAAAGCGGTGCGCTCCACGGAGAGGTCGCGCAGAACCGGAAACGCCTTGGCGCGCCAAGGCTCGAGCGTCAGCGAATCGCCATCTTTGAAAAAGCGCATCGAAAGCTGGCAGACGGTCGTGCCGCGATGGCCGCCGTGAGCCACGCCGTTGATGAGAAACCCACAGGAGCCGCAGATGCCTTCGCGGCAATCATGCTCGAACACGACGGGGGCTTCGCCCTTGCCCTGCAGATTTTCGTTAAGCAGATCGAGCATTTCGAGGAAAGACATGTCCGGCGTCACGTTCTGGACCTGGTAGGTGACGAACTTCCCGGCCGCTTTCGCGTCGTGCTGCCGCCAGACTTTCAGTGTGAGGTTCATGGGCTACTTGTAGCTCCTCTGGGTCAGGTGAACGTAATCGAAGGTCAGCGGTTCCCTGTGTAGTTCCCATTGCCTGCCTTCGCCCTTCCATTCCCATGCCGAAGCGTGCGAAAAATTCGCGTCGTCGCGCTTGGCTTCTCCGTCCGGCGTCTGGCTTTCCTCGCGGAAATGGCCGCCGCAGGATTCGGCGCGGTCCAGCGCATCAACGCACATCAGTTCGGCGAGTTCGAGGAAGTCGGCCACGCGACCGGCCTTTTCAAGCGACTGATTGTATTCGTCCGCCGAGCCGACGATGTTCAGATTTGTCCAGAACTCGTGGCGCAGTTCGGGAATGCGCTTCAGGTTGCTGCGCAAGCCTTCCGCGTTGCGTGCCATGCCGCACTGGTTCCACATCAGCTTGCCGAGTTCCTTGTGAATCGAGTCCACGGTGCGCTTGCCGTGGATATTGACCATCTTCGAGACGCGCGCGTTCACTTCGGCCATCGCTTCGGCGAAGGCGGGATGCGAAGTGTCCACCTTTTCAAGCGAAGAAGAAGCCAGATAGTTCGGCAGCGTATAGGGAAGAATGAAATAGCCGTCCGCGAGTCCCTGCATGAGGGCGCTCGCGCCGAGGCGGTTCGCGCCGTGATCGGAAAAGTTCGCTTCCCCGGCCACGAAGAGGCCCGGAATCGTGGACATCAGATTGTAATCCACCCACAGGCCGCCCATCGTGTAGTGCACGGCCGGGAAGATGCGCATGGGAACTTTATACGCATTTTCTCCGGTGATCTCCTCGTACATGTCGAAGAGGTTGCCGTACTTTTCGCGAACAACCGCTTCGCCCATGCGGCGAATGGCGTCCGAAAAATCGAGATAGACGCCCATGCCGCCGGGGCCGACGCCGCGGCCTTCGTCGCAAACTTCTTTTGCATTGCGCGAAGCGACGTCGCGGGGCACGAGGTTGCCGAAGCTCGGGTAGCGGCGCTCGAGATAGTAATCGCGCTCTTCTTCGGGAATAGAGCCGGGAGCACGCGTGTCGCCCTTTTTCTTGGGAACCCAGACGCGGCCGTCATTACGCAACGATTCCGACATGAGCGTCAGCTTGGACTGATTTTCATTGCTGACGGGAATGCAGGTCGGGTGAATCTGCGTAAAGCAGGGATTGCCGAAAAGCGCCCCGCGGCGATGAGCGCGCCAGATCGCCGTCGTGTTGGACCCTTTGGCGTTGGTCGAGAGATAGAAAACATTGCCGTAGCCGCCCGTCCCGAGGACCACCACGTCGGCGGCGTGAGACTCGATCGCGCCGGTCACCAGATCTCGCGTGATGATGCCGCGCGCCTTGCCGTTCACGACCACGAGGTCGAGCATCTCCGAGCGCGAATGCATCGTTACAGTTCGCGCCGCGATCTGCTCTTCGAGCGCCTGATAGGCGCCCAGCAGCAACTGCTGTCCCGTCTGGCCGCGGGCGTAAAATGTGCGCGAGACCTGCACGCCGCCGAACGAGCGCGTGTCCAGCAGGCCGCCGTATTCGCGGGCGAAAGGAACACCTTGCGCGACGCACTGGTCAATAATATTGACGCTGATTTGCGCGAGGCGGTAGACGTTGGCTTCGCGCGAGCGGAAGTCTCCGCCCTTCACGGTGTCATAGAACAGCCGAAAGACGCTGTCGCCGTCATTGCGGTAGTTCTTGGCGGCGTTGATGCCGCCCTGCGCGGCGATCGAGTGCGCGCGGCGCGGGCTGTCCTGAAAGCAGAAGCAATCCACGTTGTAGCCCTGCTGGCCGAGCGAAGCGGCGGCGGCGGCTCCGGCAAGCCCCGAGCCGACAATGATCACGCGATATTTTCGCCGGTTGGCCGGATTGACGAGCTTCATGTCGAAGCGCGCCTTTTCCCACTTCTGTTCAATTGCACCGGATGGAATCTTGGATTCGAGCATCTCTCTCCCCTCAGCGCACCCAGCCAGCAAGGACCGATACCGGCACTGAGCTAAATCCGACAAAAATCAGAATGGCGACAATTCTGGAAAACATTCGCAGGCCCTTCGTATTTTGAGCCGTGACGAAGCCGAGCGTCTGCATGGCGCTCCAGATGCCGTGGTCCAGGTGCAGGCACAGGGCAAACATCGCAACAATATAGAAGATGGCGATGGGAGCGACGGCAAACGCGGCGACGACGTTCTGGTAGACCATCAAGTGCACAAACTGGCCGGGCTGGAAGCCGACCATTCCGCCGGTCATATGGAACAAGTGAAACACGATGAAGACGGCGAGAAGAATTCCGCCCCAGCGCATGGTCATCGCGCCCCAGGAGGTTTCCACTTCCTTCTTCGTGCCGTACCCGACCGGGCGCGCTTTCTGGTTCATGCGCGTCAGTTGCAGGGCCGCGGTAATGTGCAGTAGGGCGCAGACGAGCAGTACGATGCGCACGATCCAGAGAACCTGCCCGTTGGCGAATTCCGGCCAGCCGACTTCGCGCAAGAAGTGCGAGTAGGCATTAATTTCGACAGGACCGGAGAAGATCTTGAGGTTGCCCGCCATGTGCGCCAGCACAAAGAGGATCAGGACCGTGCCGGTGGCCGCCATAACCACCTTTTTGCCGATGACGCTGGTCCAGAGAGCCGCAAAGCGATTCGGAGCAGACTTGGCCTCCATCGCTGATTCTGTCATCTTTCCACTCCTCGGTTCATTTCGGCTGCGAGTCCAATGGGAAATGGGGGCCGCGAGCCTTGACGGCACACCCATCGCCTTGCTCGAAAAAACAGCGGCGCACTACAACCGCTTCAAATCCGTCTGGGGTTGAACTGTTCGCGGATAGAGGCAGAACCTGCCAGGACAGTCAATTTCCGTCGCGGACATTCCCATTCCGTTCATTCACCCGAGACGCCAGTATAGGAAATCAGCGGATGTTTTTCAAGAAGCGTCAACACGAAAAGATAAGAAAATACACGTCGCACGAATTCGCTATAATAATTTTCGGTCTGGAAGAACCATCGGAGTGTGGAAATGCCCGAGCAGCATTCAAAAGCGTTGGCGTTCTTGATAGAAAAATTGGTCGAAAACGGAACGTCGCCCGATTCCGAAGCACTGTTGCTCGTGGGAAAGACCGTCGGCGACCTCTATGGCGTGGATGCGGATGAAGTGGCGATATTGGCTCTCGCGCCGAAATCCAAGAGCCTGAAATTTGTGATGCCGGAAAAGCTCTCCATTGTGGGAACGATTCCCCTGAGCAGCACCTCGGCGCTGGCGGCTCGAACCGCGCGGGAGCGCAGGCCCGAGATCGTCAACAATTTCCCGGCGGCGCGGCACGCCACGGTGTTTGAAGGCGTCCCCCTGGGGCGCGACCAGAGCGAACTGATTCAGAAAATCATGAGCGCGCCGATTCTGGACGGATCCGCTGTGCGGGGCGTTATTCAGATCTCGAGAAAAGGGCGCACCGCCACCGAAGCCGGCGCGGACTTCACGCAAAAAGATTTGACGGCATTGAAACAGGCCGCTTCCCTGCTGGAACAATTCCTGAAGCTTTTCAAGGTTGACTGAACCCTGGCGCAAGAAAATTAGGCCGAAAGAAATCAGCATGAGGCGAACCGAAACTCAATCCAATTGGGATGCGCGCCGGCCGAACCCCCGCACGCAATCGTTGCTCCCTCGGGAAATTGATTGACACCTGCCTCCGGTTCTTGTTACTTTTTCGCACGCGCAAAATGCATTCTGCGCTCACCGGAAACACCTTAGGAGACATTAGCTCTTCAGCAGACCTCATGGCGTTCGTCGCGAAAAAGATTTTCCTCACCAAGGGCGTGGGCAAGCACCGGGAACGGCTTTCCAGTTTTGAGCTGGCGCTGCGCAGCGCGGGCATCGCCGCATGCAACATCGTGCGCGTATCGTCCATCTTTCCCCCCAATTGCAAACTGATTTCGCGCGCCGAGGGCCTGAAGCACATCAAGCCGGGCCAGGTTGCCTTCACCGTGATTAGCGAGAACTCGACGCGCGAGGCGCACCGCCTGATCGCCGCCGGCATCGGCCTCGCTCTCCCGGCCGACAAATCCATGTACGGGTACCTCTCCGAGCATCACTCGTTCGGCGAAACCGAGGAAGTCGCCGGAGAATACACGGAAGAGCTGGCCGCGGAAATGCTCGCCACCACGCTCAACGTCGAATTTGATCCGGATCTTTCCTGGGACGAGAAAAAAGAGGTCTACCGCATTTCCAACAAAATCGTCAGAACCATGAACATCACGCAGTCGGCTGTGGGCGACAAGCGCGGACTGTGGACCACCGTGCTCGCTGCGGCGATCATGATTGGTGAGGATGACTGAGCTTGCCTCGCGTTCGCTGTGCTTACCTTAGCCGGAATGCTTTTCGGACAAACCTAGAGGCTCTTCTTGATCGCTGAAGAAGTCAGAATCTACCCGCTTAACTGCGTAGCTAGTCACTGTCGAAACTCCTACCCCGAAGTCGAACATAAGCTCAACCAACTGAGAACCGTCAATTAGAATGATTTTGCTGTCTAGGCCTGCAGCATATTCAATAGCGGCTTTTGAAAAAGTCGATGTTGTTATAAATATTCCCTTTTTTGCCTTCTTGCCGTACAGCGCGCCAACAAACTTTTGAATTTCTGGACTGCCCACTGTAGTTTCGTCCCATCTCTTCGCTTGGATATACAGAAGGTCTAGTCCCAGCTTGTCTTCTTTAATCACGCCGTCGACCCCGCCGTCGCCACTCTTTCCGATTGCCCGCCCGGCGTCAGCAAGTGAGCCTCCATACCCAATCGTCGTAAGTAGGGTAACCACAAGCCGTTCAAAAAACTCCGGAGTGCTTGCTTTAACGCGCGCTAAAAGCTCAGACTCAATCTGTCTTCTGATATTCGTGTATCCTGCAGCAAGCGTCTCTTCTGGCGTGGCACTGGAGATTGCAAGTGTTTCAAGATCCGACTCAATGGTCTCGGTAGGTGACCTTTTGGGTGACAAAAATTCTTTAAATTCAGGATATTGTTTCAGGAAAGCCACATTAATCTTTGACGGGTTTTGAGCAAGAACATTCTTTCCGCGTTCTGTGATCCCAAACATTCCTCTTTTGGGATACGCGAGCAATCCTGCTTTTTTCAGATACGTGCGTGCCCATCCGGCCCGATTATCAAAGGCTCGGTCGAGGCCGCTAGGCAGTAGCTCCTTTCGCTCGGCTTCTGTCAGCCCGAACTCCCCCGCAAGAAAGATTATCGCGTCCCGAATGGAGTGTTCTTTACCATCAGCAGCATATTTCAAAAGAGGAAGCATAATGGCCTGATAATCAGGTATCGGCATATCCCTTTTCCTCATTCTTGAGCGAAACGCCCTTTTCCACGAATGACCATAACTCAAAACAAAGCCGTTCAAGACATAAATTTAAATCTATGGGCTATGACTAAGCCCGGCCAAAATAGCGCGAAAATCACAAAATCTCGCCCCCTCAAAACCGAAAATATAATGCTATGATTTCCCGCATGGCGGAAAAATTCACAATTGGCCTGATTCAAATGACGTGCTCGACCGATCCGCGGGAAAATCTCGCGAAGGTGGAGGCGCGCATCCGCGAAGCGGCGTCGCGTGGGGCGCAGATCATCTGCACGCAGGAGCTGTTTCGCTCGCAATATTTTTGCCGCGAAGAGAATGCCGACCTGTTCGATCTGGCCGAACCGATTCCCGGGCCCACGACAGAATCGCTCGCGAAACTTGCGCGCAGCCTGGGCGTGGTCATTATCGGATCGCTCTTTGAGCGTCGCGCGGCGGGGATCTATCACAACACGGCGGTGATTCTCGATTCCGACGGATCGCTCCTCGGCAAGTACAGGAAGATGCACATTCCGGACGATCCGCTCTACTACGAAAAATTTTATTTCACGCCGGGCGATCTCGGCTTTCAGAATTTCAATACGAAATTCGGACGCATCGGCGTGCTGATTTGCTGGGACCAGTGGTATCCGGAGGGCGCGCGCGTCGCCAGCCTCGGCGGAGCGAACATTCTTTTTTATCCCACGGCCATCGGCTGGCACCCCACTGAAAAGGCGGAGTCCGGGGCGGCGCAACTCGACGCCTGGCGCACCATCCAGCGCGCGCACTCCATCGCCAACGGCGTGTTTGTCGCGGCGGTAAACCGCACGGGCTACGAAGGCACGCCCGAGAGCGGCCTGGAATTCTGGGGCCACTCGTTCGTCTCTGATCCCTTTGGCCGCGTCCTCGCCGAAGCGTCCGCCGACCGGGAAGAGATCCTGATCGTCGAGTGCGATCCAAAAATTACGGAAGAAACGCGGCGCAACTGGCCCTTCCTGCGCGACCGCCGCATTGACGCCTACTCCCCGATCCTCGAGAGATGGCGAGAGTGATACGCTCCGAAAAAAATTCCCCGCTCCCCTTTTCGCTCGGCTACCGCATGCCCGCCGAGTGGGAACCGCACGCGGCCACGTGGCTCGCCTGGCCGCATGAAAAAACCGATTGGCCCGGAAAATTCGCGCCGATCCCCTGGGTGTATGCCGACATCGTTCGGCACCTCACACAGGTGGAGCGCGTGCGCATCCTCGTCGAAAACGCGGCGAAGGAGCGCGCGGCCCGGCGCAATCTGAAATTGGCCGGCGCAAATCTGGACGCCGTGGATTTCCACCACGTGCCTACAAATCGTGGATGGATTCGCGATTTTGGCCCGATCTTTGTGCGCCACCCGAAACACGGAACGGCAGTCACCAACTGGCACTTCAACGCCTGGGCCAAATACGACGACTGGAAAAAAGACGACGCCGCGAATTCCAAACTGGCGTCAAAACTGAAATGGAAGATGTGGCAGCCGGAATACCGCGGGCGGCGAGTGGTGCTCGAGGGCGGGAGCATTGATGTCAACGGGGTCGGCACATTGTTGACGACTGAAGAATGCCTGCTGAGCCCCGTCCAGGCGCGCAATCCCGGCGTATCCCGAAAAGAGCTGGAGGGAATTTTCCGGGATTATTTCGGCGTGACGAAGGTGCTGTGGCTGAAAAACGGCATCGCCGGCGACGATACGCATGGCCACGTGGATGATCTCGCGCGCTTCGTGAATTCCACTACGGTTGTTACCGTCGTGGAAAATGATCCTTCGGAAATCAATTACCAGCCCTTGCAGGAGAATCTTGCGCTATTGCGTGAGATGAAAGATCAGGATGCCCGGCCCCTGCGCGTCGAGACACTGCCCATGCCGGATCCCGTGTTTTTTGACGGGCAGCGGCTTCCGGCGAGCTACGCGAATTTTTACATTGCGAATCAGTTGGTGCTCGTGCCGACATTCAACGACTGGCACGACGGCGCGGCACTCACGAAGCTTGCCGCACTTTTCCCCGAGCACAAAGTCGTCGGCATCGCGTGCCTCGATATGGTGCTCGGTCTGGGGACTCTTCACTGCATGTCGCAACAGGAACCGGCGCTGTAGGACTGGCCTCACAATTCGCGGAAAACGCCGTGTGCGCCGTGAATAACAGCCCGCCGCCGGAAAACGCGTGGTGTATAGGCGCCCGCGGGGGGGCCCCGCGGGGG
>VFSW01002814.1_pt1 | contig 26221 bp, 19 predicted proteins | sample 5358111 | NCBI WGS metagenome assembly VFSW01 (sample SAMN11554181, study PRJNA540505) | mine drainage metagenome | isolation source: sediment from site ElyBrook_90M | place: USA: Ely Copper Mine, Vershire, VT | collected 2017 | reverse complement strand
TGTCCATGCCCACCCACGCCCGGGCGGGCCGCGTGGAGCACCGCGGGGTGGGCGGCGGTAGCGGCTTCTCGGTTCAGCACGAAATCGTTAGCTTGTGCGCAAGTTGAACGCGAATGCCGCGTTGGGCCGCCGTGGCGGCCGGTACAAAACAGTTCCGCGGGACCAGACTTCCCCGCAAGAATTCCGAGTGGCCCCATCCGGGCCTACCGCAGGGCCGGAGGAGCAAGCCACACCCTGCACGTGCCGAGGATGTTCCGGCGGGACGCCGCGCGCGATTCCCCAGCCGGCCCAGGGGTACGCGCGGGAGCGTGGCGCCCATTACAAAACGGAACAGCGGCGTCTGCTAATGCACGCCCTCCCTTTCGGATGGGCCACTCGGGACAGATTCTCCATGCACGTCAGATTTCGCTTTTCCCCGCACAGGGCCGCGCAACATCACATCCCGCCGGGATGCGCAACATTCTGATTTGATTTGCATCGAGACATCGCACGCGTGTTGGGCGTGGTGCGCCCGGGGAGTCTATGACTTCGACAGGACACGGATCCGCGCGCGTTTGCCGGAGGCCGGGCGCTTCAGCCACTTCTCGAATTCGCGAACGTCGCTCAGAATCACCTGCGCTCCGAACTTGGTGAGCAGGGCGCGCCGCTCGCGGCGTCCATGGACGCTGCGGGGCAGAATGCCGACGAAGGGAATGCCGGCGGCCTGAGAGGCGATGGCGTCGTCCACGTTGTCGCCCAGGTACATCGCCACCGAGGGGTCGCGGCCGTTGAGAATCTTCAGCAGACCTTCCGGGTCGGGCTTGGGGCGCTCGACATCTTCCACGGTCACGATGTGGCGAAAAAACTCGCGCACGCGGCAGCGGTCCAGCGTGTAGTCGGTTTCCCTCCGGACGCGGCCGGTGAACAGCGCGAGATCGGCGATGCTTGCCAGGCGCCGCAGGCTCGCGCGCGGAAGCAGCCATTTTTCACGCTCGACGTTTCCCTTGCCGTTCGTGCCCCAGTAGAGCTCCATGAATTTGTTTTTCACCTCGTCGTACCCGGCGGTGCCGCCCAGCGAGCGCACCCAGGCCGTCGAGAGCTTCCAATCGTCATTGAAGCCCGACTGGTTCTTCCAGCGGTGCAATTCCTCCCGCGTCGCGCTCTTCCCGGTGAAGAAGCGGACGGTATCGAGCGTGGTGCGGTGAAACGATCCCTGCACGTCGACGAGAACGCCATCCACGTCGAAAATAATCACTTGGGGATGGAATTTCATGGATGGTTTGGATGTGCGCACAAGAATTCGATGCGGCCGAGACCGGTCAGGAATGAGGTTCGTCCGTTTTACCGGAGGCGTGCGATGCACTGCTATCCGGCGATTGCTCCGCCGTGCCCGCGGATTCGGAGTCCAGTTCGAGACTTTCAGAAGTCCACGCCTCTCCGGGAGTGACCGCAGGAAGCGCTGGCTCCGGCAGGGGCGGCGACGAAGCCGCGGCGGCTTGCGCGGCAAACGGAGACGCGGCGACGGATTCGGTTGGCGCAACTGCCGGCGCGATGGCTTCCAGCCGCTTTCCCAGAACACCGGCGAGCAAATCCACGATCGTTCTCGCGCCGGTTCCGTCCACGTCCTTCGCGGGGTTGTAGGCCGTCACTTCGATGGCTGCGAGATGGCTTTGTTGCGCGAACACCTCGAGGGCCTCGCGCACTTCTTCGAGCCGCAATCCTCCCGCCCCGGGATTGTCCGTGGCCTGAAACTCCGTGATGACATCCACATCGAGGTGCAGGACAAACTCGTGGCTGCTTCCGTGGATGCGTTCGATGGCCGCTTGCGCGGCGGCGGTGGGCCCCATGGTTCTGACGTCGTCGGCGAAATAGCGCCGCAGCGGAGACTCGCGCAGCGCGTCCTCCTCCGCGGGCTCCATGCGATTGACGCCGAACAGCGCGATGTCGGGCTCGCGCACCAGCGGCGGTTCGCTCCAGAAGCGAACCATCTCCGCGGCGCCGCGGCCGGTCAAGTGGGAGACCACCATTCCGTCCACGCAGCCCGACGTCGTGGTCGCCGGCGTGTTCAAATCCGCGTCACAATCCAGGTACACCAGACTCACGTGGCGGAAGTAGCGGCGGACGCCGGCGATCGTTGCCAGCACCACGGAGCAATCGCCGCTCAGAATCAGCGGAAGCGCGCCGGATTTGACGGCTTGTTCGACGCGAGGCTTCAAAGCATCGAGAGCTGCAAGGACGCTGGGAAGATTGCGGGCGCGGGGGCTTTCCGGGTCGGGCTTGTAGACCTGGGGCGGATCATCGCCGAGATCGGTGACGGTGTAGCCCACGGAGCGGAGCCGCTCGAGCAAGCCGGCGGCACGCAGCGCGGCGGGGGCGCCTTCGCGGCCCGGCGCCATCGCCGCGGCGCTCGAAGGCGAACCCAGCACGGCGATCTTATTCGCCTGGCGGATGATCTTAACCGCCACTCAGAGGCTCCTTACAGTGGATTGCGGCGCCGACGGGCTCAACTCGCGGCCTGACTTTGCCGGGCTGCCAGCTCCGCCGGCAGGGTGAACCGCACGTCCTCACGGATCAGATCCAGGTCGCGCTGGTTGGTGAATCCAAACGTCGAAAGGCGCTGGCTCACCTGCTCGACTAGAACTTCCGGAGCCGAGGCGCCCGCCGTGAGACCCAGAGACGTCACGCCCTCCAGCCACGACGCATCAATATCATTCGCATCTTCGATCAGGCGCGCCGCGACGCCCGCGCGCTTGGCCACTTCGACCAGGCGGTTGGAATTCGAACTGTTGGCCGACCCGACAACGAGGATCAACTGCACCTCGTGCGTCAGCGCTTCGACCGCTTCCTGCCGGTTCTGCGTGGCGTAACAGATGTCGTCCGAGGCCGGTCCGGCAATCAGCGGAAATCGCTGGCGCAAGCGGGCCACTATTTCCTGGGTGTCGTACAGGGAAAGCGTTGTCTGGGTGAGGAAGGCAAGGCGCGCGGGGTCCGGCACCTCCAGATTGTCCACTTCCTCGACGCTTCCGACGACCACGGTGCGTTCCGGCGCTTCGCCGGACGTTCCGACGATTTCCTGATGGTCGCGATGGCCGATGAGGATCAGCGTGCGGCCCTCGCGCGCAAACTTGAGCGCTTCCAAATGCACCTTGGTGACCAGCGGGCAGGTCGCGTCAATCACGCGCAACTGGCGCTCCTTGGCCTCAGTGCGCACGCGCGGAGGCACGCCGTGGGCGCTGAAGACCAGGACCGCGCCGACCGGCACTTCCTCGATCGTCTCGACGAAGATGGCGCCGCGCCGCCGCAACTGCTCGACGACGTAACGGTTGTGCACAATCTCATGATGGACGTAGACCGGGCGGCCGTACGCCTCCAGAGCTAGATCCACGATGTCCACGGCGCGGACCACGCCGGCGCAGAATCCGCGCGGCCGCACACGCACCAGCGTCTTGGCCCCGTTCTGCGAGTTCTGAATCTGTGTCAGTGTCAATGGCATCTCCACAAACTAGAATATCTTACCTGAAGGCCGTGGTCCTCTGCCAGTTCGTTCGCTATTTCGATGTTCCTGGGTACATAACGTGTACCGGGTAGAACGAGCTGCTGCCCTTTGTTGTCAATGAGTTAGCTCAATTTCTACTCGCAGGGTGCACCGCGTACAAATTGAGCGGCGACGCATCCGCGCCCCAGCCTCGCAATCTTCGCTGCACTAAGGCTGGCATGGTATGGGGCGGTTTTCAATGGTGTTGTTGGCGTAAACAATTTCGACAACTGCAAGACTCACGGCAGAGGCGCTGAGTACGCAGAGCCCCGCGCCATGGGTTCAGCGTGAAAGCCGAACGCGTTCCAGAGTATGATACGCAATTCATGCGAACGGGACTGATTTGGGCGGGCGCTCTTCTGCTGGCCATGCTGGCCGGGTGCGGGGACGCGCCTGAAAAAACGGACGCGGAGCTGGGCTTGAACGCCCAGCAGGCCAGCGGTCGGCGAGTGTTCCAAACTTATTGCGCTGCGTGCCATAAGGCCTACTCTTCGTCCGGGATGAAGGGGCCGGGGCTGAAGCGGCTGTTCAGGAAACCGTTTTTGCCCAGCGGCTTGCCGGCCAACGACCGATTCGTCAGACAGAGCGTCGTGGGCGGCCGCGGGATGATGCCTCCCCTGGGCGATTCCCTCACCGAGCAGCAGCTCAGCGACCTCCTCGCCTATCTGCACACGCTGTAAGCCGGGAATAATCTGACGTGCCCCCCATCCATACCGCGCGCCGGTTGGGCCAGTCGTGATGTGCAGCGTGAGCCAATTCAGCGTGGTGGAATCAAGGACTCATAACCACGCACCCTTGGCCGACGACGCAACGAGCCGGCACCCGCATCTCTAGATGAGGTGTACCCCCCCCCTCTGGGGGGAGTTTAGCAAAGCTGTCATTGGAGGCATTAGGCATTCTGTATATTCTATGGCAATATCGCCAAGGCAGGCGGGTGCTCTAGGCCGGAGAAACGGCCGTGGTTGGAGGTGTTATGCGCTTTTCGATCTTGGTTGCAGCGCTGTCGATCGCGTTGAACGCCGGCGCGCAGACATCAACGAGCATCCTGTGGAGTCAACTCAGGAACAAGCGAGAAGTGCTACCGGGATTGCATCAGGAATTCGAAGTGGTCCAGTCGTACAAGACCGATCTCAGAAGTCAAACCTCGCTCCGCAAAATCGTCTTCGATATGTCTCAAAATAAATGGCGCGAGCGATCCGTCAGCGGATCAGGCGATCGGATTCGAATCTTCGACGGTCAAGACCTCTTTCTTATGGAAGCGGAAGGAGATGAATACGTGCGGGTCAAGCGAAAAGCGAAAGAGGGCGATCCCGAGCCCGGCCCCTACGTCTCCTCCGATCTGGATTGGGCGAAAGCAAAAGAATTGGAACGCCAGCCGTGTGGATTTAAGGGACGCGACCATACCTGTATCATCCTTCGTGTGCCGATTAAATCATTGGTGGCGTTCGGAACCGGCGTCCTGATCACGAGAATTTCGGATGGAATTGCCCTCTTAGCGATTGATAGCGAAACCGGAATATTGATTCAATCCAAGCGGCAAGCACTAATTGACAACGGCCGCGGCGGTTACCAGTACAATTTGACGTATTCGCTGACGAAGATGAGTTATGGCGCCCGGCCCGATGCAACTCTGTTCCAGCTACCGGAGAGCGGCGTGCATGAAGTCAAGGAACTCACGCGGTGGAACGCCGCCCGCATCAAGAAACAATTGATTGGTAAACCGGCCCCCGAACTGGAAGTGATGGATATCGAAGGTAATCCGGTTTCGCTGGCAGAATTGAAGGGCAAGACCGTACTGCTCGATTTCTGGACTACCTGGTGCCCACCGTGCGTCGCCGATGCCCCGGCGCTCGACAAGCTGTACCGCAAATATGGCGGTAAAGAATTGATGATCGTCGGGATCTCCGTGAATGAGGAACGTGGTGTCGTGGAGAACTTCTTGAAAAAACACCCGCACAACTTCCCAGTGGTGTTAACGAGCGAAAACGAAATACCGCGTCCTTATCAGATTGGCATATTCCCCACTTACATGGTGATTGGTCCAGACGGGACACTCACCAAAGCCCTAGAGGGCGATCAAGGCTTTGGCGAGTTGCGCAAGTTCCTCGAAAAAGCCGGCATGGAAGCAGATTGAATTAGAAATCAAGCCACCGCAATACAGGTGCGACTGGGCCCGATTACTTCTTGTCCGGTGCCGGGTTGCTGAGCGCGGGGCTGTTCCCTGGGTTCGGACCGCGAGGAATCCGTGTGCCCGGCGGCACGTGCGTCAGGGTATGGACGTAACGCAGCTTGCCTTTCTCGACGCGAAACAGGTGGGTGTCGGGTATTCCGCCCACGCCGAAAGTGCAGAACGCGACGACCGATCCCGTCGTCTCGTCGACGATAAAGCGCCGCGCCACGATGTTGACGCCGGCCGGCACGCCGACCTGGCAGCTATCTTCCGGGACGCCTTTACCGGTGCGGAGACCGCCTTCGGTCCGGTTGCACGGGTATCCCCACGGCACTAGATCGACCTTCTTTTCCAAGAAAGCATCGAGGTAGGCATTGGCCGCGGCAACCAGGGTATCGCGGCTATCGCGCTGTCCCGGCGGAATCACTCCCCAATCCTCGGAGGGCGACCACTTGTAATAATTATCGGCGTTGAATAGCCAGTCGCCTTGCTGCGTTACCAGCGATTCGATCTCCGCGATTTTGTCGTGATTGATCCGCAGGCGCGTGCCGAGGACGTACGGGTGGCTTTTGTCCGTGACGATCACTTCGGTAAATGTCTGGCACGTTGCCGGATCAATCAAGGTTCGATGAAAATCGATCTTTAGCGGTTTCTGGATGACGCCGGATTTGATGTCCACGACCTGCATGTTCTCGATGTAATCCAGACCTTTCGCCAGCGGCAGGCCGGAAGGATCGCCCTTGCTTTGAGCCTCAATGTAGAGATTGGTGGCAGCTTGCAGGCCGTCCGGCGTGCAGGCGACCTGCGCGAAACTCGCCGCCGGCACCAGCAGTACGGCCGAAAGCACGATCCACTTACCAAGAATCCGAATCATAGAATTCCTCCATTTCATCGGTGGTTCGCGAGCGAGTCTACCACCGAATCACGGGGTCTGAAGCGGCATCAGGGTACACCAAATTCTCCGCCTGGTGGAAACGCGATGTGACCTAAGATTCAGCCTTCGATGTGGCGAGCACAGAAGCATGGCGCGCCCAAGGGGACGATCTTAGAACTTTTCTCGGCGATTTCGTGGCGGATTTACCACAGATCCACTTCCCTGCTGAATTGAGCCTGTAGCGTGATCGGGCGCTCGGGCCGGTCCTGGCAGGTGTCTTGCGCTCCGGCTGAATCGCACTGGCCAGTGCCTGCCGCACTATCTGCCAGTGCGTCTTTAGCTTCTTGGCCACTCCCTGGATCGTCCCCGCCCCATACCGATACTCGCGACGAATCTCTTCGAATAGCTCCACTTTGCGTTTCCTGTCCATCGGCCTCCGTCACTACCCCCGACAGGTTAGGCCGTCTGTGCTGTACAGGGTGGGCCAAGAGTAGCGAAATCAGAGGTTCACGCAAATGGCCGTTGGCAATCGGCGAAAAACTCCCGGGAAGTGAAAAAAAGCGCACTCTCGGTTTCGCGCCTGACCCTCGGCAACATCGTTGGCCGCGCCCGCGTGTAGTTGTGCCCGGAATGTTCGAAGCCAAGCGAAAAACTGAAAGGAGAATCAACCAGGCTCTTGACACAACACAGCGCTTTCATACATGACGTGTCACCCCTCGACCCCGTGCGCAGCACGGCTGGGTTTTGTTCTCAACCCCGGCGGCTCACTTCGGGTGGGCAGCGTCTCCGCTAGTGAGGGATTGGGACGCAGGACGAAACAGAGACCATGCCCCGCAAAGGAGCAGGCCGACAATGCCATACAGCACGAAGTTGGTTCCGAGCACGATTGCCAGGAGGAGTGTTATCGCTCCAGAGGAGCTAGGCTCCGCTAACCCCAAGATCATTGCCGGGCAGAGGACAGGAGCGACGTGAAGCACAATGGGCCTGCTGAGAGAGAAGGCTCCCAAGCCGTACAGGAGTACCGCAGTCAAAATGCCCACAAGGCCCGAGATCAGAAACCACCTTGCCGGTCGCTTTATCTTCGCCATGTTCGACAGCCTCTCATTGCTACTGTTGCGGGTACAGCGTATCTATCTGGTTCATGAGCTGGTTCGGACCCTGTGTCGGAGGACCGGTATTGATTCCGGCGTCCCCAAGAACCTGCTGAGGCCAACTGGCGCAGTCGCACGAATTTGCGCCTCCACCGATATCGTAGTTCGGCGGATTCTGTACGCCCTGATTGGTGCCGTTGTGAATCATCTGCGCCTGCATTCCAATTACAGGAACACGCGCCATCCTGTCCAGGGTCCCGCCCACCTGCTGCTTGACGGCACCGGGAACGCCAGGCCCGCCCGATAGATAAGTGGCCCTGTATTTTAGAAACTGCCAGTCACTGCGTGGATTCAGACCCCATTGGGCTCCGTTTAAGGGACCGAATGCAATGTGGTCGGCTGGATTGCCGATAGTGTTGAAGTACATTCCAACACTTATTGTGCGGTTTTGCTGATAGGAGGCGTTCGTGTTGTTCTCGGTTCCATTCGTGGTCCCGGAAAGTGAAACTGTCTCTGCGTCGCCGCCGATGGTGACGTTAGTGACGGTTCCATCGACCCAGTAGCCGCCGGTCTTGCCGCACTCCTTCGAACTACTGTTCTGGTCTATCCCGTTATTTTCGATCCCTGTGCCCGAAGCGTTCAGATACACGCAATCGAGGCCGAAAGGGTCAGTGAAGCTGAGGGGATTATTGAGCACGTAGCTATAGCGGTTGAGAGTCTGGGGGGGCGATATCTGTCGCTATCATGCCCGCCGGGTCCGGCGACATGAATCTCCCCATCGCCGAAGCGCTCGATCTAAACCCAAAATAATCGAGGCCGGATTCGGAGTCGCGTTCTTTGCCGGTGAAGTGTTTGGCACTCGGCAAGGCGTCATCCAAGCGTTAGGATGCAACCCCTAGGAAGAATTTTACGAGCGTAATGACGCCTAAAGCGGTAGCGAGCAGCCAACGTTTTGAACCCGCGAACGCCGCGATGGTCGGCAACACAACGGCGGCAAGCAGCACGCCGAACCACACGTATAGACCATAGGGTCTCAATAACACGTCAACGCGTTGCGGTGCCAGCAAGGCAAGCCAAAATAAACCCGTACAAAGAATCCCTAGCAGCCCGATCAGGGCGCTGTACCGACGGACTTCGATCATTGTTGCGACTCCTGGTAATGAGTCAAAGGTGAAAGGATCGGATTGTGTTCTCCAAAATGCATGTTTCCGTTTGTAGAAGGCACTCCAGTATTCGGGTCAAGATCGATCATCTTTTTGACGTTAAAGTGGCCGGAGTTCGCCCCGGATAAGTCTGAGCCCCAGGCGGGTGGGCCAGGCTTTCGCGCCTCGAATCGTTCGGCTCGCTCCACACCGCACGGCGCATGATACCATCGCGGTACTTCACTCGCGAGGATGTGTATCGGGTGTCGACTCTTTGCGGTGTGGGCAATGGGTGCGTGGTTTAGTTCCGTCCCTTGAAGAACCGGATCGAGCACCGCTACGAGTACCACCGTTTGCATTTCCTCAGGTGCCGTTGCTGCCGCCGCAATTCCCATCCATTGTGCCTGCGGCACGATGCGCCGGACGAGGCGTCGCGGAGTCTCTGGCAGCGACGGTTCCGCGATTTCAACCCACGGAGCAAAAAAAAAGGGGTCGAGAAGTTGCTCTCCCTGCACCTGGGTCCCATGAAGCGAACGATGGTCCCGGCCCTCGCTAGAGTTCGTTGAAATCACAGGGAAAATGGCGCGCCCGGAGAGGTTCTTGCTCCCAGGTTGCTCCCATCTTCCTGCGGAGAGCAGAAACTACATCTCCTGGCGAGTGTCGTTTCAATTGAAGGGAAGCTACCGCTTCCGCACCTTGCTAGCAATCATGGTGGCATTGCCGGTTGCCATGAACATCGGGCCACGCAGAGAAACCGTGTCTCCCACATTCAGGGCCGCCACGCCGGAGACGTTGGTGAACTCGGTGCCGGATGACGTCATGATTTTAACGGCGTTGATTCCCGCAGGGGCGAATAGCCCTGGCAGATTGCTGACCGTGAACGTGCTCGCGTCGATTTTCGACGCCACCGTCGCCGTGAACCACGCTTTCATCAAGCGCATGTGATCGACATTGACCTGGGCAGGGGTGCCGGCGCTCACAACGGACATCGGTTCGGTCTGCACCACCTGGCCAACCATCAGATCCGGCGCGCCCGCGAAGCTCATGCCGCTGACGGGCATGTCGCGATCGTCGATATCGAAGCTCGTGCCGGCCTGCAGGTCCATCCGCACCCAATCGCCGATGTTGACCCCTTGAACGGCAGGCGCCATGCCGGTCACGATCATGTCGGCCTGCGTCGCGCTATTGATGGCGACGATCATGCCCTCGAGTTCCCGTGCATTGTTGTTTTCGAAGCGCACCTTGGTAGCGTGCAGCGTTCCTCCGCTCATGAGCTGCATGTTGACTTCGACGATCTGTCCCGCCGCCATCCCGGAAAAGGCGTTCGCGTTTCCGATAGCGTCGAAGCCTTCGAATATCGTGTTACTGTCGGCGCCGAAGGTCATCGAGGGCGGCCCTTGCAGGACCTGCAGGGTGAACTGATTGTTCGAGCTGTTCACGCCGCCTACCTGCCCGACGATGTCGTCCATTTCGTCGAACGCTCTGGAGCCCTGCATCGGCTGTTGCATCATCGAGGTCATGGACGGGCTTACACTCAGGTTCGACTGCATCGAGTTCATCACATCGAAATCCATCTGCATGCTCAGGGGCGTATTGGCCTGCACGTTCAGCGGAAAGGGCGAGCCTGAAATCGTGACAGTGGTGGACATCATGGTGGGAGAAAACACGCAAATGTCGCCCGTGGCACAGTTGGCTGAGCCCATCATCATCATCCCGCCGGAATTGTTCAGAAACGTCATCCGTGGGTTCGCCAGCGTGATCGTCATGCCGGTGTAATTTCCCGCGGGAACGGAAATCGTGCCGAGGTAGATGGCCATGGTCTGCAGTTGGGTCATCTCCACGGTCATGGGCGAATTGACAAGGGAAACGTTGCCCGGCTGCATCACCGCGCCTGTGACCGTGGCCTGAAACGACAGCACCGTGACGCCCATGGGAGGCATGTCCCGCAAAGAAAGGCTCACCGGCGCAACTCCCGTGGCCGGAGGTGGATTAACGCCGCCCGAAGATCCTCCCCCACATGCCACCAGTGCCGCGAGACAAAACCACACCAGGAGAACTCGTGTTACTTGCATAAGATAGCTCCTTAACTTTCGAGGCTGCCGCGAGCGAGGGCTGGGAGGTTTTGCCGATGAGCGCCCCAACGCGTTCTTAACGCTCATCACGCTTACACTTTGCGGAATCAGCAACAAGGAATCTGTGACGGTTGTCACGACTCTGACCGGGGATTTTCGTGCCAAGTGGAACGAGTCACTGAATCGAGGGTTCCCGGCAATCACCAAAGTCGAAGCGACGTCGCTCGGGTTTTGCTCCCCGTTGCTCCCAAATTGGCGAATCAGAAAACGGGAGCGTTACTCAATTGAAAGGAAGTGAGAAAGAGTGGCGCGCCCGGAGGGGTTCGAACCCCCGACCTTCTGGTTCGTAGCCAGACGCTCTATCCAGCTGAGCTACGGGCGCGTACTTCTTCATCCATTGTACGGATTTGCGCGGCGGCTGCAACTGCAACTTCCGCGGCGGCGGGAGCGGCCTTGGGTTCGCGCGCCGAGGGAGCGGCAATATGGCCGGGGCGAGGAGCGGCGAAAAGATGGATTGCAGCGGCTGAAAAACGAGCCTGCCGGTGTACAATCAAATCTCGGGGTCGAAGCGGAAATGCGGGCTACGAAGTCTGCGCGGCGACTGGGAGTTACGTCCGTCAGCGGCTAAAGCTGCATGGATTTTGCGGCAAACGGCGCGGTCCCGACTGCTGTCCGGGACGCAAACGGTGCGCTGAAGCCGTGCGCTGACGCCAGACTGAGGCCGTCACACGCACTCTATGACCGCCGCGGCCGCCGTACCGGCAAGCAGGATAGCGGGTTACATGCCGGGGACGGGCGGCGGGTGGCGAAGTTCCGTTGTTGACTGCGCAGGATGGCGTTGTCGCACGAGCTCCAGCAAGCGCCCAATTCCGGCGGACGAGAATTCGCCGGGCATCCGGGAGCCGCTTCGGCGGAGTCGTGTCAACCTTGGTGGGAAGGAACAGATGAAGATCAGTAGTGTATTTCCGGGTCTGCCGGCGCCGCAGGGACTCTACCGTCCGCAGGATGAGCACGATGGCTGCGGGGTGGGATTCGTGGTGAATATCGAGGGGCGCAAGTCTCACGATATCGTCATGAAGGGTGTGCAGATTCTGATCAACCTGACGCATCGCGGGGCCTGCGGCTGCGATCCGGAGACCGGCGACGGCGCGGGCATCCTGATCCAGATTCCCCACTCGTTTTTCGAGCGCGAATGCGCGCGCCTGGGGTTCACGCTGCCGGCGCCGGGGGAATACGGCGTGGGCATGGCGTTCCTCCCCGTGGACCGCGGCGACCGCATGCTGTGCGAGGGGATCATCGAGAAGATCGCGCGCGAGGAAGGGCTGACGGTGCTGGGCTGGCGCGACACGCCGATTGACGGGAACACGATCGGGCGTCTGGCGCGCGCTTCGCAGCCGTACATCGAGCAAATCTTTATTCGCCGCGGGCCCGGGATGGACCAGGACGCGCTGGAGCGCAAGCTCTACGTGGTGCGCAAGCGCGCCGAAACCGCGGTGGCCGCGTCGGACCTGCGGGAGAAGAGCTTCTTCTACATGCCCTCGCTCTCCTCGCGGACGATTGTCTACAAGGGATTGCTGCTGGCGCCGCAGATCACGCATTTTTACAAGGAGTTGTCGGACCCCGAGGTGATCAGCGCGATGTGCGTGGTGCACCAGCGCTTTTCCACCAACACGTTTCCGAGCTGGCAGCTGGCGCACCCCTACCGCTACATCTGCCACAACGGGGAGATCAACACGCTGCGCGGCAACGTGAACTGGATGAACGCGCGCCAGTCCGTGCTGGCTTCGCCGCTATTCGGGGACGACATCAAGAAACTGTTTCCCATCATCACGGCGGGAGGCAGCGATTCGGCGATGCTCGACAACGCCGTGGAACTGCTGACGATGGCCGGCCGCAGCCTGCCGCACGTGATGGCCATGCTGATCCCCGAGGCATGGGACCGCGACCGCGCCATGGCCGATGACATCCGGGCGTTTTACGAATACCACGCCTCGCTGATGGAGCCCTGGGACGGGCCCGCGGCCGTGGCCTTCACCGACGGGCGCGTCGTGGGCGCCACGCTGGACCGCAACGGGCTGCGTCCGGGGCGCTACGTGGTGACCAAGGACGGGCTGGTGATTCTGGCGTCGGAGGCGGGCGTGCTTCCGGTGGCGTCGAACAACATCCGCATGAAGGGGCGCCTGGCGCCGGGCCGCATGCTGCTGGTGGATACCGAGCAAAAGCGGCTGTTCTCGGACGAGGAAATCAAGAAACAGCTCGCCGGCCGCCAGCCCTACGCGCAGTGGCTGCAGGACAACCGCATCACGCTGGATCATCTGCCGAGCCCGACGCACGTCCAGGCGACGAATCACGAAACCATCCTGATGCGCCAGCGAGCCTTCGGCTACACGGATGAAGATCTGAAGACCGTCCTGCTGCCCAGCGCGATGAAGGCCGAGGAGCCGGTGGGATCGATGGGCATTGACACGCCGCTGGCGTGCCTTTCCGACCAGCCGCAACTGGTGTTCAATTATTTCAAGCAGGCGTTCGCGCAGGTGACCAATCCCCCCATCGACTCGATTCGCGAGGACATGGTGATGTCGCTGAACTCGAACATCGGGTGCGAGGGAAACATCCTGGAGGAGACGGCGAAAAACTGCCACACGCTGAAGCTGCGCCATCCCATCATCTCCAACTGGCGGCTGGAGAAATTGCGGCGGGTGAGTTGGGGCGACTTCCTGGCCACCACGGTGCCGACGCTGTTTCGCGTGGACGGGGGCGAGCAGCAACTGGAGCGGGCGGTGGAGACGCTGTGCCGCCGCGCATCGCTCGCGATCAAGTCCGGCTACACGATTCTGATTCTGTCCGACAGCGGCCTGGACGATGCGTACGCGCCGATTCCCAGCCTGCTGGCGCTGTCGGCGGTTCATCATCATTTGATCCGGGAACAGACGCGCAATCAGGTGGCGCTGATCGTCGAATCGGGAGAACCGAGAGATGTTATGCACTTCGCGCTGCTGCTGGGCTACGGCGACAGCGCCGTCAACCCTTACCTGGCCTTCGAAACGCTCGAGGACCTGCACCGGAACGGCCATTTCCCCGCCGATCAAACGTGGGACAAGGTGTTCAAGAGCTATATGAAGGCGGTGGACAAGGGCCTGCTGAAGGTCGCCTCGAAGATGGGCATCTCGACGCTGCAGAGTTATCAGGGCGCGCAGATTTTCGAAGCCATCGGGCTGAATCGCTCGCTGGTGGACCGCTACTTCACGGGCACGGCTTCGCGGATCGAGGGCGTCAGCATGGAAGTGCTGGCGCGCGAGGCGCTGATGAAGCACGAATTCGCCATGCGCGCGCCGAGCGAGTCCGAGACGGAGCTGCGCGTGGGCGGCGAATATCAGTACCGCGTGCGCGGCGAAAAGCATCTGCTCAACCCGTCCACGATCGCCAAGCTGCAGCACGCCGTCCAGCAGACGAAGTTCGAAACCTATCAGGAGTTCGCCAACATCGTGAACCAGCAGAACCGCGACCTCCAGATGCTGCGCGGCATGTTCGATTTCAAGCCGGCCGGCCCGGCGGTTCCGGTCGAGGACGTGGAGCCGTCATCGGAAATCGTGAAGCGATTCGCCACCGGCGCGATGTCCTACGGCTCGATCAGCAAGGAAACGCACGAGACGCTGGCCATCGCCATGAACCGGCTGGGAGGCAAGTCCAACACGGGCGAGGGGGGCGAGGACGAATCGCGGTTCAAGCCCGACGCCAACGGCGATCTCCGCCGCAGCGCCATCAAGCAGGTAGCTTCGGCGCGTTTTGGCGTCACCACCAACTACCTGGTGAACGCGGACGATTTGCAGATCAAGATCGCGCAGGGCGCCAAGCCGGGCGAGGGCGGACAACTGCCGGGCCACAAGGTGGACGAAATCATCGCGCGCGTGCGCCACTCGATTCCGGGGGTGGGACTGATTTCACCGCCTCCGCACCACGACATCTATTCCATCGAGGACATCGCGCAGCTGATCCACGATCTCAAGAACGCCAACCCGCGCGCGCGCATCTCCGTGAAGCTCGTCGCGGAGGTGGGCGTGGGAACCGTGGCGGCGGGGGTGGCCAAGGCGCACGCCGACGTCATCCTCATCAGCGGCTACGACGGAGGCACGGGCGCTTCCCCGATCAGCTCGATCCGGCACGCGGGCGCGCCGTGGGAACTCGGGCTCTCCGAGACGCAGCAGGTGCTGGTGATGAACGACCTGCGCAGCCGCGTGCGGCTCCAGGTGGACGGCAAACTGCAAACGGGCCGGGACGTGGCCATCGCCGCGCTGCTGGGAGCGGAGGAGTTTGGTTTTTCGACGGCACCGCTGATCGCCCTGGGCTGCATCATGATGCGCAAATGCCACTTGAACACCTGCCCGGTCGGCGTGGCCACGCAGGACCCCGAGTTGCGCAAAAAGTTTCACGGGCGGCCCGAGCACGTGATCAATTTCCTGTTCTTCGTGGCCGAAGAGCTTCGCCGGATCATGGCCGAGCTGGGATTCCGGACGGTGGACGAGATGGTGGGCCGCGTGGATTGCCTGGTTCAACGCGGGGACATCACGCATTGGAAGGCCAAAGGAATCGACCTGTCGCCGATCCTGTACGATCCGCCGGTGCCGAGCCACGTGGGGCGGCGCTGCACGCAGGGGCAGGATCACGGGCTCGACCAGGCGCTGGATCGCACGCTCATTGAAATGGCGCAACCGGCGCTGGAAAATCGCACGCCGGTTTCCCTCAGCATGGCCATTCGCAACGTGCACCGTTCGCTGGGCACCATGCTGAGCGGCGAGGTCGCCCGTCGCTACGGCTCCCCCGGATTGCCGGACGACACCGTGGACATTCACTTCACGGGCTGCGCCGGACAAAGCTTCGGCGCGTTTCTGGCCAAGGGCGTGACGCTGCGGCTCGAGGGCGAGTCCAACGATTACACCGGCAAGGGACTATCCGGGGGCCGGATGATCGTCTATCCGCCGCGCGATTCGGAGTTCGTGCCGGAAGAAAACATCCTGATCGGCAACGTGTGCCTGTACGGCGCGACGAGCGGCGAGGCATTTTTCAACGGCATGGCCGGCGAACGCTTCGCCGTCCGCAACTCCGGGGCCACGGCGGTGGTTGAAGGCGTCGGCGACAACGGCTGCGAGTACATGACAAACGGTCTGGTGGTCGGGCTGGGGCGGACCGGCAGAAACTTCGCCGCCGGGATGACCGGCGGGATCGCGTACGTCCTGGACCAGGCCGGCGATTTCGCCTCGCTCCGCTGCAACCGCACCGAGGTGGATCTCGAACCCGTGGTGAACCCGGTGGATATCGAGACGCTGCACCGCCTGATCCAACGCCACGGCGAATTCACGGGCAGCCCGCAGGCCAAATGGATTCTGCAAAACTGGGAATCGATGCTGCCGAAATTCATCAAGATTTTCCCGCACGAGTATAAGCGCGTGCTGGGCATTCCCCGCGTCCCCGGGGGAATCCTGGCGGCGCAGGCCGGCCTGCCGGCGGGCGAGCAGGTGATCCGTGGGTAAAGTGACCGGATTCAAGGAATACACGCGCGAGACGCCCGCGCGCCGCCCGGTCGCCGAGCGCGTCCAGGATTACCGGGAGATTTACCAGCCTTTTCCGGAAGAAAAACTGCGCACGCAGGCGGCCCGGTGCATGGACTGCGGAGTTCCCTTCTGCCATACGGGCAGCCCGGTGAACGACATCATTCCCGACTGGAATGACCTGGTGTACCACGACGAATGGCAGGACGCCATCCGCTCGCTCCATGCCACGAATAATTTCCCGGAATTCACCGGGCGGCTGTGCCCCGCGCCGTGCGAAGCCTCCTGCGTGCTGGGCATCAACGAACCCGCGGTCTCGATCAAGGCCATCGAGAAGTCCATCATCGAACGCGCCTGGGAAGAGGGCTGGATCACCGCCGAGCTTCCCGAAATGCACACGGGCAAGCGCGTGGCCGTCGTGGGCTCGGGGCCCGCGGGACTGGCGGCGGCGCAGCAATTGGCGCGGGCCGGCCACTCGGTGACGGTATTTGAAAAAGCCGACCGCGTGGGCGGGCTGCTGCGCTCCTGCATCCCGGACTTCAAGCTGGAAAAACAGATCATCGACCGGCGGCTGGAACAGATGGCCGCCGAAGGCGTGCAGTTCCAGGCGAGCGTCCATGTGGGCCGCGACATTCCCGCCGAAGACCTGCGCAAGGAGTTTGACGCCATCCTTCTCACCGGAGGCGCGGAAGCTCCTCGCGACCTGAAAGTTCCCGGACGCGAGCTCCAGGGCATCCACTTCGCCATGGAGTTTCTGCCGCAACAGAACCGGCGGAACGCGGGAGAATCGGTGGCCGATCAGATTCTGGCTACCGGCAAGCGCGTGGTCATCATCGGGGGCGGCGACACGGGCGCGGATTGCCTGGGAACTTGCCACCGGCAGGGAGCGCGGTCGGTGCACCAGTTCGAAATCATGCCCATGCCGCCGGCGGAGCGCGATCCCAGCACGCCCTGGCCCCTGTGGCCGCTGCAATTGCGCACGGAAAGTTCTCACGAGGAGGGCGGCCAGCGCGAGTGGGCCATCGCGACGACGCGCTTCCTCGGCGATGAAAATGGCCGCGTGAAACAGCTGGAGGCCATCCGCGTGGGGCCGGCGCCCAAGTTTGAGCCCCTTGCCGGCACGGAATTCATGCTCGACGTGGAGCTGGTTCTTCTCGCCATGGGTTTTACCGGCCCGGTGAAACAGGGACTGCTCGAGCAGTTCGGAGTGAGTCTCGATGCGCGGGGCAACGTCGCCACGTCCGGAAATTACATGAGTTCGGTTCCCGGCGTCTTCGCGGCGGGCGACATGCGCCGGGGCCAGTCGCTGATCGTCTGGGCCATCGCCGAGGGACGCAACGCTGCGCGCGGCGTCGATCAGTACCTCATGGGCGGCAACACCCTGCTGAAGTAACCTCCACAACCCTTCGCTGGACGCGAATTCCCCTCCCGCCTGCCGCCGCGGCCATGCATGCGGCAGTTCATCTGGCGGCGAATCAGTTTCCTGGTAGCTGACTTATCGGGATTTGGCGGCCGGCTCAGTTGAAAATTCAAATCCCGATCCACCACGCCATCTGGTTTCCCGTCCTCGATCTTGATTGACAACTGTCCGAATTGGAACAGCGCCCACCCGTGCACTGTCGGTACTATCCTCGCTGCGTACAGCCGTCTGCGATAGCAGCGCTTTGCGTCGAGCAACAACACCAAATGCAGACACCGACACTGGAGCAACGACTTGCGTAAGGAACTTATCATCCGCGCGGGGATTTTTGCGTCTACGTCCAAAGGAGGTTCGAGATGAACTGGGACCAAATCGAAGGCAAGTGGAAGCAGTCGATGGGCAAAGTAAAAGAGACCTGGGGAAAGCTGACTGACGGCGACCTGACTGTGATCAATGGCAAGAAGGATCAGCTTGTCGGCAAGATTCAGGAACGCTATGGAATCGCCAAGGAAGCCGCGGAGAAGCAGGTAGATGAGTTTGCGCGGTCTTGCAGCTCAGGCGACTCGGCAAAAGCAAAGGCTCAGTCGTCCTGAACGGACCCGCGACGTTCAGAAGGAGTGTGCGATGGCAAGATACGGGAAGGCTGCTGGCAAGAGCGTGAAGAGTGCCATGCATCGAGAAAAGCTCGGGACACTTCGCTCGGGCAAGGGAGGTAAGGGAGGTAAAGTGACGAGCCGAAAACAAGCGATTGCCATCGGCCTGTCAGAGGCACGCAGAAAAGGCGCTAAGGTCCCGCAAAAGAAGTCTTAGAGCATTTCGAACAGGAGGCAACGACATGTTTGGATACGGAATACTTGGGACAATCGTGATTCTTTGCTTGATCGTCTGGCTGGTAAGAAGGGTATGAGGAAGGACGGCCCAATCACAACACCACCGGCTTGACGTATCTCGATGCAGGCCAAAAAGGGAACGAACCCGTTCACGGAAAAGGAGGGCCTCCATGCCATACGTTAAAGCCGGCGAGGAAAACTCCGGCAACGTCGAGCTCTACTATGAGGACCACGGCGCCGGTAAGCCCGTCGTACTGATTCACGGGTGGCCGCTGAGCGGCGCTTCCTGGGAAAAGCAGGTCGCGGCCCTACTCGATGCGGGCTACCGGGTCATCACATACGACCGCAGAGGATTTGGCCGGTCCAGCCAGCCGGCGACGGGCTACAACTACGATACCCTCGCCGAAGACTTGCACAAACTCGTGACGAAGCTCGACCTGCGTGATTGCGCGCTGGTCGGCTTCTCGATGGGTGGCGGCGAGGTGGCGCGCTACCTGGGTACCTACGGATCGGAGCGCGTGAGCAAGGCGGTGTTCATCGCTTCGATTCCGCCGTTCCTGCTGAAGTCGGCTGACAACCCGGAGGGGGTGGACGGCAGTGTCTTCGAGGGGATCAAGAAAGCCGTTGCCGCCGACCGGCTGGCGTTCCTCTCCGCTTTCCTGGCGGATTTCTACAACGTGGACGTCCTGGGTGGCACACGCGTCAGCGGCGCGGCAGTCCAATACAGCTGGAACATCGCCGCAGGCGCCTCCGCCAAAGCCACTCTCGACTGCGTCCCGACGTGGGGGACCGACTTCCGCAGCGACCTTTCGCGCATCAACGTACCCACGCTGGTCATCCACGGCGATGCCGACCGGATTCTTCCTATCGCTGCCACGGGAATCCGCACGCACAAAGCCGTCAAGGGAGCTCGCCTGATGGTCGTGGAGGGCGGGCCGCACGGCCTGATCTGGACTCACGCCGAGAAAGTCAATTCCGAGTTGCTCGACTTTCTCGCGCAGAGAAAATCAAGCGCCGCGGAAGCTTAACCGAACCTCAGCTCAGCGACCAAGAAGGCGGCCGGCGTCGATCAGTACCTCATGGGCGGCAACACCCTGCTGAAGTAACCTCCGCAACGCTTCGCGGGACGCGAATTCTCTTCCCGTTTGCCGCCGCAACTAGACACACGACCGCTCATGGGCCGATGAAGGCAATTTAGGCCGCACAATCTCACCGGCGAGCGTTTGTCCGGGAATAAGACTTAGAATAGAGTGTTCCAGCCGTTCCACAGAAAATCGGAGAGACACGAAACACATGGCCATGGAGAATTTCCGGCTGAAGGTATTCCGCACGGTTGCTGAAAAGCTGAATTTCCGGGAGGCCGCCGAGGCGCTTCTCTTGACGCAACCTGCCGTGACTCTGCAAATCAAAGCACTGGAAGAAGAGCTTTCGATCCGGCTCTTCGACCGCAGCGGAAGCCGAATCGCCCTCACTGAAGCGGGCGGCCGCCTCCTGAAACACGCAGTCCAATTAGCGGCGCTGGCCCAAACCGCTGAGCAAGACCTCGCAACGCTCAGCGGCGTGGAAAGCGGCGAGCTTCACATTGGGGCATCCACAACAATTGCTCAGTACTTCCTGCCGAAGCTTGTGGGGGAGTTCGGACGGATGAATCCGCGGGCTTCCCTCTCCGTTGTGAGCGGCAACACTCTGCAGGTTGTGGACGCGCTTTTGAAAGGGAGCATTCCTCTCGGATTGGTGGAAGGTCCCGTGATGCGCGGGGGCGTCAGTACGGAGTTGTTTCTCGCCGATGAGATTGTCATGATCCTTCCCGCCCAGCATGAGTGGACGGGCCGCGCCGTTTCACTGGATCAGTTGGCGAGTGAGGCGATGATATTTCGCGAGCAGGGTTCCGGAACGCGCCGCGTGGTGGAAACCGCATTGCGAAAGGCCAAGATTCCCCTGAAGAAGCTGCGCATTGCCATGGAACTCGATTCCACCGAAGCGATCAAAGCGGCGGTGGAAGCCGGACTGGGCGTGGGTTTCGTTTCGGCGCGCGCCATTCAGAAAGAACTCAAACTCCAGACACTTCAAATCGGCATGGTAGAAGGCCTTCGCATCCGCCGCAAGTTTTCCATCATCCAATTGCGCGGACCCCAGGCCGGAGGCTTGGCCGGGGCGTTCCTCCAATACCTCCGTGGCATCCGCTCCCGCTCCAGCGATCGACCGCAGGGCTCCTGATAAGCTACCGTGAAGGCTCATAAGAATTGCTGCTTGGACGGGTGTGTCCTCACCAGCCGATACTGCCTTCAGACTGGAGCGCACAGGCCGCTGTTTCCTTCTCGCCGGGCGCCAAGAGGCACTCATGAACGGCAGAACACTCTTCTTTGTGGGACTGATTCTCTGCGCCACGGGTGTGGTCCCGCCGCCGCTGGCTCTTTTGCTGGGCCTAGTCTATGGTTTTTCCTTTGCTCACCCGTATCCTGTGGACAGCCGCCATCTTTCCAAGTTCCTTCTACAAGCCTCCGTCGTGGGCATGGGGTTCGGGATGAACCTGCAGGACGTGCTGCACGCAGGCAGGAGCGGGCTGGTTTACACCGCTGCGGGAATCGCGCTAGCGATGTGTTTTGGGTTGCTGGCGGGACACCTGTTGGGTGTAAAGCAGAAAACCTCATTTCTCATTGCCGCCGGCACGGCCATCTGTGGAGGCAGCGCCATCGCCGCGGTTGCGCCGATTATCGAGGCCAACCAGGAGGAAACAGCCGTTTCCCTTGGCACCGTATTCACCTTAAATTCGATCGCCCTGCTGGTTTTTCCAGCCATCGGCTGGGCCCTGCACTTGACGCAGCGGCAGTTTGGTCTTTGGTCGGCGCTGGCCATTCATGACACGAGCTCAGTCGTAGGCGCCACCTCGCGGTTCGGGGCCGTGGCTCTCGTGGTCGGGACGACCGTCAAGCTGACGCGCGCCTTGTGGATCGTTCCTGTTTCGGCCGGCACTGCTGTATTCACGCGGTCCAAGAGCCGAATTCACTGGCCCTGGTTCATTCTCCTTTTTTGCCTCGCTGCCGTGTTGAACACATACCTGCCGTCCTTGTCGAGTGCATCGAGACTCTTGAGTAATCTCGGGAAGATAGGGCTTACGGCCACGCTCTTCCTGATTGGGACAGGACTATCCACCGCGACATTGAAACAGGTGGGCGTCCGCCCCCTGCTGCAAGGCATCATCCTGTGGATCGTAGTGGCGATCTCATCCCTGTACTTGATTGCGGCGGGTGTGATCTCGCTGTAGCCTGCAGGCAGGTGAGCCCCCTTCCCGTCGCTTCGCTGCTCGGAATGACAAGCTGGTGGGATTTCTCAACAAGCTGCTACGAAAGTGGGAGGGGCCGACAGGTAAAGGAGAAAGCCGGCCCCCAAATCGCGCGACTCTTAAGGCATCGCACACTTTCGAAAGGGGCGCTTGCCGTTATTGAACCGCTCTGGTGCTCCTCCTAAGTCGCAGTCTGCTCCTGCGTATCAAATAGGTGCAGTACTTTGCCGTAGACTGCCACCACAGTAGATCATCGGCCAAGAGACCTGCTGCGGAATCGCCGACGATCCACGCCGACCTGCTAGCGCGATCCGGCGCTCTCCGCGGTGGTGGGATCGATCGTCGTCTTGATTTCCGAGACGCGGTTGGCCGGAAACCCTCCGCGGCTGGCGTGTTCCCGCACCATCTCGGCGTTGGGGGCGATATACACGCAATAGATCTTATTGTCGGTGACGTAGCTATGCAGCCACTGGATCTGCGGTCCTAGATTCCGCAGAACGGAGCATGATTTTTCCGCAATCCCTTGAAACTGCTGGGGTGACAAAGCACCGGCTCCGGGGATTTCCCGCTCAATTAGAAATTTCGGCATACGCACCTCCTTTGCCGAAGTATACGTCGAAACCTCCGGTTTGCGCCTCTGGCTTGCGCATCGGCTCGGTACTTCGACCTGCTGCCGGCGCCGATGAATCTGCATTTTGCAAGAACCCCAGAAAACAGCAGATCCCTTCCCGCAACGCCATCCGGGACGCAAACACCGCGCACCGCCATCCGCACAAAACGCGGCTGGGTTCGGGTCCGATTTCAGGACTCCGGTGGAGTCCATCGGACTCCCGAAACCGGAGATGACAGCTCTCATTTTTTATCATCGTGCTGGTGGTCTACGGAACGAGCCATGCGAAAGGCCATGCTAGAATTCCGCTATGGGGAAAAAGGTGATTACGCCGGGCGGCGTCGTGGACGGAGTGGTCGAGCTTCCGGGCGACAAATCGATTTCGCATCGCTACGCGATTCTGGCGGCGCTGGCCGAGGGCCGCAGCGAGATATTGAATTTCGCCTCGGCGGCCGACTGCCGCAGCACGATCGAGTGCCTCCGCGGGCTGGGCGTGGAAATCGAATTGCGCGAGGGACGCGTCTCGATCGCCGGGCGCGGCCTGGACGGCTGGAAGGAACCGCGCAAGGCACTCGACGCCGAAAATTCCGGGTCAACGATCCGCATGCTGGCCGGCGCCCTGGCGGGCCAGCCGTTTACATCGAAACTCACCGGCGACGCATCGCTGCGCCGGCGGCCCATGCGGCGCGTCATCGAGCCGCTGCGCCAGATGGGCGCGCGCATCCACGCGCAGGAGGGGGACCGCGCTCCGATCGAAATTCAGGGCGGCGCGCTGCACGCCATCGACTACACCCCGCCCGTTCCCAGCGCGCAGGTAAAATCCTCGATTCTTCTCGCGGGACTCTACGCGGACAACGTGACGACGGTGCGCGAATCCGTGGCCACGCGCGATCACACGGAGATCGCCCTGCGCGAGTTTGGCGCGCGCATCGAAGGCGGCCGCGGCGTGATTCAGATTCATCCGCGGCCCAAGCTGACGGCGCGCCAGTTGGTGGTGCCGGGAGATCTTTCCGCCGCCGTGTTTCTGATCGCGGCCGCGCTGGTCCTGCCGGGATCGTCGGGGCCGCTGCACAACGTGGGCCTCAATCCGCCGCGCGCCCGCGTGCTCGATTTCCTGATTTCCATTGGCGCGCCGATCCATGTGGCGGCGCTGCAAATGCGCGACGGCGAACTGGTCGGCGACGTGGCCGTGCGACACGCGCCGATGACCGGAGGCCGGATTTCCGGCGCACAGGTGGCGGAAATGATCGACGAACTCCCCATGCTCGCGGCGCTGGGCCCGTTCACCAGCCAGGGCATCGAGATCCACGACGCGCAGGAGCTGCGCGTGAAGGAGAGCGACCGCATCGCCACCATCGCCGAGGGATTGCGCCGCATGGGCGCGCGCGTCGAGGAGTTTCCGGACGGGCTGCGCGTCGAGGGACTGGCCGGAGGAAAACTGCGCGGCGCGAAAGTTGATCCCGAGGGCGACCACCGCATCGCCATGGCGCTGGCCGTGGCGGCGATGGGCGCCGACGGGGACACCGTCATCCACGACGCGGATTGCGCGGCCGTGTCATTCCCGGAGTTTTTCGCCACGCTCGACCGCCTGCGCGCCTCAGCAGGACACTGAGCGATGTCTTCCAACGGCCTCGCACACCCTGGTAGGGTCCTGAAAGAGACGACACCAAGCTTCAGGGGTTAGCAGGGTGCTGAAAAACACCCTCAGGGAGCTTCAGGGGCTAAAGCCCCACTGCTCTTACGGCGCTTATGTCGCGGCTAAAGCCGCGACCCACAAAGCTCTGGGGTTTTTCAGCATCGTGTTAAAACCCCTGAAGCAAGCACCCACTTCCGGCTGGGTTGAAACCCCGCCCTTCCATCCTCCATCGCTATACAGCATCCTGCTACAGGAACCACCATCTTTCTCAGTGTGCTCTGTGCTGGCTCTGTGTCCTCTGTGTTAAGCCGGTGAAATTCCAAGGCGAAAGATTTAACACAGAGTGCGCAGAGGAGACACAGAGGGCACGGAGACGCTTCGGCGGGGTGGGGCGCGAGATTCAGGACGATGCGGTGAAGCGGGGCGCGGCCATCAGTGCGACTTGCGCAAATGAATGGTGCCGTAGCTGGTGGCGATGGTGATCGCGGGCGCGCCGGGCGTTGCTCCGAAGTGGCCCTGGAACCGCTCGGTGTCGCCCTGGTTCGCGGTGGTCAGCGACCGGTCGCCAAAATCGCTGTCGACTTCGCCGGAGCGGGAGACCGCGGAGACGTCGAAGCTGGAGTCGGCGGGCAGCGTGATCTCGACGGCGCCCGCGTCGTTGGTGATGTTGACGTCCGCGCGCGGCGGCGTCGCGAAAGCCACCTTGATGTCGCCGTGCACGTTGGCGATATCCAGCCGGCCCGCGATATTTTCCACGTCAATGTCCTTGTTGTGCGTCACCATTTTGGCGGCGCCGGTGACGCCGGCAAGCGAGAGGTCGCTCGCATCCAACTCGAGCCGGCCCGTCATGTGCGTGACCGAGACGTCGGACCAGGGAGAGGTACACCGCGTGGTCTTCGCCACATTCCGCACGCGGATGGACCCGATGAACGCGCCATCCAGCGTGGCGTCTCCCGCCACGTCGGCGATCTCCACATCGTCTCCCTGCCCCGTGAGGCCGACGTTGCCGGCAACGCCAAGAATCCTGGCATCGCCGCGATCGAGGGCGGCGGTCACGTCCGCGCCGGCGTCGTGGATGACCACGTCACCGTGCTCGGCGCGCACATCCAGGTTGCCCGCAATTCCGGTCGCGGCGATATCGCCGGAGCCAGTATGGGCCACCACGCTGGCGGTCTTGGGCAGATGCACCTCGAAGCTGACGCTCACCCGCCCCCGGAAATCATCCTGGCGCGCGGGATAGATGCGGTAGCCATCGCCCACCGGCTCGATCGCCACGGTGACATCCTTCATGCGTTCGCCGGCCGCCGCATCGGTCGAGGCGGGGGCGGATTTGGTGACGCTGACCCGCAACTGGTTGCCGCCGTCTCCGTCAACCGTGATATCGCCGCGGGCCGTTTCGATGGAAACGCGCGCGCCGGCGGAGATGGTCCGCGGCGCCAATTCCTCGCTCCGGGAATAGGTCTGGTGAAAGGGCGGAAGTTCGAAGTCGAGATTGGGATAGTGGCCGCGAAGCCAGTCGCGAAACGTGAAGGCGGAAAGGACCATGGCCAGCAGGATCAGTAACGCGGCTTCGCCTCCGGAAAGAATCGGCGCGCGGGTCTGGTCGGTGCGGCGCGCCGCGAGGTGGTCGATCAGCTTGGCCAGGCCCCAGAGGATCAGCAGACCCGGCCAGTAGAGCCGGATCAGCCGCCCGATGCCGAGAGAAGGATCGAAGCGATTGAGGAGAAAAATCACTCCGAGCAGGATCAGAAGCAATCCTGCAAACATCGAGCCGCGCTGTTGTCCGTTGTGGGTCACGAGTTTCTCACACGCCCGCGTGGCCGGTGCGTGAAGCCAGCGAGGCCGCGCACTTCACCGCGCCCGCCACAATCAGCAGGATGGGCCAAAGATCGCCGAACGTGAATCGCGTGAATTGATCGGCGAGAAAGAGGGCGCCGAGGCCGCGCAAAAAGATACGGCCCCAAAGCCCCCGCCTACCGCCGCCCCCGCCCGGGCCCCGACAATTTTTGGGCAACCCCAAGGCCAGGGGGGCG